>Ga0209624_10000893_pt1 | contig 25093 bp, 25 predicted proteins | sample JacPinW_OM2H0_O1_FD_188565 | JGI IMG/M metagenome (GOLD analysis project Ga0209624, IMG submission 188565) | Forest soil microbial communities from Algoma, Ontario, Canada - Jack Pine, Ontario site 1_JW_OM2H0_O1 (SPAdes) (version 2) | ecosystem: Environmental > Terrestrial > Soil > Boreal...
CCTGGCCTGCCGCTCAGGTACCACGGTCATGAGCCTGCCGGTCAGTGCAGCCACGCACGTGCTGGTGGTGGAGGATGATCCGCACCTCGCCGCCGGTGTCATGGAAAACCTGCGCGCCGAAGGTTACGAGGTCACCAGCGCCGGCGATGGCCGGCAGGCGCTCGCCTGGCTCAGCGAGCATGCCTGCACCCTCATCGTGCTGGATGTGATGCTGCCCGGCGTGGACGGCTTTGCCCTCTGCCGCACGCTGCGCGAGCAGGGCAACAGCACACCGGTCCTGTTCCTGACCGCGCGCGGCGATCCGGCCGACCGTGTGCGCGGACTCGAGGCCGGCGGCGATGACTACCTGGCGAAGCCGTTTCACCTGCAGGAGTTTCTGCTGCGCGTGCGCGCCATCGTGCGGCGCTGGGAGTGGTATCGCAGCGCCTCCGCCACGGCCGCCACCGCGGTGCTGCGCTTTGGCGGTAATGAGGTGGATTTCCGCGCCTTTCGCGCCCGTGCCTGGAACGGCGAGTCGCAGGAGCTCACCGAGAAGGAGGCGATGATTCTGAAGGTGCTGGCCGAGCACGCCGGTCAGATCGTCTCGCGCGAGGATCTGCTCGAGCGCGTGTGGGGCTACGATGTGTTCCCCTCCACCCGCACGGTGGACAATTTCATCCTGCGACTGCGCAAACGCTTCGAGAAGGATCCCGCCAATCCGCGGCATTTCCTCACCGTCTGGGGGGTCGGGTACCGATTCCTGAGCGAGGGTGAAGCGTGAGCGCGCCGCTGCGCATCGCTACACGCGGCTCGGCGCTCGCGCTGTGGCAGGCGCGTCACGTCGCCGCTCTGGTGAGCGCGCAAGCCGGATCACCGACGGTCGAGCTGGTGCCCGTGCAGACCACGGGAGATGTGCAAAGCGAGGTGCCGCTGTGGAAGGTCGGCGGTCGCGCGTTCTTCACCCGCGAGATCGACCGCGCGCTCATTGAGGGCGCAGCAGACATTGCCGTGCACAGCCTGAAGGATCTGCCCACGCAAATCGAGTCGGGCCTGAACCTGGTTGCGACACTGGCCCGCGCGGATCCGCGCGATGTGCTCGTGAGCCGCGGCGGCGTGCCGCTTGCACAGCTTGCGCCGCGCGCACGTATCGGCACGAGCAGCCTCAGGCGGCGGGCCTTTCTCGGCCGCCTGCGCCCGGATGCCGTGCTGGTCGAGCTGCGCGGCAACGTGCCGACCCGCATCGAACGGCTGCAGCACGGCGACTATGAGGCCATTGTGCTCGCCGCCGCCGGCGTCGAACGACTGGGACTTCAGCGGCACGTCACCGAGTACCTCGACCCGGACAGCTTTCCCCCGGCGGTGGCGCAGGGCGTGATCGGGGTGTGTGCGCGCGCGGGAGACTGGGCGAGCTCCCGCTGGCTCACCGCGCTCGATGACCTGGACGCGCGTCTCACCTCAAGCGCCGAGCGGGCGCTGCTGCAGCGCCTGGAAGGCGGCTGCCAGGTGCCGCTCGGTGCGCTGGCGACACTGAAGCAGGGCACCCTGACGCTCATGGCGCGGGTGTGCGCGCCGGATGGCTCGCGGGAGTTGTCGGCCCGCGCGGATCAGCCCGCAGGTGCGCAGGATGATTCCATGGCGCTCGGACGGCGCGTGGCGGATGAGCTTCTCACGCGCGGCGCGGCCGAGCTGATCGCGCAAACGCGCAGCGCGCAGGGGGTCGAAGAGCCGTGAGCGCGCCTGCCAGCTTAAGCCCGGTCGTGGTCACGCGTGCGGAAGGCAGCGAGGGTCCCTTGAGCCGCGAGCTGCGCGAGCTGGGACTGCAGGTGCTGTCCTGGCCTGCGGTCCGCGTCGCGGTCGCCGACCTTGCGGCCCTGGAGCGCTCGCTCGCCTCGATACAGTCCTTCGCTTGGATCGTGTTCGCCAGCCGGCAGGCGGTCGGCGCGGTACTCGAGCGCATGCCGCTCGCCCCCCATGGCGTGCGCATCGCCGCCGTTGGCAGCGCGACCGCGCAGGTCCTGCGCCAGCGTGGCTGGCCGGTGGATCTGACTCCGGATGAGGCCAACGCCGCAGGTCTCGTGGCTGCCTTCGCCGCGCAGGGCTCGAGCGCCGCCGCGGGCCTCAAGATCCTCTATCCGGCCAGCTCGCGTGCGCTGCCGACGCTTGCCGCCGGCCTCTCGCAGCTGGGTGCGGTCGTGACGCAGGTCGAGGCCTACCGCACCGAGGCTGCGACACTCGATCTCACCCACTGCCGCGAGTGGATCGCACGCGATGCGATCGGCGCGGTGACGTTCGCGAGCCCTTCGGCCGTGACCGAACTTGCGCAGGCACTCGGCGAGACGGATTTCCAGCGCCTGCTGTCGGGAGCCGCGGCAGTGGCCATCGGACGCACCACCGCCCGTGAGCTCAGCGCGCGCGGGCATGCGGCCACGGTGGCCGAGTCCGCGACGCTGCACAGCCTCGCCGTCACCACTTTTCGCCTGTTGCAAACGAGAGCCTGAGACTATGGGATTTCCGAATGAGAGACCGCGGCGCACCCGTGCGTCCGATGCCTGGCGGCGCATGGTGCGCGAGACGCACCTGACGGCCGATGCGTTCATCTATCCCATGTTCGTCGTGCCGGGGCGTGCCGTACGTCACCCGGTCGAGAGCATGCCGGGGGTCTGTCAGCTGTCGGTGGACGAGGCGGTGAAGGAGGCAAAGTCGGTCGCCGCCCGCGGCGTGCTGGCGGTCATGCTGTTCGCCGCTCCTTCGGTCAAGGACGCGGCCGCGAGCGACGCCCTCGATCCGAACGGGCTGGCGAGCCAGGCGATCGGCGCCATCAAGGCGGCCTGTCCTCAGCTTCTGGTGTGGGCGGACGTGTGCCTGTGCGGGGCCACCGATCACGGTCACTGCGGTCACGTATCGGGCCAGGGGGTGATCGACAACGACTCATCCATTGCAACGCTGGCGAGGGTCGCCCTCAACTACGCGCGCGCGGGAGCCGATGCCGTGGCGCCGAGTGACATGATGGACGGGCGGGTGGGGGCGATCCGCGCGCTGCTCGACGGGGAGGGGCACGCCCACACTCCGATCGTCGCCTACGCCGCCAAGTACGCCTCCAGCTTCTACGGACCGTTCCGGGACGCGGCCGAGTCCGCGCCCGCCTTCGGCGATCGTCGTTCATACCAGCTCGACCCCGCCAACGCGCGCGAGGCGCTGCGCGAGGTTCTCCTGGACGTGGCGGAGGGTGCCGACCTCGTCATGGTGAAGCCCGCCGGCCCCTACCTCGACATCATCCGCCAGGTGCGTGATGCGGTGCGCGTGCCGGTCGTCGCGTACCAGGTTTCCGGGGAGTTCAGCCTCATCAAGGCCGCCGCCGCGCGCGGCTGGATCGATGAACGCGCCGCCGTGCTCGAGACGCTGACGGGGATCCGGCGCGCGGGCGCCGACCTCATCATCAGCTACTTCGCAGCCGAAGTGGCACAGTGGCTCGCGTGAACGCCGCCAGCGCCCGTGGCAGCGCGGAGGGCGCGTTTCTGGCGGCCTGCCGCCGTCAGCCCGTGCCGCATCGGCCCATCTGGATCATGCGCCAGGCGGGGCGCTACCTGCCCGAGTACCGGGCGCTGCGCGCCAGGGTCGACTTCGAGACCCTGACCCGCACGCCGGATCTGGCCGCGGAAGTCACGCTGCAGCCGCTGCGGCGTTTTGATCTGGATGCCGCGATTCTCTTCAGCGACATCATGACCCCGCTGCAGGGCATGGGCATTCCCCTCAGCTTCGAGCCTGGTCCGGTGGTGCGCGAACCGATCCGCAGCCTGGCGCAGATCGAGGCGCTGCCGGGCCTCGTGCCGGCCCGCGACGTGCCGTTCGTGCTGGAGAGCGTGCGGCTGGTACGCGCCGCCGCGCCGCGTGGCGTGCCGCTGATCGGCTTCGCCGGCGCACCCTTCACGCTCATGTGTTATCTCGTGTGCGGCAGGCCGTCCAAGGAGTTCGCGGCGGCGCGCGCCTTCCTTTACGCGCAGCCGCAGGCCGCCCTGCGCCTGCTCGAGCGGCTCGCCGATGCGATGGCCGCCTACCTTGCGGCCCAGGCGGCCGCGGGCGCCCAGGCGCTCATGCTGTTCGAGTCGTGGGCGGGCCTGCTCGCGCCGCGCGAGTTCGCAGCATTCGCGCTGCCGGCCGTGCGACGCACGCTTGCGGCGCTGCGCAGCTCAAACGTGCCACTCATCTACTACGTGAATCAGGGATCGGCGCTCATGCCGGCGGTGGCGGGACTGGAGGTGGACGTGGTTGGCGTCGACTGGCGCTCGGAGCTCTCGCAAGTGCGCCAGGTGCTGGGTCCCGACACGGCGGTGCAGGGAAATCTCGATCCCGCCGCCTTGTTTGCCCCGCCCGAGGCGCTGCGCCGGCACGCCGATGCCGTGCTCGATCAGGCCGGAGCCGCTCCCGGACACATCTTCAATCTGGGCCATGGCATATGGCCCGATACCGACCCTGATGCAGTCGCGCGGCTGGTGGACTACGTGCATGAGCGGCGCTAGCGACGTCGCCGCCTCCGCCACCGCGCATTTTCACGACCTGCAGGGGCGCCTGTGCGCCGCCTTCGAGGCGTTCGAGCCGCAAAGCCGTTTCACGATGCGCACCTGGAGCAAGCCGCAGGGGCATCGACTGCAAGGCGGCGGCGACTCGCGGCTGATGCGCGGCGCGGTGTTCGAGAAGGTCGGCGTGAATGTCAGTCACGTGTGGGGTGTGTTGCCGAGTGAAGCGCGCGGCCAGGTGGCCGGTTGCGAGGCCTCCGACGGGCGCTTCGTCGCCTGCGGCCTCTCGCTCGTCGCCCACATGCAAAATCCCTATGTGCCCGCGGTGCACCTGAACCTGCGCTACCTGTCGACCAGCCGGGCGTGGTTCGGTGGCGGCTCGGATCTCACGCCGAGCTTCCCGTTCGAGCAGGACACGCAGGACTTTCATGGCGCGCTGCGCGGCGCCTGCGATGCCTACCGGGCGGGCGCGTACGATGAGTTCAAGGCCTGGTGTGACCGCTACTTCTACCTGCCGCACCGCCAGGAGCCGCGCGGCGTGGGCGGAATCTTCTTCGATGATCTCGCCGGCGCGGATGCGGCGGCCGACTTTGCCTTCGTGCGCTCGGTCGGGGAGGCGCTGCTTCAGGTTTATCCGCGCATCGTGGCGCGGCGCAAGGACACCCCCTACGACGATGCCGCCCGGGAGCGCCTGCTACTCAAGCGCGGCCGTTACGTGGAGTTCAACCTGGTCTACGACCGGGGTACCCGCTTCGGCTTCAGTACTGATGCGGATCCGGATGCGTATCTGATGAGTCTGCCGCCGCTGGTGAAGTGGTGAGCCCCGCGGCGATCACCGTGGCGCGAAACCTGAGCCAGTTGACGGGAGCCGACCGGAACAGCTTCAGCGGACCGGCTCCTGCGGCAGCGCGCCAATGATCTCCCAGGGCGACGCCGATCGCCTCCAAAGTCTCGGCCGGCGGCCGCCACAGACGCTGCAGTCCCAGATAGGTCACCACGGTAGCCTCCCTTCAGATTCTCGCCTTTACTTAAGGAGTGTGCGGCACAGGCCCCGGTTCCCGCAAAAAGTGTTGCCCGTTGGCGACGGACGTTTAAACGCGCCGCGGACGGAGCAGCTCTAAAGATCAGATGACACACGCTCTGGGGCAGGAAACGCGGGTCGATTGGGAAGGCGCGCTCGTGCAGCGAGCCTGTGCCGGGGACACGCGCGCCTTTGAGAGGCTGTACCGCGAGCACGCGGGGCGGGTTTACGGGCTGTGCCTGCGCATGACGCGGGACGCTCAGCTGGCAGAGGATTGTACGCAAGACACTTTCATCAACGCGTGGCGGGCGCTCTCGAGGTTCGAGACGCGCAGCTCACTGTCGACCTGGCTGCACCGCATCGCGGTGAACGTAAGCCTGGCGAAGCGCCGCAAGAGCACCCCGGTTGAGCCCTCTCCCGAGGATGAGGAGGGCGCGGTCGCCCTCGAGTGGACGCTCGAAACGCCGCTCGAGGAGCGCGAGATCGAGGCGGCGATCGGCGCATTGCCCGATGGGGCGCGCGATGCCCTGGTGCTGCATGCCCTGTACGGTTACTCGCACGGCGAAGCCGCGCAGATGCTGGGCATCGCGGAGGGAACCTGCAAGGCCCAGTTGCACCGCGCCCGCAAACTGCTGCGCGAGAGACTCGATCTGGAGGTTAACTGACATGGCCGCCCCGCAAGATCCGCCATCACGCAAGCTCGGCTCTCTGCACGAGCTGCCGCAGGCCATCGAACCTGCGCGCGACCTGTGGCCTGCGATCGAAGCGCGCCTGAAGGAGCTGCACCCGGGCGAGTTGCCCGGGACGGATGCCAGGGCTGTCAGGGTCCGGAGCGGGGCGCGGCTGCGCTGGCTGGCCGCCGCCGCCATGGTGGCGAGCGTTGCGGTGGGTGTATGGATCGGCCGCAGCGTGGTGCCGGGCGAGGGCGGACAGGGCACCGGAGTCGCGAGCAAGCTGACCGCGCAAACGGGCGCGACGGATCCTGGAGCGCCGACGGCACTCGATACGGCGTATGAAGCCGATCCGCGCTATCAGCACCAGCGCGCGGCGCTGCTCGGCTCGCTGCAGGCGCAGCTCGCAAAGCTGCCGCCGGCCTCGCGCGCCAAGGTCATGGCAAGTCTTGAGACGATCTGGCATGCCAAGCAGGATCTGGAGCAGGCGCTCGGCAAGGATCCGGGCAATGCTCTGCTTGAGGAGCTTCTGGTCAACACTTATCAGGATGAAATGCGCGTCCTCACCGACGTGCACGAAGCCAGCGAATCTGGCAGGGGTATCTGAACATGCGTACGGTTTCCACTTGGTCGGCGTCCCTCCTGCTGCTCGCGGCGGGCGCCACGGCACAGGCCAGCGATTTCGAGCGCGAGATCGGGGTACAGCCGAAAGGCGTGGTCGACATCTCCAACGTCAGCGGCTCGATCGAGGTGAGCGCATGGGACCGCCCCGAGGTCAGCGTGCGCGCAGAGCTCGGCAGGGGCGTCGATCACGTCGATGTCTCCACCGAAGGCACGCGCACCACCATCAAGGTGGTCCTGCCGAGCGGCCACTCGTTGGGGCGCGGCGACGCGGAGCTGCACGTGAAGATCCCCAAGGACAGTGAGCTGGATGTCTCGGCGGTGAGCGCCGATGTGACCACGAGCGGGGTGCAGGGCGTGCAGCGCTTGAGCGCGGTGAGCGGCGATGTCGACGCCGAGATCGCCGGTTCCGACTTCGAGCTCAAGACGGTGAGCGGGGACGTGAAGGTGAAAGGCCACGGCCAGCCGGCACGGCTGCACCTGAATACGGTGAGCGGGGACGTGCACCTCGAGCACGGCGCGGGCGATTTCGAGGCGAGCACGGTCAGCGGAACGCTGGTCGTGTCGCTCGACAGCGCAACTTCGGTGCGCGCCCACACCACCTCGGGCGATCTGCGCTTCAATGGCAGGCTGGCGCGCGGGGCGTCGTTCGAAGCCACCACGGTGAGCGGCGATCTCAACGTGCGCGCGAGCGCCGAGGGCGGTTACGCCTACGAGGTCTCGAGCTTCAGCGGCGACATCGGCAACTGCTTCGATGCCAAGGCCGAACGTGCCAGCCGCTACGGGCCCGGCAGCACGCTGCAGGGCACGCGCGGCGAGGGCGCCGGCCACATGCACCTGAAGACGATGAGCGGCGACATCGAGCTGTGCGACCGCAACTGAAAGAGTGCGCGCGATGCCGCTAGAATGAGCCGGTGACGACCCGCTCAGGCTCTCCGACGGACTCCCCGATCGCCGACGCCCTGCTTGGCTGGTACGGGCGGGCCGGGCGGCGCCATCTTCCCTGGCAGCGCTCGCGCAGCCCCTACCGCGTATGGGTATCGGAGATCATGCTGCAGCAGACCCAGGTCGAGAGCGTCATCCCCTACTACCAGCGCTTCCTCGCGCGTTTTCCGGATGTCACTGCGCTGGCCGGCGCTGCCATCGATGAGGTGCTGCACCTGTGGTCGGGATTGGGCTATTACGCCCGCGCGCGCAACCTGCATCGCGCCGCGATCCGGATCCGCGATGAGTACGGCGGCGAGTTCCCCGGCTCGTTCGCGCAAGTCGAAGCGCTGCCGGGCATCGGCCGCTCGACGGCCGGCGCGATTCTCGCCCTCTCCAGCGGGGCGCGCTTTGCGATCCTCGATGGCAACGTGCGGCGTGTGCTGGCGCGTTACTTCGGTGTGGCCGGTGCGCGCGCCGACCGCAGCCTCGAGCAGCGCCTGTGGCAGCTCGCGGAGCGCTGCACGCCGCACGCTCGCGTGGACGAGTACACGCAGGCCATCATGGATCTGGGTGCGACGGTGTGCGTGCGGCGCAAGCCCCTGTGTACGCACTGCCCGATCAGCGCGGGATGCTTTGCGCGGCGCACGGACCGGCAGCACGAGCTGCCGGCGCCGCGCCGCGCGCCCGTCCGCACCGCGCGCCGCGTATTCATGGTCGTGGCGCTCAGGCAGTCCGGCGCGGTGTTACTCGAGCGGCGGCCCGAGAGCGGAGTGTGGGGAGGCCTTTGGTGCCTGCCCGAGTTCAGCACCGCCACCGCGGCGGCCGCCTTCGTGCGCGGCAACCTCGGCGCCGCCGCCATCGCACCGCAACCGCTGGCGACGCTCGAACACGCGTTCACTCACTTCGACCTCACCATCACGGCTCTGCTGGTGCGCTGCGAGGGGGCGGCCGCGCTCGTGGAGGAGGGTGGGGAGCTTTGGTATAACGTCCGCGAACCCGCCCGCATCGGCTTGCCCGCTCCCATCTCGGCACTGCTGTCGCGCCTCGCGGGCGACAGCCTGTTCGACGTGCAGGGGGCCTGAAGCGCGCAAGCCGGAGGTGCTATCGTGTCACGCATGGTGCATTGTGTTCTTCTGAAGCGCGAGCTCGCCGGTCTCGACCGGCCGCCCTATCCGGGCGAGCTCGGCAAGCGCATCTACGAGAATGTCTCGAAGGAAGCCTGGGCAAGCTGGCTGAAGCACCAGACCATGCTGATCAACGAGTATCGGCTCACGCCAATCGAGCCCAAGGCGCGCAAGTTCCTCGAGACGGAGATGGAGAAGTTCTTCTTCGGGGCAGGCTCGCAGGCACCCGACGGCTACCAGCCTCCCAAACCCGGTTAGCGGGCGAACTAGAGACGGATCAGGCCGCGTTTATGTGCGACCGCGACGGCTTCGGTGCGGCTGATGGCGTCGAGCTTGGTGAGGATCGCCTTCACGTGCGTCTTGGCGGTGCCCTCGGTGATCGACAGCCGCCGCGCGATGTCCTTGTTGCTGCGACCCTGCGCGACGAGCTGCAGCACGTCGAGCTCGCGCTGCGTGAGGCTCGGCTTTGCCATGCGCTGCAGCGCCTTGGCCGCGACAGCCGAAGAGGTGTAGGGACGATCCTCGCTGACGGCGCGGATAGCAGACAGGATTTCCTGCCGCGGCGCATCCTTCAGCAGATACCCCTTCGCTCCCTGCGACAGGCACTGGAAGATATCCTCATCGCCATCGTAGGTGGTCATGATGAGGATGCAGGCCTTGGGGTTGATCTCAAGTACGCGCTGAACCACCGACACACCATCGCGCTTGGGCATGCGCAGGTCGAGCACCATCACGTCCGGCCGGTGCTGCTCGTAGAGGGCGATCGCCTCCTCGCCATCACCCGCCTCGCCGACCACCTCCATGTCCGCCTGCTGATTGACCATCGCAACCAGCCCGTCGCGAACTACCGGGTGATCATCAGCCAGCACGACGCGGATGTGCGTCTTCATGACCGCTGCCACTAGGACGCTCTTTTCAGCATACGCACACTGACGCGCGTGCCGCGGCCCGCCTCGCTGTCGATCTGCCACTGTCCGCCGATGGCACCGGCGCGCTGGCGCATGCTCACCAGTCCAAATCCCTGCCGGGCCAGCTGCTCCGGGCTCTGTTGCATTCCGACGCCGTCGTCCGCCACGGCCAGCGTCCAGTGCGTGGGTTCGTCCGTCATCGTGATGCGCACCATCTGCGGGCGGGCGTGGCGCACCGCGTTGCTCACCGCCTCCTGGGCGATGCGCAGCAGTTCATGCTCGTGCTCGGGCTTCAAACCGGTCGCGATCCCAGCGCCTTCAAAGCTGCAGCTGACGCCGCCGGGCACCGTGGAGCGATCGGCGAGCTGGCGCAGCGCCAGTTCCAGTCCCGCGCGACGAGTCTGGTCCAGGCGCAGTGCCATGACCGAGCGGCGCGCCTCGGCGAGACCGTCGCGTGCCAGCTCACGGATGCGCGAGTGCGTGATGGTGAGCACCGAGCCGCGCTTGCGGCAGGAGGGGAATTCCTCCACCGCGCCAAGCTGCAGCAGGATGCCGGTGAAGGCCTGTGCCAGGCCGTCATGGATCTCCTGGCCGATGCGCGTGCGCTCCATGAGCACGGCGGCTTCCTTGGCGGAGTAAGCCAGACGAGTGAGCTGCACGGCGAGAGTGGCCTGCTGCGCGAGCGCCACCAGCAGCTCGCTGCGCTGCACGTCGTGCGCCTCGCGCTGAAAGCTCATGACGAGAAAGCCGACGCTGCGCGCGCCGAACACCAGCGGGTAGACCACGGTGCCGACCGCGCCGGCGTTGCGCTGATACTCGAGCGCCCCCGGCCAGGTCTCGTCCTGGTTGGCGGCGAGCTGCAGATAGAGCGGCTCGCGCAGGTCCGCGAAGCGCGCGGTGAACGGTGAACCTGCCACCGGTACGCTGGTGGCATAGGGCGGATCGGCGAGCTGCCCGTCCCGCACGTGCGCGACGATGCGCCATTCCTGCAGGGAGTCCTTGAGCACGATCACCGCTCCGGACATGGCGTCGAACTGCCGGGTCGCCTCGAGCAGCATGTGGCCCATGAAGCTGTGAAGATCGGTCTCGCCGGCCAGCCGCTCGAGGTTGCCGCGGATCACCGCGTTGGCCTTGGCGAGCTCTGCGACACGCTCCTCGGCGGCATGCTGGCGTTCGCGGCGCACGTCATCGACCAGCCGCTCGCGATACAGCGCCGCGCCGATGACGCCCGCGGCGGTCTCAAGCGTTGCAAGCTCCGAGGAGTCGATGGCGCGGTGCTGGCGCGTGTTGTCGAACCCCACCACGCCCATGAACTCGCCGGCCACGAAGATCGGCACGATGGCCTTGGTCTGGGTGCCAATGCCCTCGATGACCGAGACGGCATTGCCGGCGGAGACCTCGCTCTTGCTGAAGCACACACTGCGTCCGGCGCGCAGCTCCGCACACACGCCGGAGAAATTGCGCTCATCGCAGGAGGGCGCCGAGTCCTGCAGCGAGGGCGTCACGCCCTCGGCCGTCCACTCGCTGACCACCACCAGCAGCGGCTCGCCGTTCGGGCCGGTGCGGGTCTGCATCAGGTTGACCCGGTCCACGTGCGCGGCCTCGCCGAGCAGGCCGAGCACGCCGGGGATCGCGGCGCGCACGTCGGGGGCCTCGAGCAGCTGGCGGCTGGCCTTCGCGGAGGCAATGAGCAGCCGCTCGCGGGCGCGCAGCGATTCGTTGATGCGGGTCAGCTCCTCCGCACACGGGGCGGGTTCGGCTTGCGGTTCCAGCAAGGCGACATTGGCGTTCATGTCAGCGGGCGCTCGTGCGGTTGGCGGCAGATCAGAAAGTGTACTCCGGCGGCCCCGGGTTCTGCCCGCCGGCGCGCTGGTCCGGGCCTCTATCTTAAGAGGGAGTGCTGGGGGCTTGGCGCGCGGAATCAAGGGGCTAGCCCTCCGTAGACCTGACGTAATGCGGCAGGGGCGCCATTTCCCACCCCCCACCGAGAGCCTTGTAGACGGCGATCAGGCTGGTGGCCGCCTGGGTGCGCGCCTGCGCGAGCTGGTCCTCGGCGGCGAGCTGCGTGCGCTCGGCGTCGAGCACTTCCAGAAAGTCCACCATGCCGGCCTCGTAGCGATCGCGCGCGATGCGCGCCGCGATTCCGCTGGCCCGCGCCGCCTCGTCGGCATCCTTCAGGCTGTCGCGGGTGCGCGCGTGGGTCACCAGCGCATTCTCGGTCTCCTCGAGCGCGCGCAGCACGCTTTGCTGGTAGGCGGCGAGCGAGATATCGGCACGCGCGCGGCTGCCGGCGACCTCGGCGCGCACGCGCCCGAGATCGAAGGCCGCCCAGGAGATTCCAGGTCCGATCACGTAGCCGCGCGAGGAGGACTCACCGAGATAGCCCGGTTCGAGCGCCGAGTAAGAGAAGCTACCGCTGAAGGTGACCTTGGGGAACAGATCGCCGATGGCGACGCCGACCAGGGCGGTGGAGGCGGCGAGCTGGCGCTCGGCGATGCGCACATCGGGCCGGCGGCGCAGGAGCCCCGCCGGATCGCCGACCGCTGTGAGCTGCGGCAGCTGCGGCAGCTCGCGCGCTGGCGCCAGCAGATCGTTGAGCGCGTTGGGTTCGCGACCGGTGAGAACGCCGAGCCGGTGGATCGAGCGTGCGACGGAGGCCTCGAGCGGGCCGATGGTGGCAAGCGTCGAGGACAGCTGCGACTGCGCACGCGCCGTGTCGAACTCGGTGCCGCGCCCGGCGTCCAGCCGCGCCTGCGTCAGCTGCAGGGCTTCGCGCTGGTTGTCGACATTGCGGCGCGCCACGGCGAGCTGGGTCTGCTCGCCACGCAGCTCGAAATAGGTGCGGGCGACCTCGGCAGTGACCGACACCTGCGCATCGCGCAGGCTCGCTTCGGCTCCCTGCAGCTGGGCACCGCTTGCTTCGACGTTGCGGCGCACCCGCCCGAAGAAATCGAGCTCCCAGAAGGCATCGAAACCTGCGTCGTAGAAACGTGCGTCGAGCGGCGCGCCGGTGCCGGTCAGGCTCTCCGCAGCTGACAAGCGCTCCTTGGTGTATCCGCCGGAGGCGGTGACCGTCGGCGCAAGATCAAACTGCGCCTGGCGGCGCTGCGCGCGCGCCTCCACCAGACGGCCCAGGGCAATGCGCAGGTCGTGGTTGGCATCGAGCGCCTCCTCGACCAGCTGCCCGAGGGTCGGATCGTTGAACTCCTTCCAGAACTTCGCCTGCGCCTCCTCGCCCGAATACGGGCCCTCCTGTGCGGCGGCAAACTTCGGCGCGACCGGCGTCGCCGGCTTCACGTACTCAGGCCCCACCGCGCAGCCGGCGAGCGCCGCCATGACCGCGACGATTGCGATGAGAGTAACGAGCACGGCAAAGGCGGCGCCGCGGCGCAGGGTGGCCTCAGTCATGGGACGCTTCCCTGGCAGGCAGCAGTGGGGCGACGGTGCGCGCGGCCTGCCGCGCGGTGACGCGGCGCACCAGCACGTAGAACACCGGCGTGAGCAGCAGGCCGAACAGCGTGACGCCCAGCATGCCGGCGAACACGGTGAATCCGAGCGTGTGCCGCACCTCGGCTCCGGCGCCGGAGGCGAGCATCAGGGGCACCACGCCCATGATGAAGGCCATCGAGGTCATGAGGATCGGACGCAGCCTCAGGTGTGCCGCCTCGAGCACCGCGGCAGTCGCATCGCGACCGTGCTCCTCCTGCAGGTGCTTGGCGAATTCAACGATCAGGATGGCGTTCTTGCAGGCAAGTCCCACCAGTACCAGAAGGCCGATCTGCATGAAGATGTTGTTGTCGCCGTGGCTTAAGCGCACCGCGGTCAGAGCCGGCAGCAGGCACATCGGCACGATGAGAATGATCGCCAGCGGCAGGCTGAGGCTCTCGTATTGTGCGGCGAGCACCAGGAACACGAACAGCACGCACAGCGGGAACACCACCGCCGCGGTGCTGCCGGAGACGATCTGCTGATAGGCAAGATCGGTCCACTCGTACGTCATGCCGCGCGGCAGTGTTTCATCGAGGATCTTCGCGATCGCCGCCTGCGCCTGGCCGGAGCTGAAGCCAGGGGCGGGCCCGCCGTTGATGTCCGCCGCACGATAGGCGTTGTAGCGTTGCACCACGTCCGGGCCAAAGGACTGCGACACGCTGATCACCGAGCCGAGTGGCACCATCTCGCCGCTCGCGTTGCGCGTCTTGAGCGGCAGCACGTCATCGAGCTGGGAGCGAAACGGAGCGTCCGCCTGCGCGACCACCTGGTAGGTGCGGCCGAAGCGGTTGAAGTCATTGATGTAGAGCGAGCCCAGGTACACCTGCAGCGTCTCGAACACATCCGAGAGCTTCACGTTCTCGCGCTTCACCTTGGTCCGATCGACGTTGATGTCCAGCTGCGGCACGTTGATCTGGTAGGTGCTGAACGCCCCTCCCAGGGCGGGTTCCTTGTTGGCCCTGGCGAGTGCCTCCGACAGCGAAGCGAACAGCGCTTCGGGGCCCGCATCCGAGCGATCCTCCACCTGCAGCTTGAATCCGCCGAGCGTGCCCAGCCCGATGACCGGCGGCGGGGTGACCACCAGCACGAACGCATCCTGGATGGGGGCGAGCTTCGCGTTGAGCGCCGCGGCGATGGCGCGGGCCGATGACTGACCCGAGCTGCGATCGGCGAAGTCATCGAGCGGGAAGAAGATGAGGCCGGAGCTTGAGCTCTGGGTAAAGCCGTTGACGGACATGCCGGCGAATTCCACCGCATGGGAAACACCCGGCTGCTTGAGTCCGATATCGGCGATGCGGCGCACGACGCTCTCGGTGCGATCGAGCGATGCTGCCGGCGGCAGTTGTGCGACGGCGACGAGGTACTGCTTGTCCTGCTCCGGGATGAAGCCTCCCGGCAGCGCATTGAAGCCGAACCAGGTGAGGACGAGCAGACCTGCGTAGATCGAAAGCGCGATGCTGCCGTGCCTCATGGTCAGCTTCAACGCGCCGGAGTAGTTGTCGCCGGCGCGGCCGAAGCCGCGGTTGAAGCGCCGGAACAGCCCGCCGAACAGGCGATTCATGAGTCGCGTCAGGGCGTCGGGCTTGCCGTCGTGGGGCTTGAGCAGTACCGCCGCGAGTGCCGGCGAGAGGGTGAGAGAATTGAAGGCCGAGATGACCGTCGAGATGGCGATGGTGAGGGCAAACTGCCGGTAGAACTCCCCGGTCAGGCCACTCACGAAGGCCACCGGTCCGAACACCGCGCACAGCACCAGCGTGATGGCGATGATCGGGCGGCTGACCTCGCTCATCGCCACCTTGGTCGCCTGCCGCGGCGAAAGTCCTTCGGCGATGTGGCGTTCCACGTTCTCGACGACCACGATGGCGTCATCCACCACGATGCCGATGGCGAGCACCAGCCCGAACAGCGACAGGGTGTTGATCGAGAACCCGAATGCCAGCAGCACCGCAAAGGTGCCGATCACCGACACCGGAACTGCGATCAGGGGAATGAGCGAGGCGCGCCAGGTCTGCAGGAAGAGAATGACGACCAGCACGACCAGCGCCACGGCCTCCAGCAGCGTGTGCAGGACCGCATCGATCGACTGGCGCACGAACTGCGTGGGATCGTAGAGAATGCCGTAGTCCATACCCTGCGGAAAATTCTTCTTAAGCTCCTCCATGGTCTTTCTGACGCTGGCGGAGAGCTCGAGCGCATTGGCACCGGGGGACTGGAACACCGGGATCGCGAGCGAGGGCTTGTTGTCGAGCAGGCTGCGCACGCCGTAGGCCTGCGCACCCATCTCGACGCGTGCCACATCACCCAGCCGCACCAGCTGTTCGTCCACGCCGGTCTTGATCACGATGTCGCGGAACTGCTGCTCGTCGGTGAGCCGACCTGCGGTGTTGAGTGCGATTTGGAATTCGGTGCTGTTGGAGGGAGGAGCGCCCAGCTGTCCGGCGGCAACCTGTACGTTCTGCTCGCGAATCGCGTCCACGACGTCGCCGGCGGTCAGATTGCGCGCGGCGAGCTTCTGCGGATCGAGCCACACCCGCATCGAATAGTCACCACCGCCGAATACCTGTACATCGCCCATGCCCGGCAGCCGCGCCAGCACGTCCTTGACGTTCAGTACCGCGTAATTGCGCAGGTAGAGCGAGTCGTAGCGGCCGGTGGGGGAGGTGAGGTTGACGACCAGCGTCAGATTGGAGGAGGCCTTGACCGTGTTGACGCCAAGATCGCGCACTTCCTCCGGCAGGCGCGGCAGCGCCTGCGCGACACGGTTCTGCACCTGCACCTGGGCGCGATCGATGTCGGCGCCGATGCGGAAGGTGACCGTAAGCGTCAGCGAGCCATCCATGGTGGAGGTCGAGGACATGTACAGCATGTCTTCCACGCCCACGATCGCCTGCTCGAGAGGCGCCGCCACGGTGTCGGCGATGACCTTCGGGTTGGCGCCGGGGTAGGAGGCGTGCACGACGACCGAGGGCGGCACGACCTCCGGGTACTCGCTGATGGGCAGCTTGAAGAGCGCGAGCAGGCCTGCGATCGTGATGAACGTCGAGATGACGCCCGCGAAGATCGGGCGCTCGATGAAGAAGTCGGAGAGCTTCATAGAGGCGCGCGACTCAATGGCTCGAGGAGTTGTGCGCGACCAGGGCTGCTTCACCGCGATCGGCGTCAGACTCGCCCATGGCAACGCGCTGCGGGGCAACCTCGGCGCCGGGGCGCACCCGCTGCAGGCCGTTCACGATGATCGCTTCACCGGCGCCAAGGCCGCTGCGCACGACCCGCAGTCCATCGATGACCGGACCCAGCTGCACAGGCCGGTACTCGACCTTGTTGCCCGCGCCCACCACCAGAACGTAGCGCACGGTCTGGTCGGTACCCACCGCGCTGTCGTTGATGAGCACCGCATCGTACTGCCCGCTGCCCATGAGCTTCACGCGCGCAAACAGGCCGGGGGTGAAGGCGCGGTCGTGGTTGTCGAGCAGCGCCCGGCCGCGGATCGTCCCGGTAGCCGGATCCAGCGCGTTGTCGAGAAACACCATGACGCCCTGGTGCGGATAGCCGCTTTCATCGGCGAGGCCTACCAGCACCGGATTTCGGGTATCGCGTGAGCTGGCGCTTGAGCCCTCGCGCGCGAGCCTGGTGTACTTGAGATACACCTGTTCATCGCCGTCAAAGCTCACATAGATCGGATCGAGCGACACGAGCGTCGTAAGCTCGGTCTGCCCATTGGTGACGAAGTTTCCGCTCGTGATGAGTGCGCGGCTGATGCGCCCGGAGATCGGCGCGGTCACGCGTGTAAAGGACAGGTTGAGTTCTGCGGTATCGAGCGCCGCCTGAGCGGCTTCGAGGTTCGCCTGCGCCTGCTCGCTTCCTGCCGTGCGGCTGTCGTAATCCTCTTGCGAGATGGCGTGCTGGCCGAGAAGCTTGGTTGCCCGCTCGCGTTCGGACTTCGCAAGAGTCAGCTGCGAGCGCGCCTGCGCGAGCTGGGCACGCGCTTTGTCGCGCTCCGCCGCGTAAGGCCGCGGGTCGATGACGAACAGTACGTCGCCCTTCTTGACCTCACTGCCTTCGCTGAAATTCACCGAGGAGATGTATCCGGAGACCCGCGGCCGGATCTCGACCCGCTCGAGCGCCTCGAAGCGGCCCGTGAAGGTGTCGAACTCAGTCACTTTGCGCGAAATCGCCGGCGCAACGGTAACCTGCGGCAGCGGGGCTGCTTTCTGCTCAGCGGCCTCGTTGCGGGCGCACCCTGCCACGAGCAGCACTGCAGTGGAGGCCGCGGCGACCAATAGATAAGAGTGGCGCATTGACTCCTCCCGGGAATTGTTCTGAAGCGAATCCAGCGGCCAGCCCACGAAGGAGCAGCGGCCAGGTCCAATAGTTGGATCGCGGGCCGATTTGCGCCATGCGTCATAGGAGTGGCAAGAGGCGTCCCGCCCGGAAGGCGAGCCGCTCTCTCGCATGGGCTAGAGGGGATTCGAGGTGACCTGCGGCGAGACACATCGCCCGGCGCGTTCAGCTCACGGAATCAAGGAGTTAGCACTTTCGCTTGCTTGACGATCCGTGCGCGGGCCGGTCTAATACCCGGCCTTCCACTCCGGCGGCCAGGTAGCTCAGTTGGTAGAGCAGCGGACTGAAAATCCGCGTGTCGGTGGTTCGATTCCGCCCCTGGCCACCACTCAACATGCTGATTTGGCCAAGTTTTCTGCGCTCGGCCGCTCGAGTTGAGTTGGCAGATTGGCAACAGTTTCCACTTTGTTTCCAAAAACCAAGGATGCGAGCCGATCGCCGCTCGGATCGTGCTCGCGCGGAAGCATGTGGCTGTAGACATTCAGCGTAAAGGACGCGGTGGCGTGTCCCATGAGCCTCGACACACGAACGATGTCCTCGCCGTTGCTGATCATCAAGCTTGCGAACGTGTGACGCAGATCGTGGAAGCGAATTCTTCTGATGCCAGCGCGCTGAAGCGCAGGAAAGAAGCCGCGCTGCATCAGATTCGAGTGGCTCATGGGCCGCCCGTCGAGATTCGGGAAGATGAGATCGTACGGACTGTTGGGGCAGGCCAGCCGCCATACTTTCAGCTCCCTCAAGAGAAAAGTCGGGAGCGAGAGGCGCCGATACGAGGTGCGCGTCTTCGGTTCTTGAAATCGGCCTTCCTTGAATGTCCGCCGAACGTGAAACTGACCGCTTTCCCAGTCAATGTGGCTCCAGGCCGCAGCCAGGATCTCACCGACCCGGCAGCCCGTGAACACGGCGAACGAGATCAGCAATCGATAGTTGTTGGTGCCGAGCTTCCCGTTGCGATAAGTGGCGGGAATTCCGCGTCGCGCAGCGCCGCAATTTCTTCAGGCGTGAGGACATCCATGTCCAGGGGCCGCTGTTCGAGTGGCCGTTCATCTCGTGCATGGTCGACATACTCGGCCGGGTTTCGCATTAGCCATTGATTTCGCATCGCGTAGTTGAAAATCATGCTGAGGACCGTGAGCGCCTTGTTGATCGAGCGCCTGCCGAGCTTCACGTGATTTGCGCGTTGCTTCGCGCGCGCTTCGGCGAGACCGGGTTTCGCTTTCAGCTGACGAGCGACGAACGCCTCCCTGATTGAGTCGGGAATGCCCAGCTCGGCTCGAAAGCGTTCAATGTCGGTCACTTGAATCAAGCGGAGCTTGCGGTCCCCAAAATACGGGATGAGATAGCAGACAACGAGCTGCTCGTAGCTGCGCCGCGTGGACGGTCGAATCCTGACCTTGCTCTTGAGCCATCGTTTGGCCACGTCATCGAAGGTGCCGCGGCCCTCGTGCACCAGACCGTCCGCTACCTCGGCTACTCGATCTGCCAGCAGCACCCGAGCCGCGTGCAACTCTTGTTTGGCTTTCTCAAAGTGTCCTTCGGGCCGTTCGATGCGTCTCCGCTGGTTGGCGTCGTAATAGTCGGCAACCCAATGCCCGCGATACATTCTCACCGTCGCCATGGCTGCAGCTCCTCTTAGCCGGTTACCAGAATCCTCTGGTAAGCGAACCCGCGACCGTCGCGGTAGGCGCCAAGTTTGCCTCGTCCGACGCCGAGTCTCGCGGTAACTGATGTCGGACGTAGAGGCATATTTCGATGAGAGCCAGAGCGATAGATTCTTCTGTCTGGCCGGCTACATCTTCGAACGGCAGAACCGAATCGCCCTGTGCAAGGCCTGGAGCCAATCCTGCGCGACCACGGCATGCCGTACGGGCACATGAAAGAAGCCCCGGGCCCGAGCGGTGTGTTTAAGCGGGGAGATCGCGAGGAGATGCGGGAGGTCTCAATCGCCCTTCATGACTTGAAAGCGCACAGTTCCGGTGGCTACGCGATCTTTCGAATGTCCACCTCTTGCCGAGTGCGAAGGTGCATGGTCTGTGCCGCGTCAGCCCTTATACGCTCTGCAGTTACTGGTGCCTAAGCGAGATTGACTGATGTTCTCCAGCTTTCTCGTGAGCGGACGTTCGTCGTGCCCAGCATCACCGCCGGTTCAACACTTTCCGGCCGACGACCCGCGCGAGCGACTGCGGCGGGATTTCGCGAACAGCGCCGCAGGGACAGATGACGCGCACTAGGAAGTCGCCGAATACGTCGTCTGGGCGCTTTACGTGGGTGAGGACTCGCATGGGGCGCGGCTTCCACATGCGGAATGCTTGAGGATTGCTCGCCAGCCGTCGAGTTCGCTGCCATCACCGCAAATGAAATCCCCGCACTCGTAGACCCTTTCCGATATTCCTCCTTCACCCCTCAATTACGCGATTACCCTTGCAACGAACCAGCCCGCCGGCATCGCCGTCAGCCATCGTTCACCTTCAACGATGGCTCTTCAAATTCGCGCCCGCTGGACTTCACCGTTCTCCAGCTTTCCCAGCCCCGGGTTAGCCACCACCTGAGCGCGATGAGCAGAATCAAGACTGTGTCGACGGCGATGGCGGCGTGCGCTTCCGGTACATCGCCGAACGTGAGGCCATAAAGCACAACCGCGGTTTTGTGCGGAAAAACGAGCTCCCAGATGCCCGGACTTTGCCGCGGCCGCCACGCGAGGATGGCGAAGAGGCCACCGAAAACGACATAAGCGAAGGTGCGCCAGGTCTCAATCCATATCCGGTCCGACCCTGCCGCCCCCATGCGTCGAAGACCATCCGCGAAGGCGGCGAGAGTGAGCACGACCAGGAGCCAGCTCCTCGGCATACGAGTTGGATGAACACAAATTTCTTGTTGCGCCGATATCTATGAATCGGAGCTGATCAGGACGGCTCCTCTGCGACCTGTACGCTCGATGTGCTCGATCGCGTCGATGAACCGGTCCAGGTCATAGTCGGCCTCCACCTCGAACTGTTCGGGCTCGGCGCGGCCGATCTCGATCGCCTCCCTCACGTCCTCGCGGCGCTGTTCGGCCGAGGTGGTCTGCAGCCACCGCGAACTCGACACGCCCTTGAACGTGATCTCGTGAGGCGTCAGCTGAATGGACGGGAACGTGATGGGTTCCGGAGCGAGTCCGCCGTAAAACAGAACGGTGCCGTCGTCGCCGAGCAGCCGGACAAGCTGGCTCACCTGCGCCCCTCCCACCGGGTCGATGATGACCTGAAGCGGCCGCTCGCCCGCGGCCCGGCGGACCTGGTCAACCCAATCCGAATCGGCCGTCGAAACCACGGTCACATCCGCAAATCGGGCAGACAGGACCTTCGCGCCATTTCTGCTGCGAACCGCGCCCACGACCTTCAGGCCACGTCGGCGGGCTGCCACCATAGTGATGCGCGCCACGGCGGATCCGGCGGCGGTCATGAGGATAGGTGTGTCACGCCCGGCGTCCGGCACCGCCCGCCGCGCTGCACGAAGCAGCAGGAGGGCGATCACCGTGTTCGGAAGCAACTGGGCGGCGACGGCGTCGGGTAGGTCGTCTGGAATGGGCGTCACAAGCTCGACGCGCGTCTTGAGGCGCTCTGCCCAGGCGCCCCCCCCGCTTGGATTGAAGATCACTCGCGCGCCGGGTTTCACGCCCTGCGAGGAGTCCACCCCTTCGCCCACGGCTTCGACGATGCCCACGCCATCGCCTCCCGGAACGAGCCCACCTGCCGGAAGCGGGATGTTGAACCGCCCGCGGATCATGGCGAGATTGCCGGGATGGAGTTGTCGCTTGGTCACGCGGACCAGGACTTCGCCGGGACCCGGCGGCTGCGGGTCGGGCAGGATCTTCAGCTCGAGAACCTCGGCCGGCTCGCCGAACCGGGAGGCAACGATGGCTTTCATGATTTCGCTCCGGGTGGAAATGGTACGGAGCGAACGTAGGCGCGTTCCCTCGGTCTCTCTGTCGCGTGGATGGTCGAAGCCTCAAGTCGCAGGACCAGTACCGTGAGGTAAGCCAGGGCTTCGTTGCATGCGCGACTCTCCGGTGTCTCGGACTCCGAGCCGTCGCCGCCCTCAGGGAGTTGCTCATGCAAGAAAGCGGTGAGCGTTCGAATCTGTTCAATCGACGTGTCGAGCAGTTCCTGTGGTGCAATCATGGTTTGTGCCCCTAAGCGAACGGCCTACAGCGTTAGCAAACTGGCAGTTGGCAGCAATGATATATATCCCTCGAAAACTGCCGCTCAGCCGTGGACGCTGCGCGACTCTTTGGCAAGCATTGGTCCGTCACCGACATTGAAGAGATTGGCGAGCCCCGCTCCGGCGAACGCCAAAGCCGTAATACCGTTAACAATGGCGGCAATGCTCATGGCGTCGCTCCGCCAATGCATCTCGTCTACCGGTCAGCTCCGGGAGTTCAATCTTCCCAGGCGTGAGCTTGAAACGGCGCCTCCAGAGGAGGCTTCGTGACACTGCCCGTGTAGTTCGTGATCGTGGACGCGGCGACGATGGCAATGACCTCCAGGGCATGATCCTTACCGAAACCGGCCGCAATGAATCGATCGACGTCTTGGTCGTTGAGGCGTCCGCGCTTTTCGATCATCGTCTTTGCCAGAGCCGACAGCGCGGCAAGCTTGACGTCCTTCGGCAATCGGTGCTCGCGAATGGCCTGCACATCCTTCGGATCGACCCCTTCCTTAAGCGTCAGCGCCGTATGGAAGGCGACGGCCCACGTGCACGCGTTGGTGACTGCGTCGGTGAGCAGCACGGTCTGGACTTGCGCTTCCGTGAAGCTGCCGCCGTGCACATTCCCGAACAGACCGACCAGGCAGTTGATCAGAACCGGAGAGGTCGCCATCGCTCCGGCGATGTTGGGGATCATGCCGAAAGCCGATTGCAATTGCCGCAACGCCGGCTTGGAACGCTCGGGTGCGGATTCAAGCGTATGAACCGAAAAACTTGTCATCTGAGTCATCCTCCATTGACATTGCCGTGGCGTTCTCGCGGATCCGCTGACTGATCCGCTGCGACACAATCTAGTCGTGCGAGGATTGGCGGACGCGCCAATAAGCCCTCGTTTCTCGCCAACGGGGCCTTGCACGATTGAGGCTCAGTCCCCGCCCGCGGCTGAAATGGCGATGCCGAGCCTGGCGGCCACACGTCGTGCCGTCGCTTCCCGACGCGCCGTGATGGACCGCACGGATTGCTGCGCCTGTTGCAGTATCGCCGCGGGCGCCGTCTCGGGTGTGCCGGCATCGAAGGGCGGCTCGGGCGCATACGCCATGTCAAGTTGGATGCGCTGTGCGGTTTCGTCGCCGCGCAACTCCGCCGCGAGACGCAAAGCTCCATCGATCCCGGCTGTGACGCCTGCGGCGAAGACCCAGGCGCCATCGACGACCACACGCTCGTTGACGGGGATCGCGCCAAAGTACGGCAACAAATGGAATGAGGCCCAGTGCGTCGTCGCCCGGCGTCCCCTGAGAAGGCCGGCCGCGCCGCAGAGGAGTGCTCCCGTGCACACGGAGAAAATGCTGCACGCCCCTGCCGCCTGCTGGCGCATCCAGCCCAGCACCTCAGTGTCGTCCATCAAAGCCTCCTGGCCGGGTCCGCCGGGAACTTGAAGGACATCCAGCGGCGGCGCATCGGCCAGAGATGCATCGGGCATGAGCCACAATCCCTTCAGATCGCGAACTGGTGCTGCAGCCTTGCCGTAAATGCGATAGGTGGCGTTCGGAATACGCGATAGCACCTCGAACGGTCCGGTCAGATCGATCTGATCGATGCCCTCAAATAGGAGTGAGCCCATGTGCAGATGAGTACCGTGCGGAATCATGCGGTTCTCCAAATCTGAGAGCACTGCTGGACAAAACAAAACTACGTGGGCATGGTTTGGCGGAAATGCCAAAATCCCCTCGCTTCTCGCCAAACGCCGTCCGTGTCATCGACGTGTTGACTTACCCGGCGGTGCAGTTGCTCGATGTCACGGGGCCTGTTCAGGTGTTCGCGTCCGCCAATGATCTTGTCGCCGGGGCGGGAGGAGCGCGGCCCTACCAGCTCAGGGTCGTGGCACAAGGCGGTGAGGGCGCTACAGCCTCGGCCGGCGTGGCCCTTGCTGCAGGTCCGCTCACGCAACGCGAAGAGGCGTTGGATACCTTACTCATCGCCGGCGGCGAGGGGGCCGAGGCGGCGGCTGAGAACCCGGTACTGGTCGAGTGGGTGCGGGAGCGAGCGACGCAGGCGCGTCGCATCGCCTCCGTCTGTACAGGTGCATTCTTGCTCGCTGCGGCAGGGGTGTTGGACGGGCGCCGCGCAGCGACCCACTGGATGTACTGTGCCAAGCTTGCGCAGCGCTTTCCCAACGTGCATGTCGAGCCAGATCCGATTTTCGTGCGTGACGGTCCGGTTTGGACTTCGGCCGGGGTGACGGCCGGAATCGATCTAGCGCTCGCGCTCGTGGAAGCGGACCTCGGACGCTCAGTGGCGCTCGCTGTAGCCCGATACCTCGTCGTTTTTCTCAAGCGTCCCGGCGGACAGGCACAGTTCAGCGCTGCCCTAGCGTTGCAAGTCGCAGAGGACAAATTCGGCGCGCTCCATGACTGGATCAACGGCCATCTCGCGGACGATCTCTCGCTTTCGGTCCTGGCCGATCAGGCCGGGATGAGCGAGCGCAGTTTCAGTCGCCACTATGCCGAGGCGACTGGGCAAACACCGGCTCGTGCGATCGAGCGGCTGAGAGTGGAAGCGGCAACCCGCCTGCTCTTGGAGTCGCGCCTGCCGGTCAAACGGATAGCGCAACGTTGCGGCTTCGGTTCGGAGGAAACAATGCGCCGCAGTTTCCTGCGCCTGCTAGAGGTCACGCCGCAAGATTACCGGTCACGGTTCAGGTCTTGAACTTGGCTTCGGTAAAGCTTGGAGTGTTACCTTGTGCCCGAAAGCACAAGTCGGCACGAGAGAATTAGCTGTGGCAGCGAAGAAGCGCAAGTCGCGGGCGGCATCGAAAGCCATTCGGCAGACCAGCTTGAGCCCTGAAGGGTTTCGCGAGCCCTTCAGCATTGGCGATGTGCCTTGGCGCAAAGTGTCAGCGGGATCGACCGCGTTTAAGCTTTTAGGTCGCTATGGTGGGGGCTCGCAGGTCGGAGTCGGGATCGATATCTTGAAGCCCGGGCAGTACTCGAACCGCTTCCACTATCACCTGAAGGAGGAGGAGCACATTTTCATCTTGAAGGGCTCAGCGACCTTGATCCTCGGCGCCCGCAAGTACGTCATGAAGGAGCGCGATTACTGCTGCTTCCCCGCGGGTCAACGCGCCGGCCATCATCTCTTCAACTACACGCAGGAGAACTGCCTCTTCATGACGATCGGCGACAACCACCCCGACGAGGTCGTCTGCTTCCCGAACACCGGAAAGGCCCGCCTCCGCGCCACCGGCCACTCCGTCCCCATCGAGGATGTCCTTTCAGCATAATGAAGCGCGTAACCGATGACGCCCGAGATCACT
>Ga0209624_10000894_pt1 | contig 25082 bp, 27 predicted proteins | sample JacPinW_OM2H0_O1_FD_188565 | JGI IMG/M metagenome (GOLD analysis project Ga0209624, IMG submission 188565) | Forest soil microbial communities from Algoma, Ontario, Canada - Jack Pine, Ontario site 1_JW_OM2H0_O1 (SPAdes) (version 2) | ecosystem: Environmental > Terrestrial > Soil > Boreal...
GTATGGGGCCGCACGTACGGAGGCCCCCACGGTGGCAGGAAAGCGCGTCTTTATTATCGGCGGCGGCAACTCCGCCGGCCAGGCTGCCCTGTTCTTCGCAGATTACGCGAGTTCAGTGACCATGCTGGTCCGCGGCGAAGATCTGAAGCGCAGCATGTCACAATACTTGATCGATCAGATTGCTCTCGTGCCGGGCATTCGGGTGGAGACGGAAACTCAGGTGGTCTCTGCAGACGGCACGGATTGCTTGAAAGCAATAGAAACCCGGAAAACGGGGGAGCCTGTCATCCGGCGGGCTGCAGATGCTCTGTTTGTCATGATCGGCGCCGATGCAGTAACCCATTGGTTGCCACCTCAACTCCAACGCGAAAACGGCTATGTCCGCACGGGACGCGAGGTGAGCGACCAGCCAGGTTGGGCAGGAGATCGTGCCCCATTTCTGCTGGAAACAAATCTTCCCGGCTTCTTCTGCGTAGGTGACGTTCGCTACAAATCGATCAAGCGCGTTTCCAGCAGCGTAGGCGAAGGCAGCATGGCCGTTGCTTTCGTGCATCAATATCTCTCGTTACTGCTCAAACCGTTTCCAGAGTGATTGCGGTCGCGTTTCAACCGCCGCTCCTACTTGCTCGACTCAGGCCCTCTCAGACGTGCTGATGCGTGCCAATTGGGCCAAACGCATTCTCTTCCTCTCGTTTCCAAGGTCGATACTGAGCCACCGCCTAACACCGGTCTGGCACATGTAGCGGATACTGTAAACGCCGCAGAAGGCAATCTTGCTGTCGCTGAAGGAACTGACGGCGGGGTACGACAAGCCGATGACCGAGAGCATGGTTCGGCTCTACATAGCGGTACTGCTGGACCTGACGAAGGAGGAGATCGTCCTAGTCTTTTCCCGCAGCCGCGACCGAGTCCAAGTTCTTTCCAAGCCCCGCATCCGCCGCGAATTCAGCGGCCGACCGGCAACTGGTGATACATCGCGGCTGAGACCAGCGAGCAGCTTCAGTACCTCCTGAACCACTCCGCTCGGTTGCAGAGTCGCTTCAGGTGGCGAGGGACAAGGGCGCGAAACGCGCCCTGATCCCCATCGAGAACAAGCGCGACTTCCTCGACGTCAGCGCGGACATTATGGAACACGTTGATCCAATCTTCTTCGGCGATCCGAAGACAGCCGCTCTGAAGGCTATGGGGGGCACCTAACGGACCAGCTTCGCTCGCCTAACGGGGTGCTTGATCTCAGACGCGGGCGGCGGGGCTAGACCCGACACAAGGCGGATTCAAGCCACTACTTCCCTGAATGCTAGAACCTTACCTCCGCGCTGAGTTTGTTCCAGAAAATCTGCCCACTCCTGCATCATTTTTGTTCGCCCTTTCAAATGCAGGGCGTGGTTGTAGGCGGCGCTCACGGCATTCCGCGGCGCATGAGCGAGTTGCAACTCAATGTGCTCATGCGGGTACTCTCGCTCGTGCAGTATTGTCGAAGCAATTGCGCGAGAGCCGTGTCCCGTCATCCTGCCCTTATAACCCATGCGCTCAAGACCTTTTAGAATGGTGTTGTTGCTCATTGTCTTCTTGGCGTCCCGATCACCGGGGAACAACCATTCGCTCCCCCCGGTTAGCCTACGAAGTGCTCCAAAACCTCCAGCGACTGCCTCGAGAGAGGCACAATGTGCGGCGTCCGCATCTTCATTCGCTCTGCAGGAATATCCCAACGTGCAGCTTCCGAGTTGAACTCTTCCCAGCGCGCGCCAATCAACTCTCCTGTTCGCAGAAAGGTCAGCGCCATCAGCTTGATCGCCAATCGTGTGACATGAGTGCCCGGGTAAATCTCGATCTGCCTGAGGAGATGGGGTAGCTCCTTAGCGTCGATGCGCGCATAGTTCACCTTCTGTGATGCCTTCAATATGTCCCGAGGGCGTACTTCTGTCGCCGGATTCCGCTTTGTGTATCCGTGTGCGATTGCATAGCGAAAAATTTGGCCGGTGGTCTCGAGCGCCCGCTTTGCGATGTCCCGCGCTCCTCGAGCCTCGATCGCTCTGACCATTGCGACAACATCGGGCGCCTCAATCTCGGCCGTTTGGAGCTGCCCTAGGCTGGGCAGGATATTGGAGTCTAGCCGCCTCCGCGTGGAATCAACGTGACGGGGGCTCTTGCCCTCCTGCCAATGTTCCAACCACTTCGCAGCCACGCTTGCGAAAGAGTTCTCATTGGCGATTTGTTCCGCGGTTTTTTCTGCCTTCCGTTGTGCCATCGGGTCAACGCCCGACTCAAGAAGTTGTCTAGCGTCCATGTGACGGCTTCTTGCCAATGAGAGGGGCACGACCGGGTACTTCCCAAAGGTCATAAGCTTCTCTTTACCTTCAAACCTGTATGCCCAGCGCCAGATCTTTCCCCCCGATGGTGTCACCCACAAGTACAAATTGCCGCTGTCGCTCAACTTGTACGGCTTTTCTTGTGCCTTAGCTTTCTTGACCTGAATGTCCGTCAGCATCGTGTTTTGGCCTTTTTAAAATGTACCCGCATTTTGAAACGAAGATACCCGCAGATATACCCGCACCAAGCGTTGGCTTCCACTGTACTTCATTAGACGCCAAAAGACGAAAACCCCAGCATTTACCGGGGTTTTATTTCTTGTTTTTGGATTTCTCTGGAGGGAGAGGGATTCATATCTGGATATAACCGATTTATTTACTGCGCTTTGCGGATAGGCCGTCTCTAAGTACCCCCAAATGTACCCCTTACAAACAAGGCTAGCGCTATGGTCCCCCACACGTTGAAGGAGCCACCGCGGGCAGAAACGAGGCAGTGGCTTGCTCTCAGTTTTTCTTGGAGCGATAAGGTGATTTGTACTAAGCCGCTGCGGCAGACGCTGCGCGTGCGATACTTCCGAGACTATGGGCTGCCACAGCCTCCTGAATCGCTTTCCGCCTTCCGCTTATAAAGCTTTATTCTTCTGCATATTGCAGGCGCTAACTATGACGTTGCGGAGTGAAATCCGAGAATTGCCATCGACCTTGACGACAATAATGGTTCCAGTTCCTAGGCCCGGGAGCTTAGCTAACGAGACGCCTCCTCGACACCGCCTTTAATCACTTTTTACGTGGATCGCCACCATGGTGATATCGTCATCCAAGTCCTCAGCCGAGCCTCGAGCTGACCAACGGGACAACTCCTCTAGCAGTTGATCGGCGAAATGATCTGCCGGGGTGCTTTGTTCCGTCACCAGAAACCGCGTGAAGCCGTCGGTGCCAAACTCGACGCCCGCGGAGTTCGCCGTTTCCAAAATTCCGTCAGTGTAGAGCAAAGCTCGGTCACCAGACTGGAGCGGTAACTCCACCGAAGAATAAGTTGCAAACGGAAATCTTCCGAGAAACATACCATTTTCCATCACCGTACGCACGCCTTTGGATGATCCACCCCACAACAGCAAGGGTGGATGGCCTGCGCCCGCGTAAGTCAGGGTTCGCTTCTGCATGTCCACGAACAGGTATGCTGCCGTGACGTAATGATGCTGGAACTTTCCGCACAGCACTCGGTTCAAGCCCAACAGCACTTGCGCCGGATCGGCAGCGTGCGCCTCTTGGGTGGAGAGCGCAATCTTCAGCATCGAGGCGATAAGCGCAGCAGGCATTCCGTGTCCGGAGACATCGGCCACCAAAATCCCAATGTGCTTCTCATCCACGACGATGAAGTCGTAGAAGTCGCCGGCGACCGAGGTCATGGGCACGTAGCGTGCAGCAATGTCCAGACCTTCGATTTTTGGGATCTCGGACGGAAGAATGGACAATTGGATTTGCCGCGCCGTTTCCAATTCCTTCTGGATTGTGAACAACTGCTGTGCGAGCTGATCGCGAATCCCACGAAGCATGAGGTGAGTTTCCACCCGCGCCATTACGACCGCCGGAGAAAACGGTTTATGAATGTAGTCCACGGCACCTACAGCGAATCCCTTTGTCTCCTCCTCGACGTGCGTCTGTCCGGTAAGAAATATGACCGGTATGTTCCGTGTCTCCGGGACCATCTTCAACTGTTTACACACTTCGTACCCATCCATGTCGGGCATCAAAACGTCCAGCAGGATCAGGTCGGGCGGAGGTGCAATTCTCGCCATTTCCAACGCTTTCACGCCGCTGGCTGCGACTCGAATTTTGTACAGGTCCCTCAAGATCGCTTTCACGGTTTTGATGTTGGCGGGAGCATCATCCACCATCAGCACCGTCTTCTTCTGATCAGCCTCGTTCATGAGTCATCCCCATTTCGTTGTGCAAGCGATTGGCGATCTCGTCCAGTTTCACTAACGCGGCGTCAAAATCGAAGTCGCTGATCGATGCGCTCAGTCCCTCCAAGTGCGTCTTCTCGACAGCGCCTCCTACCGCGTCCTGTAGACTGAGGAACAATTCTTCGGCATCGCCGTCGCCCGCTTCGAGCAAGATTCTGAGCTGTGCAATCGCGACGGCTGCCGCCTCTGCCTTGAAGGGTGAAGTCGGCATTTTCTCTGGCCCGGGGGATGCTGAGTCTAGCAGGGCTTTCTCGATGGCGGGAACTTGAGCGTCCATCACCCTCGCGAACTGAAACAGCGACGCCGAGACCTTTTCACTCTCGCGGATGGCCATCACCAGCTTTTCAGCCACTCGCTGAGTTTCTGTGATTCCGAGATTACCGGCAACGCCTTTCACGGTATGGGCAATGCGCTCAGCGAGTTTAAGGTCGCCCCCGTCGAGTGCGATTGAAATCTCAGCTGCCGCATTGCCTTGCTTGACGGCAAACTCTCCCAGCAGGTCACGGTAGAGCTGCCTGTTCCCCGCAACGCGCTTCAGACCGTCGGCAAGATTGATCCCCACGATTTCTGGCAGAACGACTTCGCCGGACTCTTTTATAAGGGTAATTGAGGTTCGGGGCTCGACCGCTTGCTTAGGCTTAGGCTTCGCCCATCGTATCAAAGTCGAAAATAGGTTATCGGGGTCTATCGGCTTCGACACGTGATCGTTCATGCCCGCGTCGAGGCAGCGCTGGCGCTCTTCCACGAGGGCGTGCGCCGTCATCGCGATAATCGGAATCTTCTGCAAACGAGGGTCACTCCGCAGTAGCTTGGTTGCCGTGAACCCGTCCATCTCAGGCATTTGCAAGTCCATGAACACCACATCAAACGCTGGAGCCCGTTCTCCCTCGGTCAGGATTTTCACGGCTTCACCACCATGGTTGGCCACGGTTACGATAGCTCCGGCGCTCTCAAGCAGTTCCGTCGCAACCTGCTGGTTGATCTCGTTGTCTTCGACCAGAAGAACACGGATTCCAGTGGCATTATGCTTCGTACTTTCATCTTTCCCCTCACGGGAACGGCGGTCCTCGCGTCCCGCAAAGCCGAACAATTCCAACAGAGTGTCATAGAGCAGTGACTGATTGACAGGCTTCAGCAAATAGCTATCGATGCCAATCTCCTCGGCCTGCTTCCCGACATCTCCCTGCCCGAATGAGGTAACCAGCACGACTTTAGGAATATGCTGCAGACGATCGTTGCGTTTGATGATGAGGCTGGCCTGCAGTCCGTCCATTACCGGCATGTGCCAATCCATGAACACCAGACGATAGGGATCCAGCGAGTCCGCGGCGGCTATCTCCCGCACTGCGTCTTCCCCCGACGAGACCGAGTCGGCCCGAAGCGCAAATACCCGGAGTGTCTCGGTGAGGAGTTCGCCCGCCCGCGCGTTGTCGTCCACCACCAGCGCCCGGATGCCGGCCAGATCAGGAATGAACCGTTTACGTTTGTCCTCTGATCCGATCCCGAACCAAGCAGTGAAATGGAAGGTGCTGCCGCGGCCCGGCTCGCTTTCAGCCCAGATGGCACCCTCCATCATCTCGACCAGGCGTTTGGAGATCGAGAGCCCAAGCCCAGTCCCCCCATGCTTGCGCGTCGTCGAAGCATCTGCTTGCGAGAACGCCTGGAACAATTTGGCGCTCTGCTCGGGTGTCATGCCGATACCACTGTCGCGAACGGAGAACCTGACCTTCACTCGATCTGCTAACTTCTCATCCAGTGCAACCGTTACTAACACCTCGCCGCGTTCCGTGAACTTTACCGCGTTGTTTACCAGGTTGATCAGGATTTGACCAAGACGTAAGGGATCGCCGACAAGATTAGGCGGCAGATTGTTTGGCGAGGCAATCAAAAATTCAAGATCCTTGTCGCGGGCCTTTTGGCAGACCACGGCGGAGAGGTTCTCAAGTACTTGATCGAGGCAGAACTCTATATTCTCCACGTCCATCTTGCCAGCCTCGATCTTCGAGAAGTCGAGAATGTCGTTGATTATGCCGAGGAGGGCCTGGGCGGCCACCTTTGTTTTTGTCAGATAGTCGCTCTGCTTCACTGTCAACTCGGTCTTTAGGGCCAGATGGATCATTCCGAGGACCGCATTCATGGGGGTGCGAATCTCATGGCTCATCTTGGCCAGGAAATCGGATTTGGCTCTGGTGGCAGCCTCTGCGACTTCCTTTGCAGCGACGAGTTCCGCTTCCAGTCGTTTGCGTTCGGTGATATCTTCCTGCAAAGCGGCTACATACTGTGGTTTGCCCGCTGCATCGCGGAGCAAAGAGAATCTAACGCTCGTCGTGGCAATCCTGCCGTCTTTGCGAACAAACCGCTGCTCCCACTCGTTCTTTTCGCGCTTTCCGTGGGCAATTTCCGCATATCGTTCCGCGGCCGAGGCGCTCTCATCCGGGTGAGAAATCTCGTTCCACTTCTCCAGGTGGCTTAGCTCCTTCTCTGTGTAACCCATCATCTCTTGCAACGCGCGGTTGATGGAAATTGTCCTCTTCTCAATATTGAAGAAACTGATTCCGATCTGGGCGTTTTCGAAAATCGAGCGGAAGATCTGCTCGCTTGCCTGCGTATGTTCCTCGACAACGGCTGCTAGAACTGTGAAAGGTACCGCTGCGAACAGTAGGAAAAGCTGTAGCGACAACACACCATTCGCCGTGCCCGATCCGACGAACGGACCTCGGCCGTGTGCAGCGCCCCAAATCGCTAGGACTGTAATCACAATCACTGAAGTGCTGACGCCCGTTGATCCGAAACGCAAGGCGGACCACAACATGAGCGGCACAAGAGAATAAAGCAGTAGTTCCGAGGTGCTTTTCCCAGGGGCGGCAAATGTGAGATATCCGAAAAGCAGAACCAAGCCTGCGATCAATGCGGCGGCTTCGAGGTAACGAGTGCCCGATTTCTGACTCAGTGCCGGTCCCTTGTTAAACCAACCTAAGATAGCCGGCATCAAAGTGAGGTATACAATCGCCTCCGAAAAAAAAGAAATTCTCCAATTCGTCCAATAATTCCCCTTGAGGGCCAGCGCGACGAAGAAAGCCCCAATGAATGGGGCTAGAATCACTGCAAACAATGAAAACTTAACCAGAGCTTTTACACTGTTCAGCCGAGGTACGCCCTCGAAGAAATAGCTAAGGCACAATGCCGCGGTGATGACCTCGACGGTATCAGACAGAATGAGCAAAGCAATCGAACGAATCGTCTGTTCTGTCTGCAGGTCATAGAGAATAAACGCTGCAAACGCAGCCACGATGAGCATTGGCCACAGCTTCCGCGGCACCATCAACAATATTGAAACCAGAAGCACGTTACCGAGCCAAAGCGGCCAGGCCCCCTCTGGACGTATGATTAGCATTCCTCCGAGTTTGGCGGTGAAATACGACAGGATAGCTACTAAGCACACTAAGACCACTGTGTGAAACGGGGAATTCAGATTCGGGATGTTCCAAGAGGCGCGATTAGAGCCGGCCGCCATCAGCTACCTCCGATGCTCGAGGGAACGCGGTATCTCTGAGTAGCGAGAAACGCCCGTTCGCAACTACTATGCTGCAGCATCTGCGACCGAAACGTTGTTCCCAATTGTCATTGGGACGCTTCCCATGAACGAGCTTGGCAGATCGTTCCGCCCCGACAGCACGTTCATTCGGGTGAATAATCTCGTCCCATTTTTCAAAATGGCTAGGTTCTTCCCCGGTGTAACCCAACATCTCGTGCAATGCGCGGTTAGAAAAAACTGTGCTGCCATCGATATTGAAGAAACTGATTCCGATCTGGGCATTCTCGAAGATCGAGCGGAAGAACTGCTCGCTCGCCTGCGCACTGTCCTTGACATTCTGGTGCACGGTCTCTCTCCCGAACTATGCTAGCCCTGGTCGCGGCCCCGTCGCTACTGACAATAATGATAGGTTCTAACCAATTGATTCATCGCGACAGTGCGGCCCCACGAGAACTGGGGATGGATCAGTGTCTCTTTCAATCTCCGGTTGATAGGACAGTCTTGATCACACGAAAATCATTCTCTTTCGATTCATTTATCAACCTTCAAACGGATTGCTACACCGAAATCAACCGCCTTGCCCAACTCACACGACACCATCCGACCTGTACGGAAGGGCCTAGCCTTCGGCGGCTCCGATCCGGTCTAACAACGAAGTTTGAACTCCCTCGAAAGCCGGATTTCGGTAACAACGATTTTCGCTAACAATCATTCTCGGTTGTTGAAAACATGGCTTAGTGTGAGCTGATGTACTTCGCGCCTGCCTTAGTGATCAGTTGAGGGGTGGGCCATTGGCGGCGGTACCGTATCTAAATCCACACGTTGTGAAACGGCATTCGCGTTTCACCATCCTGGTCAAAGTGCCCAGCAAGGACACAGCAACCGTCGTCGACGCGCTGACCCGGCAGGTTCGTAAACTCCCTACATCACTGAGACGATCCTTGACCTGTGACCGAGGGTTGGAGATGGCTAAACATAAGAGCTTCACGGTGGACACGAAGGTGAACGTCTACTTCTGTGATCCGCAGAGCCCCTGGCAGCGTGGCACTAACGAAAACACCAACGGACTGCTGCGACAATACTTCCCCAGGAAAGCCGACCTGTCCGGCTACTCCCAAGCCGACCTCGACAAAGTAGCCATGCGCCTCAATCAACGCCCGCGAAAAACTTTGGGGTTTGAAACTCCAGCTAGGAGACTCCAAGCCAGTGTTGCATCGACCGGTTGAGACCGCCCCGTTTTTCGGGAACGGACCAATCGCTAATTCTTCAGCTCTTTAGGTTGAAGGCGTGGAGTTTTGTCATTGCGGTTCCGTAGTTGCCGAGGTGGTAAACGGATGCTCCTACGGGCGAGAACGTGAAAGAGTTAAACGGCGCTGCAAGCATGGCGTTTAGAAATTCGATGGCGCCGACGCCGATAGTGACATGCGGGCTGTAGTGGGTTCCGCTGTGGTCGGGAACGAACACCCTGACATATTCAATTAGCTGTGGAACGATGTTGGGGTCCTGGGGCGTGGTTTCATAGGCGGCCGCCGTACCAGCGGGAGCAGTGAAAGGCTTTACCGCATCGATCAAAGCCTGCTGCAGCCTCAGCAGGTCGAGTGTGGGCTCGATTACGATGCCGCCAAGACCGATGGGCCCGGCCGGAATGTAATAGTACTTGAACGCCTTCAGCTTCCAACTCGTCGGATCTTCTTTGGCAATCACCGTGGCGGCAGCTGCAAAGAATTTGTCCAAGTCAGCGGTATTGACGTATCGCTGCAGCATCGAGATGTGTGGCGTGTGCTGGCCGCCCAACGAGTAGCCCTTGGGGAAATTCTGCAGCAGCCGGGCATTGTCGGCCTGGGCGTGCTGAATCATCGTTGCGTCAGGTTCGAGCACGATGTCGACGGCGGTGATTGGGTTTGGCGCTGCGCCGGATGCTCCTGCATTGCCGGGAGTGGTCAGTGTATCGATTGGCATACAATCCTCCTGCTACAATTGTTGAAAAAGAAAAGTGCGCTACTTGGCTGACTCGAACGGGTAGATCTGGTTCCAATCCTGCTTCATGTCCACGACAGTCCAACCCTTCTCCTTGGCTTCCTTAAGAGCAACGTCCAGTTTGCCGAAAGCCGACGCCTCATACGCATACTCGCGGATGGAGTCGGTGTGGTTTACGAGCAAGCCAAATCGAGCTCCCGTGCCGCAGGAGGTCCACTGCAGCATCTGCAGATCGCCGTCAGAGTTGCCAAACGCAGCGATGGGCCTGCGTCCAATGTGACTGTTGATCCCCACAGGCTTTCCAGCGTGGTCGTCTATAAAATTCATTTGCGCCAGCCGGGTTAGCACCGGCGTCCCTGCAAGCATCTCGAACTTGGTTACGATACTGCTGCCTACTACCTGCTCTGGCGGAATGCCGTACACCTTTTCCGCCCAGACCCGCATAAATTCGACTCCGCCACCGGAGACGATAAACGTTTTGAAGTCGTTGGCTCGCAGATAAGCAAGTAGCTCCAACATCGGCTCGAAGATCAGGTCCGTGAACGGACGATTGAATTTCGGATGCCTGGCGCTCACGAGCCAATCCTCGACAATCGTCGAGAACTCGTCCGTGGTCATCCCAGCGTGAGTCACCATCACAAGTTTGCCTGCTGCTTCCATGCCTCCGGCTACAACAGGTTGCAGGTCACCCTTCAGGACCGCGCCAATGAGTGGGTCATCTTTCCATTCCGGATGCTGCGGGGCCAATGCCTTCAGACGATCGAGGATGAACGCAACCTGGAAATAGGTCGGCTGTTCGGTCCACAGGGTCCCGTCATTATCGAACACCGCAATCCGCTCTTCAGGTTTGACGAATTGAGGATCGCCGGTGGCGGTCACCCGGCGGACAAAATCCAGGATGCTTTGTTTCGCCGGACCGTCGTTCCAGGAAGGGAGGGAGCATGGTCCTGAGCATGTTCTCCCAGCGCCAACGAAGCCGTACTCATCGATGCCGTCATCATGGTTTTGTGTCCTCTCGTATACGGACTCTACACCGGAGATGTGAGCTGCATCAGACAGAGCGATGGACATCACCTGGCATTGGCGTGCAACACGCAGCCCGTTAGAGGCAGGACCTACACTACAGGCCCGCTGCGACCTTTCATACTGGCAAAACTAGGAGTTTGTTCGCAAACTTGACGAACAGAATAGCTTTTTCAGCAAACGCTACGACTTCTGCCAGTTCCCCTGTGCTAGCCCCATCGAGTAAGCTTACGCGCTAGAAAGTGCATGTGACAACTCAGAGACGAGGGAAGCCGAAATGAGAGATGCCAGGAAAGTCTGTTCGTCCTCGTTCCTATTGGCTGCTGTGATTGCTCTTCAGCTCCTCACGGCTTGTAAGCAGCAGCCCTCGGGAGCTAAGGAGTCCGCTTTTTCGTTTGACGTATACGGCGACTCGCGATCGATGATGTACCTGCCGTACCAACAGGACCAGGAGGCGGACGCTCGCCAGCTTATGGTCGACATGTTTGAGCTGGCGCTTCCGGCGAAAGTGGCGCCAGAGGTGGTGCAGAAGGATGTAAAGCTGATCTATGACCCATCAAACAAGGAGTTAGTGCAGATGGTCATGCCGTTCATGACGGCCAGCGAAATAACCACGTTGAAGTTTGACAAGGGCTGGGTGACTGAGGCCTCGGTTGAGGACATAAAACTACTTCCCGGCGTGAGCCGCACGATGTTCCGGCTGGATGGCGGCGACTGGGTTGCACGCGAGGTGGTGAAGGACATCAAGAGCGGAAATACCGATTTTCTTGTCAACACTGGCGACCTGGTGTGGTGGGGTAAGCAGGGCAACCAACCCTCCGATAACCCGTACTGGAAGCTGGTGAACGAGGATGTGTTGAAGCAGTTACCGGGCCCCACCGAGAAGATGCGCGATGCCGGTCTGGATGGGCGAGTCTTCCCCGCAGTCGGCAATCACGAAGTCTGGGACGACTCAGATGTAGAAGGCTTGTTGACCGCGTTCCCATACCTGAAGAAGTTCGGGGTCTCCGACAAACGGCTTATATACACCTTCGACTACAGCGGCGTTCGCTTCATCTTCCTTTGGACGGGCAAATACGACTATCGCGATCCAACTGGCTGGGGTGCTACTCGACCCGCGTACGAAGAACAGATGAAGCAGCTGCAGACTTGGATGGATGATGCCAAGGCTAAGGGGATCAAAAAGGTCTTCATCAGCTTCCATGCTCCCGCCTACTGCCGCTCCGGCATGGGCCCCATCCCCGAGGATCAGAATCCCCACAAGACCATTGCCGCGTATGCAAAGGATCTGGATATCGTTGTCTTCAACGGGCATGTGCACACGACCGAGGCCTACCAGGTGGATGGCGTGAAGTACTTGGTGCTGGGCGGCGGCGGCGCGGAACAGGATCCAATTCTTCCGGGCAGAACTCACATCAAGGTGCCTGACGGTTATCCATTAGACCAGTATTGGAAGGGCGAATCTCCCAAAGAAGATTACAACTTCCTGCACGTCGAGGTGAAACCCGGGCAACCAACGACGTTCACGATCAATCGCTTCCGTCCCTGGTCTGCAACGCCGTTTGAAACCGTGGAGCTGTTCAAATGACAGTGCATAGCGCCGTGCCCTTGCGTTTTACCCTCCCTCTACCCGCCTTCGTATTGCACCCGTTCACAGCCGTGGTCATCTCTGCTTTGCACGTTTACCTTGCCGCCGGTCATCTCTCGAAGTTGTTCGGCGACGATGTGGAATGGACACACTTCTGGAAAGGTTTCGGTGCGCTGGCGGGCGCGTATGTATTCGCGGCGCTTGCGTCGCGTGGGTTTGTCCGATTTCAAGGTCGCCACCTTCCGCAAGACTTTGTGCAGCGAGACTGAGTTGGCAACCTGAGATGGGGTCCGGACGAATCGCCTTGGCGCTGTCTCTGGATCACGGGCAAACCGGAAGTAATCCGTCGTTCCCGAAATGTGCCCCGTTTTGCGGGAACGGAAGTGAGGGTGATACCGACGATATCAAGTTTCGAGTGCAGGCGCTGCTCAACAGCGAAGGGTGCATTTATCGAAGATCTGATCTGCAGCGGATTTGTGAACGTTCGTCGGTTTGTCAGGCGCCAGCCTGATGCTGATACAGGTACTTATGGAAGCCAGTGAAGACTTGACCAATCTCTTCCGCTCGCCCCAAGTCGGCCAGGGCGTCGGTGATGGAGTTGTGATATTTGAGCCGCAATAATGGCGTGAGTTTCTCCTGATCCAACTCCTCGACGCCGACTTGGACGTAGTGAGCAAGCACGAAGTCCAAAAAGGCCTGTTGCTTACTGTTGAAGTGGGTCTTGATCGCGACCTTCGCTCTTGTAGCCCTCTCCTCGCGGTTGAGCGGCGGCAGAGCATAGGCGACATAGGCGAGCACGTCGAACAGGTCACTCTTCTCGGCGTCAATGATTCTTTGCATCTCGCCCAGTTGTTCATGGCCGAAGCCCTTCTCTGCGAGGCCTTGGAGAAGCTTTTTCCTCGTATCGGGCACGCTCCACAGAGAACGCGGTTACGCGTTGGCAATAGTTCGGATCGGTACTCGTCTTTGTCTGGTTGATCAGGTCGCGAACGGCGAGCGCATGGTCCTGAGTGGCACAGAAGACCAGCGTCTTTTCCCTCTGGTTGATCTGTTCCATGAACAGTTTTACGCGGTGCGCCTCGCGCTCTTTGATCTCGATAATCCTGTTGAAGTCGGCTTCCTCATAGAGTTTCCCGCTCTCAACTTCGCCCTCCACGATCTTGTCATCCGGCGTATAGACGTACTCGTCGAGCGTGGTGGAGATCTGCTTTACGCGGAACGGCGTCAGGAAGCCATCGTTGATGCCCTCCTTGAGCGAATAGATATACAGAGGATCGCCGAAGTAAGCGTAGGTGTCCGCATTCTCCTCTCGCTTTGGCGTCGCAGTCAGGCCGAGTTGAACCGCGGGAGCAAAGTATTCCAGGATTCCGCGCCAGTTGCTCTCGTCATTGGCCCCGCCGCGGTGGCACTCGTCGATAACGATGAAGTCGAAGAAATCAGGCGGATAGTCCCCGAAGTAAGGCGACGGCTGTCCGTTCTTCGGAGGACCGCTCATAAACGTCTGGAAAATCGTAAAGAAGATGCTGGCATTCTTCGGAACCTTGCCCTTCTTGCGAATCTCCTCCGGTTTGATCCTGGCCAGAGCGTCCTCGGCAAAGGCGGCGCACGAGGTGAAGTCGTTGTAGGCTTGGTCGGCCAGGGTGTTGCGGTCTGCAAGAAAGAGGATGCGCGGTCGGCGAGTGGGTTCGCCTCCACTCTTCCAGTCGTTCAGGTTCCAACGAGCGCTGAAGAGCTTCCAGGCGATCTGGAATGCAATCGAGGTTTTACCGGTGCCTGTGGCCAGTGTCAAAAGCATGCGGTCTCTACCATCGGCAACGGCCTCCAGAACGCGGCTGACCGCAGTCTCCTGGTAGAAACGGAGCGACCATGTGCCACTCTTGTCCGGGTAGGGAATCGCGGCAAAGCGGTCACGCCACGCATTCACCTCGGCGTACGTCATCGTCCACAGCTCATCCGGCGTGGGATACTTCGGCGTCTCGCCTTCCTTGCCGGTCGCCATGTCGATGCCGTAGATGCCCTGGCCGTTGGAGGAATAGGCGTAGCGGATTGCCACCTTTCCGGCGTAGTCCTTGGCCTGCGCCACCCCTTCGGTCAGCGCCTGATCCCAGGCCTTAGCCTCAATGACAGCCAGCTTGGTGTTGCGATACTCCAGAACGTAATCTGCCTTCAGCGGATTGCCACGCCGCCCCTGGCCTTCAATGCGGCCAGGAGTAATCACGTACTCGCGCCGAATGCGGCTACCCTCGACCTCACCCCAGCCCGCCGCCTTCAACGCGGGATCAATGTGCTCGGCTCTCGTCTCGGCTTCGTTCATAGGCAGTGTCTAAAGTTGTCCAGTGAAGGCCTGGTGCAAAAGCGACTTCTTCAACGCCTCTAGCGCGGCAAGCTTCCGCTCGTAGAGGCTGGCAAGGTGCAGGGTTTCGACAGCGAGCCCGTCGAGCCGAGCCGCAACACGCTTCTGATCGGTACGCCCCAGTTTCGGCACCTTCAACCCGCGAAGCACGCTCAGCGAAACCGTCTTCTGTGCAGCACCCGTTGAACCCATCGTCGCCTGCTTGAACACTTCAGGAGAGAGAAGTGCATAGGTCAACCACGCACTGTCAGTGTCCGGTTTGGGGCGAATCAACCCAATGTGCCGTTGGAAGCAGAAATCACGCTGTTCGCTCACGAGCACCGGAATGCCGAGCGTTGCGCCGGTGACGGTGTAAAGGACGTCGCCAACTCTTGGCTTCTTGTTTGGCTTCAAGTTCCGAAAGTATTCCATGGGAACCATGAACGTATTACTGAAATCGATCTCCCTCGTGCGCTTCGCGATGTCCGAGATAGTGATGAATGGGACGCCTGTCAATGCTTTTGGAGGCGGCGAGTGATCGCCGTCCGTAATGTCGGTGGCGAGTTCCGAAATGGACACTTCGTCCGGTCGTCTAGAGAAGACGGATTGGAGGTGGCTTTCGAACATGGCGCGGGCGTTTTGGAGGTTCTTTTCGGCGTTAGCCTTGGCGGTGGCCATGCCCTCAAACGCTTCATCAAGGATAACGACGATCCGCTTCTGTTTGGTCAACGACGGAAACGAAATCGTGATTGCTTTGTATGCGTCGCCATCCAAATTGCGAATACCTGTCGAATGACTTTGCATGCCCTCAGTAACGCCGGAGATATAAGTCCAATGCAAAAACTTATGGAGAAAACGAAAATCTAACTCGCCAGCATCAAGCACGCGAAGTGCAGCGGTAAAGTTACTGAACGAGAAGTCACCGTCCTCCTTGTCGAATAAAGCGACTCGCCCCACAGGTTGTTTCGGTCCACCGCCTGATTTTTCGAGGATGATGTCCCCAAATTGGAGACGACGCTTCTCTAGCTTTTTCTCCTCCACACTGAGATATGCGATGTCCGAACCATCCAGCATTCCATCTTTGGTGAAATTAGTATTACGGATGACGCCGGCATTCACGAAGGGCGGTTTTTCGCCCTTCCAGAGGCCATTTGAGAATTGGCATACCTCGTTCAGCGTTTTTGTTTGCCACCCATTCTTCATAGCAGCGCCCCGATGTTTTTCAACACCTTCGCGCTCTCGGCATCCAACGCAGCAATCTCATGCATGATCTCCTGCGGGCTGCGGTGCGCGATCTCCTCGCCGCCATTCGGGTTCTTCACAGAAAGATCGAACGTCGCCTTATCGATGGCTTTGACATCCAGGCTCCAACTCTTCGGTGAGTCGGCAAAGCTCTTCTGCAACTTCACGAACTCGGCGAGGTCGTCGTCGTTTAGCGGGTTCGTCTTGCCGAAATTGCGGCCCGGGTCGAGCTGGTAATACCAGACCTTCCGCGTGGGTGCGCCCTTCTCAAAGAACAGCACCACCGTCTTGACACCCGCGCCCTGGAAGGTGCCGCCGGGGCAGTCGAGCACGGTATGCAGGTTGCAACTCTCAAGCAGCAGCTTGCGCAGGCTCACCGACGCCTTATCCGTGTTTGAGAGAAACGTGTTCTTGATCACCACGCCGCCACGGCCACCCGCCTTGAGGATCTTGATGAAGTGCTGGAGGAACAGAAATGCCGTCTCGCCGGTGCGAATGGGGAAGTTCTGTTGGACTTCCTTGCGCTCCTTGCCTCCGAAGGGAGGATTGGCCATCACCACCTCGTAGCGGTCCTTTTCCTGGATGTCGGCGAGGTTTTCCGTAAGCGTGTTGGTGTGGATGATGTTGGGCGTCTCGATGCCATGCAGGATCATGTTCATGATCGCAATGACGTAGGCCAAGGACTTCTTCTCCTTGCCGTAGAAAGTGCGCTCCTGAAGCGTCTTTACTTCCTTGGTCGTCAGCCCCTGCTTCGCGCTCAGGTAGTCAAAGGACTCGCAAAGGAAGCCTGCCGAACCGACGGCGCCATCGTAGATGCGCTCGCCGATGTGCGGCTTGATTACCTTTACGATGGCGCGGATGAGCGGGCGCGGTGTGTAATACTCTCCGCCGTTGCGCCCGGCGTTGCCCATGTTCCTGATCTTGGCTTCGTAGAGGTGCGACAGCTCGTGCTTTTCGGCCTGGGAGCGGAAGCGCAGCTCGTCAATGTGGTCAATGATCTCGCGCAGGTTGTAACCGCTCTGGATCTTGTTTTTGATTTCGCCGAATATCTGGCCGATCTTGTATTCAAGGGTATTTGGGCCACTGGCCTTTGCCGTAAAGCCGTGCAGATAAGGAAAGAGCTTGCCGATGACAAAGTCGCGCAGGTCATCGCCTGTCATGGCTTTGTTGTGGTCCAGCTTGCCGTCCTTACCCTTGGGCGCTGCCCACGTACCCCAACGATAGGGACCATCGAGGATGCGAGTGTACTTCCGGCCTTCAAGCGCGGCCTCGGTGCTCTTGTCCTGCTCAAGATCGTCGAGATACTTCAGGAACAGCAGCCAGGAGGTCTGCTCGGTGTAGTCAAGCTCGGTTGTGCAACCGGCTTCCTTGCGAAGGACGTCATCAATATTTCGGAAGGCTTGTTGGAACACGGGCACCTAATCTCTACGGGTCGGAGTACAAATTCTCCATAAATCGCTTGTACTGTGAATCTTACCGCAATGTACAGTAAGAGCCAGTAGCATCCAATATCACACCGCGGCCACCATTTGCGGACCTAGATTTCACCAACCATGACCGACGCCCAGCCGGACGGACGTACTCCGGAACGACTTAGATACGAAAACTCCGAACCATGGGACAAAAACGTCCCGGCTGACCTGATTCCAGCAATCAAACATCTCAGGAAATCGTTCGATGACGCCCATTGGGGATGCGGGCAGACAACTCGTGTTTTCTGCTATTCGCTGCTTCATAACGAGTCCGTAGAGGATCCTCGCAAGGAGTACATCAACTACTTCAGGCATATGAAAGCGATGGTTGGTCAGGCTGCAACCCACCGCTTTCACGATCTAATCAAAGATGCTAGACCATCGGCAATATTCAAAGGATTCTACGACCTCTACCTCGAAGGCGCCTGCGTTCAGGCTCTCTCTATATTCAAAGAATTGGCTGAAATAGGTCACGCCAATCAAAATCGATTAGCAATCCCACATCTGGAGTGGGCAGAAGCACAGACGAAACATCTGATTCGCTCTCATACCCACCACATCAATATTTGGGTCCGCGATGTGTGCGATAAGCATGTCTACGATCCGAATGAAGATATGGAGGAGAAGATTTTTTGGAGAAAATGGCAGGCACCATTGTTCCTGATCATGACACCTTCCCTATACACACCTTACGACACCGCGGCGGTATGGGACCGAAACGACGCAGAAAGCAGTTCGAAACTACTCCAACACTTTGCTGAACACTATGTCCTGCATCTCGAGGTCAAGCTAAGGAAGGCGGCGGGCGCATGTGCTCTGGAATTGGCAAAGAGGCCTATCTCAACACGGACTCATGGTTCGGATAGCGGTTCGCCCCAGCAAAACCTATCCAATCCAGAAGCCATGATTCGTCAACACACAGACCACGCGACCAGCCCCGCAAAGAGCGTGCGTCGTGAGGCGCGCAAGCTTGATACTCAAGCCATGCATGAAAGCTGGCGAAGGGAATACCGGAAGCTAAAGAAGAATCGCCCTGGCATGTCCGACGTTTGGTACTCGCAGCAGATCGCGAAGTCAGCCATAGCCGATGACCGAAGCGCGGAAACTATTCGCAAACACATGACGACCTAAAAAAGTTGGGCGGATTTGTATTCGCACAATTCGGTCACCCTATCTTCCTGTTTCTACGAGATATTTTTCGGGGGATATTACTTGTGCGCGCAACCGCCCAACAGCAATGGGCTGTTTAAGTAATTGCTTTTTCAATCATTTGCCGCTCAACCGCTCACCGGCATTCGCTCTTTTATCGCCCAAATCGCCCAGATACGTTGCGTCTAGAGCGCACCTATATCGCTCACAGAGGTTTGAAGATGACACATACGATACTGAGACTTCCTGCGATCAAAACAAGCACTGGCCTATCGCGTAGCACGATCTACTTGCGCATCGCGCAAGGGTTCTTTACCAAACCAGTGAGTCTGGGCGGTCGCGCGGTGGGATGGCCTTCCAATGAAGTAGTGGCCCTAAACGCTGCACGTATTGCAGGGAAATCGGACGCCGAAGTTCGCGATCTGGTGGTGAAGTTGGAAGCCGCTCGTAAGACGGTTGGGTAGGCGACTCATGGCCAAACGCCACCCAACCACCGCCAGGTGAACATTCACCGCAACTACACGGTCGAAGAGATTGCCAGCCTGTTTGGCATTCACAAAAATACCGTTCGCGAGTGGATCAAGGCTGGGCTGCCCGTCCTGGATGACAAGCGCCCTATGCTGATCCTAGGCCCGGAGCTTGCGGTCTTTCTTCAAGCCCGACGGATCAAGAACAAACAGACTTGCCAACCGGGACAGATGTATTGCTTCCGCTGCCGCACCCCGAAAATGGCTGCGGGTGACATGGCCGATTATCTGCCTCAAACCGAAAAGTTAGGGATGCTCAAGGCGATCTGCCCGGATTGCCATTCCATGATGAACCGCCGCGTCAGTGTAGAAAAACTGGGGCAAGTTCGCGGGAAACTTGCCATCACGTTTCCGCTAAACAGTGACTTCGAAAGGGAGATGAACCCATGAGTAAAAACAGCCCCCATAACGAACGAATCAAGCGCGAATATTTTGCCTACCTCAAGGAGGCCAAACGTCACAGCGAGCCAACCGTGGACGCCGCCGCGAAGGCCCTCAATCGGTTCGAGGTCTACACCAAGTATCGTGACTTCAAGACACTCCACACGCAACAGGCAATCGCATTCAAAAAGCACCTCGCTGAGCAAAACGGTCTCCAGTCCGGCGAGACACTGAGCAAGGCGACCCTATATGCCACCCTGACGCAACTCAAACGCTTCTTCCAATGGCTTGCGCGGGAACCTGGCTACAAGTCACGTATTCAATATTCCGACGCCGAGTATTTCAATCTGTCGGACAAGGACACGCGCATTGCTACAGCTCAGCGTGAACCACGAGTACCGACTCTGGAACAAATCAAGCACGTGATCCAGACCATGCCGACGAAGACAGAGGTCGAGCGCCGCAACCGCGCCCTGATCGCCTTTACGCTCCTTACGGGAGCAAGGGATAGCGCCATTGCCTCGATGAAGCTGAAGCATATCGACCTGATCGAGAGGTGCGTTCGTCAAGATGCGCGAGAGGTGAAGACAAAATTCAGCAAGACCTTCAGCACTTACTTTTTTCCCATAGGAGATGAACCCATCAAAATTCTGGAGGAATGGGTGTCTTTCCTTAGGGAAGAGAAGCTCTGGGGCAATGACGACCCACTTTTTCCAACTACACGCATTGAGCAGGATGCCGATCGCCAGTTCGGAGTCGCAGGGCTCGGCCGAACACACTGGAGCAGCGCATCGCCGATACGGGGGATCTTTCGCGACGCCTTCCAGCGTGCCGGACTGCTGTACTTCAATCCGCACAGCTTTAGAAACACACTTGTCCGACTAGGCCAGGACCTATGCAAGTCGCCGGAAGCGTTCAAGGCATGGAGCCAGAACCTCGGGCATGAGAAGGTTCTGACAACCTTCGTCAGCTATGGCGCGGTGGCCTGTGATCGCCAAGGCGAGATTCTGCGAGGCTTGGCAACACCCCAAAAGCCAGTGCAGTCAGATGCCAACGAAATTGTGGAGGCATTGTTTAAGAGATTGAGCGGCTCTGGTGTGAATTTGTAGGGGAGTAGGGCGCGGCATTGTTCGGAGCATCGAATCAGTTGATGCGAGGTTTTCGAGCAAATGGTCTAGAATCCCGGCATCAGCGACGCGAGCGAAATCCGCGCACATGTAGTAAGGAAGTACATTGATCCAGCACGAAGGGCACACTTGGATAGTGTCTCCTTCGCGTCCGATGAGATTCATAAGGATCTAAAATATGTCCGCCGTTATCCCGCTGTTTGCAGTGCGATTGACGCCTCCATATTTGAAAAAGAAAATCGGCTCAAAAGCATCCAGAGAGCGGGGCCGAAACAGGGTGCCACGGTTCGTTGGACATACTCACTCTGAACTGGCGCGGCGATTTCTCCTGACCTACCGAATCCGTCTCTATGCCGCCGTTCCACGGAAGGGAAGTACCTTACCGCCTCGTTGGGTGCGCTCCAAAAAGTCAGCCCAATCCTGCATCATCTTGGCACGGGGCTTCAAGTAGAGAGCATGGTTGTATGAGGCGCTGACCGCATTCCGCGGAGCGTGCGCGAGTTGCAGTTCAATATGCTCATGCGCGTAACCTCGCTCATGCAAGATTGTGGACGCGAGGCCTCGAAATCCATGGCCCGTCATCCGTCCCTTATAGCCCATGCGCTCCAACCCTTTGAGTATGGTGTTGTTGCTCATCGGCTTTTGTGCATCACGGTCGCCCGGAAAAACCCATTCACTGTTGCCAGTGAGTCCCCGAAGAATAGTCAATACCTCCAGCGCCTGTCTCGTCAGCGGCACAATATGGGGAGTACGCATTTTCATGCGCTCGGCGGGGATGTCCCAACGGGCGGCTTTCAGATTGAACTCTGACCATTTAGCCTCGATCAGCTCGCTCGTACGCACAAAGGACAATGCCATCAGCTTGATCGCTAGCCGCGTGACATGCGTTCCCGGGTACACCTCAATCTGTCTGAGCAGATTCGGCAATTCCTTTGCGTCGATCCTGGCGTAGTTGCCCCTTTTAGACGCCTTGAGGATGTCACGGGGCCGGATTTCTGTCGCTGGATTGCGTTTTGCATACCCATGCGCGATGGCATACCGAAAGATCTGTCCTGTGGTTTCCAGAGCACGCTTCGCAATATCCCTCGCTCCGCGGGCCTCTATGGCTCTGACCATTGCCACAACATCCGGTGCCTCAATTTCAGCCGTCTGGAGCGACCCCAAACCGGGCAGGATGTTGGAGGCTAACCGTCTCCGGGTAGAGTCAACATGGCGCGGGCTTTTGCCGTCATGCCAGTGTTCCATCCACTGCGCAGCCACGCTCGCGAAAGAATTCTCGCTGGCAACCCGCTCAGCCATCTTCTCGGTCTTGCGCTGCCCCATGGGATCGAGCCCTGCAGCCAGCAACTTGCGGGCCTCTCCGTGTTTCTCCCTGGCCCCTGTCAGCGTTACGTCCGGATATTTGCCAAAGGACATGAGCTTTTCCAAACCCTCATGCCTATATTTCCAGCGCCATAGTTTGCCGCCTGCAGGTGTAATCCAAAGAAACAGACCTCGACCATCGCTCATGCGGTAAGGCCTGTCATTCGTCCTAGCTCTTTTGATTGCGGTATCTGTCAGTGCCATTTTTTCCTTGAAAATCACTGGTTTTGGAAAATACCCCCAGGTTCAAACAAGAATACCCCCAAAAGTACCCCAAGGGAAGCACGGCTTCTACAGGATGTCATTGGATGCGATAAGACAACAAAACCCCGATATAATCCGGGTTTTAGCGATTGTCTGGGATCTTACCGGACGTCGTCTTGAAACAACTAAATGGCGGAGGGAGAGGGATTCGAACCCCCGTAGCCCTTTCAGGCTAAGCGGTTTTCAAGACCGCCTGTTTCAACCGCTCACACATCCCTCCGCGCGAGGAAACACTTGCAGTTTCATCATTGTACGACGGCCCGTCCCTCGCCTTCATTCCCAGTGGTTGCATACTGGTTGCATATTAGCGTTTCGAGTGCCTTCATCGCAGCTAGGCTCTGAGGGTCGATACCGTCTCTTTTGCTATAAGACTCCCGGGTCACCGCTACATCACTGTGACGAAGAATCGCCTGGATAACGATGTCGACGACACCAAGCTGAAGTTCGTGGATCTTTAAGCGTAGTCGCATCGGTTCTTCCACCGGACTAGCTCGCCGCGGTCATCGTTGCCAATCCCACTCACCAGGAAATCCGGTTCGAAAACAGGTGTCATAATTGGGCCGCTAAACAAAGCGAAGGCAGGGTCACTTATGGTTGATAGCAGACGGCGTAGCCACGATTCCGGAAAGTTTCCCAATTGGTTTTGAAAGAGCGCCATTGGAAGGTTCGCTGCCTTCCACCCGGACCGGCAAGAGTGACATGGACCTGCGGTGTGCGGAGCCAACATCGGATTCCAAATCGGCCCTTAGCTGTTCGAGACCTTCAGAGCCAGATAGCGGTCCGAGAACTCTAAGCACCCGAAAGCTCAAGACTTGATCAGCGCGTATGAACGTAATCGCGCCATCACAATCGATTAAAACTCCATCATCGAGGATCTCAATCAACGAGCCGCTTACCTGCGTTCGCAATTGGGCATCGCCATAGCTCAATTCGACATGTGATGATGTCTTTGCTATACGCCGAAGACCGTCTAATAAGTTCGTGCTCACGGAACGGTTCCTAGGAAGGCATGGCTCGAGCAGAAGAAATGCTCTGTTATCTTCATTTAAAGTTGTCCACTGATGATAACCCACATGCCCTCAATTCGGAAAATCTATTCCTCCTGGTCCCACCTCACGTCTGGAAACGCGTAGCGATGAATGCGTTCCACTCCAGCCCGAGTCATTAAGGAAAGGTCGGTGGCGACTCAATTGGATGTCCCTGATGCATCCGGCCCCCAACGCCTGAATACTCGCCCTCAGTGTTCTCGCGCACGATAACCCAGTTCAAGTCTTCGGAACGGCAGCGCTTAAGCGGCCCGTCGATGCCGAGAAGGATTCGCGTTGGACGAACGTTGGCGTATTGGTCCAGTCCCGGGCAGATCTTGAGCCGCAGACCCATAGCGTGGTGTGGTCAGGGATATCCGGATCTCCTGCGGATCCGAAAAGGATCGTCTTTCCGAGGAGAGCATCAAGTCCGTCTACGGGCATCATCGTCCGTGCTGACGGAAATAATCCCCACCCCAGTCGTAGTTTTCAAATTCGAAGGCGAAGGAGCGCTCGGAGAGAGCAAGCGCTTCAAGAACTTGCCTTCCGGCTGGTATCACTTCTTTGCCAATGCCATCGCCTGGAATAATAGCAATACGCTATGCATTCATATCTGTGGTCCTCATCAGCCTAGCGAATTCTACCCCGCTCGCTCGTGCCAGTTCGCGACCGGCCCCCCTGCCGCCTCAGTGACCGAGGTGCTTGTCGAAGAATGCGGTGATCTCGCCGAACGCCTCTCTGTTCTCAGGCACGCGATCGTCGAACTGGTACTGAGCATGAGACTGGCCTTCGTAGACCTCAAGTTGTGCGTCAACGCCGGCCTCGCGCAGCCTCCGGTGTACGCGCACCGTGTTGCTTAGCAGTAGGTCGCGTGTCCCGGTGGTTAGTATCGCGGGTGGGAAACCGTGCATATCTCCGTAGACGGGAGAGAGCAGAGGATCCTTGAGGTCGTGACCGTGCGCGTACACACGAGTTGCGGCGTCACAGAATCCGTCGCGGGATACCAGAACATTGTCGACCATCTCATTCGAGTAAAAGCTGTCGCCTGTCTTCGTAACGTCAGACATCGGGGTACCAGGTGAGATCGCCCCAGGCAGTCGGAGCCCCTGCTGCTTTGCTCGCAGCATCATCTCGAGCACCAAAGCGCCCCCCGCGGACGTACCGAAGACCGCTACGTTCTTTGCATTGGAGGTCTTTAGTGCCATCCGATAAACCGTCATCGCGTCATCGAGCGCGCCTGGAAAATAAGCCTCGGGTGGCATGCGATAGTCCACCGAGATCACTTTGAAGTGTCCAAGCCCGGCCATCATGATCGCCTCTGACGTTCCAGCCTCTCCGGGAGAAAGTACATAGCAGCCTCCATGAACGTGAATCAGGAGTTTGTCGCGGTGTCCGGGTGGAATCACGTCGGGCGTGACGACATACACCCTTACCCCATCGATCGTCGAGGGTTGCACGGTGACGTGTAGCCGCGCTCGCATTGCCGGGAGAGTCTGCATGGTCTTGGACGCCTGCGCATTGGCAGCCGCTCTCCACTCTTCGCCTGTTTTCCACAAGACATCCCAACCCGGCCTCCGCGGTGCAGCAATAATCTTCTGCAACTCGGGACTGACATCGCCTGGCACGGGCAGAGTCTTCGCCGGCACTTGCAAAGGGGCAAAGGTCCCATTGCTGTCCTGGGCGGCAGCACAATGAGCCGCACCGAGAGCGGCACAGGCCATGAGGAGCTTGGCAATATTCATGAATGAATTCCTATCGTATTGATTTACCTGTTTTGATTCACCTGTTCAAGATAGCGTTTT
>Ga0209624_10000895_pt1 | contig 25059 bp, 22 predicted proteins | sample JacPinW_OM2H0_O1_FD_188565 | JGI IMG/M metagenome (GOLD analysis project Ga0209624, IMG submission 188565) | Forest soil microbial communities from Algoma, Ontario, Canada - Jack Pine, Ontario site 1_JW_OM2H0_O1 (SPAdes) (version 2) | ecosystem: Environmental > Terrestrial > Soil > Boreal...
TGGCGTATGCCCGTTGTCGTCGAGGAAGTTGGACCTGATCTTGCGCAAGGACCGGTCCTGGTCACGGTCGACTATGCTGTCATTCCGAAACGGACCGCAGAGTTTTTGGAAGCGATGCATGAATACAGTCGCATGCGGCGTCGGGACGGCGCCTTTCGGTGGGGAATCTATCGCGACACGGAAGTTGCCGATCACTATCTGGAAGTATTCCTGGTGAATTCCTGGGCAGAACATCTGCGTCAACACGACCGGCAAACACAGGCCGACCGTGAACTGGAAGAACGCCTGCAAAGTTATGTTGCCGCCGCGCCCACGGTGCGTCATTTGATCCATACCGGGTAGGACAGGGGCTTGGAAGGAAGGAACCTACCCCGTCGACAGCGGCTTCGTTTCCGGTCAGCGGGGGTTTGGCTTCTTTGGCCAAATCTTTGGCTCATTGTATCGAGGATAACGACAGAGTACGATTCGCAGCCAGCGATCAAGCCCAGCAAGTAGAACTTCGCTTCGTTTTGAGGGTTTGTAAATGAGTGCGGATCCATCAGAGGGTGGGATTTCACAAACCTCGCCGCGTTTCAAAGCCAGGGTTGCCGGGGAGGTTTATCGACTCTACTTTCTGAGCGCAATATTCGCGCAGTTGCTCGCTAGCCATCTGTCTCGCTACATTGAGGCCCTCGGCGTCGTCGCCGAAGGATTGCTGATGTTATGGCTCCTCATCTTCGGCGTGAACCCCGGGCGATGGAGAGAGCAGGCCGGGGGAGTCCGGGAATCGCGAACCCTGATTGACTGATTGCGTCGCCGGCCGAGCGGGGTGAACTCGCAGCGCTAATCGGGATTTGAGCGTTCCCCACCTGCTTTTATTGCTACATAACGACCAGTCCGCCGAAACGCAGCAAATGCGGTAATGTGAAGCGCTCGGATAGTCCGGAACAGGCACGGGCAACGATCAGCGACAAGACAACGCGCTGATGCGGAGGTATTGTGCAGTTTCATCTGAGCGGATTTGAGCCGGGAGATCCCGACATTGCTGATCCGGCCGAGCGATATTCGGCATCGGGCGCACAGGATTCGGTCCCCGTCGATGTCGATGTCCTGATCGTGGGCTGCGGACCGGCGGGTCTGACGCTCGCCGCGCAATTGTCCGCGTTTCCGGATATTACGACCTGCATTGTCGAACAGAAGCCGGGCCGGATGCTCCTTGGCCAAGCCGACGGCATCGCCTGCCGCACAATGGAGATGTTCGAGGCGTTTAACTTCAGCGACCGTGTGTTGAAAGAATCCTGCTGGATCAACGAGACGACGTTCTGGAAGCCGGACAACAAAAAGCCCGAGAACATCGCCCGCAGCGGCTGGGTGCAGGACGTCGAAGACGGGCTGTCGGAGTTTCCACACGTCGTCCTGAACCAGGCACGCGTGCACGATTTCTATCTCGACTTCATGCGCCGGTCGGCCGCAAAAGTGGAGCCGTATTACGGGCGGCGCGTTGTGTCCGTTCAGCCTCCGGCGGGTGGTGGTGAGCGGGCGATCGTGATGCTCGAGCGGGTCGACCCCACGCACCTGGGACAGACCGAGACGGTCCGCGCGCGCTACGTGGTCGGGTGCGACGGTGCCCGCAGTACGGTGCGAACGTCGATCGGGCGTGAGTTGAGCGGCGATTCGGCCAATCACGCCTGGGGCGTCATGGATGTGCTGGCGGTCACCAACTTCCCGGACATCCGCTGCAAGTCGCTGATCCAATCTGCTCATGAGGGCAGCATCATTATCATCCCCCGAGAAGGCGGATATCTCGTCCGCCTGTATGTCGAGCTTACGAAACTCGACGTCGGCGAACGGGTCGCAAGCCGCAATACCACCCTCGACGATCTGATTGCGAAGGCGCGGCGGATTCTCAACCCGTTCACGCTTGAGGTGAAACAGGTCCCCTGGTGGTCGGTCTATGAGATTGGCCAGCGTTTGGCCGACAAGTTTGACGACGCGCCCGATGACGAAATCGCGACGCGGCTGCCGACGGTGTTTATCGCCGGAGATGCCTGCCACACCCATAGCCCAAAGGCGGGGCAGGGCATGAACGTTTCGATGCAGGATGCGTTCAATCTTGGCTGGAAGCTCGTCGCAGTCCTGCGCAGTCGGTCCTCTCCATCGATCCTGCACAGTTACTCAGCGGAGCGGCGCGCCGTCGCCAAGGAGTTGATCGATTTCGATCGCGAGTGGGCCGCACTTCTTGCATCAACAGGTGGCGAGGGCGGAAGCGCGGATCCCGCAAAAACCCAGGAATATTTCGTCAGGCACGGGCGCTATACCGCGGGAACAGCGACCCATTACCGTCGGTCGATTCTGACCGGCGCATCGGATTGCCAGCATCTGGCCGAAGGATTTGTTGTGGGGACACGCCTCCATTCCGCGCCGGTCATCCGTCTCGCGGACGGCAAGCCGCTTCAGTTGGGCCACGTGGTTAAGGCGGACGGGCGCTTTCGGGTATTCGCATTTGCCGGAGCAGGAGACCCAGTGGCCGCAAACTCCGCTACCCGCAGGCTATGTGACTTTCTCGCCACGGCCCCTGAATCTCCGGTGCGGAAGTACACGCGCTCCGGCGAGGATATCGACGCGGTGATCGATGTCCGCGCAGTTTTCCAGCAGGGGCATCGCGAGCTCGCCATTGAGACGATGCCAGCGCTGCTACTTCCTTCGAAAGGACTGTACGGACTTCACGACTACGAAAAGACGTTCTGCCCCGATCTCAAGGGTGGCCAGGACATCTTTGCGATGCGCGGCATCGATCGGGAGGCGGGATGCATGGTCGTGGTACGACCGGACCAGTATGTCGCGCATGTACTGCCGCTGGACGCTCTCCGGCAGCTCGCCGCCTACTTCGATGGCTTCATGCTGCCGACCAGTTGACTCCGCTGCCCCAATCGGAAACTGACCCGCCACCGCCCCGTCTGCTCCATTGCAAAGCTCCTCGTCAAGGTGCAAAATGAAGCTGTAGCCGATTACCCGGTGCGCCTGTCTAGGAGCCGCTCTTAACCATGTCTGTTGAACTCGCCAAGGGCGTCACGCTTGAAACGCCTGGCCAGGATGAGAATTTCCTGAAGGACGAAGGCATCCTGTTTGCCTCGCTCGACAAGGTAGTCAACTGGGCGCGCCGCAGTTCGATCTGGCCGATGTCGTTCGGCCTGGCCTGCTGCGCGATCGAGATGATGTCCATGGCTGCGTCGCGCTACGACATATCGCGCTTTGGCGCCGAGGTTTTCCGAGGATCGCCGCGCCAGTCCGACCTGATGATCATTGCCGGACGCGTATCGCAGAAAATGGCGCCGATTATCAAACAGTTGTACGCCCAGATGCCGGAACCCAAATGGGCCATTTCCATGGGTGCGTGTGCCACCTCCGGCGGAGTCTTTAACAACTACGCGATCGTGCAGGGGGTCAACCAGGTTATCCCTATCGACGTATACGTGCCCGGCTGCCCGCCGCGCCCCGAAGCGCTTCTCTACGCCGTCTTCCAGCTGCAGAAGAAAATCGACGCCGACCGAGGCAGCTTCCTCCGCTCGATGAATTTCAGCAAGAGCTAGCAGTTTACAGAGTTCACATCAGATGGGTGCGCCTTTCGGGGGCGCCCATCCGGCTCAATTTGTAGCCCCGTAAAATATCCAGGGAGAAAAACGAAAATGCCGAAATACGGTGGTAAGGAAATCGCCGCAGCGTTTCGCACGGTCCGCAAGAACACGGTTCAAGTGGCGCAAGATATTCCCGAGAGCAAATACGAGTTCAAGGCCACGCCCGACACCAGGTCGATCGCGCAAACCCTGGTTCACATTGCCTGTGCACCTGAATTCGCATTATCCATTCATGGCGAAAAAACTAGCGATCTCGGGAAGGTGAATTTTCCTGAGCTCATGCAGAAAATCGCAGCCGAAGAATCCAAGGTCCGCAACAAAGCGGAAATCATTGCCTTCCTTAAGGTGCAGGGCGATCGCTATGCGTCGTTTGTCGAGGGATTGCCGGATTCCTTTCTGGACGAGGTGTTGACCATGCCGCCGGGTGGAAGTCCAGCGACGAGGTCGCGGTTCGATATGCTGCTCGCCCCGAAGGAGCACGAAATGCATCACCGCGGCCAGCTGATGTTGCTTGAGCGCTTGGTCGGAGTGGTCCCGCACCTGACGCGTCAGCGGCAGGAACAGCAGGCGGCGCGAGCCCAAGCCGCGCAGGCGCAAAAGACGTAATTCCTGGAATTGGCTTCGCGCTTCCAGCGCCAAATCGGTGCGCGCAGGCAGGTACGCTCAACTGTCGGTAACCTGCGCCGTCCCGCCGTCAAATTCGACCACACTTCCCGGCGCGAAGTGCTCCCGCCGCACGTAACCCATGCCGATTGCCGGCTTCGCATCGGGCGAAAACGCGGCGCTAGTCACAAACCCGACTTCCGCGTCTCCCGCGCGCAGCTTCGTACCGGCTGCGGGAGGAGCGACTGTCGAGAACCTGAGCCCTACACGCTTGCGGTTCACGTGGCCACGCGTCCGCACTCGCTCGACGATTTCCTGCCCGGTGTAGCAGCCCTTTTGAAAACTGATGTGCGTGTTTTCGAGCACCGCTTCGTGCGGGATCATCCCGTCGTTGAAATCGGCAGGGAACCAGGGCAAGCCGGCTTCAAGACGGAGCGTGTCAAGCGCACTCATCCCGATCGGCTCGCCACCGTGGGCGCGCACGCCCGCCAGCAGTATCGCCCAGAGGGGCCCCAGGCAATCGCGCCCCGCGATGAACTCGGCGCCGACTTCGCCGAAATGCGAACGTCGCGCGAGCTGGCACGGGATGCCTTCGACCGCCACATCGAGGATGGACATCTCCGCCAGTTCCTCGAGCTTCACCCCACAAGCCTGCTCGATAATCACCTTTGCGCGCGGCCCTTCGACTGCAAAGCTCCCGACCTGTTCGGTCACATCCTCGATCTTCACCTGCGAGCCGATCACATATTTCCTAAGCAGTGCCAGGGTCTGCACTCGCAGCGAGGCGTGCGAGAGCACCACGAGTTTTTCCGGCAATACGTACACTTCGAGCTCAGCTTGAATGCGCCCCTGCGGGTTCAGCAGGAGCGCAAGCGCCCCCTGCCCGGTCGCAAGCGCCTGAATATTATTCGATGAAATGGCATGCAGGTACTTGACGCGATCTCTTCCCGTCAGCATGAAAACCGCATGCCAGTTCGTATCAAACAGTGCGACGCTTTCCCGCGCGGCGCTATGCTCCCGTTCCAGGTCAACGAACGCCTCGGGGAGGGAGCAGCCGGAATACTCCCGGATGGGCGCCCCCGCCGCGCGATGCACGTCCGCAAGAGGTGTCTCCATATCCAATCCTCTCTTTACTTCCCATCGTATCAGATGTCCTCGGGCCCCCATGGTTTCACCCGCCGTGGATCGCTCCTGCCGCGCGACGCGATCACCGGGCCGGGCGTCGCCCGGCGTATATTCGCCGTCGCCGGTCTATGTTAAGTTTTAATCCTTCCATGTCACTGGGCGTATACATTCAGGTACCGTTCTGTCAGACGCGTTGCACCTACTGCAATTTTCATACCGGGGTTGTTTCGCGCGACCGCCATGAGCCCTACGCCGATGCCATCTGCCGCGAGATCGCAAGCTCTGACCTCGCGTCCGGGCAGGCGGTCGACACCGTGTACCTGGGCGGCGGCACTCCGAGCCTTCTTGAGCCCGCTTTGCTTGCGCGAATTCTCGATGCTCTTCGCAGCGCAAGCGACGCCCGACTCGTTGAAGTCACTCTGGAGGCGGATCCGGAAACGATCACCCCGCAGAAGGCGTCGGCATGGTTCGCGGCAGGCTTCAACCGGATCAGTCTTGGGGCGCAATCGTTCAACGATCGCGAGTTGCAGGCGGCCGGGCGCATGCATCGGCGCGAAGACATTTATCGGGCCACTGATTTCCTCCGCGGCGCGGGATTTCGCAACATCAGCCTGGACCTGATCGCAGGCCTCGCTCACCAGACGCGCGAAACCTGGGAGGCGTCTGTCGGCCAGCTCCTGCGTATTCTCCCCGAGCACGTTTCCGTGTACATGCTCGAAGTGGATGAGGACAGCCGCCTGGGCAAAGAGGCGCTCGCCGGTGGCAACCGCTACGGCGCGGCCGAAATTCCGAACGACGACGCCATGGCCGACTTTTACGATTATGCGGCCGAGCGTCTGGCGAGCGCAGGCTACGAGCACTATGAGATCTCCAACTGGGGATTGCCGGGGCGCCATTCGCAGCACAATTTGAAGTACTGGCGCCGCGAGCCCTATCTCGGTCTTGGCGCCGGCGCGCACTCTTTTGACGGCCTTTCGCGCTGGGCGAACGTCCACGATCCGGCTCGCTACGTAACGCTCATCGAGCGCGGCACCTCGGTGCACGAGCAGATGGAGACGCTGCTGCCGCCGGTCGCGTTGCAGGAGGAGTTCTACCTCGGGCTCCGTCAGCTGGAAGGGATAGACTTTTCGCGTATCGAGCGCGATTACGAAGCGCAGCTGCCGGACCGGCTCGCGACTTTGCGGGAACGCATTGATCAATTGCGGTCAAGCGGCTTCATCGAGGTCGACGGTTCGCGGCTCCGCCTTGCCCCGGATCGGCTCACCGTATCGAACGAAATCTTCGTGCAACTCTTGGCCTGACGCAGTTGTGCCAGAATGATTCTCAAAGGGTGCCGGGGAGCTAGTTCTCGAGGCCCAGTCCGCGGATTTTGGTAAGCAGGGTCTTGTAGGAAACACCGAGCTTCTCGGCTGCTCTCGTCTTGTTCCATTTCGACTCGCGGAGAGCATTCTGAATTTTGAACCGCTCCACATGGGCGACGGCGCGCTGCGACACTTCTTCAAGCGGCCCTTCCCACAGGAACCGTTCCTCGAGCATGCCGTCGGGCAGTTCTTCCGGCGAGGGCCGTGCCGCGGGCAACTGCAGCGCCTCGGAATCGATCGCCTCTCCGTTCGCCAGGATTGCCGCCCGCTCAATCGCGTTTTGCAGTTCGCGCACGTTGCCCGGCCAGGGATAACTGCGCAGCCTCGCGCGCGCGTCGTCGGTCAGTTTCAGCGCCGGCTTTCGGAATTCCCGTTTGAACCGCTCCAGAAAATGCTCTGCCAGAAGAAGGACGTCATCCCCGCGGTCCCGCAGCGGAGGGATGGTAATCGGCACGGCTGCGATACGGAAGTAGAGGTCTTCGCGGAACGTTTTATCCGCGACGGCGGCACGCAAATCCTTGTTCGTCGCCGTGACGATTCGCACATTTGCTTCGATTTCCTGCGTTCCGCCGACGCGCTCGAAGCGCCGTTCCTCGAGCACCCGCAACAGCTTGCTTTGAATTGCGAGCGGCAGTTCGCCGATTTCGTCAAGGAACAGCGTGCCGCGGTGCGCGAGTTCGAGCTTGCCCATTTTCCGGGCGCCTGCGCCCGTATAGGCCCCACGTTCGTGTCCGAACAGCTCGTTCTCGACCAGCCCTTCGGGAATCGCCGCGCAGTTCAGAGCCACAAAGGCCTGCTCGGCACGCGGGCTCAAGTGGTGCACGGCTCGTGCGAAAAGCTCCTTACCGGTGCCGCTTTCGCCCAGCAGCAGAACCGTCGAGTCGGTTGCCGCCACGCGCTGGGTCATATTGCTTGCGTCTTTCATGGTCGGATGTTCGCCGACGATTCGCGGAAACCCGTAGCGCGCAGCATATTCTTCCCGCAGCAACAGGTTCTCGCGCAGCAGTTCCTGCTGCCGCGCTGCCCGCTCCAGAAGAAGCCTGAGATGATCGAGGTCCACCGGTTTCTGGATGAAGTCGAACGCGCCTTCCTTCATCGCCGTCACTGCTTCCTCAACCGAGCCATATGCCGTCATGATAATCACGGGCAGAGTGGGCTCCACGCGGCGCGCTTCCCGCAGTACGTCAATTCCAGAATTGCCGGGGAGTTTCAGATCGGTGAGGACCATCAGGTAGCGCCGCGAGTGAACCTTATCAATCGCAGCGTTTCCATCAGGGGCTTCTTCGACGGTGTAGCCCGCCCGTTCCAGAGCCTTGCGCAGCATCGCCCGCAGCTCGGCTTTATCCTCGACCAGTAGGACGGGCTCCATTGCTTGAATTCTTTAGCGGGCCCAGCCCGAATCGCCGCCTGCCTTGCGCAGATCGTCTTCGGCGTCGTCAATCGCTTGCTGATCAGCCTTGATCGCCTGCGTTTTCGCGTCGATGTCGGCTGTCTTCTTGTTGATATCCTCGCGCGTCAATTGCTGCTGCATCGCCTTCACGGGATCGCTGTAGTTCTGCAGGTTCAGCACCCCCAGCTCGCGCTGCATCACGCTGAGATCCTCCTGGTCCCGGGCCAGCTTCGCCCGGAGCCCTGCAAATTTCGCGCGCCACGCCTTTTCGTCCCCGGCGGCTGCAGGCTTTTGGTCTGTCCCGTCTGCTGCGGTATCCGCTGCGGGCGGTTCCTTTCCGACAGTCGAAATTCCGCCCGCTCCGGGCAGATTTTCGTTTGTGAACACCTTCACCGGCTTGGTCTCGTCCTTCTTGGCCTCGCGGGACTTGCGGGCTGCTTCTGCCAGTGACTCCTGTGGCGGAGCGGGACTGGCTGTCATGGTCGTTGTCGTCGCGCCTGTCGGTTTGGAAGCGGCAGGGGCCGTGGTTTGCCCGGACGCCTGGGACTGGCTTTCCTGCGAAGGCTTTGGGTCAGCCGACTGGCACCATCCGACTGCGGGATGAGCCAAGATCGCGGCGGCTGCAGCCCACGATAGGATTCTGCGCATAGCAACGCCTCCCGGAGCGCACCTGTAGGCGCTCCTGGTACCAGTTTAGATGCGTGCTGCCTGTGAGGGGAATAGAGACGGTGCGTTCTCCTGCCGCAAAGGTAACCACAGCAGGAATTCGGCGCCGCCCTGCGACCGGTTGCGAGCCTCGATGCTGCCGCCGTGTTGGAGTGCCACTTTTTGCACCACGGCCAGGCCCAGCCCCGTGCCTTCGGATTTCGTCGTATAAAAAGGCAGGAATATTTTCTGGAGGTCATGCTCGGGTATTCCTGGCCCGTTGTCCGCCACGCAGATGCGCTGCCATTTCTTGCCGCCGAGCTCCTCCAGTGTTCCCGAAATCGTCACCCGAGGCGATTGTCCGCTCAAAGCAGCCGATTCCGCTCCATTGCGGGCCAGATTCAGAAGCGCCTGCCGGAGCAGCGCTTCGTCCCCGGGCAGCTCCAGGAACGATCCTTCGTGCGCGAACTCGCACTGGGGCAAGGACTCTTGAAGCTCCTCGGCCAGGCGCTCGACCAGTGGCGCCATCGCGACGGTCTCGTAGCAGATTTCCAGGGGCTTGGCGAACTTCAGAAACTCTGTTACCACGTGTGCCAGCGCCCGAGTCTGATCGAGTATTTTCTCCGCCGAATCGCGCGTGTCTCCGGGTTTCGACTCGGTGCGAATCATCTGCGCGTATCCGGAAATGGTGGCTAGAGAATTCTTAAATTCGTGCGCGATTCCGGCCGACATTTCACCCAGCGCCGCGAGATTCTCCTTCCATCGAATCTGTTTCTGAAGTGCGGTCAGCTCCGTGAGGTCGCTCATCAGGCACAGCGCGCCGCTCACTTTCATCTCAGGCACCCGCGGCGGGTCCGACACTTGCCGGCGCACGGCCATTCGCGCATGCCTGTATATCGGAGAAATTGTTACGCCCAGCCGCCGTACTTCTCCGTCGGCGGTCAGATGCTCGACTTCGCCGCGTTGAAAGGTTTTTCCGTCCCGCAGGCACGCCGTCAACATCTGCGAGAGCCCGGAATTATCTCCCAGAATTTCCTTGTACGACCGGTAGCGCATCGGCCGCAGTCCCAGTGCCTCTTCGGCTGCAGGATTCGACGAGCTGATCGATCCCGTCGCGCTCACCAGCAGCAGACCGGTCGGCATGTTCCGCGTCACTTCCTCGGTCATGCGTTCAGATTCCTGGGCCCTTTCCTGCGCCATCACGTGCAGCCGCGCGAGTTCTTTTTCCTGCGTGCGCAGCTTCTCGATCACGCCCTGCATGGAGGCGGCCATGAACATCGAGGCATTGTCGGAGTCGGCCTTCGGATTCTGCCAATCGGTTTCCCTCGCCGCCGATTCGCTGTGGACGAATTTCCGCACAATCAGCACCAGAGCCAGCAGCGCGCCGAGCAGCAAAACCAGCATCACGATCGCATCCACCAGCCCGATCGGCGGGGCGGCCGGATGGACCCCTGGCGGCAGCGTCATCGCCCGTTCTCCGTTCGACCCAACTCCATTTGCATGCCCTTCATCGCACCATCACGAGCGACAGATACCAATTCACCACCGGGGTGCCAAAAAACATCACCAGCACCGCCGCCATTCCCAGAAAACTCCCGAATGGCAGCTCGTAGTCGGATTCCTTCCGGCGCGCGAGCATGAACACCAGTCCCAGCACGCTGCCCAATACCGAGCCCGCGAGAATCGTCAGCAGCGTCCTTTTCAGCCCGAGAAACGCCCCGGCCATCAGCATCATTTTGACGTCGCCGAAGCCCATGCCTTCGCGGCCGCGCAGCCGGAAGTACAACTCCGCCACCAGCCACAACAGCCCGCTGCCGAACGCCGCGCCCAGTAACGCGTCTCCCACTGAGACGACCGGCACCGGGGGAGGGAATTCGAACATTCGTCTGGCGAGCCACAGCGCGGTCCCGTCAGAAGGCTTGGTCACCAGGCTCAGCAGCAATCCGGCCACAAACCCGGAATAGGTCACCACATCCGGCAGGATCCGTTCGCGCATGTCCGTGAACACCAGTACGATCATCAGCGCGGAAAAAATCGCCCACTTCAGAGCGTCGGTCGTCAACCCGAACGCGCTATAGCAGGCCCAGAAAAGAAGCGCTGTCAGCAGCTCGACTATCGGATACATGGCCGAGATTGTCGTCTTGCACTCGCGACATTTCCCGCGAAGCACCAGCCAGCTCACCACCGGGATGTTATCCCAGGGGCGAATTACAGCGCCGCACTTGGGGCAGGCCGATGCGGGAAGCACAACGGACTTCCGTTCCGGTATGCGCACGATGCAGACGTTCAGGAAGCTTCCAATAACCAGTCCGAAAAGAGCCGCAAATACGCCCATCATGGGAAAAGGAGCCACCATTGAATTTTGCCACATCGCCTCATGCCCGCGTCCGGGTCCCCGCACAGTCGTGCCCGACTGCTAACGTTTTCCGCCGCATTGCCGGCCCGGTCAGCTCCGAGTGGCCCCGCGAGGGTCGGGGGAAGCGGCCTTTGTGTCAAATCCAGGATGTAATCCTCGATGCGGGTTTCGGTCTGTTGCGCCGTAAGGTATATTCATTTCCTCGCCCCATGCCATCCTGGTACGAAAAAACAGTACGCCGCTATGAGCAAATGCGCTTCGATCAAGAGCCGAAGCGCCGCACGCTTGAATTCGCATGGGGATTTGAATACATCGGCGGCGACCCAGCCGAGGCAGATCCCCGCGGGTTCTTTGACCGCTATATTGCTCGCGCGATCGCCCATAGCGATGACTGGTATTCGGTCGAGCAAGCGACCGACTACGCCCTGCTCGACAACGTCCTCACCTTTACCAGCGCGATTGCCTCGCCCTGGACTGAGAACAATCGTGTGCACGCACAGTTTTTTCCTGCACGCAAGAAAGGTCCGGCGGTCGTCGTGCTCGCTCAGTGGAACGCGCGCTGGGAAGAGCAGCAAAACGTCTGCCACTGGCTCAACAAGCTCGGCCTGACGGCGGTAAAGATGAGCCTGCCCTACCACGATCGCCGCTCGATTCCCGGGCATCCGCGCGCCGATCATCTGGTTGGACCAAACATCGGTCTCACGATGCAGGCGGGCCGGCAGGCGGTGCTCGACGTTCGACGCACGCTGCGCTGGCTCGAGCAGCGGGGCTTTGGGCCCTTGGGCATCCTGGGCACTAGCATCGGCTCTGCGATCGGATTCATCACGCTGTGCCATGAACCTGCGGTTCAGGCGGCTGCGTTCCTACACGCCTCCACGTATTTTGGCGATGTCGTCGCGACCGGTCTCACGACGAAAACCGTCTGGCAACCAATCTCAGGCGCCGGCGTGTCGCACGAGGATCTCCGGCACTTTTGGTCGCCGATCAGTCCGTTTCCCTACGTCCAGCGGCTGACGGAGGCACACAAAAAGCTTCTGCTGATCACCGCGCGGTACGATCCGACATTTTGGCCCGAATACACCGAAGCACTACTTGCGAAGCTCCGCGCCGAGCGAGTGCCTTTCGAGGGGATGTCCCTTCCGTGCGGACACTACTCGCTGGGCGTGAAGCCCTTTAGCTACATCGCCGGCCACCGCTTCGGCAAATTTCTTGAAAGGGTACTTGGAAAGTGAATTACTAAGCGAGCGCGAGAGCAGTTTGCTCTAAGCGCGTTCCGTGAAGAGTCTTGTCCGTCTTGTGAGCGTCACCGAAAGATCCCGGCGAACGTTCCCTTGGCCACTTCCCGAGCGACGGCTTCGATATCGGCCGCAAGCGAACGGTCTGCTTCTACCACCGGCGAAAGCGCACGCACAATGTCGTAGGCCCTGCGCGTTTCTGGTCCGGTCCGGAGCGGCGACAGCAAATCGATTCCCTGGCAGGCCGAGAGAAGTTCGATTGCCAGGATATTTCGCAGATTGGCAAGCATCGGTTCAAGGCGCCGCGCGCCGCCCATGCCCATTGAGACATAGTCTTCCTGATTCGCCGACGTGGGTATCGAGTCGACCGAATGCGGGGCGGCGAGCGGCTTGAGTTCGCTTGCAAGCGCAGCGGCGGTGACTTGCAGAATCATGAACCCTGAATTCAGTCCCGCGTGGCGAATCAGAAACGCGGGTAATTGGCTCGTCTGCGGATTGGTCATCTGCTCGATGCGCCGCTCGGAGATCCCGCCCAGGGTTGCCAGAGCGACGGCCATGTGATCTGCGGCCATGGCCAGCGGCTGGCCGTGAAAATTCCCGCCGCTGACGACTTCGCCCGAACCTGCGCCCGAAGCGAAGACCAGCGGATTGTCCGTCGCGCTGTTGATCTCAATCGATAGCGTAGCTCGAATTTGACTGAGCGCATCGCGGACTGCCCCATGCACTTGCGGAGCGCAGCGCAGGCTGTAGGAGTCCTGAACGCGCGGATCCTTGTCGGGTGAGCGGTGTGATTCACGGATTTCGCTTCCCCGGTTCAGCCGCTCGATGTTGCGCGCGGTGGTCGCATGGCCCGGATGGGGCCGAACGGAGGCGATCCGCGCATCGAATGCTGCGGGGCTGCCGCGCAGCGCATCGAGGGAAAGCGCGGCCGAGACGTCGGCAGTATCCACCAGGATTTCCGCCTCGCGCAATGCGAGCAGGGCGAGCGCGAGCATGGCCTGCGTTCCGTTAAGCAGCGCGAGGCCCTCTTTTGCTTCAAGCACCACGGGCGCGATCCCAGCGGCGCGCATGGCTTCGGCACCGGGCATCGGAGTTCCCCGGAAGATCGCGTGGCCTTCTCCAATTACGACCTCGGCCAGATGCGCAAGCGGCGCAAGATCGCCCGATGCTCCGACTGATCCCTGCGAGGGAATAACTGGATGCACACCGCGATTCAGCATCGCAACCAGCGTTTGGGCGAGGATGGGCCGGACTCCGGAAAATCCCTTGGCGATGGCGTTGGCACGAAGTGCGAGCATGGCGCGCGTCGCGTGTTCGCTAAGCGGGGCTCCAACCCCGCATGCGTGGCTGCGCACGAGGTTGTACTGGAGCTGGTGGATCTCGTCGCGTGAGATGCGCGTCGAGGCCATCTTGCCGAAGCCGGTGTTCACACCGTAGACGGCGGTTCCGGCCTCAACCAGGCGTTCCACCACGGCTCGCGAGGAGTCCATGCGTTCGCGCGCTGCAGCGGGAATCTCGCCTTCCACGCCATCAAGGACGACGCGGTACAGGTCGTCGGGCGTCAGGTGTTCCCCGTCGATTGCGATGCGGGTCACGTTTGCACGCCTGTGCCGATCACGATTTCAAGCGGCATTGCGAGGACTCCGGCTCGGGAAAGTCCTCGCAAGCCGGCGAAAATCTCCGCCTCCGCCTTGGCTCGCGTGTCCGGAGTGAGTTTTGCGACCAGCGGGCGAAACGGCGCGGCGACCTCGGTAAATTGGCGCCAGTAATCTTCCGGTGATCCGTTCCAGCGTCCGGTCACGGTCCGAACCTCTTCACGCACGTCGGTGAATCCGGCAGCGCGCAGCCGGCTTTCAAGCAGTCCGCGTTCGCCGAACATGAAGGCATGCGGCGCATCCGGATCAGGCGTAGGTGCCTCGACATACTTCATCAGCACGCCGATCGTCGCGGTAAGAAACGGCTGCTCACGCTTGCCCCAAACGACGAAGGCGACCCGGCCGCCGGGCTTAAGCACTCTCCGGCATTCGCGAAAGGCCTTTAGCTGCTGGGTAAAAAACATTACGCCGAAACGGGAACTCACGACGTCGAAGGAGCGGTCCGGAAAGGGAAGCGCCTCGCCGTCGGCGACGCAAAAACCGACGTTGCGGATGGCTTTTGATCTTGCAAGTTCCTGGGCATAAGCAATCATTCCAGGTCCCAGGTCGGTCGCCGTGACATGCCCGCCTGGTGCGACCGATACGGCAATCGATAGGGCGGGGTCGCCTACGCCGCTTGCGAGGTCAAGTACGTTCATGCCCGGGCGGAGCTCGGCGGCCTCAAGGACCGCGTCGGTTGCTCCCCGGGTAAACGCTGACAGTTGCGCCTGCCACTTGCGCCAGGCGGCGACCGTCTCGTCGTCAGTCCATTCCTTGCGAAGTTTTTCGCGGAACCGTTCGATTTTCATCGGATCGGGTGCGCTCATCGGTGCGCTTTCAACGCGGGAGAGAGTTTAGCGTGCGGATGCAGAGAGCCCTCCGCCAGGCCCGTTGAGAAATACTTGCGGTACTTTTCAGGCAGCGATTTCGGGCGGCCTCGATGGTCGCAAATCACGTGGGTCGTTTGACCGGTTGCAAGCAATTCATCGGCCGGCTGGAGCAATACTTCGTAGGCAAATCGCAGGGTGCGCTTGTCCCATCGTGCCACTCGAGTCCGCACCACCAGGATGTCGTCGAATCGAGCCGGGCGCTTGTAGCGACAGGATGCCTCCGCTACCACGATCAACGTATCGTCTTCGCTTTCCATCTGCTTGTATTCAAATCCCAGATGACGGCAGAGCTCGACGCGCCCGACCTCAAACCACGTGAAATAGTTGCCGTGGTAGACCACTCCCATCTGGTCCGTCTCGGCGTAGCGCACTCGAACGGTGGCATCGGCAAAGTCCTTCATCGGAGGTTACGATTTAACCCATTTCGGTTGGCGCTTTTCAAGGAACGCGGAAACGCCCTCGCGAAAATCGGGAGTCGCACGGACGTCGGCGTTGGCCTCGATGGCCACTTCGAGTTCTGCGCGAATCGCGGCACGGTCGAAATTCAGAAGGAGTTTTTTCGTCATGGCGACCGATGTCGGGCTCGCGGCGAGCAACAGACCGGCGATTTCCCGGGCGCGGTCCATCAGCGTTTCTTGAGCGACAATTTCCGTTATCAAACCCATGCGCAGAGCCTCGGGCGCGTCGATGATTCTTCCCGTAAGCAGCAGGTCGCGCACCTGCCTGTCGCCGATGCGGCGACGTAGAAAAACAGAAACCAGGGCGGGGACGAAGCCGATTTTGACTTCCGTGTACCCGAATTTCGCTTCCGGAACGGCCAGGGTGAAATCGGTCAGTGTCGCAATCCCGCAGCCCCCGGCGATAGCGGCGCCGTTCACTGCCGCGATGACAGGCTTGGGGAAGCTGTGCAACCGATAGAACATTTTAGTCAGACGGCGCGCATCCTCGAGATTTCTCTGCTGCGTTTGCCGGGTGAGGTGCTGCAATTCGTCCAGATCCATTCCGGCACAGAAAGATTTTCCCGAGCCAGTAATGATGACCACGCCCGCGGGACCCTCGTCCGCCTGTTGCAGTGCGCCGAGCATGTCGGTGATCATTTGCGCAGAGATGGCATTGCGCTTTTCCGGCACCGACAGCGCGATGGTCGCGACGCGGTCTTCACACTGATACGTCAATGTCGGATAGCCCATCGTTTCAGACCTTTGGCAACCACAACAGATAAACACTGATGGAGGGAAAAATCAAAGACATCTACGTGGAACTGCGGCGTCAACAGAGGTAAAACTCGCGAGTCTGGCGACCGGAGCGGGGCGCAGCCAGGATTAATTCGGCTTGGGGGCGTGGGGAGGATTTGCGTACTTTTCGCGCAATTCTCCGGTGATGGCGCAGGCGATGGTGAGCGACTTCGCGTCAATGCCGGTTGAGACACCACGCGCGGCAAGCGTGGCTAGCACTGTCTCGGTGGGAATATTGCCTACGAGCTGGTCGCCAGCGAACGGGCAACCGCCCAGACCGGTCAGCGCTCCATCGAAGCGCCGGCAGCCGGATTCATATGCTGCCAGAACCTTTGCGCCAGCGTCTTCCGGGCGGCTGTGCAAATGCACGCCGATGTCGACGCCGGCGACCGAATCCTTCACGGCTCGATACACATGCGCCACATCCACTGGAGAAGCGGTGCCGACCGTGTCCGCAAGCGATACCGTGCGTACGCCAACGTCCTTGAGCCAGACCAGGGCGTCCTCGACGATTTCAGCTCCCCAAGGCTCGTCATACGGGTTACCGAACGCCATGGAAATGTACACGACCAGCTTTCGTCCTGCGGCCTTGGTCTGCTTCTGGATGGTTCCAACCAAATTCCGCGATTCCTCGCGCGACATATTGGCGTTGGCCCGGCGGAAGTAGGCCGAGATGGAATACGGGTAGCCGATCGTGGTTACGCCGGGCGTTGCAAGCGCCCGCTCAAGCCCTTGTTCGTTCACCACAATTCCAATGATTTCTGGCTGCTCACCGCTGCGCAACTTCACTTTGCTGACCTCGAGCATAACGGCTTCGCTATCCGCCATTTGAGGGACGTGCTTGGGTGAGACGAAGCTGACGGCGTCGATGTGCGAGAAGCCGAGCGAAACGAGGCGAGTGAGGTACTGAACCTTTTCTTCCGTGGAAATTACCTGCTGCAGCCCTTGCCACGCATCTCGCGGGCATTCGACGATGGTGATGGCCTCCGACATCAGGTTTGCAATACCCCCGTTTTGAATTCGGCGACGTGCGGATTTAGCGCAGCCGATTCCAGTGCTTCGATCAGCGCTTCGCGCGTGCGGGCCGGGTCGATGATGGCGTCGACCCAAAGGCGCGCAGCAGCATAGCGCGCGTCGGTCTGGCGTTCGTAGGTCGAACGAATTGACTCGTACAGGTCCTTCTGTTCCTTTTCGGTGGGTTTCTTCCCCTCGCGCTCCAGCTGCTTGACCTTGAGCTCGACCAGCGTTCCGGCGGCAGACTCGCCGCTCATCACGGCGTAGCGCGCCAGCGGCCAGGCGAAGATGAACCGCGGGTCATAGGCCTTGCCGCACATCGCATAGTGGCCCGCGCCGAACGTGCCGCCGCAGATGACCACGATCTTCGGCACCACGCTATTGGCCACGGCGTTGACCATTTTTGCGCCGGCCCGGATGATCCCGCTCCACTCGGCTTCCTTGCCGACCATGAAGCCGTTCACGTCGTGCAGGAAGATCAAAGGGACGAGGTTCTGGTTGCAATCAAGGATGAAACGAGCCGCTTTGTCCGCGGACTCGGTGTAGATTACGCCGCCAAACTCGATGCGTTTTTCGCCCGAGCCAGGCACGATCACATTGACGCTCTTTTTCTGATTCGCGACGATGCCCACGGCCCATCCGCCGATTCGAGCGTATCCGCACAGCACGGTCTGGCCGCGTTCGGCGCGATATTCCTCGAATTCACTTGCGTCCACGATGCGCGAGATCACTTCGTGCATGTCGTACTGCTTGGAGGAGTCTCCGGCGACGATGCCGTAGATATCTTCGGCGGCGTAAGCAGGCGGCTTCGGCGGCTTGTGATCAAACGGCGCGCCGGGCTGGTGGCCCATTTTGTCAACCAGCGCGCGAATGCGCCGAATGCAGCTGTCATCGTCCGGCTCGCGGAAATCAACGGTCCCGCTGGTCTGCGCGTGCATCTTTGCGCCGCCAAGATCTTCAAGTGAAGTCTTCTGACCGATGGCAGTTTGCACCAGAGCCGGCCCTGCGAGAAAAAGACCGCTGCCCTCGGTCATTAGAATGTGGTCGCACATAACCGGCAGGTAGGCCCCACCCGCTACGCACAGACCCATGATCGCTGCGATCTGCGGGATGCCCAGGGCGCTCATCACCGCGTTGTTCCGGAAAACCCGGCCGAAGTCGTCGGTGTCCGGAAAGACATCCTCTTGCAATGGCAGAAAGACCCCGCCCGAATCAACCAGGTAAATCGTCGGAATACGGTTCTCGATCGAGATGTTTTGCGCGCGGATGACTTTCTTCGCGGTGAGCGGAAAGAACGCGCCCGCTTTCACCGTGGCGTCGTTGGCGATGAGCATCACGCGCCGGCCGGCGACCAGGCCCAGGCCCGTAATCGTGCCGGCAGCCGGCGCGCCACCCCATTCCTGGTACATCTCGTGCGCGGCGTAGATGCCCAGTTCGAAGAACTCTGTCTTGGGATCGATGAGCTTGGCGATGCGTTCGCGGGCGGTGAGGCGGTTCTTCTTGTGCTGCCCTTCGACGGCTTTGGCACCGCCGCCCTGGCGGATTTTTTCTTCTTCGTTCTTGATTTGGGTGAGCCGATCCAGCATCGCGCGGTTGTTCTGCCCGAACACCGCGGTCTTGCGATCCAGGTGAGTTTCGATGACCGATTCTTTCACTCATCGCCCCTGACGAACGAACGTACCGATGACAGTTTATCAACGATTGAGACCGCGAAAGGCGGCATTGTATCACCAGATATGATTTTAACTTCCGCGACGCGCTGCGAGCCCTGCGAAGCTTGATACCTGGCGCTTCTGAGTCCCGCAGGCGCGCCGTCGGGCGAAAGGTTCGAAGTGGCCCTCGGGAGGTTGCATCGACGAACCGAGGAAACTATAGTTTGACGAGAATGAGCAGCAGCTCAACCGCGTACGGGCAGCCGACTGACGGGCCGATTCCCCCGAACAGATCCTGGTTCGGGCGGAACTGGAAATGGTTCGTTCCGGTCATGGTCGGGACTGCCGTGCTGCTGTTTGCACTGTTTATCGCAGGCGTGTTTGAACTCGTCACTTCATTTACGACATCGTCTGATCCCTACAAGATGGCCGTTCAAAGGGCTGAGGATTCGCAGCAGGTCGCCCAGGAATTTGGACACCCGCTCAAAGTCGGCGCGTTCACTTCTGGAAATATCGACGTGTCTGGTGACAGCGGTGAAGCCGAGTTCTCGATTCCAATCTCCGGACCGCGCGAGACGGGCCACATCGAGGTGAATGCGAAGAAGGAAAACGGAAAGTGGCTGTTTCACACGCTTGAAGTGGACGTGGATGGCGAGGACACCGTAATCCCCCTGCTGACTCCGGAAATCAGCGAACCCGGCAAGCCAGGGGACCTGATCTGAGGCGACTAGGCCACTGCGACTCGCTGGCGGATGAACTCGACGATGGCCTGAGTGGTGGTTCCCGGAAGAAAAATTTCTGCGATGCCCGACTTTTTCAGGTCGGCGATATCGGCTTCCGGGATGATGCCGCCGATCAGAACGGTCACGTCTGTCATGCCCTTGGCGCGAAGCAGCTCCATCAGACGAGCGCAGATCGTGTTGTGGGCGCCTGATAGAATCGACAGGCCAATCACGTCAACGTCTTCCTGAATGGCGGCTGAGGCGATCATCTCGGGCGTCTGGCGCAGGCCCGTGTAGATGACTTCCATCCCGGCATCGCGCAGCGCGCGGGCGATTACTTTGGCGCCGCGGTCGTGGCCGTCCAGGCCAGGCTTGGCGATCAGGACACGTATCTTCTTGTCGGGCATACGAGTGCAAGAATACTGCAAAATCCCCTGAAATGAACGCGGCGAGCGACATCAGGCGACCTGCTGGGTAACTAGGTGATAGCCACTTCCTGGTAGACACCGAAAGGCTGGCGGAGGGCACTGCAGATTTCACCAAGCGTGGCGTAGGCCTTCACGGCTTCAATCAGGTGAGGCATCAGGTTGTCGGTTCCGGCGGCGGCGTGACGGAGCGAGGTCAGGCGACGCTCGACTTCTGCATTCGAGCGATCGGCGCGAAGTTTTCGCAGGCGATCGGCTTGGCGGTCCCCGACGGATCCGTCGATTTCCAGAGTTTCGATCTGCTTTCCGTCCATCAGGTAGTCGTTTACGCCGACTACAATCTTCTGCTTTTGGTCGACGGCTACCTGATAGCGATAGGCCGCATCGGCAATTTCACGCTGGGGGAATCCACGCTCGATCGACGCGACCATCCCGCCCAGGGCGTCAATTCTCTCGATGTAATCCCAAGCGCCGCGCTCTACTTCATTGGTCAGGGCTTCAACGAAATACGATCCGCCCAACGGGTCTGCGGTGTTGGTGACGCCGCTTTCGTAGGCGATGATCTGTTGAGTGCGCAGGGCAATCGTGGCGGCAGCTTCGGTGGGCAGTGCCCATGCTTCATCGAGCGAATTGGTGTGAAGGGATTGCGTGCCGCCCAAGACCGCGGCGAGCGCCTGCACGGCGGTGCGCACAACGTTGTTGTAGGGCTGCTGGGCGGTGAGCGAGCACCCGGCCGTCTGCGAATGAAAACGCAGCGCCCAGGAGCGAGGATTGGTTGCGCCGAAGCGCTCGCGCATCACGCTACACCAGATCCGGCGCGCGGCGCGGTATTTGGCGATCTCTTCAAAGAAATCGTTGTGCGCATTGAAGAAAAAAGAAAGCCGCGGCGCGAAATCGTCCACCTGCATCCCACGACCCAGACAGTGCTCGACGTACTCAATGCCGTCGCGCAGGGTGAATGCCAGTTCCTGAATGGCGGTTGAGCCCGCCTCGCGGATGTGGTAACCGCTGATTGAAATCGGATTGAACCTCGGCGTGTGCTTTGCGCCGAACTCGATGGTGTCGGTGACCATGCGCATCGAAGGCTCGGGCGGGTAGATGTACTCCTTCTGCGCGATGTATTCCTTGAGAATGTCGTTTTGCAGCGTGCCTGAAATCTTCTGCCAATCGGCGCCCTGCTTTTCGGCGACCGCAAGATACATCGCCCAGATGGGTGCGGCGGGCGAGTTGATGGTCATCGAGGTGGTGACGTCGGCCAGAGGAATCTGATCGAACAGGGCCTCCATATCCGCAAGCGAGCTGATGGCGACACCGCATCTGCCGACTTCGCCTTCCGCAAGCGGGTCATCGGAGTCGTAACCCATAAGCGTGGGCAGATCAAAGGCTACGGAAAGCCCGGTCTGGCCCTGCGAAAGGAGATAGCGGAAACGGCGGTTGGTGTCGTTCGCGGAGCCGAAGCCGGCGAACTGGCGCATCGTCCACAGGCGATCGCGGTACATCGCCGGATGAATGCCCCGGGTGTAGGGTGGCGCGCCAGGCGCACCGAGCTCGGTATCCGGATTCCAGCCCTCCAGGTCCGCCTGGGTGTAGAGACGCCTGATCGGATAGCTTGAGACGGTGGTGAAATCCGAGTTGCGGTCCGGAGATTTTGCGAGCGTGGGCTCAAGCGTGCGTTGTTCCCATGCACGCTCGGCGGGCGACACTTTTCGCGACGACCCAGAAGCCGGCGCGGAACGAGCTGTCGGCGTTTTCTTATCCGCCAAAGTGCACCTCGCGAAACTATCGATGCCCCGCCTGGGCGTTCTCTTCCGGCGTGCCGGGAATGTTCGGGACCCCGGTAGGCGAACCCTTCAGGGCGCTCGCCACGGTGATATTGTGCACATCAAGCGTGCGTCCCATGGCCTGGTTGAAGTTTAACTCGGCCTCGATGAGATTGATACGATCGCGAAGCTCGGTTCCTTCGGCGACCGTCAGCAGCTGTTGCTTCTGGATGACCGTGAAGGCCGTCGAGGTGCCGAGCTGGAGTCTTTTCACTTCGTCGTCGTAGCTCTGTTGCGCGAAGATGCGAGCTTCCTCGGCGGCGGTAATCGCGGCACGGTCCTGCACCAGCGTGATCAGTGCCTGCCGCACATTCAGCACGATTGTGTTTTGCGTTTGCAAATACTGGACTTCCTGTTGGCGTTCGTTGAGCTGCGCGGTGGCATTATTTGCTTGAGCGGCCCGGTTACGGATCGGCAGCGTGATGTTGAATCCGCCCTCGATCGTAGGATACTTCGCATGGATCATGGCGCTCCAGTCGTCGCTCAAGCCACCGCGGATGGGCGTTCCGGCAGTCGTAATCGGCTCCCCGGAGATGCCGATGGGCACGCTACCGGTGGGAATGGTGCCGTCGGGAAGGACATCCCCCGGAACGAAGATCGGACTTTCCGCGAAGAATGCGCCGGTGGGGTTGGCCGGGGTAATAACGCCGCCCAGTCCGGCCCCCTGGTATTCACCGAAAAGATTCAGTTGGGGCAACAGCGAGTTCCTGGTTGCCTTCACTTCGACGCCGGCGTTTTTCAGATTCAGCGCAGCCTGCTGAAGCTCAGGCCGCTTCTGCCATGCTTCCTTTACGGCGTCATTCAGCGAAATATTCTCAATGTTGGGATTAAAGATGTTTGTTGTGGGAACGATTTCAACGCCGTTCAGAGTGCCGGAAAGGGGATCCTTGGTAATCGCAACCAGCAGCGTGGTCTCATCGAGCAACTGGGTGGTCTGCGCCTGGACAAGCGCTTGCTGGTCGGTTGCGAGCTGCGATTGTGCGGTGATGACGTCCAGAGGAGCCATCGTGCCGATTTCGAGTTGCTTCTTGTTGTTGTTGTAGAGCTGCTGATCGGCGGCCACGGCGACCTGCTCGACCTTTACATTTTCTCGCGCGAACACCAGCTCCCAATAGTCGGTCGCGACTTGGGTAACGGTGGCAATCACTTGCTGGGCGAACTGGGATTCACCAACTTTTACCGTATTTTTCGCCTCGATAATGTAGCGGGTGTTGGCGATCCGTCCGAAACCATTTAGCAGCGGCTGGGTCACCTGTGCGGTCAACGTGGACTGCTCGTACGGGTTGAAAAGATCGAAGCCACCAAAGTTGGTCGATTCGCGCGTATTGTCAAAAGTTACCTGCGCCTGGGTGCCAGTCGCGAATCCCTGGGTGTATCCGAAGTTCGCGGTGGTTATGTGGTTCTCAAGCGCCACCGGAGATGTGATTTGGGTTGTGATACCGGCAAAAATCGGGTTGTTGATGGGTGTGTCGTTCTGCTCAAGAGCCAGGGTGCTGGTGAAGACCGGGTCAAACTGAAGCCTGCCATTGGCGCCGGACTTGGCGTACAGAAGGCTCGCTTCATCGAGCCACGGAACGTACCGCTCGACGGCAATGCTCAGGTTGTTTTCCAGGCCGAGCGAGACGGCGTCCTCAAGACTCAGCATGAGCTTGCCGTCCTGGATCAGCTGGTTGATCCGCGGCGTGTTGGTGACCTCGGGCTTCGGCACCTTCATGGGCGTGTAGGGCGCAATCAGGTTCGGAAACCAGGAATTAGGCCGCGAAAAGTCCCTGCTGGCGCCTAGTCCCAGGTTTCGAGTCGGAGCCGCTGGAGGGCCCTGAGTCGCCGCAGGGGGCTGATACTGGGGAGGGGGAGCTATCGCGCCCGGCGTCTGGTCTGTTTGGGTGGGAGGCGCCGCAGGTGCCGCCGCGGGCTGGTCCTGAGCGTAGACGGGCGAGACCACGAGCGAGGCCGCCGTCGCGATCACCAAGACTGCATGCGTAAACCTTCCACTCATCGTGTTTTTCCTCTCAGATAGATCAGCGGTTCAGCGACTTGCGCACAACTTCAATGTATTGAAACGCGCTGGAAGCCCAATTTGTTTCATGAACAATCGCCCCCGGCGACAGGCCGGCCAAGCGTTTCCCCTGATATTCGACGTTCGGGCAGGAATTCGGGCGTCCTCAGATGTCTGTTCCGGGAAACAATCATGCGCATACGTGCACGCAGGCGTATGAGTGTAGCATCGGGTCTTCGGCGTGACAATTGCGGTTGCGCAGACGACGGGGGAGAGCCGCGCAGAGCACGCTACGCAGGTCACGCAGGAGGTACTCGGCGGGTTGTAGCGCCCCCCGGTCCGCATCACAGGCCGCTTGTTGTTACATGTTGGGTCGCGCCTGCGTAGTTACGGACGGCAGGGTCGGCGCGTTGACTCTTGGTGCGGTGCGCTCTACCATGGCCGGGTCCCTGAAGTGCCCATGTCCACCTACCCTTCGCCCACAGAAACTGTCTTTCGGATGCGCGCGGTCGTTTTGGCGGCGCTCATTGCCGCCTTCGTGTGCGTTGCCAGCTGGCCGGCCCAGGCTCAAACGGTTGATCAGGTCGCGCCCCAAGTCAAAGCCTCTGGGTACGTGACGGATTTGGCGGGGGTGCTGAGTGCGGGCGCGCGCCAAGAGCTCACGGCACTGTGCACCGAGGTGAGCCAGAAGCTAGACGCCGAGATTGCCGTAGTCACCATCAAGTCGCTCGACGGCCGACCGGTCGTGGATTACTCGTTCGACCTCGCGGAGCGTCTCGGACTCGGGCCCAAGGGCAAAGGGCGCGGCGTCTTGATTCTTTTCGCGATTGACGACCACCAATATTGGACCCAGGTTGGCTACGGTCTGGAGTCGATTCTGCCAGACGGCAAGGTCGGCGGGTTCGGGCGCGAGGCTGTGCCCTATTTCCGCAGCAACAACTATGATGCTGGCATTCAGTTGATGACCCGTCGCGTCGCTGACGTGATAGCGGCGGATCGCGGCGTCACCTTGACTGGCGCGTCGCCTCCACCTCCCGATCAGGACACCCCGCCTGGACGGATTCCGCCTTTCGTGATTCCTCTGGCGATTTTTTTCATCTTTTTCTTGCTCCGAAGCATAGGGCGCGGCGGCAGAGGTGGCGGCAGCGGTTGGTGGATCTGGCCTCTGATCGGGATGGGGATGGGCGGGGGAGGGCGGGGCGGCGGTGGTTTTGGCGGCGGAGGCGGTGGATTCGGCGGATTCGGAGGCGGCGGTTTTGGCGGGGGAGGCGGTTTCGGCGGCGGTGGCGCCGGTGGCAGCTGGTAACCATAGCGAGGTCGTTGAGCACATGGAAATGAAACT
>Ga0209624_10000896_pt1 | contig 25057 bp, 15 predicted proteins | sample JacPinW_OM2H0_O1_FD_188565 | JGI IMG/M metagenome (GOLD analysis project Ga0209624, IMG submission 188565) | Forest soil microbial communities from Algoma, Ontario, Canada - Jack Pine, Ontario site 1_JW_OM2H0_O1 (SPAdes) (version 2) | ecosystem: Environmental > Terrestrial > Soil > Boreal...
ACGCCGCTGGAGATTTTTCCCGACCGGTTTTTCGACGCGCTGGGGCGGCGCCTGATCTGCCGCACCCACGGCGCGTTGTTCCGGCCCGAAGACGGATTCTGCGTCGCCGGGCCTTGCGCTGGAAAAAGCCTGGCGCCGGCGGCCATCCGCGTCGCGGACGGAACAATCTGGCTCGAGGATGGAGAAAGCTAGAGGACGCGGAAATTCTTGAACTGCCAGGGATCCTTGGCGTCGATGTCCTCGGGGAAAAGGCGATTGCGGTCGTGCAGCGGCGTCCAGTCGCTGAACGAGCCCGCCAACTTGCCGAGATAGGGCCTGCAGATTTCGAGGATGCGCTCGAAATCCATCTCGTCGGGCTCGACGACGAAGGCGTTGGGATTTTCCATCGCCCAGATCGCCCCGGCCAGGCACGACACCGTGACCTGCAAGGAGGTCGCGTTGTTGTGGGGCACGATGCGGCGCACCTCGTCGATCGAAAGCCGCGAGCCGTACCAGTAGGCGCCCTTCTTGTGCCCCATCAGCAGCACGCCCAACTCGTCGATGCCGCCCGGCGCGATGTCGTCCATGATGAGGCGCACGTTTTTCTGCGGATACCAGTTCTTGCCCCACAACTCGTGCACCGACAGCACGGCGGCGTCGCAGGGGTGATAGACGTAATGCACGGTCGGGCGATAAGCCGGCTTGCCGTTGGCGGCGACGGTGAAGTAATCGGCGATCGAAATCGCCTCGCTGTGGGTGACCAGGAAGCCGTGATAAGGCCCTTCATGCGGCGTCCAGGAGCGCATGCGCGTCGCCGCGCCCGGGCGCGCCAGATATATCGCCGCGCCGCAGCCGAAATCGTGCCGCCCGCCATCGGGCGGGAAATGCCGCTCGTGGCTGCCCCAGCCGAGCTCGGCCGGCTGCATGCCCTCGGCGACGAAGCCCTCGATCGACCAGGTATTGACGAACTCGCCCGGAACCTTGGGCTGAGTCGAAACCTGGGTGTCGCGCTCGGCGATATGGATGACCTTGATGCCGAGATTGCGCGCGAGCTCGGCCCAATCGGCACGGCTCTTGGGCTTGGCCGCGTTGTGCTTGACCTCGTCGGCGATGTTCAAAAGCGCTTCCTTGACGAAGTGCGAAACCAAGCCGGGATTGGCGCCGTGCGTGAGCACCGCGGTCGGTCCGCCCTTGTACTTGTTGCGCAGCGCCAGCGCGTCCTCGCGCAGCTTGTAGTTGGAGCGCGCCGAGGGCGACAGTTTCGGATCGGTGTAATGGCCGGGCCAGGGCTCGATGCAGGTATCGAGATAGAGCGCGCCCTTGCGGCGGCACAATTCGATCAGATCGATGCTCGACACGTTGACCGAAACGTTCATCAGGAAATCGCCGGCGCCGAGCATCGGCTCGAGCACTTTCAGATAATTCTCGCGCGTCAGCGGCGTCTTGACGAATTTGACGCCCATCTCCTTCGCCTCGGCGCGGCCCATGTCGTGCGCGGTGACGATGGTGATCTGACTCGGCTGCATGCCGATGTGGCGCAACAGCAAAGGCAGAACGCCTTGACCGATGCTGCCGAAGCCGACAATCACCATGCGGCCGGGAAAATCGATATGTTTTTTGCCGTTTGAAGCCATGCGAATATTAAAAAGCCGCACAATGTCATGTATTGTCAAGCGAAACGGCGCATCCGCGCGTCGCGATCATTGACAAGCGCAAAATTTTTTGGGCGGAAAAAGTCGATTCGACTCGTCTCGACTCGGACGCGCGCGGCGCAAAACTGTCACCGCGGCGGTTTCTTCTTCGCGCGGATGTAACGAATACTGTGGATAAAATTCGCGCCGGAAAAATTCGCGCCGTCGCGCACCGCTTGGTTTTGAATCGTCCCGCTCGGAGCGCCGCGATGTTTTGCCGTTCGTTCCGCGCCGCGCAGCCGGACAAAGCGCCACCGGGAACGGCCGGCCCGCCGTTCCGGCCACAGCCGACGGCGGGATCGCGCGCGGCGTGGCATAAAGCCGATCCCTCCGGGGGCAGGGAAGTAACAAGCGTCGCAGCGGATTATGAAATCATGAGCTGAATTATACGGAATAGTATTTATCGCCCCCGGTACCACCAATAGGTGTGTCTTCGCCGTTACCGCCAAGATTCATGGCGTGATACCTCTCGGCGGCGTCAGGCGGCTTCACGATTCGTTTTGACCTGTTTCTGGCATACCAGATACCATGCGCCGAAACCGGCCCCCAGAAGAGGGCGGGCACCGAACCGGGTGCCGATAAGCGGATGATGGGAGGAGTTCCGGATGGCGGCGTCGCGCCTCGCGGTCAAGCCGATCGGCTTGCCGACGAGTTTCAAGAGTCAGGCCTATAACGCGCTCAAGGAGGCGATCATCGCCTTCAACATCTATGCCCATGACGAGGAAATCCGCCTCGACGAGCGCCGGCTGTCGCGCGATCTCGGCGTGTCGCGCACGCCCATCCGCGAGGCGATGTCGCTCTTGGAGCGCGAGGGCTTCGTCAAGACGCTGCCGCGCCGAGGCGTCATCGTGCTGCGCAAGACCAAGCGCGAGATCGTCGAAATGATCCAGGTCTGGGCGGCGCTCGAAAGCCTGGCCGCGCGGCTGGTCACGCTCAACGCCTCGGACAGCGAGATCGCGTCCCTGCGGCGCCTGTTCGACGAGTTCCAGGGTTCCTCGCCCGAGGGCCATCTCGACGAATATTCGCACGCCAACATCAAATTCCACCAGGCGATCATACGGCTCTCCGGCAGCCGCGTGCTCGCCGAGATGACCGAGAATCTGTTCATCCACATGCGCGCCATCCGCCAAGCCACCATCGGCCAGGACGACCGCGCGCGGCGTTCGATCGTCGATCACATGAAGATCATCGAGGCGCTGGAAATGCGCGACACCGAGCGCGCGGGCGCGCTTGCGCTCAAACACACGCTCGATCTCGCGATTCACGTGGAAAAGTACGTCGATTACCTGGATTGAACCGGGCCGACGCGGCAGCCAACGACAGCAGGAGGGAGGAGAGCCCATGGCCGAAGGAATCACGAAAACGGACGAGACGCAGGAGCTGACGGACGGCTTCCACCTCGTCATCGACGCGCTCAAGCTCAATGGCCTCAACACGATCTACGGCGTGCCGGGCATTCCGATCACGGATTTCGGCCGCATGGCGCAGGCCGCGGGCATCCGCGTGCTCTCGTTCCGCCATGAGCAGAACGCCGGATACGCGGCCGCCATCGCCGGCTATCTGACCAAGAAGCCCGGCGTCTGTCTGACCGTCTCGGCCCCCGGCTTCCTGAACGGGCTCACGGCGCTCGCCCACGCGACGACCAACTGTTTCCCGATGATCCTGCTCTCGGGCTCGTCCGAGCGCGAGGTCGTCGATCTGCAGCAGGGCGACTATGAGGAGATGGACCAGCTCGCCATCGCCAAGCCGCTCTGCAAGGCGGCGTTCCGCGTGCTGCACGCCGCCGACATCGGCATCGGCCTCGCCCGCGCGATCCGGGCGTCCGTCTCGGGGCGTCCGGGCGGCGTCTATCTCGACCTGCCGGCCAAGCTTTTCGGGCAGGTCATGAACGCGGCCGCCGGCAAGAAGTCGCTGGTCAAGGTCATCGACGCGGCGCCGGCGCAGATTCCGGCGCCGTCCGCGATCAAGCGCGCGCTCGACGTGCTCAAGAACGCGAAGCGCCCGCTGATCATCCTCGGCAAGGGCGCGGCTTACGCGCAGGCCGACGACGCGATCCGCGCGCTCATTGAAAAAAGCGGCGTTCCGTTCCTGCCGATGAGCATGGCCAAGGGCCTGCTGCCCGACACGCATCCGCAATGCGCGGGCGCCGCCCGCTCGACGGTGCTGAAAGATTCCGACGTCGTGATGCTGATCGGCGCGCGCCTCAACTGGCTCTTGTCGCACGGCAAAGGCAAGACCTGGGGCGAAGCGCCGAAGACGTTCATCCACGTCGACATCGAGCCGAAGGAAATGGACAGCAACGTCGAAATCGCCGCCCCCGTGGTCGGCGACATCGGCTCTTGCGTGGCATCCCTGCTCGACGGCATGGGCGGCAATTGGCCGGCTCCGCCGGCGGAGTGGACCGGCGCCGTCGCCAAGAAGCGCGAGGAAAACGTCGCCAAGATGGCGCCGCGCCTGATGAACAACAACTCGCCGATGGACTATCACGGCGCGCTCGGCGTGCTGCGGACCATCATCAAAGAGCGTCCCGACGCCATCCTGGTCAACGAGGGCGCCAACACGCTCGATCTCGCGCGCGGCATCATCGACATGTACAAGCCGCGCAAGCGCCTGGACGTCGGCACTTGGGGCGTCATGGGCGTCGGCATGGGATCCGCCATCGCCGCCGCGGTCGAGACCGGCAATCCGGTGCTCGCCGTCGAGGGCGACAGCGCCTTCGGCTTCTGCGGCATGGAAGTGGAAACGATCTGCCGCTACAAGCTGCCGATCTGCGTCGTCGTCTTCAACAACGACGGCATCTATCGCGGCACCGACGTCAACACGGCCGGCTCCGATCCGGCGACGACCGTGTTCGTCAAAGGCTCGCGCTACGACAAGATGATCGAGGCCTTCGGCGGCGCAGGAATCAATGCGACGTCGCCCGACGATCTGAAGCGCGCGGTGAACGCGGCGATGGACTCCGGCAAGCCGACTCTCATCAACGCGGTGCTCGATCCGGCCGCCGGCAGCGAAAGCGGCCGCATCGGCAACCTCAACCCGCAAAGCGCGCTGAAGAAGAAGTAACCCTTATCCGGACCCGGAATTCCGGAGCAAAACGACGAAACGTGGCAAGGACATAAGAAGGAGGAAATCATGGGCAAGGCACTCGAAGGCGTCCGCATTCTCGACTTCACGCATGTGCAATCGGGGCCGACCTGCACCCAGCTTCTCGCCTGGCTGGGCGCGGATTGCATCAAGGTCGAGCGTCCGGGCATCGGCGACATCACGCGCGGCCAGCTCCGCGACGTGCCGAACGCCGACAGCCTCTATTTCACCATGCTCAACCACAACAAGCGTTCGATCACCATCGACACCAAGCACCCCAAGGGCAAGGAGCTGCTCGAGGGCCTGATCAAGATCTGCGACGTTTTGGTGGAGAATTTCGGCCCCGGCGTCTTGGATCGCATGGGCTTCACCTGGGAACGCGTGCACGAGATCAATCCGCGCATCGTCATGGCCTCGGTCAAGGGCTTCGGCCCCGGCCCCTACGAGGACTGCAAGGTCTACGAGAACGTGGCGCAATGCACCGGCGGCTCGGCCTCGACCACCGGATTCCGCGACGGCCCGCCTCTGGTCACCGGCGCCCAGATCGGCGATTCCGGCACCGGCCTGCATCTGGCGCTCGGCATCGTCGCCGCGCTCTATCAACGCAACACGACCGGCAAGGGCCAGCGCGTCAGCGCGGCGATGCAGGACGGCGTGCTCAATCTCTGCCGCGTCAAGCTCAGGGACCAGCAGCGCATCCAGAAGGGTCCGCTCAAGGAATACAGCCAGTTCGGCGAAGGCGTCGAATTCGGCGAAGCGGTGCCGCGCGCCGGCAATGATTCGGGCGGCGGCCAGCCGGGCTGGATCCTGAAATGCAAGGGCTGGGAGAAGGATCCCAACGCCTATATCTATTTCATCACCCAGGCGCCGGTATGGGGAAAAATCTGCGAGGTGATCGGCAAGAAGGAATGGATCACCCATCCCGACTACGCCACGCCCGAGGCGCGGCTGCCGCGCCTCAAGGCGATCTTCGCCACCATCGAGGAATGGACCAAGACCAAGACCAAGTTCGAGGCCATGGACATCCTCAACGAATTCGACATCCCCTGCGGCCCGATCCTGTCGATGAAGGAGCTGCTGGAGGAGCCGAGCCTGAGGAAGACCGGCACGGTGGTCGAGGTCGATCACCCGACCCGCGGCAAATATTGGACCGTGGGCAATCCGATCAAGCTCAGCGACAGCCCGAGCGAGGTCAAGCGCTCGCCGCTGCTGGGCGAGCACACCGACGAGATCCTGCGCCAGGTGCTGGGCTACGACGACAAGAAGGTGCAGGAATTCAAGGAATCAGGCGCGCTCGGCGGCACCAAGCCGATGGCCGCCGAATAGTCATCCGCAAAGCGGGGGAGAGAGTGATCATGAGTGCGAAAGATGCGAAGACGGCGGTGAGCAAGATCCTGGGCCAGGCCAAGGCCCAGAAACGGACCTCGCTCACCGCGCCGGAAGGCAAGTTGATCTGCGACGCCTACGGCATCGCGGTGCCGAAGGAAGGCCTCGCCAAAACGGCGGCCGAGGCGGCCAAGCTCGGAACCAAGATCGGCTTCCCGGTGGTGCTGAAAATCGTCTCCCCCCAGATCCTGCACAAGACCGAGGCGGGCGGCGTCTTGGTGGGCGTCAAAACCCCGCAAGAGGCGCAAAAGGGCTTCGCCACCATCCTCGCCAACGCCAAGAAATACGACCGCAAGGCCAAGATCGACGGCGTCCAGGTGCAGCAGATGGTCGGCGGCGGCCACGAGGTCATCATCGGCGCCGTCACCGATCCGAGCTTCGGCAAGCTGGTCGCCTTCGGCATGGGCGGCGTGCTGGTCGAGGTGCTGAAGGACGTGACCTTCCGCCTGGCGCCGGTGTCGCGCGAGGACGCGATGGGCATGATCGACGGCATCAAGGCCGCCGAGATCCTGAAGGGCGTGCGCGGCGGCGAGGGCGTCAACCGCTCGGCGCTCGCCGGTCTGATCGAGAACGTCTCCAAGCTGATCGCCGATTTTCCCGAGATCGTCGAGCTCGACCTCAACCCGGTGTTCGCCTCGAAGAAGGGCGCGGTCGCGGCCGACGTGCGCATATTGCTGAATTGGGAAAAACAGCCGGAGCGTTACCGCCCCTCGCGCGACGAGATCCTCGCCGCGATGAGCCGCATCATGCATCCGAAGGCAGTCGCGGTCATCGGCGCATCGGCTGAGGAAGGCAAGATCGGCAACTCGGTGATGAAAAACCTCATCAACGGCGGCTACAAGGGACAGATCCTGCCGATCCATCCCAGCGCCACCGAGATCATGGGCCGCAAGGTCTATAAGAGCGTCAAGGACGTGCCGGGCGTGATCGACGTCGCGGTGTTCTGCATCCCGGCGAAATTCGTGGCCCAGGCGCTGGTCGAGTGCGGCGAGAAGAAGATCCCCGGCGCGGTGCTGATTCCCTCGGGCTTCGCCGAAACCGGCAACGTCGAAGGCCAGAAGGAAATCCAGGCGATCGGCCGCAAATACAACATCCGCCTGATGGGCCCGAACATCTACGGCTACTACTACACGCCGGAAAATCTCTGCGCCACCTTCTGCACGCCCTACGACTACAAGGGCGGCGCGGCGCTCAGCTCGCAATCGGGCGGCATCGGCATGGCGATCATCGGCTTCTCGCGTTCGGCCAAGATGGGCGTCTCGGCCATCGTCGGGCTCGGCAACAAATCCGATCTCGACGAGGACGATCTGCTGACCTTCTTCGAGCAGGATCCGAACACCAAGGTCGTCGCCATGCATCTCGAGGATCTGAAGGACGGCCGCTCCTTCGCCGAGGTGGCGAAGCGCGTCTCCAAGAAGAAGCCGGTCATCGTGTTGAAGGCGGGCCGCACCGCGGCGGGCGCAAGGGCGGCGGGTTCCCACACCGGCGCGCTCGCGGGCGACGACAAGATCTACGACGATATCCTGCGGCAATCGGGCGTCATCCGCGCCCCGGGCCTGCGCGACATGCTCGACTACGCGCGGGGATTGCAGAAGCTGCCCACGCCCAAGGGCGAAAACGTGGTGATCATCACCGGCGCCGGCGGCTCGGGCGTGCTGCTGTCCGATGCCTGCGTCGATAACGGCCTCAACCTGATGAAGATGCCGCCCGATCTCGACGCCGCCTTCCGCAAGTTCATCCCGCCCTTCGGCGCGGCGGGCAACCCGGTCGACATCACCGGCGGCGAGCCGCCCAAGACCTATCAGAACACCATCCGCCTGGGGTTGGAGGACCCGCGCATCCACGCGCTGATTCTGGGCTATTGGCACACCATCGTCACGCCGCCCATGGTGTTCGCGCATTTGGTGGTGGAGGTAGTGAACGAAATGAAGGCCAAGGGCATCGAGAAGCCGATCGTGGCGTCGCTCGCGGGCGACGTGCAGGTCGAGCAGGCGGCGGAGCATCTTTACGATCACGGCATTCCGTCCTATGCCTATTCGACCGAAATCCCCGTGGCCGTGCTCGGCGCCAAGTATCGCTGGGCGCGCGGCGCCGGGCTCATAAAATAAGTCCGACAACAACCTAGAGCGCGGCGGCACGATGAACATTCACGAATACCAAGCCAAGGGTCTGCTGCAAAAATTCGGCGTAGCGGTGCCCAAGGGCGGCGTCGCCTATACCCCGCAAGAGGCGGAAAAGGTGGCGCGCGGGTTGAAGGGCCCGGTCTACGTCGTCAAGGCGCAGATCCACGCCGGCGGCCGCGGCGCCGGCAAGTTCAAGGGTGACGACAAGGGCAAGGGCGGGGTGCGGCTCACCAAGTCGCCGGAAGAGGCCGGCAAGGAAGCGGGAGCCATGCTCGGCCACGTGCTCATCACCAAGCAAACCGGGCCGAAAGGGCGGGAGGTCAAGCGCATCTATGTCGAGGAAGGCTGCGACATCAAGCGCGAGCTCTATATCGGCATGCTGATCGACCGCAAATCCTCGCGTGTCACGGTGATGGCCTCGACCGAGGGCGGCATGGAGATCGAGGAGGTGGCGCATAAAAATCCGGAAAAGATCATGCGCCTCGCCATCGACCCGGCCACCGGCATGGAGGGTTTCCACGCCAGGCGGCTGGCCTTCGGCCTCAAGCTCGAAGGCAAGCAGGTGGGCGCCGCGGTCAAGTTCATGCTCGCCATGTACAAGGCCTTCAGCGAGCTCGACGCGTCGATCGTCGAGATCAACCCGCTGGTGGTCACCGGAGCGGGCGACGTGCTGGCGCTCGACGCCAAGATGAATTTCGACGACAACGCGCTGTTCCGCCATCCTGACATCGAGGCGATGCGCGACGAGGCCGAGGAAGACCCGACCGAACTCGAGGCCGCCAAGCACTCGCTCAACTACGTCAAGCTCGACGGCAATATCGGCTGCATGGTGAACGGCGCCGGGCTGGCGATGGCGACCATGGACATCATCAAGCTCTACGGCGGCGAGCCGGCCAATTTCCTCGATGTCGGCGGCGGCGCCACCAAGGAACGCGTCGCCACCGCCTTCAAGCTCATTCTCTCCGATCCCCATGTCGAGGGCCTGTTGATCAACATCTTCGGCGGCATCATGCGCTGCGACGTGATCGCCGAGGGCGTGGTCGCGGCCGCGCGCGAGGTCAGCCTGCAAGTGCCGCTGGTGGTGCGGCTCGAAGGCACCAACGTCAAGCTCGGCAAGAAGATCCTCGCCGAATCGGGACTGCCCATCCTCGCCGCCGACGATCTCGCCGACGCCGCCGCCAAGGTGGTCAAAGCGGTGAAGGAGGCGGCCTGATGTCGGTTCTGGTCGGCCGCGACACCAAGGTCATGTGCCAGGGCTTCACCGGCGCCCAGGGCACCTTCCATTCCGAGCAGGCGATCGCCTACGGCACCAAGATGGTGGGCGGCGTCACGCCAGGCAAAGGCGGTTCCAAACATCTCGACCTGCCGGTGTTCGACACCGTCAAGGACGCGGTCGCCGCCACCGGCGCCAATGCCAGCGCCATCTACGTGCCGCCGCCCTTCGCCGCCGACGCCATATTGGAGGCGATCGACGCCGAAATGCCGCTGGTCGTCTGCATCACCGAAGGCATACCGGTGCTCGACATGGTCGAGGTCAAGCGCGTGCTCCAGGGTTCCAAGACGCGCCTCATCGGCCCCAACTGCCCGGGCGTGATCACGCCGGGCCAATGCAAGATCGGCATCATGCCGGGGCACATCCACAAGCCGGGCGACATCGGCATCGTCTCCCGCTCCGGCACGCTCACCTACGAAGCGGTGGCGCAGACCACGGCGGCGGGGCTCGGCCAATCGACCTGCATCGGCATCGGCGGCGATCCGGTCAACGGTACCAATTTCATCGATTGCCTGGAGATGTTCCTGGGCGATCCCGCCACCAAGGCGATCATCATGATCGGCGAAATCGGCGGCTCGGCCGAGGAAGAGGCCGCCGATTTTTTGAAGCGCAGCAAGGTGAAGAAGCCGATGGTGGGCTTCATCGCCGGAGCCACCGCGCCGCCGGGACGGCGCATGGGCCATGCCGGCGCCATCATCTCGGGCGGAACCGGCACCGCCGCCGACAAGAAAGAGGCGATGAAGAGCGCCGGGATATCGGTTACCGATTCGCCGGCGGCGTTGGGCCAGACCATGCTCGATCTCCTGAAGCAGGGTCGCTAGAGTCCGGGACGGATCATGTCCGAAAACCCGAACCAGGTCCGTCGCGCTATCCATCCCGGCTCGGGCCGCCGCGGCGGCCGCGACCTGCCCAAGGGCAGGCAGGTCGACCCCCAGGCGCTCGCCGAAGTGCGCGAGCTTCTCGGCCAGGGCGCGCGCCGGCACGATCTGCTGATCGAATATCTCCACCTGCTGCAGGATTATTACGGCTGTCTGCACGCAAGGCATCTGGTGGCGCTGGCCGAGGAGATGAAGCTGGCGTTGGTCGAGGTCTACGAGGTGGCGTCGTTCTACGCGCATTTCGATATCGTGCTCGACGGCGAAACCCCGCCGCCGCCGCTGACCGTGCGCGTCTGCGATTCGCTCACCTGCGAGATGTTCGGCGCGCAAGCCTTGCTCAAGGAATTGCCGGACAGGCTCGGCCCGCAGGTGCGCGTGGTGCGCGCGCCCTGCATGGGCGGCTGCCACAACGCCCCGGTGGTCGCGATCGGCCACGCGCTGCATGAACATGCCAGCATCGACAGCGTGACCAAGCTGGTCAAGGAGCGCACCAGCCGGGAGCGCGCGCCCAAGGCGCGCTTGGCCAAGGCTGCGGCGCCCGGCTATCCCGGCTTCGAGGCCTATCGATCCGCCGGCGGCTACAAGCTCCTCGAATCCTGTCTTGCGGGCGAGAAGACGCTCGAGCAGATGCTCAAGACGCTCGAGGATTCGAATCTGCGCGGCCTGGGCGGCGCCGGTTTTCCCACCGGCCGCAAATGGCGCCTGGTGGGCGCCGAGAAGCCGCCGCGGCTGATGGCGGTCAACGCCGACGAGGGCGAGCCCGGCACTTTCAAGGACCGGATCTATCTCGAAACCGACCCGCACCGCATGCTCGAGGGCATGCTGATCGGCGCCTGGGCGGTCGATGCGGCCGACATCTACATCTACCTGCGCGACGAATACCCACAATGCCGCGAGATCCTGATGAAGGAAATCGCGCTCTTGAACAAATCGGGCCTCGCCAAGGGCCGCAAGATTCATCTGCGCCGCGGCGCCGGCGCTTATATCTGCGGCGAGGAATCGGCGATGCTGGAATCGATCGAAGGCAAGCGCGGCCTGCCGCGTCACAAGCCGCCCTATCCGGCGCAGGTGGGGTTGTTCGGACGCCCGACCCTGATCAACAATGTCGAGACGCTGTGGTGGATCCGCGATGTGGTCGAGAAAGGCCCGGAATGGTTCTCCGGCCAGGGCCGCCGCGGGCGCAAGGGGCCGCGCAGCTTCTCGGTCTCGGGCCGCGTCAAGCAACCGGGCATGAAGCTCGCCCCCGCCGGCATCACCGTGCAGGAGCTGATCGATGAATTCTGCGGCGGCATGGAAGACGGCCATGTCTTCAAGGGCTATCTGCCGGGCGGCGCCTCGGGCGGGATATTGCCCGCTTCGATGGCCGATCTGCCGCTGGATTTCGGCACCCTCGAATCGCACGGCGCGCTGATCGGCTCGGCCGCGGTTGTGGTGTTGTCCGACAAGGACAACATGAAGGACGTGGCCCTCAACCTGCTCAAATTTTTTGCAGACGAGAGTTGCGGCCAATGCACCCCTTGCCGGGTGGGCACGGAAAAGGCCGTTCAGCTCATGTCCAAGCCCCAATGGGACGGCCCGCTGATCGAGGAGCTGTCCAAAGTCATGACCGATGCGTCGATTTGCGGCCTGGGACAGGCGGCCATGAATCCGGTTAAACTGGTCTTGAAGCATTTTCCGCAGGATGTGTCATGAGCGACGGCTCCGGCGTGATCGGCGACAGCGTCAAATTCTTCCTCGACGGCGAGGAGGTCGAGGCGCGGCCCGGCGAGACCATCTGGCAGGTGGCCAACCGCAAGGGCACCGAGATCCCGCATCTGTGCTATTCGCCCGCGCCGTTCTACCGGCCAGACGGCAATTGCCGCGCCTGCATGGTCGAGATCGAGGGCGAGCGCGTGCTGGCCGCCTCCTGCATCCGCAAGCCGTCGCCCGGCATGAAGGTGAAGAGCGCGTCGGACCGCGCCAAGTTTTCGCGCCAGATGGTGTTCGAGCTCCTGGTCGCCGACCAGCCCAACCGCCAGGCCCATCCCGATCCCGATTCGCGCTTCTGGAAATGGGCCGACCGCGTCGGCGTGCAGCAAAGCCGCTTCCCGGGAGCGCATCACCCGGCGCCCGACCGCTCGCATCCGGCGATGGCGGTCAGGCTCGACGCCTGCATCGAGTGCAATCTCTGCGTCCGCGCCTGCCGTGAAGTCCAGGTCAATGACGTCATCGGCATGGCCAAGCGCGGCCACGAAGCCAAGATCGTGTTCGATTTTGACGACCCGATGGGCAACAGCACCTGCGTCGCCTGCGGCGAATGCGTCCAGGCCTGCCCGACCGGCGCGCTGATGCCGGCCTCGGTCGAGAACGAGCAGGGCGTGCTGGCCAAGAAGCCCGACCGCGAGGTCGGCAGCGTCTGCCCCTATTGCGGCGTCGGCTGCCAGGTCAGCTACAAGATCAAGGACGACAAGCTGCTCTATGTCGACGGCCGCGACGGCCCGTCCAATCACGACCGGCTGTGCGTCAAGGGCCGCTTCGGCTTCGACTATGTCAGCCATCCCGATCGCCTGACGAAGCCGATGATCCGCAAGGAGGGTGCGCCCAAGCACGGCGATCTCGACATCGATCCCAAGAATCCCTGGACCCATTTCCGCGAGGCCAGCTGGGAAGAGGCGCTCGACCTTGCCGCCAAGGGTCTGAAGCGCATCCACGAAACCCACGGGCCCAAGGGAATCGCCGGGTTCGGCTCGGCCAAGGGCACGAACGAAGAGGCCTATCTCTTCCAGAAGCTGATCCGCGCCGGCTTCGGCACCAACAACGTCGATCACTGCACGCGGCTGTGCCACGCCTCCTCGGTGTTCGGATTGATCGAAGGCATCGGCTCGGGCGCGGTCACCGCGCCCTTCACCGCCGCCAAGGACGCCGACCTCATCATCGTCATCGGCGCCAACCCGACCGAGAACCACCCGGTGGCGGCCACATTCCTCAAAAACGCCGCCAAGCGCGGCGCCACGCTGGTCGTCATGGATCCGCGCGGCCAGGCGCTGAAGCGCCACGCCACCCACATGCTGCAATTCAATCCCGGCCGCGACGTGTCGATGCTCTCGGCCATGATCAACGTCATCATCGCCGAGAATCTCTACGACCAGCAATACGTCCAGGCGCACACCGAGGATTTCGACAAGCTCAAGGACAGCGTCAAGGACCGCACGCCGGAAAAGATGTCGGCGATCTGCGGCATCGACGCCGAGACGATCAAGACCGTGGCGCGCAAATACGCCCGCGCCGAATCCGCCATCATCTTCTGGGGCATGGGCATCTCCCAGCACATCCACGGCACCGACAACACCCGCTGCCTGATCGCGCTGGCGCTCATCACCGGCCAGATCGGCCGGCCGGGCACTGGGCTTCATCCGTTGCGCGGCCAGAACAACGTGCAAGGCGCGTCGGATGCGGGCCTGATCCCGATGTTCTATCCCGATTACCAATCAGTCGAGGACCCCGAACGCATCCAGTTCTACGAGAACCTCTGGGGCGCCAAGCTCGATCCCAAGCGCGGCCTCACCGTGGTCGAGATCATGAACGCGATCCACGAAGGCACCATCCGCGGCATGTACATCATGGGCGAGAACCCGGCCATGTCGGATCCCGACGTGCAACACGCGCGCGATGCGCTCGCCAAGCTCGATCATCTGGTGGTGCAGGATCTGTTCCTGACCGAGACCGCCAAATACGCCGACGTGATTCTGCCGGCTTCGGCCTGGCCCGAGAAAATCGGCACCGTCAGCAACACCAACCGCCAGGTGCAGATGGGCCGCAAGGCGCTGCCGCTGCCGGGCGAGGCGCGCGAGGATATCTGGATCATCCAGGAGCTGGCGCGGCGCATCGGCCTCAACTGGAACTATCCCCACGTCAAGGACGTGTTCGCCGAGATGAAAAAGGCGATGCCGTCCTTGGATCACATCACCTGGGACCGGTTGGAGCGCGAAAGCTCGGTCACTTATCCCTGCACCGCCGACGACAAGCCCGGCGACGAGATCGTCTTCGGCGACGGATTCCCCACCAAGAACGGCCGCGGGCGGCTGGTGCCGGTGGGCATCGTGTCGCCGGCCGAGCAACCGGATGCGGACTATCCCCTGGTGCTGACCACCGGCCGCCAGCTCGAGCATTGGCACACCGGCGCCATGACGCGGCGCGCTTCGGTGCTGGATGCGCTCGAATCCGAGGCCCATGTCTCGATGTCGCCCGGCGATTTGAACCGCATGGGCGTTTCGGCCGGATCGATGATTCGGGTCGAAACCAGGCGCGGCGCCATCGAGCTGAAGGCGCGGCCCGACAATGCGATCCCGCCCGGCATGGTGTTCATTCCGTTCTGCTACGCCGAGGCCGCGGCCAATATCCTCACCAATCCGCAGCTCGACCCCTTCGGCAAGATTCCCGAATTCAAGTACTGCGCCGCCCGCGTCGAGAAGGTCTGATTCTTTAACGGGTCGGGCGAGCAGGGTCGGCGGCGGCTGCGAGCCCGACCCGCAAACTTAAGAAATATTAAACCGCGCGTTTCTGCCGCGTCGAAGGCTCCGCCGCCGCGAGATACCGCTCGCGCATCGGTTTCAGCACGCACAACGCCGCCAGCGCCGCCAGCGCGTTGACGCCGACCGCAAGGAAGAAGGCGGCATGCCAGCTTCCCGTGAGGTTGGAAATCGCCCCGGCGACCGGCGCCAGCAGCGTCGCCGTGCCCTTGGCGGTATACAGGAATCCGGCGTTGGTGGCGGCGTATTTGACGCCGAAGGTGTCGGCGCAGATCGCCGGGAACAGGCTGTAGATCTCGCCCAGGGTGAAATAAACCAGCGCGCTCAACAACACGAAGATGCCGGGGTCGCCGCCGAAGAAGAACAGCGAGCCGATGCCGGCCGCTTGAAGGCAGAACGCCAAGGCCATGGTGTTCTCGCGGCCGAGATGATCCGACAGCCAGCCGAAGAAAGGCCGCGTCAAACCGCTCAGCACGCGGTCGATCGCCAGTGCGAAGCTCAGCGCCGGCAGCATCAGCCCGGCGAAGCCCACGCTCATATTCGCCACGCCGAAGTCGCGCGCGATCGGCGGCAGTTGCGCGATCGCCGACAGCCCCGCCGCGCCCACCAGCGCGAACATGGCATAGGTCACCCAAAAAGCCGGCTGGCGCAGCATCTCGCCCGGCGTGGCGTCGCGCACGGCCTGTTTGAGCCATGGGCTGGGTTTGATCGCGCCGCGCCGGGGCACGACGAACAGCAATCCCAGCAACAGCACGATCAATCCCTGGCCCAGGCCGAAGCGCAGGAACGTCACCGCATAACCGTAGGCGGCGATCATATGCATGATCGGCAGCGCGGTGATGGCCGCGCCCGCGCCGTAACCCGCGGTGACCAACCCTACGGCCAAGCCGCGCCGGTCGGGAAACCATCGCAGCGCGTTGCCGACGCAGGTGCCGTAGACCGCGCCCGCGCCGATCCCGCCCAGTCCGGCGGAGGCATAGAGCAGGCTCAGCGAATCCGCGCCGGCATTGACCATCCAGGACAGGCCCACCAGCGCGCCGCCCGCGACCATCACCGGCCGCGGCCCGAAGCGGTCGGCGAACCAGCCCGCCGCCGGCACGATCCAGGTCTGGGTCAGCACGAAGACGCCGAGCGCCAATTGGATGGAGGAGCGTTCCCAATGGAACGTCTCCTGGATGGGCGTCACGAACAGAACCCAGCCGTATTGCAGATTGGCGATGGTCACCATGCAGATGACGCCCAGAACGAGCTGGATCCAACGATCTGCCGGTCCCGCAAGGCGCGCCGCGACGAAAGACATTTCCTACCTCTGCCGCGCCGTTTTTATTTTGCCGTCGCCCGCGTTGCGGCGGGCGGATCGCGTTCTACGCATTGGACAAAGAAAACCGCCGCAATGCAAGGCGGCGTCTTGTAACAATCGGAGAACCCGCTGCGAAAAAAATAGGCGGGGCCGAAGCCCCGCCCAATAAGCGGTCAATCGTAACCGGCGGCTATTCGGCGGCGCGGAGCCGCATCGTGCTGCTGGCGATGTGGCGGGCGCGCAACGGTTTCAACACGAACAGCGCCAGCGCCACCACGACAAAGTTCATGACGGCGGTGATAATGAGCACCTGGTACCAACTGCCGGTCAATATCTCGATTTTGTTCGCCAGCGGCACCAGGAACGCCGACGTGCCTTTGGCGGTATAGAGGAAGGCGGCGTTCACCGTCGCGTATTTCGTGCCGAAGGTGTCGGTGCAGGTCGAGGGGAACAGGCTGAAAATCTCGCCCCAAGTGAGGAAGATAAAGCCCGCGCAGATCATGAAGGTCCAGGGCGACGTTCCCGCCGATCCCAGCAGCCAATAGGCGATGCCGCCGAGGCCGAAGGCGACCGCCATGGTGTATTCCCGGCCGATCTGGTCGGAAATCCATCCGAAGAAAGGTCGCGCCAGGCCGTTCATCACGTTGTCCACCACCAGCGTCACGGTCAGGGTGGTTGCGCCCAGGAACAGCACCGAATCGGCGACGTTGTAATCCTTCGCGATCAGCGCGATCTGCGCGGTCGCCATCAAACCGCTGCCCGAGACCAGGACGAACATGACGTAGAGCAGCCAGAATATCGGCGAAGCCAGCATCTTCCCCGGCGAAAGACTCTGCGTCGACTGGATAACCGTGACGAGGTTCGTCACGCCGCGCACTTCTCCCGGTACGGGTTGCCGCAGCAGCCACGCCAGGGCGAAGACGATCGCGCCCTGCACCAGGCCGAACCAGAAAAACGCCGCCTGATAGCCGTTGGCGGCGATCACCATGCGGATCGGAATCACGGTCAGGGCCGCGCCGGCGCCGAAGCCTGCGGCGGTCAATCCCACCGCGAGACCGCGCCGGTCGGGGAACCATTTCACCGCGCTGCCGACGCAGGTCGCGTAAACCGCGCCGCCGCCGGCGCCGGTGAGCGCCGCGCCGATATAAAGCGCGGTGATCGTTTGCGCCTGGGAATTGAGGATCCAGCCGATGGCAACCAGGATGCCGCCGGCGGCGACGACCAGCTTCGGTCCGTGCTTGGGGCCGAGCGCGTCGCAAATCCAGCCTTCGACCGGAGTGAGCCAGGTTTCAAGCGCGATGAAGATGCTGAAAGCGAACTGGATGTCGGTAACGGCCCAGCCCTGCGCCTTGCTCATCGGCGCGACGAACAACGTCCAGCCGTATTGCAGATTGGCGATCATCACCATGCAGACGATGCCGGCGATAAGTTGCCACCAACGATTGGGCGAACTCAATTCCGTGGACTTGTCGGTCATTTCCTTCCCCTTGGGTGGGCTTAGTTAGGAGCCCGCCAGTTGTTTTGTCTTGCGATGCGCTTACGCGGCGCATTTCTATGCCTATTCAATACAGCAGAACCACCAATGGCAAGCGGGTATTTGTCCGCGTTTTTGCGTCCAAAGCCCAGGTTTTGTGCGCCTTTCCGCCTACTTTCGCATCACATTACCGAGGCATAATGTGATCCGTGCCGGTGCGAATAATTATCAAGGAACGAGGGATGGCAGGAGGCGCGGCTGGAGCGGGATCAGCGGCTGCGTCGCGCCGCACGCTCGCCGTCGCCTGCGGCGCACACCTGCTCCACGACGGCTATACCGACCTGCTCTATCTGCTTCTGCCGGTATGGCAGGCGGAATTCGGCCTGTCGCTCGCGGCGCTCGGCCTCCTGAAAACGCTTTATTCCGGGTTCCTGGCGGGGTTCCAGGTGCCGGCCGGGCTGCTGGCCGAGCGCATCGGCGAGCGCCGGCTGCTGGCGCTCGGCACGCTGGTGTCGGGCGCGGCCTATTTGTGCGTGGGATGGAGCGGCGGCTTCCTCGCGCTCGTCCTGTGCCTTTCCATGGGCGGCATCGGATCGAGCGTGCAGCATCCGCTGTCCTCGGCGCTGACCTCGCGCGCCTTCGAGGGCAAGCGCCAGCGCGCGGCGCTGAGCCTTTACAATTTCTCCGGCGACGTCGGCAAGGCGTTGCTGCCGATGTTCACCGTGGCAATGATCGCGCTATGGCGCTGGCGCGGCGCGACCGCGGCGCTGGGCGTGCTGGGCGTCGCGGCGGCGGCGGCCATCCTCCTCGGGTTGCGCGGCCGGGACGGCGCGGCGCTCGAGGTTCCGGCCGAGACGGCGCGCCCGCTCGACCCCGGCGCGGCGCGGCGCGGATTTGCGGCGCTGTCGCTGATCGGCGTGGTCGACAACGCCACCCGCACCGGCTTTTTGACGCTGCTGCCCTTCCTGCTCGCATCCAAGGGGGTGTCGATTTCAGGCATCGGAGTCGCCTTGAGTCTGGTCTTCGCCGGCGGCGCCGCGGGTAAATTCTGCTGCGGTCTGATTGCCCGGCGGGTCGGCATCCTGCGCACCGTGATCCTGACCGAGCTTGCCACCTGCGCCGGCATACTCGCCGTGCTCCATCTTTCGTACGACTGGGTTTTCCCGCTGCTGGCGCTTTTGGGCGTCGCGCTCAACGGCACTTCCTCGGTGCTCTACGGCACGGTGGCGGAGTTTGCCGATCCGGGGCGCCGCGCCCGCGCTTTCGCGCTGTTCTATACCGTGAGCCTGAGCGCGGGGTCGCTCGCTCCGGTTGTTTACGGCGCCTTGAGCGATGCGCTGGGCGTGCCGGTCATGCTCACGGTGGTGGCGCTGGCGGTGCTGGCCGTGATCCCGCTGACAATTCCGCTGAAAACGCCGCTCGCCCGCCACGCTGTCCGTTGAGGGTTTCGACTCGCGGCGATGCGCCGAGTCGCAACCGATTTTCGGGGCGCGCGACTCGATTCCGGCGCGACTCGGAAACCCGCGAATCCCTTTGAAACATGCGGGTTTCATTGGACCCGCGGCCTACCTTCGAGTATGAGGGAATTGTTGCAGGACGGCGGAATCGGCAGAAGCCCTTCGGCTGTCTCTTTTCTAGGCGGGGTCCGGTTCGTCACGGATTGTGAAATCATCCGCATCCAGAGGGGGAACGCGGTACAGCGAAGAAGGGAAATTTTAAATGAGCAAACAAGTTCTCATCGATGCGTTGAAAGCAATCGGCCTGCGGGCCGTGGACGCCAATCAGGCGGTCGATACGGTCACCGAAACCATCGCCGGCGAGCTGCGCAAGGGCGAGCGTTTCAGCATTCCTGGCTTCGGCACTTTCGCCGTGAGCAATCGCGCGGCGCGCATGGGCCGCAATCCCCGCACCGGCGAGGAAATCAAGATCAAGGCGAGCAAGGGCGTGCGCTTCAAGGCGGGCGCCAAGCTCAAGGGTTCGCTCTAGACCCGATCGGTTTCTTTTTTGCGCGGCGCCGGCCGGGGCTTGAATGCTCCGCCGGCGCCGCGGCGTTTCAGGCTCGGCCCGCTTCGGGCTTGCGCGCCACCAGGTCGACCAGCGCCGACATGCCGTGATGACCGCCGCCCTCGTGGATCTCGGAATCATGCTCTTCGAGAAGGAGCAGATCGAATCCGGCGAAGGCCCGGCGCAGCAACTCGGCGGTGTAAAGGTGTCCGATGTCCTTGGGGCCGCCGGTGCCGTATTTGAGTTGATCCGGCCGGTAACCCTGGAGGATCAGGGTTCCGCCCGGCCGCAAACATTCGCGGATGCGGCGGAAAATGATCTCGCGCAAGTCGGGACCGGCGAATTGGCAAAAGATGCCGGCGACGACGTCGAAGCGGTTGTTACCCCAATCCCAGATTGCCAGGTCGGCGCATTCGGTCGCCAGCGCGACGCCCGCGCGCGCCGCGAGTTTCTTCGCCTTCTCGAGCGCCACCGGCGAGAAATCGACCGACAGCACCGCCAATCCCTGCTGCGCCAGCCAAACGCCGTTGCGCCCTTCGCCGTCGGCGATGGCTAGCGCCGTCTGTCCCGGCTTCAGGGCCATCGCCTTGAGCCTGGGGGCTTGGGAAACGAGAAAAGCGTTGGGCTGGGTGCCAAAGACGTAATCCGTCTGCGCGTAACGCGTATTCCAGCGATCCAACGCCTCGCTCTCCTTCATGTTCATCCTCTCCACACGAAATAGCGCCTAGCCCCCGGTCGTCATTGGGGTTTTTGGCCCGGCGTGGGGGATCAAACCGCTCCTTGCCGCCTATAACCCCCAGGGTGGTCCTGGCCTTTCTTAAGGCATCGCCGGTGTTTTCGCATTGTTCCTTAACGCGGGATAGGCCGCCGCACCCCGCCCGGCAGTCCGGAACTTCCCAACGGCGCAGTAGGTTTATACCCTGTCCTTCGGCGGGGTAACGGGAGGGCAAACGGGCAAAGGGCCGGCAAGGCTTCGGCGGGATCGCCGCGATCATGGATCCCGCTCGAGGCCCGCACTTCGTCTTGCGGCAACTTTACGGCCTCGCGCGCCATGACATGAACCCATTCCCCGATCAACCGCGCCAGCCGCCCCGGCTGCTGGAAAAATACCATCTGACGCATCGCCGTCTGGTGTGGCTCGGCCTTGGCCTGCTCGCCGCCATCGCCGCCTTGTGGTGGTTCACCGGACAGCACGGCAAGAACAACGCACGCGCCACCGCGCCGCTACCGGTGGTCGCGGTGGCCGCGACCACCGGCGACATCGACATCACCGACACCGCGCTCGGCACGGTCACGCCGCTCGCCTCGGTCACGGTCCAGAGCCAGATCAGCGGCTATCTCGCCGCGGTCGCGTTCAAAGAAGGACAGGAGGTGAAGGCCGGCGATGTCCTTGCCCAGATCGACCCGCGGCCCTACCAGGCGGCGCTCGATCAGGCCGAAGGGCAGCTGGCGCGCGACCAGGCGCAGCTCAACGGCGCGCGCGTCGATCTCAATCGCTATGACACGCTGGTGAAGCAGGATTCGATCGCCAAGCAGACCTATGACGATCAGGCCGCCACCGTCCGCCAGCTCGAAGGCACGGTGCAGCTCGACCAGGGCGCGGTCGATACCGCGCGCGTCAATCTCGGCTATTGCCGGATCACGGCGCCGGTTGCGGGCCGGCTCGGCTTGCGCCAGGTCGATCCCGGCAACTACGTCACCGCGTCGCAGGCCAACGGTCTCGTGCTCATCAACCAGATGCAGCCGATATCGGTGCTGTTCTCGCTGCCGGAAGACGATCTGCTGCCGATCCTGAAGCGCACGCATGCCGGCGCAACGCTGCCCGCCGCCGCCTTCGACCGCACCGGCGTCACCAAGCTGGCCGACGGCAATCTTGCGACGGTGGACAACACCATCAACACCACCACCGGCACCTTCCAGCTGCGCGCGAATTTCGCCAATGCGGACGAGATGCTGTACCCGAACCAGTTCGTCAATATTCAGCTCACGGTCGACGTGCTCAAGAACGCCATCGTCATTCCGTCGTCGGCGATCCAGCGCGGCGCGCCGGGCACCTTCGTCTATCTGGTGAAGCCCGACAATACCGTGACGGTGCAGAAGGTCATGCTCGGTCCGAGCCAAGGCGAAAGCCAGGCGATCACGTCCGGCCTCGCGGCGGGCGATCTGGTGGTGACGGACGGCGCCGACAAGCTCAAGAACGGCGCCAAGGTTTCACTGCCCACGGCGGCACCGCCGGCTTCGCCCGCGCCGGCCCAATCCGCGCCCGTCTCCGATCAGGCGCCGGCCGCGCCGGCGAGCGGCCAGGCTCCGGCAACGGTCGCGCCCGATCAAGCGCCCGCCGCGGCCGCACCCGCACCCGGACAAACGCCGCCCGCGCCGGCCTCGGATCAAACGCCGCCCGCGCCGGCGGACGCAACCCAGCCGCCCGCCAATTCGGCCCCCGTCAATCTGGTCCCGGGCAACCCGCCGCAACACCAGCACCACCAGCAGCAGAAGAATCAGCAAAATCAGCAGAACGGGCAGCAACCCGGCGGGGGCGGCCAATGAGCGCCCGGCCCGGCATCGGCGCCTGAGGCGGCCGCATGGGTCCTTCCCGCCTGTTCATTATCCGTCCGGTCGCGACCTCGCTGCTGATGGTGGCGATCATGCTCAGCGGCATCGTCGCCTTCCAATTCCTGCCCTTGTCGGCGCTGCCCGAGGTCGATTACCCGACCATCCAGGTGCAGACCTTCTACCCCGGCGCTTCGCCAGACGTGATGACCTCCTCGGTCACGGCGCCTTTGGAGGTGCAGTTCGGCCAGATGCCGAACCTCAACCAGATGTCGTCGACGAGCTCGGCCGGGGCCTCGGTCATTACCCTGCAATTCGGCCTCAACATCAGCCTCGATATCGCCGAACAGGAAGTGCAAGCGGCGATCAACGCGGCCGGCAATCTGTTGCCGACCGACCTGCCGGCGCCGCCGATCTACGCCAAGGTCAATCCCGCCGACGCGCCGATCCTGACGCTGGCGCTCACCTCGACCACCATGCCTTTGCCGCAGGTCGAGGACATGGCCAATACGCGCCTGGCGCAGAAGATTTCGCAGTTGCCCGGCGTCGGCCTGGTCAGCATCGCCGGCGGGCAGGTGCCGGCGGTGCGCGTCCAGGCCGACATGCGCGCGCTCTCGGCCTACGGGCTCAATATCGACGATTTGCGCACCACCGTCGCCAACGCCAACGTCGACACGCCCAAGGGCAATTTCGACGGGCCGACGCGCTCCTACACCATCAACGCCAACGACCAGCTGCAGAACATCGACGACTATCTCGGGATCGTGATCGCCTACAAGAACGGTGCGCCGGTGCATTTGGGCGATGTCGCGACGGTGGTGAACGACTCCGAGAACGACAAGCTCGGCGCCTGGATGAACACCACGCCGGCGGTGATCCTCAACATCCAGCGCCAGCCCGGCGCCAACGTCATCGCCGTGGTCGACGGCATCAAGAGCCTCTTGCCGCAATTGCAGTCGTCGCTGCCGGCGGCGATCGACGTCGCGGTGCTGACCGACCGCACCGTCACCATCCGCGCCTCGGTCCACGACGTCGAATTCGAGCTGATGCTGGCGGTGGTGCTGGTGGTGCTGGTGATCTTCGTCTTTTTGCGCAACACGCGGGCCACCATCATACCCAGCCTGTCGGTTCCGCTGTCGCTCGTCGGCACCTTCGGCGCCATGTATCTGCTGGGCTTCAGCCTCGACAACCTTTCGCTCATGGCGTTGACCATCGCCTCGGGCTTCGTGATCGACGACGCCATCGTCATGATCGAGAACATCGCGCGCTACATCGAGGCGGGCGATCCGCCCTTGAAGGCCGCGCTGAAAGGCTCGGCGCAGGTGGGCTTCACCATCATCTCGCTGACGATCTCATTGATCGCCGTTCTCATTCCCCTTCTCTTCATGGGCGATGTGGTGGGGCGCCTGTTCCGCGAATTCGCGCTCACGCTGGCGGTCACCATCCTGATCTCGGCGGTGGTGTCCTTGACCCTGGTGCCGATGGCCTGCGCCAAGCTGCTGCGCCGGGCCAACGAGACCAAGGAAAACCGCTTCCAGCGCTGGAATCGCGAGAAATTCGACGCCCTCATCCACAACTATGGCCGCGGGCTCAACTGGGTGCTCGACCGCCAGCCGCTGGTGCTGCTGATCGCGGTGGCGACGCTGGTGCTGACCGTCATCCTCTATGTCGTCATTCCCAAGGGATTTTTCCCGGTTCAGGACACGGGATTGGTCCAGGGCATCTCGCAGGCCGCCGAATCGGTCTCCTACGACGCCATGGCGCAACGCCAGCAGGGTCTGGCCGACGCCATCCTCAAGGATCCCAATGTCGTGAGCCTGTCCTCATTCATCGGCGTCGACGGCACCAACACCACGCTCAACAGCGGCCGGTTCCTCATCAATTTGAAACAGCCCGACGACCGCAGCAAGAACGTGACATCGGTCATCGACGATCTGGAGCGCGAAACCGCCGCCATTCCCGGCGTCACGCTTTACCTACAGCCGGTGCAGGATTTGACCATCGACACCACCATCAGCCGGTCGCAATACCAATTCGTCGTCGAAGACGCCAACCCGGACGAGCTCGCATCCTGGACGCCGAAGCTGGTCGACCGGCTCAACCAACTGCCCGAACTCGCCAATGTGGTGAGCGACCAATCGGATCAGGGCCTGTCGGCCTATATCACCATCGACCGCGACACCGCCGGCCGTTTCGGCATCACCCCGGCGACTATCGACAACGCGCTCTACGACGCCTTCGGCCAACGCATCATCTCGACCATCTTCACCCAATCGAACCAGTATCGCGTCATTCTCGAGGCGGACAAGGACCTGCAGACCTCGCTCGATTCGTTTTCCTCGATCTACCTGCCGTCCGCCGGCGGCGGCCAGGTGCCCTTGAGCGCCATGGCCGTAACCTCGGTCCAGACGGCGCCGCTGCAGATCGACCATCTCGGCCAGTTTCCGTCATATTTCATCTCGTTCGATCTGGCGCCGGGCGTCTCGCTCGGCGAGGGCGTCAACGCCATCCGCAAGGCCGAGAGCGCGATCGGTCTGCCGCGCAGCATCGTCACGGTTTTCCAGGGTTCGGCGCAGGCCTTCCAGAGTTCGCTCGGCAACGAGGTCTGGCTCATCCTGGCGGCGGTGGTCACGGTCTATATCGTGCTGGGCGTGCTCTACGAGAGCTTCATCCACCCGGTCACCATCCTCTCGACCTTGCCCTCGGCCGGCATCGGCGCGCTGCTGGCGCTGATCTTGGTGCATGACGATCTCACCGTCATCGCCATCATCGGCATCATCCTGCTGATCGGCATCGTCAAGAAGAAC
>Ga0209624_10000898_pt1 | contig 24990 bp, 26 predicted proteins | sample JacPinW_OM2H0_O1_FD_188565 | JGI IMG/M metagenome (GOLD analysis project Ga0209624, IMG submission 188565) | Forest soil microbial communities from Algoma, Ontario, Canada - Jack Pine, Ontario site 1_JW_OM2H0_O1 (SPAdes) (version 2) | ecosystem: Environmental > Terrestrial > Soil > Boreal...
AAGGATCACCTCGGCTGTGAACTGGCGCCCCTTGAAGCAATTACCCAGACCCATTCCGATGCCCGCCCGATCGTTCCCCACTCAATCATACCGGAACTCCGTCAGCAGCGAAGTTTGCAACAGAACCCACTTCAATACCTCGCGCCTGCAGCCACCGCGCAAGCCAGAAACCGTGGCGCCCGGCCTCGAAAGCAAGCGCAATCCGTTCGATCATCTTGCCGACCTTGACCGCCTCGTCACGCCAGCGCTCCACCAGTCGCAGCAGCGCATCCGGATCAGGCCCAAGTTTTTTCAGGGGCTGGCGGTCAACGCCGGGCGCCATTCCAGCCACAAGCCAGCTCGCCTTGCTCATTTCAACGACAACTATCAGAGTGGCGTCCTGATCAAAGGCGACGAGAGAGCGGCTCAGGTCATCAACTTGGGGCATGCGGAACCTGCCATCACTTTCATCCAGCGACCATGATGCCAGACCCCGCCGCTCGCCCCATAGCTTCTCCTTGTTGCGACAGCCGTCCCGTGGCGGTCCTAGTCGACGCGCCTGAGAGGGGGGCTACAGATGGGTCTGAACGGGCTGCTCCGTCCTACTGGTGCCGATTGAGCGCGGCTCGGTGCACGTCGCGCGGAGCGATCCTTCCAACCTCGAGACAGGACTGCGGTTAATGTCGGTTGCAAGCGAAAGCTCGGACTTCGAACTGAAGCTGGTCGAGGCAAGGCTCTGGTTTAGGGTCTTTCTGGAAAGCACATTCGCGGGGTCGCGATGTTAGCGTTCAGATCCGATAGCGTGATCGCGGAGGTAACGCCAAAAGAAGGATCACCCGCTTCGTTGCCCCAGACCGTGTTGAGATCGCCGGTTAGAGACGGCGATCAAGTTTTGCCGGCCTTTGAGCCGGCAAAGCGAAGAGCGCGCAACCAGCCCGGCCACTTCGCCGACGTTCTGGTATGTCGTTTTCGAAATTAGGAGCTAGTCTGCCTTGATGTAATCCGCGGCGCGAGCCTCGAGCATGGCAGACGCAAAGGCGGCAGTGCTGCATCCGACAAAGAGCGCAGAACGAACGGAATACGAATTTGCCTTGGAGATGCCGCACTCCAAATAGTGACGGCAACCGATCTAGTCACGATATGTGACAGACTCCCGATAGTACGGATCCCTGTTCAAATCGTTTTGAACGCGGTCACTCGCAAAACCGTAAGAATGCGATTCGGCATCCGGGGAGCATCGACAAGGGCCGTGCCGATATTCAACCTATGAGCGGCCTCAGACTTTACTAACGCTTGGAGGCAAGCGTTCACTCAGGCTCGCCTCTTGGTCCGCTGATAGAGCCACAGGGCTGCTATTAGTCCCGCGCCGATGCATAGAAGCGCGACTGGGAGGCCCAACCCCAGCCCCCTCCGCGATGCGAACCAGTCGCCGGCGGGGGTGCCCGCCGCGCGTTCAGCGAGGACGATGCACCAATAGCCGAGCATCGAAGTCGGGGCGAGAGCGCCTCTGACCAGGATTACGACGATAAGACCGACGCTAAGGGTGATCAGTGCCGGAAACATCCCGATCGTATGCGCGGTGAGATCGCCGAAGACGGTGCCGAAGACGCCGCCGATCCCCATCGCAAGCCAGTAGCGCAGATCGATTAGCGGCGAGATCGCCCCAGCGAAAGGCGAGCGCGTAAAGAAACCGGCTGCCAGCGTCGCCACGCCCGTCAAGAGGCTCGCAACGATAAAGCTGAGCCCAAATATGTGGATGAGCCCATCACCGACATTGGTCGCGCCGGCGCGCAGAAAGATAATCGCGAGCCAGTAAAAAGCTTCTGCCCCCTGCCCCTTCAGGCAGTCGCCCCAGATCAGTAGCCCGGTGATTACGACCAGCGTCCCGAACGAAAGCATGAGCCCAAGGTGTAACCCTTCGGCCCAAAAATCGCCGAGCACCGTGCCAAAGGCACTCGCAACAAACATCGCGAGCCAGAACGCCGGCGAAGGGTTGAGCGCCCGCGCTCTGAAGCCGAAGGCGTTCGCCGAACCCGCCGTCCATGTTCGTTCTGAATTCATGATCGAGTCTCGGCGGCTTTTTGGCGATGAACTGAATCGGACCCGGCTCCTCGGATCCCAGGAAGAGCGCGACGCATCGGAATGAGCACGCGGACGCACAATCCGGATTGTGTGTCCGCGTTAGAGGGAACTAGTCGAACCTCCGCGCCAATCCGATCCGAAATGGCTTTGACGATGGAAAGGCCCAAGCCTGAGCCCGCCTGATCGGCACCCAGACTGCGATAGAATGGATCGAAAACGCGGTCGTACTCAGCCTCTGGAATGCCAGGCCCCGTGTCTTTGACTGTAAGCACGATCGTGTTGCCGCTGGTTGACACAGAGAGATCGATCCTCCCGCCATCCGGCGTGTAGCGGATCGCGTTGTCGACCAGATTTCTAATCACGGTGGTCAGGTCCATCTCGCTCACCCACACCGATGCGTCCTGCTGGCCTTCCACGCCGATGTCCATTCGTTTCGCGGCCGCCAATGGCATGAGGTCTTCGAGGACGCGGCGATAAGCCGCTTGAGCGGAGATTGGGGATTTGGGCGTCTCGATGAAGGACTGCGTCCTGGCAAATGTCAAAAGTTGATTCAGTAAATTCCGGCCGCGCTCGATACCCGTGCGAAGCACGCCAACCTTTCCCGCGCGGAGTGCGACATCTCGGCTTCCGACACGAGCTCGGCTTGAAGGGACAATGCCGTCAAGGGTGTACGCAATTCATGCGCTGCGTCGGCGACAAATCGACGTTGAACCTCCATCGATCTGGCGACGCGGGCCAGCAGCCTGTTAAGGGCGACTACAAACGGGCGCACTTCAGTGGGGATGTGGCTCTCCTCCACCGGATGGAGTTCCTGCTCAGACCGCTGGTCGATTTCACGGGCCAATAAGGCGACGCGTTGAAACATCTTGCGAACGAGATCGGGGATGATGACCAGCAAGATTGGGACGAGGAGGAGGAACGGCATGACTGTACGCAGCGCGCTGCCGCGAGCGATCTGGTTCCGAAAGCCGGTCTCCTGCGCCACGGCGATTTGTTCACCCGTGGCCGTCGTTCTGACAAGGACGCGGAAGGTCTCGCCCGCCGCCCGCAACGTCTGCAGGCCATTGGGTAGAGACTTCGGCAAAGGTAACGGGCCGCCCGCATCGACGCTAAGCGATGCCTGCCGTGCGTCGCCGAGACGCTGAACGATGACGCGCGACTCTTCATTGCCCTTCCTTGATCCTCTGCCCGCGATGACATCCGGCGCCAGATGCTGTCGATCAATCAGTGCCGCGACTTGACGCAAAACATCGTCCTGCAATTCGTAGGCTTCGTTGAAGGCGGAGAGAAAGGAGAAAATGCCGGCGACAAGCGCCACGCCGAGAATGGCTAGCGACAATGTGACCGATAGTTTGCGCTGAAGCGACTCGTTCAGGAAATTTTTGAAACCATCCATCCCGCTCCCCTGACGTTCCTGATGACGTCGCTGCTCAGCTTGCGCCTCAAGCTGTGGATCAGGAACTCTACGGCGTTGCTTTCGACCTCTTCTCCCCATCCATAGACGCGGTCTTCCAGTTCGCTACGTGACAGAATGGCGCCTGGCCGAACCATCAAGGCTTGGAAGAGGGCGAACTCTCGGTTGGAGAGCTGAACCGGGGAGCCATGGTTCATGGTCGCCTGACGCGTGGCCGGGTCGAGTGAGACCATGCCATTGCTCAGAACAGGAAGCGCCTTCCCACTCTTGCGCCGCAAAACGGCGCGCATACGAGCCAGAAGTTCCGCGATCTCGAAGGGCTTGAGCACATAGTCATCCGCGCCGCCGTCCAGCCCGCGCACTCGGTCATCAAGTCCATCGCGGGCCGTGATGATAAGCAGCGAGACGGAGTTTCCTTTGGCGCGGATGCGGGTTAGCACGTCGAGCCCATCCTTGCCCGGCAGACCGAGGTCAAGAAGTATCAGATCGTAGTTTTGGCTTTTTACGGCATCGAGCGCCGTCGGACCGTCTTTGACCCAGTCAGCCGCGTAGGAGGCATTTTTCAAAGCTACCTCGACGGCTTCCCCGATCATGGGGTCATCTTCGACGATCAGGACACGCATTGGGCATTGTAGCCTCTCACTCTCCGGGCAAAAAAGATAATCGAAAGGTGAATTGGGTGCACCCCGCCCGGTCCGCGCTCAAGCCTTGCCCGACATCGAATCGAAGGTTTTAAGCAAGTCCGCCATCGCCGCTTTGCAATCGCTTTGGTTGGGCGTACCTGCGCGCAACGCGGCCAGCGAGCGGTCGATTGCCTTATCGAGAACGTGCCAATCCGCGGCGCCGCGGGGCTTCAAGCCCGCTTCGGCGGAATCCCAGGCAACTTCCAGATCCTTGATGCGTGTCTTCGCAGCAGGCAGATCACTCTTGTCCACGAGAGCTGTAACATCCGCAGCAATATCGCGAAACTCGGCCAGATCACCGAGTTTCGATGCAATGGTCGCGGCTTGAGCGGACATAATGGCGTTCGCGTACACACCGGACACCGTATTGCCGCCCTGCAAGTAAACCAGCGGGGAGAGGATGATGGCTGCGGCGACAACCACGACGGGAAGGGGAAATGGTTTTGAAAGACGCATGATTTTCTCCTTTGAAACACCCGAAACGGTCAATCGGCCATTTGAAGATTCCTGCGGCTGTCCACGCTTAACTGCGCTGCAGCCACCAGGATGACGATCACGGTCAGGAACAGTGCGCTGGTTGCGGTGGGGCCCATGCCGAGGCCTCCGTAGGCCTTAGCCTGAGTAACCTGATCACCAAGAGCTGCGCCCAATGGCCGGGTCAGGACGTAGGCTATCCAGAACGTCAGCAGCGAGTTCGCCCCCAACCGCCAGGCCGTATAGGTGGCGCCAATCATCGCGCCGAAAGCCAACGCGCCATAGGTGAAGCCAAGCCCTAGCGCCTCGGTCGCCAGATCGCCGGTAGCGGTGCCGAGCGCAAAGGTGCAGAGGACCGCGGCCCAATAGAACAGCTCGCGGCGGAGCGTGACGATATTGTGAATTGAGAGGGTGCGTTCGACCCAATACCAGACGAGAAATATCGCCGCGAGCGCTACGGCGAAGACGGATGTGCTGACGTAGAGGCTGACGCCCATCCCATCCGTGAGCAGGTCCGTGATTTGGGTGCCGACGACGCTAACCAAGACGACGGTTAGCCAATAGATCCACGGGGTGTAGCGTCGCGTGCATAATTGAGTGACGAGGGCACCCACGAGCAGCCCAGCCATAACAAGGCTCGTAACCGCTTGTCCCCATCCGGCATTCACCGCGAGAAAATCCGCGCCGGTCTCGCCGACCGTCGTGGACATGAATTGATGATCCAGAATGAGATCGTGATGGCGGGCACTTTGTTGAGCCAGATGGTTTGCGGTCCGTCGACAATCATCCTCTTCATGGGCGGTCCCTTGACTGATCTCGCGGACGATCTAACCGACCTGACTTAGGCGACCCTTAGGATGGGTTCTGCTGAGGGGATCCGGTAGCAGTAGAGACGTGGCGGTCAGAGGCGAACGGAGGCCGTCGGCTGCCTCCTCCAGAACAGCCCTGGTTCGCCGTCCGGACCAGGGATACGCGCCAGGGGAGCGTCGCGGATATGAGACCCGGCGCCGGCGAGCCACTGCAAGTGTCGTGAGATTGCTCCCCGTGGCTGCCACAAACCGCTAAGGAAGCGTCTGAATAGCGCCTCTAATGCTCGCCTAAGTCTCTCGCCGCAAAATGCAGAGAGGACGCACGGTGTCCGCGGCAGCGGAGCCCTGCGCCGACCACATACAATGGAGAGAGACAATGAAGGCGACGACGCCCCGCGCCGTCGGGCTGTTCCTTTTGACGGTCACGGTCCTAGCGGCCGCTGGCCCGACGACGGCCTATACTGGGCAGGAACTTGCCGGTGACGCGAAGATCACCATCGATCAAGCGCGCGCGATCGCGCTGAAAGCCCATCCAGGCCGGATCATGGACGAAGAACTCGAACGCGAGGATGGCGGGAGCGGCCTTCGCTACACGTTCAGCGTCGAGGCTAGTCCGGCGACCCAGGAACTTGGCGTCGACGCTGCGACGGGCCAGGCGCTCGAGAACAGTCCCCACTGAAAGAGTTCGATCCGTCGCTCACGGCCTCCTGTGCGCGAGCGACGTTTCCCACACGAATGGAGCAATCATGAACGAAGGCGCAAAGGCTGCATTGAACAAGGTTCCCGAGGTCACGCTTGGGTTCTGGATCATCAAGATCTTAGCGACGACCATAGGCGAAACCGGCGGCGACGCAGTCACGATGTCCCTGCTGCACGCGGACATGGACGCCAACAACGGCGGATATTTGATCGGGACCTGCCTCTTCATGGCCCTGTTCATCGCGGCCGTGGTAATCCAGATCGCGATGAAGCGGTTTCATCCCTTTATTTACTGGCTGACGATCGTGGCCACAACGACGGTCGGGACGGCAATGGCTGATTTCGCAGACCGTTCACTGGGTATCGGCTATCTGGGCGGATCATCGCTTCTTTTTGTTCTCTTGATGACGTCGCTTCTTATCTGGCGATGGTCGGAAGGCACGGTCTCGGTAAACTCGGTTGCAACGCCGCGGGCGGAGGTCTTCTACTGGATCACCATCCTCTTCTCGCAGACTTTGGGCACTGCGCTCGGGGACTGGATGGCTGATACGAATGACCTCGGCTACGGGAACGCCGCTATCGTGTTCGGAGCCGCCCTCTTACTCCTTGCTGCGGTCTATTACTTCACGAACGTGTCGCGCGTCTTCCTGTTCTGGGCCGCTTTTATATTCACTCGGCCACTCGGCGCGACGCTCGGCGATCTGCTGGACAAGCCGATCTCTCACGGAGGGTTCGAGGTCAGCCGCACGGCTGCGACTGCAATCCTCGCAGTGGCAATCCTCGCCCTGCTTCTTATTCTCCCACAACGTGCCGGCAACCATCCCGGTTCGCCTTCCGAGATGCCCGCGGAATGACATAATTCACTATCTCGGAACACTGCAGACGAGACCGGGAAGATCATTCAAACGGTTCGCCAACTGATCTAGCCCCCGATCGCGCGCAAAGGTCGATGCTGAATCCCCTGTCGGCTGCTGATCGGCGAGCGAGGGCAGCGGCGCTCTCGCATCCATTGTCGCGATCAGCCGATAGAGGCGGAGCATCTCAGCCTGAGTTTGAAAGAGATCGGCTTTGAGGACGCCCTCAAGCGTGCCGTACCGTTGTACCAATTGAGCGGCGCGTTTTGGTCCAACTCCGGCAGCACCAGGCAATTTGTCGGAGGAATCACCGCGGAGCGCAATGAAGTCCGGCACCTGGTTTGGATCGACGCCATATCGTTGCCGGACCTCTTCCGGGCCAATGCGCGCTACTTCCCCGCCCCGCGACGGGTAGAGGATTGTCGTGCGCGACGAGGCGAGCTGAAAAGAATCCCGATCGCCGCTCGCCACCAATGCAGAGCCGCCACCACTCTCCTCTGAAGCAACGGCGGCGGCGAGAAAATCGTCTGCCTCGTATCCCTCGGCTTTGGCGTTCGCAAGCCCAAACGCGGCGACAAGTTCGGGCAGGACCTTTAGCTGCTCAATCAGATCATCATCGAACTCTCGCCCGCTCTGATAAGCGGGAAACAGTTCGTGGGGCGCTGTCACGCGAACTGAATTCGGCCCCGCGCTATCAGCTGCCCAAGGATTCCCACACTGGCCGACCGTGAACGTGCTTCAGGCAGGCCTGATCAAAGTTCGGCCGGACAGCGCGAAGCCGACACCCTATATGATCGCAAACCACATGATCGCGGCGAGCGTCACGTGCCGCTGCACCGACGCCGCCGACAAGCTCCCCGACATACGGATCTACCAGGCGCAGGATCTGGTGGCTGCTACCTTTCTCAAGCTTTGCGCCGACACCTGCGCACAGGGACAAACGGTCGATCCGCAGGAGGCGAGAAAGACCGCCTGCTGGCAATGGCTCGGCGCCGAGGATCTGAATGGTCCCTTCAACCCTTCGGACGAAGCGCGAACGGTCATCAGCGCGCTGGCGCTCATGGATCTGTGGACCGACGAGTCCAAAGGCTATCAGCCGATCCTGACCTACGAGAATGCAGAGGCCCTTTGCAGGCAGCGTGCGGCGGAAAAAATGAAGTGGCCGGCTGCGGCCTACATGCCGACGTCGGGCGGTTGACGCCTGCACACGCCGCATGGCGGTTCTTCAGAGAACTTTCGTCGCGAAGCGAAGCAGGGTCCCGTGCAGTTTCCTCCATGTTGGAGGACGCCATGAGCTCGTGTGTGATTGAAGCCATTTCGGAGGGGGTAAGCTGTCCTCTGGCGAGCGCTGTCGCGATCCGCGGCGCCATGAGCCGGTCAAGGTCGCTGACGCGGAGCCTCTCGCCCTGATTCTCGATCTTCGTCACCCTGAAAGAGGGCTTGTCAGTGCGAGGCTCCGCGAGCTCGAAAACGCCCTCGAAGGTCGGCGCGTGGCGCATGCGCTCGCCGAGGCCCCAGCGCGCCTTCGGCACACCGTACCAGTTCAGAAGCGTAGCGAGGATGGACGTCGAATCGTAGGCCACCGCCGTCGGCGACCTGAAGACGGTCTGCCGTTTGATCAGGGGCGAGATCAGGATCGCCGGCACGCGCACGCCCATCATGTCAAAGCGGAACCCGTCGATGATGTCGTTGGGCCAAGGGTTCTCGGCGTAAGGCGGTGGGACGTGGTCGAAGATGCCGCCGTGTTCGTCGAACGTGATCACGAATAGCGTCTCGTTCCAAGCCGGGCCGGACTTCATCGCCTCGTAGAGTTCGTTGAGGGCCTTTTCCTCGATCGCCGGATCGGCGCCAGGATGGTACGAGGTCGTTCCGGCGAGCGAGATCCAAATCGGCTCAAGGAATGAGAAACGCGGCAAGGTCCCGTCTCTCGCTGCCTCCTTGAACTGATCGATGCCCTCGATGAACGACGCGGGCAGAGTGGCCTGGAATCCGCTGGAGGTGGACGCGATCCTTTGGGCGCTGTCCTCCGCGATCGCGGCGTCTACCGACGGGATCTGCGCCTGCAGATAGAGATGGTAGGTATGGACGAAATTCATCCATTGGACCGAGTTGTAGATCTTCCAGTCGGTGAAACCGTTGGTCCACAGCGCTTTCCAGATCGACGACCGGTGCGGCGCATAGTTCCAGTAGAGGTATTGCGGGCCATTCTGGAAATTGTTGAGTTCGCGAAGCGAGGAGCCCGTGAACGCAAACCCCCGGTTCGGATCGGTGGCGCTAGGTGTCGAGCAAAACCAGGCGTCGGAGAGAGCGAACTCCCGAGCGAGCCCGTTGATCACGGGAAGCTGATCGGGCGTATAGGTCCACATGATCTCGTGGACCCCGTTGTTCCAGACGAACCCCTTCATTTGCGGCGTCTGGCGCTTCGCATATCCGTCGGGCTGCTGATAGAACATCTGCCGCATGACGTCGGTCTTGTCGTGGTAGGGGTCGGACGGGAGGAAGTCGAGCGGGTGCCCCGGTTTACGGTCGTACGTTTTTAGGTGGGACCTTCGGGTCGCCGGGCGCAGAAGGATCGACATTGAACATTTCGAGGCTCGCGCCGTCGAAATCGCCGTCGCGTCCGACGAAATTGATCCCCGTCTCGCCCTTCCTATAGAGCCACCCGAGCACGTGGTCGAACGACCGGTTCTCGAGCATCAAGTAGACGACATGCTTGACCTTGTCGCGCATGAAGTCGATCGACCCTGGCTCCTTGGCGTGCGCGGGATTGACAGGGATTAACGCCTGCACGCCGACGAGCGTGGTCTTCTCATCGAACTGTGTCGGCACTGCGCCGCTGGCGAGCGGGCCCGTCAACGGATTCTCGCTCTTCGGATCGAAGGCCCACAGCCGGTAACTACGATCGCTGGGGAGCCAATCGAGCACGCGGTCGCCGAGGACGACCAGCTGATGCGTCTCGTCGATGTCGGTCCAGCGTCCGGACTGGATCGCAGGCAGGGTGAGAGGCATCGCCGAGTTCGGATCGAAGCTCCAGAGCCAGTATTCGCCGGTTTTCGGCAACCGATCGAGTACATAACCGCAGATTGATAAGAGTTCGTGGCCGTAGTCGATCGTGTCAAAAGAGCTGCCACCCCACATGGTGTAGGTGTACGGCTGCGGCACCGGATCCGTCTTGCGCGGATTCAGCGGATTCGGGTCGAAGTTCCATAGGCCAAACGTACTACGGCCGTTGGTCGGGATCACGTTAAGCATGAAACCGTCGAGGGGCAGCAACATCAGCTTATCGCCCTTGTCGAACTCCTCCTTGGCGCCCTGAGGATTGCCGAAGTCCGGTCGGGAGCCCCAGAACTTCGATTTCAACCAAGCGCCCTGTTGCACCGGCGTCGCATGAAGCGGGTCGGGGTCCGTCGGGTCGAACTCCATGAGCCGGTAAGGAAAGCACGGCTGGTAATCCTTAAGCTGCAGCGGACCCCATTCGAGGAGGTAGCGTCCAATTGGCGCGATCTGGTGCCTGTGGTCGAACTTGGCCTCTTGGTGGAGCGGTATCGGCCTCAGGAGGTCGCCGGCATCGTAATCGACGCGCCATAGACCGTAGGCGTCAGTGTGAGTTCCCCGGCTGATGATGAAGTCGTGCCGGGCCTGCGCTTGGATCGCCATGCTCGTCGCTCCCGCAGTTCGACAGTCCCCGGAAAGCTCTTGCCGTGTCTCCCGGAAGCGCCTTGTCGGGACCAACAACGCTGTCACGATAAAAGAGCTCGTGCAACAGAATCCTCCGCGCGCGGGTTAAGCTCGGTGGTAAGCCAAAACGCGGGCGAAAGCTTCGTGCAAACGCACGCCTTCGGCCTACAATTCCGTTCCAAACCAGAGGCTCAAGCGGGAAGCTAAGCCGGTGTCGAGCGCAGATTCGAGAACCGCTTGTATTGTGAGGGCGTCACGCCGCGTTCCCGGCGGAAATGGCGGTTGAAGTTGGAGATATTTGCGTAGCCGACCTCGAAGCAGATGTCGGTGATCGGGCGTCGGGTGTCCGACAGTAGCTTGCCGGCGCAGCCGACGCGCAGTTTTCGTGAATAGTCGACAAAATTGGCGCCCGTGTTCTTCTTGAAGAAGCGAGAAAAGGCCGATTGCTTCATCCCGGCGATCGCGGCCGCCTCCGACATTCTGATCGTCCCCGAGAGATTGTCCGACGATGTACGAAATGACATCATGCACGACACGGAGCGTCTCCTTATCGAGGGTGGGCGCATAGTCGGGGAAGCAAGGATCTTCTTCTCAGGCGCGCGTGCAAGCAAATCGACAAGCTCAAAAAATAGCGCCAGGCGCTGAAATCCGCGCGCCGCGCCGATACACCGCATGAGATCGGCGCCGCGCCGCGCAGCGTGACCGAAGAACTCGAAGCCCCTCAGCGCGTCCGTCAGGAATGGCTCGAGGTCGGCGAGTTCCGGAAAGACATCGGCCCGTGAATGCAACAGATCGGGGGCGAACTGAATCACTATGCCCCGCCCTTCGATCACCTCGCCGGGCTTGAGATCGCTCATCCAATTGTGCGGTAGATTCGAGCCCGTGAGCACGAGATTGCCGGACTGAACTCGCCGATATAGTCGCCGACGAACTGTCGCCCGTGCGTGCGGGTGATGAGGTGAATTTCATATTCGGGGTGATAGTTCCAATGAGCGATGTTGCTCGGACAATCATGCTGATGCCATTTGAACGATTGCGAAGGATCGGTGACAATCGATTCGAAATCTCGCGGTCGAACCGCGCCTTTCTTCCGCGCCATGTCTCACCCCTTATTGTCTCCGCGCCAGCGAACGGCCGGTCCGCTTGTCGAAGACGTGAAGGTTATCGTCCGAGAATGTCATCCGCACGTGATCGCCGACCGCGGGACGCTGTTGCGCCGGCAGGAGGACGCCAATCTCGACGCCTGCGTACTTGAAAGTGATCAGAGCGTCATTGCTAAGGAATTCGATGAGGTCGACATCGCCATCGATTACGTTAAAGGTGTCGGAAGCACTCGCGGCGCGGAAGTGAGCGGGCCGGACACCGGCGACGACCGTCTTCGAGCCATCAAGGTCGAAGCGTTCGCGATCAATGAAGAGCGCCGGCGCATTGCGGCCCGTCGTGTTGAGTTCGCTCCCGTTCACGTCAATCTCAAAGAAGTTCATCGCCGGCGTGCCGATGAAGGCCGCAACGAATTGACTGTCCGGGCGCTCAAAGATTTCGCGCGGTGTGCCAACCTGTTCGATCAAACCGTTGTGCAAAAGGACGATGCGGTCGGCAAGCGTCATCGCCTCGAGCTGGTCATGGGTGACATAGACCGTCGTCGTTTTGAGTCGCTGATGCAATCTGGCGATCTCGACGCGCATATGATTGCGCAGCTTGGCGTCGAGGTTCGAGAGCGGTTCATCGAACAGAAACACACCCGGGGTCTTGACGATGGCGCGAGCGATCGCGACGCGCTGCTGCTGGCCGCCCGAAAGCGCGGTCGACTTGCGCTCGAGGAACTGCTCGCGTCCCAGCGTCGCGGTCGCCGCCTTGATACGGCGGTCGATCTCGTCGGGCGCGATCTTCGTGCGCTTGACGCCGAACACGATGTTGTCGCGCACCGACATGTGCGGATAGAGCGCGTAGTTCTGGAACACCATCGCAATATTGCGGTCGCGCGGCGGGAGCTGATTGACCACCCGCCCGTCGATCGAAAGCTCCCCGCCCGTGATGTCCTCGAGCCCCGCGATCATACGCAGGATCGTTGACTTGCCGCAGCCCGACGGCCCGAGAAAGACGATGAACTCGTGGTTCCTCACCTCGAGGTTGAAACCGGCGACGACCTCGGTGTCGCCGTAACTTTTCGAGATGTTGCGGAACGACTGCGCGGCCATTGGTTCAGGCGGCGGCTTTTGTCATGTCGATCTGCAGCTTGACGTCGGCCGGGCGCCCCTCTGCGGCGCGCTCGAACGCCTCGATCGAGCGCTCGAAGTCGAAGGTCGAGGAAATCAGCGGCTTCAAGTCGACCTTGCCGGAACCAATGAGGTTGAGCGCGCGCTCGTACATATTGGCGTAGCGGAAGACGGTCTCGATCCGCAATTCCTTGCCGATCGCGCCGGGAATGTTGAAGGCTACCGGCTCGACGGGAATGCCCACAAGCACGATCGCGCCCGAGGGGCAGGCAAGGCTCACCGACCCCTCGATCGCCTTCGCCGCGCCGCTCGCGTCAAACACGACGTCGGCGCCCCAGCCACTTGTCTCGCCTTTAACCGCATCAAGGAGATCACGCTTGGTGATGTTGACCGCGATAATTCCCGGATAGCGGCTGGCGATGTCGAGCTTCGGCTGGTGGACGTCGCTGACTAGAACCTTGCTGCAGCCCCCCGCCAGCACCGCAAGAGCGACCATGATGCCGATCGGGCCGGCGCCGAGCACGACCGCGACGTCACCCGGTTTGATGCGGGCTCGCGTCGCCGCTTGCATGCCCACGGCGAAAGGTTCGACCATCGCGCCCTCTTCGAACGTGACGTTACCGGGCAATTTGAAGGTGAAGGCGGCCGGATGAACCACCGAGCCCGTGAGGCAGCCGTGAACCGGCGGCGTCGCCCAGAACGTGACCTCCGGATCGACATTATAGACGCCGAGCCGCGTCGCCTTGGACCGGAAGTTTGGCACGCCCGGCTCCATGCAGACCCGATCGCCAATGGCAAGCGAGCGCACGTTGGCGCCGATCTCCGTCACCGTGCCCGAGGCTTCACGCCCGAGCACCATCGGGCTTCTGACGATGTAGGAACCGATGCCCCCGTGGGTGTAATAGTGGACGTCGCTGCCGCAGACGCCACTGGTGTGCAGTTTGATCCTGACGTCATCCGGTCCAAGCGCGGTCGGCAGGTCGATGTCGCGAAGGGACAGGACCCGCTTCCTTTGTTTGCCCTCTTCAGAGCGGAGTTCAAGAAGCTGCTCAGCACCCCGAGGAACAGGAGCGGCGGCAGCGATAAGAGAATAATCGAAGCGTTGAGAATGCCCCAAGGGACGTCGCGGCCGAGCTGAGTCATCTCCGAAGCGACGACAGGCGTCCGACGTCGTCAGCATCAGCGCGATGAGGAATTCGTTCCAGACGAGGACAAAGGAGAACACAATCGCGCCCATGAGCGACTTCCAGGCGATTGGCATCTACTGCGCCAGGAATCCGCCATCCACCGCCAGCGTATGCCCGGTGATCATCGCCGAGGCGGGGCTCACGAGGAAGGTGATCGCTGCCGCAATATCGGCCGGCTCTGCGAGCTTTCGCAAAGGAGTCATCGCCTCGATGCGGGCGACAAGCTCCGGGTCCTTGAGAATGGGTCCAATCAGCTCCGTGCGCACGTATGTTGGAGCCACCGCGTTAACGCGAATGACGTGCGGCGCCCATTCGACGGCGAGTGCGCGAGTCATATTGACGATCGCGCCCTTGGTCGCTTGATAGGACACGTTGGGGTAGAGGCCGCCACCCGATAGGCCCATGATCGACGCGACATTTACGATTGCGCCGCCGCGTCTGGACGAGATCATGGGGCCCGCGGCAGCGCGAGCGCACAAGAAAGATCCAGTCAAGTTGACCGATAGGACTTTGTCCCAATCGTCAAGCGCCAGCTCAACAGCGGGTCGCCGGATCGCGATGCCGGCGTTATTGACGAGAACGTCGAGGCGACCCTCACGCTTGAGCGTCGCCTGGACCATCGAGTTCACGCTAACCTCGTCGGCGATGTCGGCGACGATCGCGGTCGCGTGAAGGCCGAGCGCGCGTATTTCCGATGCCGCGCCCTCGGCCATCTCCTTGTCAAGGTCAGCCAGTACGACGCGCGCGCCAGCCACCGCCAGCGTCTCCGCGGTCTCGCGGCCAATGCCGCGAGCGCCCCCTGTCACGATCGCGACGCGACCATCGAGACGCATCCAATCCTGGACATCCACCATCATGCTCTCCGCGGAAACACAATCGGGATTGTGTGAGGAGCGAAGCGTTTGTCCAGCGTCTCAAATGGGTCCACCGGTTCTTCTCCCTTTAGCTCGCGCCCGGCTTCGTGGCCGTGGCGGCGCGCTGGCGCCGCTGGGCGGCGTAGACCGAGAGGCCGACTGCCACGATCAGGATGCTCCCGTTGAAGAAAAACTGGACGTAGAAAGGGGCGCCAAGCTGCTGCACGCCTGAGAACGAAAACGCGAGCACGAGCACCGAAAGCAAAGTCCCGATCACGTTGACTCGACCGGGTTTGATCGAAGTGGCGCCTGTACACACATAGGAACACACCGGGCGTCACGCTGCGGTCGAAATCAATCGAGCCATCGGAATGCTTGAGCGGACGGGCGTTAGTCGACCACGCCCCTGAGGTTGAGGATGCCGCCCTCGCTCTTCGGCCGAAAAAGTTTGGAGATCTCGTTCACGCCCGCGACCGGCCCGTGCATTGAGAAAGACCTCGGCATGGCGCCGGCCCATGTCGGCGTCGCTTTGGCCCTCGGCGGGGCGGTAAGCCGAAATAACTCCATCCGTCGATCACCTGCTCGGGCGAGCCCCGGCTGATCCCAAGTTGCAGCCGCCCGCCAGCGATGAGGTCCGCCGCTCCCGCATCCTCGACCATGTAGAGCGGGTTCTCGTAGCGCATGTCGATGACCGCCGTGCCGATCTCGATACGGCTGGTCTTCGCGCCCACGGCGGCCAGCAGTGGGAAAGGCGAAGCGAGCTGACGGGCGAAGTGGTGAACGCGGAAATAGGCCCCGTCCGCGCCCAAGGCCTCGGCCGCGAGGGCCAGATCGATCGATTGCAGGAGCGCATCCGCAGCCGAGCGTGTCTGCGATTGCGGCGCGGGCGTCCAGTGTCCAAACGAGAGGAAACCGATCTTCTTCATGAGGATCCGAGCCTGGTCCCGCGCCTCGGCGAGCACGTGGATACAACGCTGACGGGAAATCTCTGCAAATAAAAGCGAGCCCATGCAAATAAATGAAAGCAATTTTGCTTTCATTTGCTTTCATAAGCTTTTCCGAATCGAGCCTTTTCAAAGGGTTACGAGCGAAAAAAATAAAAAAATTTCCCTCTTTCTAAACTCGCGTCTTGGGTTGCGGTCCAAACGCGCCAAATAGCACAATGGCTTCATTCCGGCGCCCAGCAGCCCCAAGCCCAGTGAATGAATCCAGCAGCAACATCTGTAGCACAGGTTTCTGGTTTTTGGCAAGGAAACGCCACGCTTAAAGATGGCGCAAAGCCGCTGGGGCGAGCGCGGCGCGGTGACGGCGGGCGCGATTGGGCGACGCGCTCGAGCATTCTGCTCTAGTGATATGGGAATGCAGCGAGCAAGCAGCCCGGTGCTTAGGATCGAAAGCGGCGGTCCCCTGCGCCTTTCGATCACAGGCCTTCGATTGGCCTGCTCACATTTGCGCGCTGAAAATGCGGGGAATTGATCGGCCAACGAGACGCAGGCGGTTGAAGGTCGCACAGCTTTCAAGAGCGCTAGCAGAGATGCTTGAGCAGCCAGTCCGGCTCGCCGAAGGCGCCGGACTTGGAGGCGCAGGAGGTTCCCGACCAAAGGCCGGACTCCATGCGGGAGGCGGGAACGCCGTGTAGAAACTCGCCGTCCACACGAAGCCGGGTTGCTTTCAGCACGCGGCACAGGGCGGCAAATGTCTCCCCGCCAATTACCGTAAGCCCGCCAAGCGGCGGAAGACGGCCGGAAAGCAGCTCTAGGCCACGGGTAATGCGCTTTGCCGCCTCCGACTCGCTGAGACCCGACGGCAGGGCAGGCAACACGACGCAGGCTCCGAACGTCTCGAGCGTGGCCCCGACGCTGGCGACGAAACTTGGCTCCGCCGTCATCGGCGTCAACAAGCCTGGCCATTCTCCCCCGAGGACTTCCAACTGACGAAGGGTGACCGGATGGCGCGAGCCGACAATCACCAGATGCGGCTCATCTAACGGTCGCGCGGCCCGAGGCGGCTCCTGCGCGAGCGCCCTCGCGAGTCCGGCCGCGCCGCACCAGAGCGTGGCGGGCTCGCTGGCGTAGCGTTTCGCAATGGCGTCAAGGTCGGCGTCGCTTTCAGCGTCAAGCAGGACAATTTCGCAGTCGAAGCCACGCGACGAAACGCCATGACGCTTAAGCTCTGCAACGACGTCCTTGATCAGCACGGGATCACCGGACGGTTGCGCCAGCATCTGGAGGCCGCCTCGCGTCAGGCGGCCATGAGCGGGAACCGCGGGCGCCAGCACAATCCGGCGGAACATACCGGACTTGATCACCTCCGCCAGCTCCGCCGCCCAATGCCCGCGCAGCAAACTGTCGATTTTCTTGAACGCAAGATCCGCGCGCGAATAACAATACAGGCTGTCGCGCGTCCAGGCGACGGCGGTCCTCTGATCGCCGTCGCGGCAGGACAGGTTCAGGGCATAGGAGCCTTCGGGCGCTGCCGCCGTCTGATCCAACAGAACCGGCAACGGGCAGATGGCGCCGGTGAACTGAGCCGCGGTGTCGAGGGCTCCGGTCAGGTCGTCGGCTATCAAGCGTAGGGTCGTCATGCGACGGCTTGCGTCGCCCTGCCCTTCGAGGGAACGACCTTCACCTCGAGGCCCAGATCCCGCATGCGCGCGATCTCGCCGGGATCAGCCCGATCGTCGGTAATCAGCTCGTGGACGGCGGTCAGCTCGCAGATTTTGCAGAACGCAGCGGCGCCGAACTTGGATGCATCCGCAAGAAGAACGATCCTGCGCGCGGCTGAGATCATAGCCCGCTTCATCGCCGCGGCCTCGAGCGAGGTCTCTGTCAAGGCCAGGCCGCTGATCGCATGCGTCCCGATGAATGCGACATCGACTCTCAGGTTGCCAAGGAAGCTCTCGCCGGGCTCGCCCAGAACGGTCAGGGATTCCGGCCGCACTGTGCCGCCGAGACAGAGTACCCGAATCCTGCTCGAAGCAGAGAGCGCCTGGCCGATGCCGAGGTCGTTGGTGACCGCGGTCAGCGCAATGTCGCGCTCGACCGAGGCGCGGGCTGCCGCAAGCACGGTGGAACTGCTGTCAAAGATCACGCTCGCGCCGGAATGAAGCGTCGCAGCCGCCGCAAGCCCAATCGATTCCTTTTCTGGCCGGTCAAATTCAGCCGTGATCGCGGCCTCCGGCTCGAAGGTTGATTGAAGCTGCTTCTGGATCAGCGCGCCGCCATGCGAGCGCTCGAGATAGCCGCGCTCCTCGAGATGCTCCAGGTCGCGGCGAACCGTCGAGAGCGAGATGCCGATCGCCTCGGACAGTTCCTGGATCGAGGCGGCGCCGCGCTTGCGAATGTGCTCCAGCATGAAGGCCCGGCGCTGCGCGGGTATGAGCTCAGGACGGCGAGTCGGGGCCATGGCGATTCTATCAGGCTGAGAGTTTCGTACACGATGGATCGCTAGCATGACGAGTATGATCGCGCCGAATACGATCTGCCGCACCGCGTCGGAAGCCAGATCCCCCTGTTCGAGGCGCTTCTAGTCTGTTCTCGCTGACGCCCGATTTTGGCAGAAAATGGCAGTTTACGGTCGCTGTCAAGCTGAAGGTTGCATTGGGCGGCTCAAAGAAGGGCCGAAATAGGCACCCGATGAAAGATAATGACGCTTTTTGACTTTTCATGCTCCAAATCGTGCGCTAAGGTGCTCGCGAGAATGAAGGCGGGAAGGTGACTGGTCCAAGGATAGCGGTGACGTCGGGTGATCCGGCCGGTATTGGTCCTGAGATCATGGCGCGTGCGGCCGCGGCCCTGCGCGAACGTGTCGCGGACGGGGAATTTTCCCTTCTCCTCATCGGCGCGCGCTCGACGCATCGGAAAGCGCTGGAACAACTTGGTTTGGATGATCCCGCGACGCCGGTTTCCGAGGCGAAGCCTCACGCCAACTTGCCCCCGATCGGCTTCATCGACATCGACGCCGCTCGAGTTCACTTCCCCTCCGGCCAATCGACGGCGGAGGGCGGTCGAATTGCCTATGACGCGATCGCGACCGCCGTACGCCTTGCGCTCGACGGCGTAGCCGACGCCATTTGCACGGGGCCAATCAGCAAGGAAGCGCTTAACTTTGCGGGCCACCACTATAGCGGCCACACGGAGCTGCTCGCCGATCTCACCGGTGCGCGCGATAGCGTGATGTTGCTGGTTCACGGCGCCATGCGCGTGAGCCACATTACCACCCACACCGCCCTCGAAGACGTGCCCAAGCGCGTGACGCCGGAACGGATTAGCCGCGTCGTCGCGCTCACCGACGAGGCGCTCAAGGCGCTTCGGGTTCCGCGCCGTCGCATCGCCATCGCGGCCCTCAATCCCCATGCCGGCGAAGGCGGCCTGTTCGGCCGCCAGGATATCGATATCGTCGAGCCGACCATCCGGCGCCTCCGCGAGCAAGGGTACGATGTGCATGGACCGGTGCCCGGCGACACCGTCTTCGTGAAGTTGCGTGCGGAGCAGTTCGACGCCGTCGTCGCCATGTATCACGACCAGGGCCACATTCCGGTTAAGCTTCTGGGCTTTTCCGTCGATAGCAAAACCGGCCGCTGGGAGGCGCTAAGCGGCGTCAATGTCACGCTCGGCCTACCAATCATCCGGACCTCCGTCGACCACGGCACGGCCTTCGACATAGCGGGCCGCGGAATCGCAAGCGAGACGAGCCTTATCGAGGCAATCGATCTCGCCGTTACGCTGGCGCACGCGCGCCAAACAGTGAGGGCTTAGAGGGGCGCGGCTTGGCCCGCGAGAAATCGAAAACGGCCGGCGCCATCCCCACCCGCGACACGGCTCAAAAGGAGGAACGGATGATTTCGAAACGAATACGCAATGGACTTCTAGCGCTCGCCGCGCCGCTTCTGCTCGCTGCGAGCCCCGCGTTGGCGTCGAAGGATACGCCAACCATCGGCGTCGTCGTGCCGACGCTCGCCGCACAGTTCTGGAACAATTACATCGACTTTATGAAGAAGGGCGCCAAGGAGCTTGGCGTCAACCTGATCGTGCTCAACGCCGACAACAAGCCCGACCAGATGGTGAAGTCGCTGGAGGATCTCGTCGGGCAGCAAGCCGATGGCATCATCTTCACGCCCTATTGGGCGACCGCCGCCCGCGGCCTGAGCCTCGCCAAGGACGCCAACATCCCGGTCATCCTCACCGATAGCTATCCTGACTTCTCGCCGCAGTCCGAGCGCTTTCCCAACTATGAGGCGTTTGTGGGTCCAAGCGATGAGGACGCGGGGCGTCAGATGGCCGAAGCGTTGTTCGCCGCCATGCCCGCCGACGCCAACGGCAAGAAAGTCATTGGCGTGGTCAACGGCACGGCGGGAACGTCTGTCGCGATTGACCGACGCAAGGGTCTCGAAGACGCGCTAAAGACGCATCCGGAAGTCGTGGTCGCCGGCGAGGTGGACGGCAATTTCGTGCGCGACACGTCACAGACCGTCTTTGAATCGCTCTACCAGGGCCATCCCGACATCAAGGGGGTATGGGCCGCCAACGGTGGCACGGCGACCGGCGTGATGACCGCGCTCAAGAACGCTGGAAAGCAGCCGGGCAAAGACGTCATCGTCGTCGCCATGGACCTGAACCCGGAGAACGTGGAGGCGGTGAAGAACGGCGACCTGCTGTTCGACATCGGCGGCCATTGGCTCCAGGGTGGATTCGCGCTTGTGATGCTGTACGATCAAATCAAGGGCCAGGCCGTCCCCAAGGACCAGGACAACGTCAAGCTCAAGCTTTTGCCCCTGACCAAGGATCGTATCGCGCAATTCGAGGCGGACTTTCCAGGCGGCGTGCCGTCTTATGATTTCAAGGCGCATTCGCGCGTCTATACTCCGAACGCCGCGCCAGCTTCGTTCGAACTCAAGTACTCCAAGTAAACCTTCGCGCGTGAGGGCTGAGTTCGTTCGGCCCTCACTGCGATTTGCGCATGGATGTTCGGTGAGAATCGTCGCTGAGGACCTATCGAGGAGCTTCGGCAACACGCGCGCGTTGTCGGACGTGTCTATCGCGCTCGAGCCGGGCAAGATTCACGCCCTCGTCGGCGAGAACGGCGCCGGCAAGTCGACGCTTCTCAAGATACTCGCCGGCGCCGAGCGGCCGGATTCGGGCCGAATGGTCCTCGATGGCCAGCCCTATGCGCCGAAATCCGTCACGGAGGCGACACGGCGCGGCGTAGGCCTTGTCTTCCAGGAGATCACCATCAACCCGTCGCTTACGGTTGCGGAGAATATTTTCGCAGGGCGGCTCGCCAGCTTCCGCCGTTACTGGCTGCTTACGCGTGGCGGATTAAACCGGGCCGCACAGGCTCTGCTGGACAGCTTCTCGGCTGAGATTTCGGTCTCGCAACCGCTTTCGACGCTTGATCTTGGGCAGTGGAAATGCATCGAGGTCGCACGCGCGCTGTCAGCATCGCCGCAGGCTGTGCTGTTCGACGAATCGACTGCGTTTCTCAACCATCGCGAGGTCGATATTGTTCTCGAAGCGATGCAGGCGCTCAAACGGCAAGGACTCGTTGTTGCTTTCGTCTCGCACCACCTCGCTGAGGTCGGCGCCGCCGCGGACGGGCTGACGATCCTCAAGGATGGACGCAAGGTCGGCGACTACGCAGCCCACGAGCTCAGCCGTGACCAGATCCAGAGCCTGATGGTTGGCCGCGACTTGTCGAAGGGCCTCTTTCCTCCCCACGGGGCGCAAGCATCTTCCGATAATCTCATGCGCTTTGAGGACATCGCGGACGAGCGCCTCAAGCCAAGCTCACTCACGCTTGGGGGCGGCGAGATTGTCGGCATCGCCGGGCTCAAGGGAGCGGGCGGTCAGCGCATTTTAGAGATCGCCGCCGGCGTCGCGCCGCACCATTCCGGCGAGATGAAGCTCGCTGGCGCGTCGTTCCGCCCGCGCATTCCTGCCGAGGCCTGGGCCAAGGGCATCGCCTATCTCCCAGGGGATAGAACTGGCGAGGGACTCATCGTGGGCGCGAGCGTGCTCGACAATCTCGTGATGGCGCGACCGCCCCGCCGCGGGCCGCTCTTTGACCATGCGCGGGCGAAGAAGCTTTCGGCCGCGCTCATCCAGCGCCTGTCCATTAAAACCAAGGCGCCGCAGACGCGGGCGGGCGCGCTGAGCGGGGGCAACCTGCAGAAAGTGGTGCTCGGCAAATGCCTCGCGGTCGATCCTCGCGTGCTCTTGCTCAACAATCCGACCCGTGGCGTGGATGTCGGGGCGCGGGCGGAGATCTACCGATCGTTGCGCGAGGCTGCTGATCGAGGCCTCGGCATTCTTCTCGCCAGCGAGGATCTGAATGAGCTGATTGGCCTCAGCGATCGCGTTCTGGTCATGCGCGCCGGGCGGATTGTGGCGAGGATCGAGGATCCCGCCTCGGCGTCCGAGGACGCGATCATCCGGCACATGACCTGAGATGAGACCGACATGACTTCCGCCAAACCTCACGTCGACGATGAGCACCAGGTCAGCCGGCTGTTCGGGCGCGAGGGCGTGCGTCGCTTCTTCCCGATTTTCCTGCTTATTGCCCTTGCGGTCGCGTTCTCGCTGACCTCAGCGCGCTTTCTTCAATTCAACAATCTGATGATCGTTGCGCAGCAGGCCGTAGTGCTGCTTGTCGCGGCGTTGGGCATGACCTTCGTCGTCATTGCCGGCTCGATCGATCTTTCGGTCGGCGCCATCGTGGCGATCGCCGCGCTGCTTGCAGCGAAAACCTCGGGGAGCATCGGCGTTCTGGCGATCCTCCCAGCCTGCGCGATTGGGGTCGCGTGCGGACTGATCAATGGACTGATCGTTGCGAAGGGCAAGGTTCCGTCCTTCATTGTCACGCTGGGCGCGATGGTCGTCTATCGCGGCGTCGTGTTGTTCTTCACCCGCGGCGCCCCAGTCTCAATTGAGAACGAATCGTTCCTCGACGCATATTCCGGCCGCACGGCGGGCATCCCGAATTCCGTGCTGATCGCTTTGGTGTTGATTGGCGTCGCGGCCTTCATGCTGAACCTGACCGTGTTCGGTCGCGAGGTGCGCGCGATCGGCGGCGGCGAGCGCATTGCCCACTTGAGCGGCATACGCGTCGATCGGGCGAAGATCCTGATCTTCGTACTTTCCGGTCTGCTCTGCGGCATGGCCGGGCTGCTTCAAGGTGCCCGCGCCATGGCCGCGACGGCGCAACTCGGCGAGGGGCTAGAGCTCGATGCAATCGCCGCTGTCGTCGTGGGCGGCACGCCGCTGACCGGAGGCGTCGGGAGCATCCAAGGCACAATCCTCGGCGCGCTCATCATCACCATACTCTCGAACGGGATGAACATCATCGGACTCGATCCCTATTTCCAGAACATCGTGAAGGGCCTCGTTCTTGTCCTGTCGGTGTTCATCACGATTGATCGCGAAAAGATCGGCATCATCAAGTGAGTATGAGCCGAGCACACAAAGGAGACCTGCAATGACCATTCAAACCATGCGCGACTTCGGCATCGGCGAGGGCCAGCTCTATATCGGCGGCCGTTGGGTTGACTCAAGCAGCCGCGATCGGCGCGAGATCGAAAATCCGAAGGACGAGAGCGTCATCGCCTTGGTGCCCTCCTCCACGACCGAGGACGCGGATCGCGCCGTCGCGGCGGCCCGAAAAGCCCAACCTGAATGGGGCCGACGGACGCCAATGGAGCGCGGCGCGCTTCTCCAGAAGCTGGCGACTCTGATCGACGAGAACACCGAGGCGCTGGCTGGGCTTCTCACCGCCGAAGGAGGCAAGCTCCTGCCAGAATCACGAATTGACGCGAATTTTGCTGCGCTTTTGCTGCGCTACGCTGCCGAGAGCGCTCGAAGACTCCAGGGCGAGATCCTGCCTGGTGAAGGCCGCGACGAGCAGATCTGGATTCAGCGCGTACCCTATGGGGTGGTCGCCGGCATCACCGCCTGGAACTTCCCCGCTGCGCTGTTCGCCCGCAAGGTCGGCCCGGCGCTGGTGACGGGCAACACCATCGTCGTCAAGCCCCACGAGCTGACGCCGTTGACCACGCTGGTGCTGGGCGAGCTCAGCCGGCGCGCCGGCATACCTGAGGGCGTTATCAACATTGTCGTTGGCGACGGCCGCACAGTTGGCGCCCATCTCGTGTCTCACAAGGGCACCGACCTCATCTCGATGACCGGCAGCGTGCGCGCGGGGGGCGAGATCTACGCGCTCGGCGCCGAATGCATCAAGCCGATCCGCCTCGAGCTTGGCGGCAAGGCGCCCTTCATCGTCATGGACGACGCCGATGTCGACAAGGCGGTTGCTGCGGCTGTGACGTCGAAGTTCTTCTTCGGCGGCTCTGTGTGCACCTGCAACGACCGCATGTACTTGCACAAAACGATCCACGACGCGTTCCTCGACAAGTTCCTGGCCAAGGTTAAGAAACTCAAGGTCGGCGATCCCACGAGCGATGTGCAGGTCGGCCCGCGCATCAGCGCGGTCGAAGTGAACAAACTCGAGGCGATGAAGGCCAAGGCAATCGAGCAGAAGGCGACCCCGCTCATCGAGGGCAAGGCGCAGGGCGCAGGATTCGAACGCGGCCATTGGTTTTTCCCGACCATCTTCTCGGTCAAGTCGAACGACCTCGAAATCATGAGGCAGGAGAGCTTCGGCCCGCTGATCGCGGCGATGGCGGTCGATGACTTCGATCAGGCGCTCGCCTACGCCAACGATTCCGACTACGGCCTCTCAGCCTATTTGTTTACCCGCGACAATCGCAAGATCATGCGCGCCGTAAACGAACTCGAATTCGGCGAAATCTACATCAACCGCCCGTCTGGAGAGAGCCCGCACGGCTTCCATACCGGCTTCCGCAAGAGCGGCCTCGGCGGAGAGGACGGCCAGCATGGCATCGAGGGCTTCATGCACAAGAAGACGCTCTACAACAACTACGCGTGAAGCGTCTTATACAAAGGCGGTGTTGTCTGACTTTTAGAGGAGATTCCCGAATCGCGGGGAAGCTGATTGAACGGCATGGATGGTTGGCGATGCCGTCTGGGGTGAGATTGGGAGAGGACTAT
>Ga0209624_10000899_pt1 | contig 24988 bp, 21 predicted proteins | sample JacPinW_OM2H0_O1_FD_188565 | JGI IMG/M metagenome (GOLD analysis project Ga0209624, IMG submission 188565) | Forest soil microbial communities from Algoma, Ontario, Canada - Jack Pine, Ontario site 1_JW_OM2H0_O1 (SPAdes) (version 2) | ecosystem: Environmental > Terrestrial > Soil > Boreal...
GTTATGCGCACTCGAGTACCCTGGTCAGCGAGTTTGTACTTGCGAAGGTACTGAGCGGCATAGAATCCGGCACACGAGCCCAAAGATGCCAGCAATAGCTCCGGTGGCGTCATACCTTCGTCGTAATCGCCGTTTTCCTGCGGCTGGTCGCAGGGGATCGAGTGCTGGCGCGCTTTGATTTCGAACTGTACGGCTCCGAGATGTTCCACTGTGACTTCCATGAGTGCCTCCTACGAAAAACCTTCCAGCTTCGAGCGATCCTGCATAAGTGCCACGTCCAGATGAGCCCGGACGAGATCGCGGGCGCGATGCAATCGTGACTTCATCGCGGCGCGCGATATTCCCAGTTTGGCTGCGACCTCGTCGCCCGGGAAGTCCTCAAGATCACGCAACCGGTACACTTCCCGAAAAAGCGGAGGCAGAGCTTGGATTGCGTCATCCAGCAACTGCTTCATTTGGCTCCGCGCTAATTGCCCTTCAGGAGTAAGACCACTTCCTGGAATCTCGCGGCCCTCTTCCTCCAGCGTCGATAGCTGCAGCAACGGCAACAACGCTTCGCGCTCCCTCAACTGCCAGCAGACGCGTTTTGCAATCTGCGCCAGCCACGCGCGAAAGGCTGCCGACTCCCGTAGCTGGTCCTGATGTCGGTAGGCCTTCAGCAGAGCCTCAACCAGCACATCTTCCGCGTCTTCGCGGTTGCCGCATACTCGCAGCATTTGGCGATAGACCGAATCTTTGTGCAATCGTGTTAACGCGTCGAAATCGGCCGTCAGGACGCCGTTATTCTCCGATTTCATTCTTGGATTTTGTCACGGCCCGACTCGTTCCGATGTAAGCAGAATCACTCGACACACTTAGAAGCTTCTTCGTTGCGACCCGGCGCTTTGCAGCATGCCTGACCGTTCCACGGCATTCTTTCCAGAATTTCCGCCATCGGACATACATCCGTCACGCCAGCGAACGTAAGGCCGAGGCCGACGAAAGCCAATAAGAAGAGCCAATTCGCGTTCACCGTGAAGGCCAGCACAGCACCCACGAGCACCAGCAGGCCGGCGCCTAATCGCACCTGCCGCTCGAGAGACCATCGCGTCTTCACGCTCGTAACCGTTGGCAGCCCTTCCTGAACCCAGGCGTTCGTTCCTCCTTCCAGAACCAGAATCTCGCGCCGACAAGGCTCAAGTAGACCCGCCGTCATGCGGGCGCGCTTTCCAGACTGGCAAATCAGAACGAGAGAGCCGCCCGGGCGAAGGTCGTCGAGCCGCGCCTCGATCTGGTCCATCGGAATGTTGACCGCACCGGGAATGTGCCTCGGGGCGAATTCAGACGGAGAACGGACATCGATCAGCTGTGCTTGTCCGGCGGCTTGTTTGCGCAATTCTGGAACGCGAATAAACAGGCTCAAATCCCCTCCTACACTTGGGAAGAGCCCTGGGTTCAGGAAAAGGATTCAAGCTAAAAAGGGATATTTCAGGGAAAACGGGGTACTAATCCAGAGGTTCAGGGTGTAGGCTCAGGTCTTTCTCGCCCGCTGCCTTTTTCTCCGAGTATTTCTTCATCCAGGCTTCCCAGCTTTTCCCGGCGGCGGTGTCGCGGCCCGAAAAGGCGAGAGCTGCGATGTCAGCGTAGCAGACAGAAACTTTCTCGTTCGATGTCTTCGGATAGAGACGGACCAAAGAGTCTTTCAGTGTAGCGGCAGTCCTTCGGTCAAAGAGATATCCCTCGATTTTCGACCCGTCCTTGCGCGTAATCGTGATGTCCCCGCGGTAATCGAATGCTTTTTCCAGAGCCACGCGGAGTTCTTCTTCGCTGGCAAGGGCGGGGATCCAGCCCTCCAGATGTTCGCGCTCGACTCCCGGAGCTACTTCGAGAACTTCCGGATTCAGGCTCGCGTGCGGCGGCGTCGCATCCGCAGAGGCATGATCGACGTGTCCCGCTTCCTTACCTGTCATGTTTGCTCCGAAGAAAAATTGTCGATCACCACAGGGGCTCGAACTCCACGGGAAGCCGTCAGTCAGACGCTGGTTTCCTGCAGGTGAGATGAATTCGAAGTGGGTGAAATCTGGACCAACGGATGCACCGCTGCTTCCGGTTCGTCCAACATTCGCAGCGCCGCTTGATCGGAATACCGCGAGAACAAAGTGGCTTTCACGGTTGCGAAAAATCCTCCCAGCGAACTGAACGTGGCGTTCACGGCAGAAGCTTCATAGCCGCTGTGGACCATGCAATTGGCGCAGGCAGGATTCCCAGACTCGGTGCCGTAATTGCTCCACTGGGTTGTTTCGAGAAGTTCCGAAAACGATTCGGCATAACCGTCCTGAAGCAGGTAACAGGGTTTCTGCCAGCCGAAAACGTTATAGGTCGGCATGCCCCAAGGTGTGCAGGGATACGTACGCTTCCCCATCAGGAATTCAAGGAACAGTGGTGAGAGATTGAACTGCCAGTTCTTCTTGCGGTTCGAAAGGATCGCGCGGAACATCCGGCGGGTGCGCGCTCGACCGAGAAAATGCTTTTGATCCGGAGCCTTGTCGTACGAATACCCGGGCGACAGCATCATGCCTTCGACGCCCAGATCCATCATTTCATCGAAAAACGCACGAACGGATTTTGGATTGGCTCCGTCGAACAGGGTCGTATTCGTGGTGACGCGGAAACCGCGTTTCAGGGCTTCTTTCACAGCGTCGACAGCGATGTCGTATCCGCCCTCGCGACAGACCGCCAAGTCATGCTCCTCTCGCGAGGGCGGATACGGGACGCTGAAAGTCAAATACTTGCTCGGCTTGAAAAGATGGATCTTCTCTTTGAGCAGTAAGGCGTTTGTGCAAAGGTAAATGTATTTCTTGCGGGCGACCAAGCCCTCGACGATTTCGCCGATCTGAGGGTGCATCAGTGGCTCGCCGCCAGGGATCGAAACCATAGGGGCGCCGCATTCGTCGACGGCCCGGAAACACTCGTCCGGGCTGAGGTCCTTTTTCAGGATGTGCGCCGGGTACTGGATCTTTCCGCACCCCGCACACGCCAAATTGCAGCGAAACAGCGGCTCAAGCATGAGCACCAGCGGATATTGCTTGCGCCGGGCGAGTTTCTGCCGCAGCACATAACTGGCTACGGTCCACATCTGGGATACGGGAACTGGCATTAAGAAAAGGAACCCCTTCTTTCCGCTATTTTATCAGGTTTGAGGGATCGGGTTGGGAATGGGGACCCGCGCGTACACGGGCTGGCCGACAATCCACAATATCTGCAACCCAAGTATAGTTTCCTCCGTCTAAAGTCCGTGCCCTTTCGCTTTGGGGACGGTCGAAAGGGCTCTTGTTCAGGTTTACGAAACCCTATACCCTTAAGGTCGGTCATTCGCATGTTTAGCCCGCACCCCAACCTGGCCGACGAAGTCAACCGTGGCATCGTCCAGTCGGAAATCGAAGGTGGCGTGTTTCTAAACGATCTGCCTCCCTCGACGGTGCTTCATATCCAGACAATGCACCACTGCTACACAGCGGTATTGCTCGGCGGCAGCGAGGCGCTGTTATCGGGTCATCCTGAGTTTTGCCCAGAGCCGGTACAGGTCGCGATTTCGGGTTCGACGTGGGGCGGATCGATGCTCAAGCTGCAGTACGTCGGGCGCGGCATGCATCTCGAATTCCGACACCCGGAGTACCCAACTCCGATCATTACTTCGCCAATCCAGGAAATCCGGGACCACGCCCAACTACCCGCTCTTGAGCTCGACTCGCGCCCGCATGGCGCGCATTCCTAAAGGGCCGTTCTTCGACGGTTGCTGCTCCTGCCATTGACTTGACCCGTTCCAAGCACTACCATTCCGGCCAGCGGCCGCCGTATCCGCACTCATGCCTCTGACCATCGAAACTCGCGAAGTCGCGCACGTCACGATCCTCGACGTGAAGGGCCGCATTGTTTTGGGAGAAGAGATCGGCGAGCTTCGCGACGAGGTTCATAAGCTCATTGCGCAGGGCAAGAAAAAGATCATCCTCAACCTGGCTGAGGTCGACTACATCGACAGCTCGGGAGTTGGAGAACTGGTCGGCTGCTTCACGACGCTCCGCAACGCCGGTGGCGAGCTTAAGCTGCTCAACCTGAGTCAGAAAGTTCATGACATCCTGAACGTGACGAAGCTCTATACAGTTTTTGATATACGTGAGGATGAATTTACGGCTGTGAAGTCGTTTGATTATTTCTTCGCGAAGTAGCGTTGTGTTCCCTCCCCTGAACCGGGCTTGACACGCCCCATTCCTCGCCGCGACGGCTACTATTCTCGAAAGCAAGATTCAGGGGCCACGCAGGTTTTGCAGTGCGGAGTCGTGCAGCTCGTGGAACAGCGCAGCACCAATCACGTCAACCTCGAAGCAAAGACCGCGCGGGGACAGATTTGGACATCGCATGGAACGTTTCAAGGATGGACCTGCTCGCAATGCGAATGGAACTATCCTCTTCCAACCCTTCTAAACGATCCAGAAGCCAGAACGGCTTTTGATCGGCTCGCAACAGCGAAGTTTCGCGATCACAAATGCGCCGATCATCTCTCGCGACTCGCGCCGGTCGACAATGAGAACTTCACTGCGCGGATCCGCAAACTGGTGGGGCAAGGCTTCAAGCCGAAGGATGCGGTCGAGCTATTCCTGCAGGAAATCGCGCTGGAGTACCGGAACCAACCGAAGACACTCGCCCAGGCCAAAGCTGACGGCGAAGATTTTCTACGGCGCTGGCGCGCCGGGCTCATCTGAAACGCTCTCACGAAAGAAGCGTTCCCCGGACCACCGCGCAATTTGAGCTTTCCCCTTCTTAGTTGCTGATTCCCATTTGCGTCAGGATGTACGCATAGTCGAACGCCGTCTCTTTGAGCCGGTCGTAACGACCCGATGCGCCGCCGTGACCTGCGGGGCTGAGATTGACCTTGAAGATCAGAATGTTGTGGTCGGTGCGTGTCGCGCGCATCTTCGCCACATATTTCGCCGGCTCCCAATACATGACCTGGCTGTCGTTGAAGGAAGTTTTTACCAACATGTTCGGATACGCTTTCGCCTCGATGTTGTCGTACGGCGAATACGTGATCATGTAGTCGTAGGCTGCTTTTTCTTTCGGGTTGCCCCATTCCTCGAACTCTCCCACCGTGAGCGGGAGAGTTTCATCGAGCATCGTATTGATCACATCGACGAAAGGCACCCCAACTATAGCCGCCTTGAAAAGATCGGGACGCATGTTCAGAACCGCGCCCATCAAAAGACCGCCGGCGCTGCGGCCTTCAATGACCAGGCGATCTTTGGAGCCATAGCCGCGCTTCAAGAGATCTTCCGCGCACGAGATGAAATCCGTGAACGTGGTTTTCTTGTTCATCATGCGTCCGGCGTCGTGCCAGGCCTTGCCCATTTCGCCGCCGCCGCGTATGTGCGCCACCGCGACCACTACTCCGCGATCGACCATGCTGAAGTAGTTCGAGTTGAAAAACATGTCGATGGAAATGCCATAGGACCCATATCCATAGAGATACAGCGGGCCCGTGCCGTCAAGCTTGGCGCCTTTCAAACGCAGAACTGAAACAGGGATTTTGACGCCGTCGGATGCTACGGCATAGATTTGCTCGACTTCATATTTCTTAGGATCGTAGCCGCCGGGAACTTCCTTCTGCTTGAGTAACGTGGATGTTCCCTTCTCCATATCGTAGGAGTACACCGACGCCGGCGTGATGGGAGACTGATATCCATACCGAAAGTCCGTCGTGTCATAAACACGATTCACATAGGGATACGCCGCATACGCTTGTTCGGGAAAAGCAATGCGCTTGGATTGCCCGTTGCGAAGATCGATGACCCGAATCTGCGGCAGGCCGCTTTCTCGCTCATACAACACGCAGAAATTCTTGAAGAAGTCGGTCTCGTCGATCATGATGCCCGGGTTCTGCGCCAGCACCTCATGCCAGTTCTTGCTGCCAGGATCGGTCACTGGGGCGTTGACGAGACGGAAGTTACGGCCGGTATCGTTGACCCGGATGTAGAAAGAATCGCCATTGTGGTCGGGGTAATATTCCACGCCCTGCTTGCGAGGCTCGACGATCTTCCATTCGCCGTCCGGCTGAGTGGCTGGAATGTAACGCGCCTCAGTCGTGGTGTGGCTGCGTGAAACCATGAAGATGAAAGCCCCGCTGCGCGTCTTATAGGCTTCGACGTTGAATTTCTCATCTGGCTCTTCGTAAACCACACCATCTGCCGTTACCGATCCGGCCGCATGGCGTAAGAGCCGGTATTGCCGCTTGGAAACTGCGTCTTCCTGCGTGTAGAAGATGGTCTGATTGTCATTTGCCCAGACAACCGATCCGACGCGGTCCGCGTGGTCGGCTAGCGTTTGGCCGGTTCGCAGATCTTTGACCGCGAGTGTGAACTGGCGATATCCCGTATTGTCGTAGCTATACGCGAGCAAGTTTCCATCTGGGCTCACCGCGAAGGCCGCGATCGACATAAACGCCTGACCTTTTGCCAACTCGTTGACGTCAAGCAGCACTTCTTCGGGAGCATCCATGCTGGCCTTTTTGCGGCAGCGAATGGGATACTGCTTCCCGGCCTCGGTGCGGATGTAATAGAAGTAGTCGCCTTCCTTGTAGGGAACCTCGACGTCGGTCTCCTTGATGCGTCCAAGCATCTCGTCGTAGAGCTTCTTCTGAAATGGCTCCGTCGGCTTCATTACCGCGTCGGTGTAGGCGTTTTCCTGCTCGAGGTAGGCGCGGACTTCAGGGTTGGATTTATCGCGGAGCCAGAAATAGTTATCGACCATCTTGTGTCCGTTGACCTCGGTGACGTGTGGAACCTTTTTGGCGACTGGAGGAGCGGGGAGCGAAGTGTTATCGGCCGCAGTCAGAATGATGATGGAAGAGAGCAGCAGGATGCCGAACTGAATACGCCGCAGGAACAGCTGATTCATAACTCACCCCAAGAAGTTCGAATTAGCGGAGAAACGAGTCTGGCTAGCGTGCGTGGAAAGCAGACTGGTGGAGCAAGTGAAAAACGATACTCCGGGGGACGGGCCGTGTGCAAACGGCAATAGGGGGCTTGGTGGTAGTGTCCTATTAGTGCGTTGCTAGCTGCCTCCGCCTCCGCCTCCGGCGACCATGACAGGAACGACATCGGAATCGCCTCCCCCCTTTGTATACTGGGTGACTTCTAGGATTTCGTAGGTGGGTTTTTGGACTGCCGTTCCCCTAACCTTTTGCTTCTCCAGTAGTGTGACAGTCAGCAGGTCGGAATGATTCGGCCTGATCTCGCCGCTTTCTATCTGCGCTAAAAACCTTTGATCTTTAATCGTTGCGGTGAGAACTTCTCCGTCCCCACGCCAAAATGACCAGTCTTTCGGGTCATTGCCGAAGGCGCCACGTTTAGGATTAAGGAAAACGCCAACCTGGGTGTTTTCTCGCGTAGTCTCTGCGGGTTCTGGCAAGGCTGGGGCGGGTTCAGCATATTCCCGGAAGCTGGGGATTTCGCTCCTTTCAACGGTGACGGCGGTATCCTCGCTTTCCTTCAGATAGGTTTTTACGTCATCTATTCTGGCCTGTACGTTCAGCGGCGTGTAAATTTTGTAAATATTGTTGGTAATAGAGCTATTGGAAAGCAACGTCTTTACAGACCCGTTAACGGTGATGCTCCTATCGTCTTGCGATGTGTAGCGGTACTCACCCGGTTTTAATTCTTCGATTGCTTTCGGCTTTCCTCTCAGAAACTTTATCGCCTTCACGGCTCCGACGGTGGTAGCCGCAGTTCCTCCAGCGATGAGACCAATAATTTCGAGAAGAGTTTTTAATTCTTCCAAGGAGTGCGGCGTGAAGAAATCTAGGAGCTGCTGATAATGGCTTAGCGGATACATCGATAGGTCAACGATGAACGACCCTTCGCTGAAAGGCTTTACGTTCACGCTGATTTCTTGACCGTTCGGATTTAGGAGGCGATTGCTTTCCTGGATCAGTTCCCCAAGAGCTAGCAGTGTCGGCGCTAGATTGAAAACATCTACTTCGCCGATGTCGCCTTCGAGTTTGTAGACGAAATTAATGTGTCGTTCGGGCATTATTGCGCTCATCAGTGAGCGAAAAGAAAATTGTGCAGGGAAAACTGCGGAGGCCGATTGCATCAAGCACACCCCTCTGTTACGCTCTTGGAAGCGTTGCCCGACGCAAAATATTAAGACAAAAGGCCCGCTGGCAGGCGGGCTTTCTTATCTTCACGAATAATACTCCTTATTCCAAAAGCTCAGCAATTGACCAAGCCCGATCCGTGATACCTGCTGCCATGCACGGTGTTTTCTTGAGTGATTGATGCACGCGGCAGAAACTCTAAAACGCGAAATGCAGCGTCAGTGCAGCCTTCAGGTGTGTCAGCTTCTTGCTAAAGGCATTCGTCAGCCGCGTGAATCTCCGGCTCATCATGCGCATGCGAAGCCGTAAGGTTTTGTCGCTCGATATACGAAGTCGAAATATGTCGCTTGTCGGGATTTCCCGTTCTGACCTTGGATATAGCCTCCACGAACCGTGGTGGAGGATAACCCGTCCGTGTTGGAAGACGGCTGTAACCTTCTGCAATTGCGCGAAGTTAACGGACTCGCGGAACGTCGCTTCGACTGCCAGCCTGTACGGACCCCAGCCATCGGTTGTTAGCTGCGGGTGCAATCCCCACGCGGTACGCGAGTACAGATCGCGCATGAACACAGTCGTGTTGGCAGTGGGGCGCTTGCCAGTGAGCCACGAGAAAATCAGTTTCGTGTCCGCGTCCATCCCGATGAAGGTATATTGTTCTCCCACTTCTTCGCCCTCTTCAATAGCGACGCGGCGCTCTCGCTTCTGTACGAAGCAATGCAACTCATCGACTTGGATGCGCTCGATCACAAGATTCTCGAATTGATGGCGCAGCTTCGCAGTGATCTTCTCAGAGGCCGGCAGGAGCAATCGGAGAATCGTGTCGCGGTGCACTCCCATAAAGCGCTCGATACTGCGAATGCTCATTCCTTCTATCATCAAGCGCAATACGTGGCTAGCTTTCTCCATCGGGAGGCGCATGGTATCGAGCGGATTAGCGTGATCTTCAGTGAAGGTCTTGCGACACAGCTGGCAGCGGAAACGTTGAGGGCCGTTGCGGTGTTTACCCAACTTGCGGCAGATTATTTGGCAGTTGTGACAAGTCATGGGGCTTTCTCCGCTTGCGTTCTGCGGAGAAAGCCGTAAAATACGCTTGGGTTCGGATTGCGGCTTACCCCGCGATTCGGATTAGCCCCGCCGCCTGTTCAAGCAGGAAGCGGGGCGCTGAATGTTAGCTATGTTTTAGGGTGGTGGCTGGACCGTGATAACTACGGTCTGACCGTCAGCAAAGCGAATCTCGATTGTGATTTTCACGCTGATTTCATCCTTCCTGAAAGCCCCGTTCCTGCGGGGCTTTCGCATTGAGCACCTAAACTTTGGGATCGTCTTCTTCGTCGATCTTTTTGTTTTTCTCGAATGCCTTCAGCATCCCAATGATCCTCAATACGAGTTTTTGTTCTTCGCCTTCTAACTCGAAATAATTGAACGTTCCACTGACGGTCAAGGTCCCCCCTACGTCGGGAAGATTAATTGTCTTCATATTCACATCTGCGGATGAACCACCGCCGCCCGATCCCTGCCCCTTCTTCCGTTTCTTCGGAGAGCGCTGAGACGCTGAAGTGTTGTCCGTTTCAGTCGTCGCGTCCGAAGGCAACGACGTTCCCGTTGACGCGCTACGCGAGCGCAATCCTTTCGTAAGGCGAGTTGAAAGAGAAATGCCGCAGTACTCGGCCGCCTTTATGAAAAACCGGACTGCTCTGTCTCGCGTAGTACCAGTAGCGCCATATTCTCCAATGGCAGCTTCGAGCGCATTGGGGGTGGTATTTTCCAGTCCAAGGTCGAACGCTTTCGCGTAACGACGCTTCAAGAGGTTGGCGAGAATCGCCTTTTCCTCGCCAGAATTCTCCGGCACCTCTTTCAACTGACGGAGTGTTTCCTGTGTGTTGTTATTCTCATCGATCAATCCAAGGAATTTAAACGCGCTAATGATCTGTGTTTGCTCTTGCCCGGAACGCGAATCAAACGTGGAGCGGTCGATGTTGTTGGGCAGACCGTGTGTTCGCAGGTTCTGAATGGCCGACTGGAAGGTCTTAAATGAGAGGTATACGGGAACTTTCTCGTTTGAACCGCTGTCGTTAGACATGTCGTTCTCCTTGCGGCGAATTAAAATTACGACATCTGATGTCGTAGCGCAAGGGAAATCGACGATACCTTAAGATATTGGGTGGCAATGCGATACGACATCCTTATCATTATGGGATATGGTGATGCAATTCATTGTAGGGCAAATGGTTATAGTTCGGCGGTATAGTGGTCAGACGCTAGAGCGGATCGTTATAGCTGATCGAGGAAGGGCGGTTGTCGTAACTAATGAACAGGAATTCCACAGGTCTGCAAGAAAACAGGCATCCCGAGGGTGTTGGTTTTCCTAGGAAAGATGTAATTCCAGCCTCTAATTAGGTCAACAACGCACTCTTAGGACACTACCCGGCTTGGCGGGAGGTCAATTTTCTTGAAAAAACGCCGTTTCTCAGAAATCTTGTCAATAGGCAGAAATTACACGATTTGCGCTAACCTCATCAAAATACGGCAAATATAAAGTTGCCAATGCTTGCCGGTTTACCCCCTCCAATTTGATATTCTGGAAGTATAGGAAGAATTTCAAGGGCGCGGCCTCTGGGTCGCGCCTTTTCTTTTTCCCTTATCCCTTCCGCCGGTCTTCGAGACAGATTCATGTTCGGCAGCCGAATCGGCTGTGCAGAGGAGCCCAGGCTCCGGAGCAGGGAGAGCTGCGGGTTACTCGGGCGGCGAAAAAAGGAAGAAACACAGGTGAACGATGTGAGTAGAACAAAGAAAATCTGGGAGCAATTCACTTGCTACCAACAACGCGGAGAATGGGTCGAGTTGCAGTTCATGGCAAGGGCGGCGCAGCTTCGTTTCGCCATCAGCAAACCCTGGGGAGATACACAACCGTTTGACGTCGGCATCGCGCACGGCCCGAACTTTCTCCGGGTCCAGGTGAAATCGACAACCTGCCGTACAGGCGCGGGGTATCTCTGCCAATTCAAGCCTCATCAAGAGAAAAAGCACGACTACACTCTGGACGAAATCGACCTTTTCGCGGCGTACGTGATTCCGGAGGATGTGTGGTACCTGATCCCGGCGGTCTTACTGCTGGGCAAGCGAAGGCGCATCATGACCATGCTCTGCCCCGTAGTGCCACCGGCAAAGAAAGCAAGCTACTGCTATGAAGGCTATCGAGAAGCCTGGAACCTACTGACCAAGAGCAGGATTGAGCTCTTGGGGTGCACTGTCGCCGATCCTCCGCCATCCCGACATCGCAAGCCCGGCTCGCGGAAAGAAAGGAAACTCGCTCGCCCCCGACCGCGCGGGATACGACTAGATTGAGTGGCCGTGGTTGCGCCCGGTTCAAGGAGGGGGTCTGAATTCAACGAAGCCGAAAAATCGCTGTTCGTTTTTGAACATCGGCCTCCATTTCCGATCAGTCTTGCCATCTCCGCTGCCCCGGCGCAGCGCGAAAGCATTTGAAGAATGAGCAAGATGTTTCCAGATCTCTTTGGCGAAGCGCGTGCCATCCTGAACTATCGGTCCTCGGAGGTCTTTGTGATCCTTCGCGGGTTTCGAATCCGGGAATCCATGACGGAGACGAAGGGGCTAAGGGGTGCGAAATGCCAACACTGCTCTACGACTTGCGCCTCGCGCTACGGCAGATGCGGAAAGCGCCGGGAATGGCGCTGCTGGCGATCATCACGCTGGTCCTTGGAATTGGGGCAAACGCCGGCATCTTCACGATCATCGAAAGCGTACTTTTGCGACCGCTGCCGTACGCACACTCAGATCGCCTGACGTTTATCGGGCGGGGGAACGAGCCGCTCTTTTCAGCCACTTCATGGCTTAACTATCGGGAGATTCGCACTCAGTCGCACCTGCTCGCGGATGTGGCGGGCTACTCGGAAGATGTATCGGTTCTTCAGACTCGCGAAATATCCGAGAGCATTGCCGCGCCGCACGTTACTGCGAATCTTTTCTCCATGCTGGGAGCGCGGCCATTGTTGGGCCGCACATTTACCGATGCAGAAGGACAAAGCGGTGGCCCCTTAGCCGTGCTGCTCTCGGAAGGCTTGTGGCGGCGGAACTTCTACGCCGATCCTGGCATTGTGGGGCAAGCAGTGAATATTGGCGGCCGAGCCTACACGGTGGTCGGCGTCATGCCGCGGAACTTTCGTTTCCCCGAAGAACTGGAACTGGATACACAGAAGAGCGTGTGGGTAGCCCTGCAACCGACTCAGGCGATGTTGAAGGACCGCGGATATAACTTTCTTAACGTTGTTGGCGAGCTGAATCCCGGAGCCAGCATTGCGCAAGCGCAGCAGGAACTGAACGCGATTGCAGCGCACATACCGCTCGAGAAATCCGAGAGCCCAATGAGCTTTCGAGCAACGCCCTACCAGGAAGTGTTGACTGGGCCAGTACGGCCGGTCTTGTACGCGCTCTTTGCAGCGCTAACCCTGGTGTTGCTGATCGCGTGCGCGAATGTTTCCAATCTGCTGATCAGCCGCTGCATCGGTCGCCAGCAGGAATTTGCCGTGCGAAGAGCACTCGGAGCAAATCGCATGCGGCTGGTCCGGCAAATGTTGACTGAAGGATTGGCGCTGAGCCTGCCAGGCTGCGCTATCGGTTTATTGCTCGCGAAGATGGCTATGCTCGCGATCCGCAAGCTACCGGAGGGAACGATCCCGCGCGCCGATTCGATCGCGATTCACTGGAGCATCGTGCTGGTGCTCGCTCTCATTGCGATCATCACTACCCTGCTGTCTTCGATCCTGCCGGCGCTTCTTGTGCTGCGCACACATCCTCAAACTGCATTGCAGGTGGCCTCGCGCGGCACCGGTTCGCGTTCGGTGGGGGGAAAGCTTAGCGGTATGCTCGTCGCGACGGAGGTCGCCCTCTCTACTCTGCTGCTGGTTGGAACCGGCTTACTGTTTCACACACTCTGGAATCTGGAGCGGTCGCGGCTGGGATTTGAAACGGCTCACATCACGACTTTCAGTGCCATGCCCGCAGATTCGGCAGGATATTCAGCAATGGCGGTTTCCGAAGACACGGCACACGCTCCGGATTCGATCGCGACGTTGACGTATCAACCCATTCTCGAGCAAATCAGGCGCCTGCCAGGAATCGAGAGTGCCGCTCTAGCAACCACGCCGCCGCTTTCCGGCGACGACCTGAGCTCTGACTTTGACATCATCGGCCAGCCCAGCGACCCCGGCAACAAACCGGGAGCGCGCGTCTCTGCTGTGAGCGGAGATTACGCCAAGACCCTTGGCACTCCCATCGTGCGCGGCCGAATGATCAGCGACGACGATGTTGCCAGCGCTCCGCTTGTCGCGGTCATCAATGAGGCGCTCGCGCGGAAATATTTTGCCAGCGAAGATCCGTTGGGAAGGCAGATCAATCTGGGCGGGAAGGACACCGGAATGATCAAGCCATACACGATCGTCGGAGTGCTTGGCGATCAAGTGGACTCGACATTAGGTGGCGAGGTCCAGCCATTCGTTTTGCTGCCGCAGGAGCAGGTTCCGACCACATCGCTGTTTTACCAGGCGCTGCTAAAGACCGTTGTGAGCTTTGTAGTCAAGACCCGCGGAGATATTCCGGTGGCAGCGGAGATGCGTTCGCTGTTTCACCAGGCCGCTCCAGGTTTTGCGCTCGACAATTTTCAAACCATGCAAGAGGCGGTGGAACAGCACACGTTCAGCCAGCGGCTCGGTCTTTATCTTGTAAGCTCGTTCGCGGGCTTGGCAGTTGCGATGGTGATTGCCGGTCTCTACGGCGTACTGTCGCAGCTGGTCAGCTATAAGCGGCGGGAAATCGGTGTGCGTATGGCGCTGGGCGCAACGCGGAGGAGCGTGGCTCGAATCGTGGTGCAACAGGGATCGATTCTGATCGGCGCTGGGTTGGGCGTCGGACTTCTGCTGGCATTCCCCGCCGAGCGGCTGATCCGAAGTTTCTTGTACCGCGTGCGTCCGCTGGATGCGTGGACCTACATCGCGGTTTTGCTCGCGCTGCCTATCATTGGCTTGATCGCTGCCCTCGTTCCCGCGTTCAAGGCCGCGTCGATTCAGCCCATGCAGGCGCTAAGGGAGGAATGAAGAGCAGCTGCCTGGGACGCCCGGCTGTAGCCGACCCCAGGAAAGAACAGTCATAGCTTGAAACCCGAAGCCCGGTCTAGGAATACCAAGAGCTGGTAATTCTACGGTCAAACCCTCTATGGATAAGAATACGTGTTCAGAGCTGGACACAGCATAACGGTTTTCGGACAAGCCGCCGTGAGCTCCGAACAAATGTCGGGTCTTAAATCCCTTTCTTTCCAGTGTCTCCCGCCATCGTCAATTGGTAACAAGAATGCGCCTTACGACCAGATCTTGGTATGCCAAAATCTTCCTTCGACGTGCGCGCGGTTCGATCGAGGTGACAAGTGCGAACTCTGATCAGAAACGTTCTTTACGGCCTGCGTATGTTGCGCAAGAGTCCGGGCGTGACTGCCGCCGTCATTGCCACACTGATGCTCGGCATTGGCGCTACTACCGCGATTTACACAGTGGTCTATGCCGTTCTGCTTGCGCCGATGCCCTACCCGAATCCCGATCAACTGGTCATGGTGTGGTCAAAGGTCAACGGAGGCAGAAACGGGATGTCGGCCGGAGACTTTATCGACTGGAAAGAGCAGAACCATTCATTCCAGCATATGAGCGCCTTCACCGGAGCCAATTTGAATCTGGCCACGCGGAATCAGCCCGAGCCCATCGATGGGATGCGCTGCACACCGGGCTGGTTCGACATGCAGGGAATCCGGTTTTTGATGGGACGCGATTTTCTTCCTGAGGAAGGAATCCCAGGCAGAGACCGCGCCGCCGTTCTCACCTTCAAATTGTGGAACCGCTTAGGCGCTAATCGGAGCATTCTCAGCCAGCCCGTGCGGATCGACGGCGAGCTTTATAACGTGGTGGGAGTGTTGGCGCCGGGTGTGGGAGATCGTTTCAACTTTGAAATGGCGGTTCCGTTAGCCTTCCGGCCGGAACAGATCAACCACGACTACCACTGGCTTCTGACCATGGCGCGGATGAAACCCGGCGTTACCCTTCAACAAGCGCAGGCCGATATGGACGCGGTTACGAGCCACATTGCCGCCAGTTATCCCGACACGAACAAGGGATGGGGCGCTTCAGTTGAGCCGCTTCAGAATGATTTCCTTCCTCCTGAGCGGATTCGGAACCTCTGGCTCCTTTTAGGTGCGGTCGGATTTCTGCTGCTCATCACCTGCCTCAATATTGCAAACCTCCTACTGGCCAAGGGCGCGGCGCGCCAGAGAGAGATTGCAATTCGAAGTTCCGTAGGGGCTACCCGCTCACGCATCTTTGGTCAGTTCCTGACCGAAAGTGTTGTTCTCGCCCTTCTCGGCGGCGGACTCGGAGTGGCAGTCGGCGTCGGATTGCTACGTGGCATTCTCAGCATCGTGCCGGACGGGATATTGCCATCCGAAGCCAATTTTCAGTTGGACGTTCACGTCCTACTCGTCGCCCTGGCCGCAACCACTCTCGCCGGTTTGTTTTTTGGCTGCGCGCCAGCTTGGTACGCTTCGCGAGTTGATCCCGGAGAATCGTTGAAGGACGGAGGAAGGTCCAGTACCGGCAGCGGCAGTCATAAATTACGGCGAGCGCTCATCATGGGCGAATTCGCCCTGGCTTTGTCATTGCTGGCAGGCGCTGGTCTTGCCATGCATAGCTTTTGGAATCTGACCAGGGTCGATCTCGGCGTGCGCACCGATCATGTCTTGACCTTCAGGCTGGTGCAGCCCGACGGACGGTTTCAAAGTCCCGAACAGATGTATAGCTATAACCAACGGATGTTAAGCGCGCTTCGTTCGGTGGCGGGAGTTTCATCTGCCGCCACCGTGACCGGGATGCCGCTGCGATTCCATAGCGACGGCATGACGCTAAAAGTGGTTGGAGTGACGTATGCAGAGCGGTCGCAGCAGCCGGGGGCAGGTTTCCAATCGATTTCACCGGATTATTTCAAGACCTTCGGCATCCAGATGATGCAGGGACGTGCATTTACTGAACAGGACACGAACACGAGTGTACGGGTCGCGATTGTGAACCAGGAATTCGCTAATCGTTTCCTGAAAGGCATGGACCCGCTCCACCAACGGTTGTCCATTGCACAGCTGATTCCGGGGTCGCCGCAAATCGGTCCGGAAGTCGAATGGCAGATCGTGGGAGTCTGCCACAACGTGAGGTATGGAGATTTTCGCGACGATGATCCGGAAGTCAACGTTCCTTTTGCGCAGTCGTTATCCCCAAGTGTGACCATGGGCGTCAGCACGGCCGAAGATCCAAAGACCATGAACAGGACCATCGCAGCAGCCGTTCATTCCGTGGATTCCCAGATTGCCTTGGCGAACGTGCGCACCATGGATCAAGTCAGAGAAGAATCGCTCGGCGAGGACCGATACACGATGGTTCTGTTTGCCGGGTTCGCGGCCGTGGCCCTTTTGCTGGCGGCGGTTGGCATTTACGGCTTGATGGCATTTGCCGTTGCGCAGCGAACCCAAGAAATAGGCCTGCGTCTAGCACTCGGCTCCGGCAAGATGAGCGTAATCTGGCTGATCCTCAAAGAAGCTTCGCTGCTGGCCGCTATCGGACTTGGAATTGGCCTTGCTGGGTCGGTGCTTGTGGGCCGGATCATGCGCACTACTCTGTATGGGGTCGCCGCGATAGATTTCGCCGTGATCGTCTCAGTTGCCGTGGTCCTATTTTTCACTGCCATATTTGCTTCCTACTTGCCGGCGCGTCGGGCGGCGTCTATCGACCCCATTCACGCACTTCGAACTGACTAGCCCGCACCTTTCGTTGTTTTGTTTGGGGAATCAAGATGAGATGCGACCGGTTGGGCGTTGATCTGAAGCTGTTTTTGCATCGTCCCCGGCAGAAGTGTTCCAGCGGTTTGCCGGGATTAGTAGCGAGAAATCGGCATGTGGAAAGTTATGCTTTCTGACTGAGGTTTGCTTGACTGGATTACTCCCAAATCACGGGCAAACCGAAGGTGACGTCGCTTGTTTTAAGTGGGCGATTACACTCAAACCCTTCGGCACAAGGGAATGAGTCTGATCGCGTTGTCACATCCATCAACGAGACTGAGACTGTACCAGCCTCAATCTCGTTGTGGAATCGTTTATTGACCGACCGAGCTTTGTTCCCGCCGCCACAGCGGCATGCCGTTCGAGCCCGCCGCGAGCATGCCCAGGGACGGCCCAACTTGCTTCTGGGTGTTCTCCACCGGAACCTCGGCTGTAGAAGTCGTGGCGCCCGCTTTGATCGTCTTGTTGGCTACGCTTTCGTAAGCGTATTCGGTGATACTGGCCGTCAATGGCGACCCATTGGGGTTCGAAGTCGTCTTAATGTTCAGTCGAACCCAGCCGTAGTGAGTCTTCCCGTTCAGCTGGAATTTGACCCCCATGTACTTGTTTTTGGGATTCCCGCAGCCAATATAGAGATGAGTGAGATTCGTGCCCCAATATCCCTTGCAATACTTGTTGGCTCCGCTGGATGCACTCAACTCTACAAGGCCGGCGTACCAGAAAAATGGGGCCGAGGCGCCGATCTTGGTATTTTGCGCCAGCGCCTGGGCATATGGGTCCCAGCCGCCCCCCATCATCACTCCATCGTTGTTCTTGTTGACGGCGTCCACCAATAGGGTTCTGTCAGGGCTGTCTGAGTCCTGAGAGAGCGTGAAGGAAATATCGTTGACTCCGTTATTGGCTAACGAGAGATACACCGGCTTCGGGTTTTTCCCGGCGGGGATGGGAATGGTCTTGTGGGTCACGATAACTTCGCCCATAGCCGGCTGCACCATCGCCAACAAACTTACGCCGGCGGCGGCCGCCGCAAGCGAATACGCACCAGCTAGGCGGTTGAGATTGTTCGAGGATGATTTCTTGGCAGAATTGGTGGGCTGAGTGGACATGCAAGTCCTCCGTCAAAAATTGGAATTTGTTTTTGGCCCCAAGGGGAGGATAGAGATGTTTCTGTGTCAGTCAAGCGCGCGGCTGAGCTGGCCATCGACTTGGCTTTCACAGAAGATGAAAATATCTAACTAACTTAGCCAATTGTCAAGGGTGAAGGAATCTGCACAGCTCTCACGATTGGCGTAAACAGGTGGGATGGGCGACATGGACCCAATAATGAGCATAATGACGAGTTCCGGGGCGGGTCCGAAGTAAACAACTCAGAACCGAGAAGACAGGACAGGAGACGGCCGACGACAGCGCAGGTTCAGGCTTGTGGGGCGGATGATGCAAGTGTAAAATCGCGGCGCCCGTGAGGCCGAGGAGAAATGTCGGCCCAGATGATGACTTTAAATGGAGATTCTATGATGCCCAGAAAAGTTCGCTTTGCACTGCGCATTGCAGCTGCAGCCGTTCTCAGCACTTGCTGCCTCTTGCCCGTTTCTGTCGGACAGACCGCAGATTCAGATGCCGATCTCGCAGCGCGCGACGATTGGCGCGCCGTAGTCTCGCAAAATGCCGATCCTCGCGAGGGGTGCTTTCAGGTAACGTTTCCCAGCATCGCGTGGGAGCAGGTGGAGTGCAAAGCCTTGCATCCACGCGTGCATCCAGTCGTCCGCAAACCTGGGGAAGAAGTCTCGGGCAACGGCAATGACTATGTGGCTGAAAGTTCGGGGCTGACCAGTGGGGCACTTGGAAGCTTTCCCACGGTTTCGGGCGTGAAAAGCGAGAAGAGTGTTGGCGTGGCCGAATACGGAGACGGAGGCATCCTCGGGCCGAATGAATATTCGCTTCAGTTGAATACAAATTTCACGGGCACGACAACTGCATGTGATGGTCACTCCGGTTGTGTCGTCTGGCAACAGTTCATATATGCAACGGACTATGCGGTCAAGGGCAAGGGAGCGGTTTTCATGCAGTATTGGCTGATCGGTTGGGGCAGTTCGGCTTGTCCGAGCGGTTTCGGCAGCGACGGCGGGGGCGATTGCTACGGGAACAGCAAGTACGTAGAGGCACCCGATGTGAAGCCGACCTCTCTTGGCAGTCTGTCGCTCTCGGGCGCCGCCGCACCGGGCGGCAGCGATACCGTGGTATTTACTGACGGAAGCACTGCCTACAAGGTCAGCGGATCTGACAGTGTGCTTGATATCTCGCAGGTTTGGAAAGAGTCAGAATTCAACGTCGTCGGGGATGCCGGCGGTTCGCGGGCGAATTTCAATACGCCGGTCTCGATCACGGTGAAGGTAGCACTGACGGACGGTACCACCTCAGCCCCAACCTGTGTCGCGAATGCCGGCACAACCGGAGAGAGCAACAACTTAAATCTGGGCAAGTGCACTACCGCGAGTGGTTCGTCGCCTTCGATTCAGTTCACCGAATCGAACTGAGTCGTCCCGTTTTCAGCCGTAATTGACCACATGTTTCCCTTGGTCAATTCATTTGCGGGTAACCCATCCTTGCGCACTCTTTGCGCAAGGGTGGGATCCCTCGGACCCAACCTCATATCGTCGAACAGGAATCAGTGCAGGCCTACTCGTGGGCGCTTTGCACCGGGGGGGCGGACGAAGGCGTCCGCCCCTACACAAGTGCTACTGAATCAGCGTGCCTCCGTTGCCGTTTGGCTCTGCATCGGGTGCAATCACCACGGCCGCCGCCACGCGATCTCCGGGCTCCATGTTGAGGAGTCGGACGCCCTGGGCGTTGCGGCCGGATTCGCGAATCGTAGTCGAATCCATGCGGATGATCTTGCCGTAGTGGCTGATCAACATCACCTCGGATGTTTCGTCCACTTGGGCGATGCCGACGACTTTGCCGACACGCTCGGTGGTCTTCAGGTTAATGACGCCCTTGCCTCCGCGATTGGTCAGGCGGTATTCCTCGGCGGCGGTGCGCTTGCCGAATCCGTTTTCGGTGACGGAGAGAATCAGTGATCCTTTGACAGCGGCGTCGATCACTTCCGGCTCTCCTTCGACCTTTTCCTTCGGAGGAGCTGGCGCGTCGGGCTTGGTCGTAGTGGCCATACCTACGACGTAGTCTCCCTTTTCCAGATCGATGCCCCAGACGCCGTAAGCCGCGCGGCCCATCGGGCGGACGTGGCTTTCGTCAAAGCGAACAGCCATGCCTTCATGCGAGGCGAGGAAGATGATCTGGTTGCCGTCGGTGATGCGGCAGGCTACCAGTTCGTCGCCCTCCTCGATTCCGATGGCGTTGATGCCGTTCGAGCGCACGTGCATGAATTCACGCAACTCGGACTTCTTGACGAGACCATTGCGGGTCGCAAAGAAAATGTATTTGTTGGCCTCTTCAAGGTTGCGCACGGCGAGCATGGTCTTCGTGGTTTCCCCGGGCTGCAGGCCGATGAGGTTGCCGACGTGTTTGCCCTTGCCCGCGGCGCTGACGTCGGGAATCTCATACACCTTAATCCAGTACACACGGCCTTTATTCGTGAAGATCATGATGTAGGCGTGCGTGGAGGCGATGAAAAGATGCTCGACGAAATCCTCGTCGCGCGTCTTCATGCCGGTGCGTCCCGTGCCTCCGCGGCGCTGCATGCGATAGGTGGAGATCGGCGTACGCTTCATGTAGCCGGAATGGCTGACGGTGACCGCAACCTGCTCGTCTGCGATCAGGTCTTCGAGAACAATCTCGGCGGCCTCGTCTTCGATGCGGGTGCGGCGCTCGTCTCCGTAGAGCTTCTTCACTTCCTCGAGCTCTTTGATGATGACGTTGCGGAGTTTCTTCTCAGAACCGAGGATCGATTCGTACTCTGCGATGCTTTCACGAACGCCCTTCAACTCGTTTGAAATTTCATCGATCGACAGTTTGGTCAGGCGATGCAACTGCAGTTCGAGGATTGCGTCCGCCTGCTTGGCGGTGAAGGGCTTTTCAGGATCAACCTTGGGTGCGCGGCCTGTGACATTGATGTCGATCTTCTTGCCGCCGAAATACTGGACCAAGTTCTCGCGCGCATCGGCGCGGTTGGCGCTGGCGCGAATGATGGTGATGACATTGTCGAGATGGTCGAGGGCCTTGAGATAGCCTTCGAGAATGTGCTCCCGGTCCTTGGCCTTGTTAAGTAAATACGCTGTTCGGCGGCGAACGACATCGACGCGGTGCTCGATGAAATATTTAATGGTCTGGATCAGTCCCATTTCGCGCGGCTGTCCATTGACCACAGCCAGCAGGATCATCGAGAAGCTTTCCTGCATCTGCGTGTGCTTGAAGAGTTGATTCAGAACGATCTGAGGTTCGGCGCCGCGCTTGAGTTCGACCACGATGCGCATGCCGTCGCGATCGCTTTCATCGCGGATGTCGGAGATGTCTTCGATGTCTTTATTGTTCACTAACTGCGCGATGCGCTCGACGAGGCGGGCCTTGTTCACCTGGTAAGGGATTTCGGTGACAATGATCGCCTGGCGATCTTTGTTGACGTTCTCGATAGCGGCCTTGGCGCGCATCATGAAGCGTCCGCGCCCGGTGCGGTAAGCTTCGAAAATTCCGGTGCGGCCGTGGATCATACCGGCGGTCGGGAAATCAGGGCCCTGCACGAACTTCAGAAGCTCCGCGAGTTGCGCGTTGGGATTGTTCACCAGCGTAATGGTCGCGTCGACGATCTCCGTGAGATTGTGTGGCGGAATCTTGGTCGCCATGCCCACGGCAATTCCGTCCGAGCCGTTGATCAAAAGATTGGGAATGCGCGCGGGAAGAACATCCGGCTCGATTTCACTGCCGTCGTAGTTGGGATGGAAGTCGACGGTCTCTTTGTCGAGATCTTCGAGAAGCGCAGTTGAAACCTGTGCGAGTTTCGCTTCAGTGTAACGATCGGCTGCGGGTGGATCTCCATCTACAGATCCAAAGTTTCCCTGACCAAAAATAAGCGGGTAGCGCATTGACCAATCTTGCGCTAGACGAACCAAGGCGTCGTACACGGCAAGGTTGCCGTGCGGATGGTACTTGCCCATCACGTCTCCGACGATGCGGGCGCATTTACGCGTCGCGCGATTGGGCTGCAGGCCCATCTGCTGCATTGTGTATAAAATTCGGCGGTGGACTGGCTTCAGTCCGTCACGGACGTCGGGCAGCGCACGACCGATAATTACCGACATCGAGTAGTCGAGATACGACCGGCGCATCTCCTCTTCGATATTGACGGGTTGAATATTCAGCGCGCCGGGGCCGTCGCCGCCACCGGGAGGAGGAGTAAGAGGAAGTTCAGGATTCTGATCGTCTGCCATGGTTGGGTCTTGGCCTTTTGACTCTAGCTCGTGGCTTGAATCCAAGCTTTGGCGTTGATATTTCTTTGCCAGCTAGAATCTTGTAACTGCTTGTTTCTACAGGATGTTATATGCCCTGGGAACTGTATTAATTATACCATGAATTTCCGCTCTTTCGCGCGCCACCGTTGACTTGATTGAGGCGGGAACAAGGTCTCGTTCCGAGTTGGGAAATTCACAACAAAAGATTGGATTCTTGGGTTGGATGTCACTGCGAAGCGAGGGCGCGCCCTGCTAGGCTGCGCCGCATGAAGCGGATTCCATCACTGGATGGCCTGCGGGCAATTGCAATTTCACTGGTCGTGTTAGGACATTGGGCGGAGGTCGCTTATCAATCACCCATTGCGGGCGCGTACGCCAGTTTGGGCAGGCGAATCTTTTTCGTTCTCTCCGGATATCTGATCACGACACTGATGATGAAGGAGTATCGGAAGGTTTCAACCATACGTCTGCAACGTTTCTACGTGCGTCGAGCGTATCGAATCTTGCCAGCAGCCATTGCGTTTATGGTTCCGGTGTTTGTGATCTTCTGGCACGACTTGCGGTGGTATCACATGGCTGCCGCGGCATTTTATGTAGTGAATTTCGACTTTACGCATCCCTGGTTTCTCGGTCACCTGTGGTCGATCAGCGTACAGGAGCAGTTCTATTTGCTGTGGCCGAGCGTGTTGAAGAAATGGTATCGGTATCGAATAATCATCCCACTCGTAGTCATCGCATTTGCGCCTCTGTACCGCATCGCGTGCCACTTCGCAGGTTTACACGGACGAGCAGATGAGACATTCCCGGCGGTGGCCGACATTCTCGCGATTGGCTGCCTCACGGCGATTTTCGAGACTCGACTGCCGCAGATTCGAGTGTGGTGGGCGGCATTGATGATCTGCCCCATCGTCTTCGTGCCCATTCATATGGGCATACTGCGATTCCATACCACGCCGCTGATGCTTTTCTTGCTCTGGCCGGCGCTGCATTTTTCGATTGCGGGATTGCTCATGCACGCGGTGCAGAAGCCCTATTGGATATTGAATGTGAATCCCGTGATGTGGCTGGGCAAGATTAGCTACGGTCTGTACCTGTGGCAGCAACTGTTCGCATATGGCAACCATCCTCGGCCCTGGTACTTCGTATTCTTTGCCGTGGGGATGGCGGCTGCTTCTTACTATCTGCTGGAACAACCAATGCTGCGATTGAGGGAGAACAGAGTAGAGAAAAGAAAAGCTGCAGTAGAACTGGCGCGCGCGGCATAGCGAGTCTCTCTGGTTTGCGATGGCGAGTGGCGATCTTTGGCGGGATTTAGGGTCCTACAATTACTTCATTGGGCGCAGAAGGAAGGCGAAAAGCAACTCCGCGATCCTGATTTGCCTTCACTGTTTCGGGCAGGTTGAGAGAGGAGAGTTCGATTTTGCGATTCCATGAACCACCGGTGTAGTAGTCCGCCGCCGCGTAGAGGACTCCGTTGGAGATGGTGAAGTCCGATACTTCCGCCCTGGATCCGTCCCGAAACACAAGAATCGCATTCACACTCTCTCGCAGGGAGACGCGACGAAGATCGAGTGGCTTTGTAAGGACAGACGAGGTTGTCTGGTCATCCAGCATCTGCGTCCCGGATTCGTTTTCACCACTCAGTTGGACGTATCGATTTCCCTGCAATTCAATGAGGAGAGGCTGCGCGGGCGCTGTGGTGCGCTCAGACGCGGACGCCACTGCCGGCGGTGGCTGGATCATGATTACGGGTGGCTGAGATGCAACAGGATAGCCCGTATCGTAGAGATAATCGGAATATAGAGGATCCGCCAAAGAGAGTGGATAATATGAAGCCCCGAAGTTTCCGTGAGCATGGCCAAAATGCTGGAAGCTCCGACCGGCGAAGTGCGGAGAGGAAGAAAATCGCTGGGCCGCCGCGCTGAGAGGAATGGCAGCAAGCAGTGCGATAACAAAGAACCGACCCATTTCAGTTCACCCGAGTCGAGGGTGGAAGTTGGAAGATCACGCCCCGATCCTCATTCTGCTTTTGCGTGGCCTCGAGATCGAGATCGGTCAGTGCCACCTTGCGGGGATGGCCGGAGGTCAAATCAAAGAGCGTCGATCCTACGATGGCGTAGTTCTCAACTTCCAGCTTACGACCATCTTTGAAAACCAATAGCGTCGGATCTTGTGCGGGTTCCGGATCCGAAGAATTGTCAGCAGCGACCGCCGAAGGAGATGGATAACCCTCACTGCCCGGAGGAACATAAGAACGAGAGCCCGCGCCGCGACGATCGAAAACTGTTGGGCCACCCTGGTAATTGGGATCGTTATCGCTGCCGTCCGCATAATCCTCTGCGGCACCATTGTCGACCGCGTACGGAACCGGCACTGCATACAAGTACGGCGTAAATTCCCCGGAACGGCGATGACGGTGTTGAGCGTCCCCGTTGTGAGGGATATGGGGTGATGTAGACGGAGTAACCCGAGAATTAGGCGCGTAGCCCCGAGGGCCCAAGGATGTCACGCTCGAAGGAGGACCGTTAACAGCGCGTCCGCCAAAGCCGGGAGACGTTACAGAGGCAGGGGCTCCGTTGA
>Ga0209624_10000900_pt1 | contig 24986 bp, 23 predicted proteins | sample JacPinW_OM2H0_O1_FD_188565 | JGI IMG/M metagenome (GOLD analysis project Ga0209624, IMG submission 188565) | Forest soil microbial communities from Algoma, Ontario, Canada - Jack Pine, Ontario site 1_JW_OM2H0_O1 (SPAdes) (version 2) | ecosystem: Environmental > Terrestrial > Soil > Boreal...
CTCGCGCGGCGAGATTTTCTCGCCGCCGCGGTTGATGATTTCCTTCAGCCGTCCGGTGAGCGTCAGGTAGCCGTCGGCGTCGATGACGCCCTGATCGCCGGTGCGGAACCAGCCGTTGACGAACGCCTCGCCGTTCGCCTTCGGATTATTCTCGTAAGCGGCGGTGACGTTTTCGCCGCGAATGACGACTTCGCCGGTTTCCCCTCGGCTCATGAGCAGCCCGGCCTCGTCCATGATGGCGATCTCGGGACCCGCGGGGACGCCGACCGATCCGGGTTTGCGGATTCCATTGAGAGGATTGGACGCCATCTGGTGCGTCGCTTCCGTCATCCCGTAAGCCTCGATGACCGGGCATTTGAATGCCGTCTCGAGTTCGCCGATGACGGTTGGCGGCAGCGACGAGGACGACGAGCGCACGAAGCGCAGCGGGTGACGGGCGATGATCTCCTTGTGGCGCCCCGCACGCGTCAGGATCGTCTGATGCATGGTCGGCACCGCCGTGTACCAGGTGGGCTTGGCCTCCTCCATCTCGGCGAAGAATTTCAACGCATTGAACCCCGGCGTGCAGAACACGGCGCCGCCGCGCGAAAGCGGAGCGGAAAGACCGGCGATCAGCCCGTGAATGTGGAACAAGGGCATCACGTTGAGCGCGCGATCATTGGCCGAAAGCTCGAGCGAGGCCGCGATGTTGCGGGCCGAGGTCCAGATGTTGGCGTGTGTCAGCGGCACGATTTTCGGCCGCGAAGTGGTGCCCGAGGTGTGCAAGATGAGGGCGGTGTTGCTGGCTTCGGCGGGGCCGGAACTCGACGCCGCGCCCCTCGTAACGCCGGAAAGCCGGAAGGCGCCGGCTTCCGCCCGCGGTTCGGGAGTCAGGGTAATGACGGCGACGCCGAGCTTCTCAGCCGCTCGAAGCGCAGGCGATTCGCTACCCGCTTCGACGATCAGCGCCTTCGCTTTGAGATCCTCGAGGTAGAACTCGAAGTCGTCCTGGCGATAGGCGGGATTGAGCGGCGCCGCGGCCGCGGCGGACGCCACGCAGAGAAACGCCGCCGCCATTTCGGGTCCGTTCGGCAGCACGATGGCGACGCGATCGCCGCGGCCGATTCCGAGTTCGTTCAGCGACCGGACGGAGCGATCGATCAGCGCCCGCAGGCCCGCATAGCCCAGCGGCGGCTGATCGCGTGCGGCGATGGCGACAGCCTCGTCACGCCCCGATGCGACGAGGCCTCTCAAGGTACGATCCGCGCTCATGGCCCTCAACTCCAAATGCGCTATTGCCGCGTCAGCGACAGCCCGCTTCCGCTCCGAGCGACGGTCTCACCCAAAAGCTTGGTCACCGCATAGATTGCGTCAAGATGCGGGGTCGGGACATTGACGAGACGCGCGAGTTCGATGACCGAGCCGAGCAGCGCGTCGATCTCGGTCGCTCGGCCGTGCTCGATGTCCTGCAGCATCGAAGTCTTGTGCGCGCCGATGCTCTCGGCGCCGGCGATGCGCTTGTCGATGCTGAGACGGAAACGGATGCCGAACGCTTCGCCAACGCTTTGCGCTTCCTGCATCATCGCCGTCGCGAGCGCGCGTGTCCGCGGGAAGCGGCAAAGATCCTCCAAAGTGGCGTGGGTGAGCGCGCTAATCGGATTGAAGGTCAGATTGCCCCAGAGCTTCGTCCAGATTTCGGTGCGCACGTCGGCGAGCACAGACGATTTGAAGCCTGCTCTCGTGAAGAGCTCGGACACCGCCGCGATGCGGTCGGTCTTTTGGCCGTCGATTTCGGCGACCGGCAAGCGATGCCCCTCGATATGCCGGATGACGCCCGGCGCTTCGATCTCCGCCGCCTGGTAGCTGATCGCAGCGACGATTGCGTCGATCGGCAGATTGCGAGCGATCACCCCGCCGGGATCGACGCTCTCGAGCCGAACGCCCTCGTGTGGCCTCCCATGCTTATGAAAATACCACCAGGGCATGCCGTTTTGCGTCGTCATGAGCGTCGTCGAGGGAGTCAAGATCGAGGCGAGCTCGGCGGCGATCGGCGTGAGCTGATGCGCCTTGACTCCGAGCACAACGAGATCCGCGCCGCCGGCTTCGGCGATGCGGTCTGTCGCCTCGACGCGTGTCACGATCTCTTCGCCGTTCTCCTTGAGCGTAAGCCCGCGTTCGCGGATCGCCTTCAGATGCTCGCCGCGCGCCACCACCTTCACACGCTCGCCCGCCGCGGCGAGCTTGGCCGCAATATGGCCGCCGATCGCGCCTGCGCCGATGACCGTGATGTTCATCGCGGGATCCCGACCCATCCGTCAGAACACGCTGCGTTTCGCTGGAATCGTCATTGCGAGGAGCGCAGCGACGAAGCGATCCAGGGAACGTGGGGCCCTACGTTCCCCTGGATTGCTTTCCCCCGGGCTTGGACCCGGGGGTCGCAATGACGATCGAAGCCCAGAGCCATTTGCTCCAAGCCCCGACATTGATTTCATGCGCATTTTCCTACCACAATGAATTCGCGGGAGAGGATTCACCCAGCTGGAGGCTCGAAGCTTTGGACTACCGCAAGCAGTTTAGCGTCAAATCGGCTGAAAAAGTCCGGCTCGATAAGCTTGATCCGTCCTACACGGGCAAACTCACATCCGAGGATGCGGCCAAGGACGACGGCAAACGCTATCTCAAGGAACTCGCCCATCAGCAGGCCTTGCTCTACGCCGAGCACAAACATTCGGTCCTCGTCGTCTTGCAGGGGATGGACGCCGGCGGCAAGGACGGCACGATCAGGCACGTGTTCAGCGGCGTCAACCCGCAGGGCGTCGACGTCGCCAGCTTCAAGCAGCCGACGCCGCTCGAACTCGCGCATGACTTTCTCTGGCGCGTCCACGCCCAGGCGCCGAGAGCCGGCCAGATCGTCATCTTCAACCGCTCACACTACGAGGACGTGCTGGTCACGCGCGTGCACAAGCTCGTTGATAAGAAAACCTGCGGCCGCCGCTATGAGCATATTCGCGATTTCGAGGCGCTGCTCGTCGAATCCGGAACCACTATCCTCAAATTCTTCCTCCATATCAGCAGGGAAGAGCAGCTCGCTCGTTTTGCCCAACGCCTGGATGATCCAGGGCGCAACTGGAAGATCAGCGAATCTGACTATTCAGAGCGTGAATTGTGGGACGATTACGTCGACGCCTACGAGGACGCAATCCGCGCGACCAGTACGGCGAACGCGCCATGGTATGTGATCCCCGCTAACCACAAGTGGTTTCGCAATCTCGCGGTGTCGCATATCATCGCCGATTCTATGGCTGACCTCGACCTCGCCTTCCCAGCGCCCTCCGTCAATCTCGCGGACATAAAGCGCAAGTATCATGCGGCCGTCGAGGAAGGTAAGGACGGGCGAAAACCAGGCGGTCGCAAGAAGGGTTAATAGCGATCGACCCGCCGATTCGAGCGGAGCGCACGAACTTAGGCTTTTCAAGATCCCCTTCTGGACCACCCAAACAAAACAACGTATGCCGAGTTGGCTCCCGTGGGCCGGGAGGGCTGCGATTCTTTTGAACGGAAGCGTGGGGGGCCGAGCGGATCGCCCCGCGCGACAATGAAGAGGACGCCATGGGAAACCGGACGTTCAAGATCTTCCTCATAAAGCCGTCGCACTATGACGACGACGGCTATGTGATCCAATGGCGCCTCTCCACCATCCCCTCGAACAGCCTCGCCAGCGTCTACGGGCTTTTGGCCGCCTGTAGGGACGAGCGCGCTCTTGGCCCCGACGTCGACATCGAGATCGACGCCTGCGACGAGTGCAACACGGTCATCGACGTCAAGGCGATCTCGCGGCGCGTCAAGGCGGCGGGCGGCGGATTTGTCGGGCTCGTCGGGGTTCAGTCGAATCAGTTTCCGCGCGCCCTCGATCTAGCCCGCGGGTTCCGGGCGAAAGGCGTGCCCGTGGTGATCGGCGGGTTCCACGTCTCCGGCTGCATATCCATGCTTCCTGAGCTGCCGGTGGATATGAAGGAAGCGCAGGCGCTCGGCGTGACCCTGTACGCTGGCGAGGGCGAAGGCCGGATGGCCGATCTCCTACGCGACATCGACGCCGGCCAGGCGAAGCCTCTTTACAATTACCTCAATGACATGCCCGGCATGGAGGCGGCGGCGATCCCGGTCTTGCCGAAGGAAATCGTGGGGCGGATTGTCGGCCATCATGCCTGCTTCGACGCCGGCCGCGGCTGCCCGTTCCAGTGCAGCTTCTGCACGATCATCAATGTTCAGGGCCGCAAGTCGCGCTATCGGAGCGCCGATGACGTCGAGGCGATCGTGCGCGCCAATTACGCCCAGGGCATCAACCACTATTTCGTCACCGACGACAATTTCGCCCGCAACCGCAACTGGGAGGCAATCCTCGACCGGCTGATCGATCTGAGGACCAACAAGGGCATTCCGATCAAGCTGATCCTTCAGGTCGACACGCTCTGCCACAAGATCCCGGGCTTTATCGAGAAAGCGGCGCGAGCCGGTTGCAACCAGGTCTTCATCGGGCTTGAGAGCATCAATCCCCAATCGCTTCAGGGCGCGAAAAAGCGGCAGAACAAGATCTGGGAATACCGGGTCATGCTGCAGGCCTGGCGAAAGCACAAAGTGATGACCTGGGCGGGCTTCATCATCGGTTTTCCGACCGACACGCCCGAATCGGTCGCCCGCGACATCGACATCATCAAGAAGGAACTGCCGCTCGACATCCTCGAATTCTTTTGCCTGACGCCGCTTCCCGGCTCCGAGGATCACAAGACCCTTTACCTCAAAGGGGTTCCGATGGACCCGGACATGAACAAATACGACCTCGAGCATGTCTGCACCGGCCATTCCGCCATGTCGGGCGAGGCTTGGAACCAGACCTATCGCGACGCGTGGAAGCAGTACTACACCGACGAGCATGTCGAGACGGTGCTCAAACGCGCCGCCGCCACCGGGCTCAGGATGAACAAGATCGCCGACGTGATGACGGCCTTCTCCTCCGCCGCGCGGATCGAGGGCGTCCATCCGCTGCAATGCGGCATCGTCCGCCGCAAGGTGAGGACGAGCCGCCGGCATGGGATGCCGATCGTCAATCCGCTGATTTTCTATCCCGTCCGGGCGGTCCAGTTTGTGTCCGTAGTCGCCCAATGGCTCACCGTTGGGTGGCGCTATCACCGGATCAAGAAGTGCATCGTCCAGGATCCCGCCAGCAAGGCCTATGTCGACGACGCGACGCGCCCGGCCTTGATCGAGGACGCGGAAACCGATGAATTGGTCATGTTCTTCGCCGACAAGATCCCCGATACCCACGGCGCGCCGAAACGGCAGCCCCTCCCCGCTTCGTCAGCGGCGTAAGCATGCGATGCCGCGCCTATCAAGTCTTAGCGGCCACGCCATCCGCCGAAATCGGCTTTTCTTAACTGGGTCTTGACCATGCGCATCTGGCGATTTCCATAATTTCGCCACCGATGATATGGAAGCGCCGCCCGAGCGGGATTCGCCGGTGGCGATTATGAATGCGGGTCGACCATCGACCGGCGCGAGGGGCTGAAGCCGAGGGACTGAAGCATTGTTTCTTTGGCGTAAAGCCCGCGAGCGTGCGCTCTCGCTCCTTAATGCGCCCTCGAACGCGACCCTGCGCCGGCTCCTGACCGATCAGGGGTTCAAGCACTGGCAGGGTTATCTTTTCGCCTTCGCGATGATGGGCCTTATCGCGCTCACCACCGCGCTGTCGGCCTGGATCATCGGCCAGATCATCAATGAGGTCTTCGTCGGCCGCCGGCTCGCGGCGGTGTGGGAAATCACAGCGGCGATCGTGGTCATTTACACGGTCAAGGGCTTGGCGACCTATGGGCAGCAAGTCATCCTGTCGCGGGTTGGCAACAGCATTGTCGCCGACGTCCAGCGGCGCATCTTCTCCCAGATGCTGAGGATGGAGGTCGCTTACTACAGTCGCAGGCATTCGTCCGAATTCATCGCCCGCCAATCGTTCATCGCCCAGTCGGCGAGCACCGTGCTCAACCTCCTCATCACCACGCTCTCTCGCGACGCGCTGACCATCGTCGGGCTCGTCGTGGTCATGGTGTCACAAGATCCGCTGCTGTCGTTCTTCGCGCTCATGTTCGTGCCGATCGCAGTGTTCGGCGTGCGCAAGATCGGCGTTCGCGTGCGCACGATCATGGCGAGCGAGTTCCAGGGCGCGATGCAAATGATGGAATCGCTGCAGGAGACTGTGCAGGGTATCCGCATCGTCAAGGCGTTCACCCTCGAGAACTTCATGCGTGAAAGGCAGGACAAGGCGATCGTCAGCTTCCAGACGGCGGCCAACAAGCTCGCTCGCGTCAGTTCTCGCACGAGCCCAATCATGGAGAGCCTGGGCGGCTTCGCCATCGCCGCTGTGGTGCTCTATTCCGGCTATACCGTGATCATCCGCGGCAACCCGCCCGGGAGCCTCTTTTCCTTCATCACCTCCGTGATCATGCTCTATGAGCCGATGAAGCGCGTGGCGCGGCTGCATGTGGACCTGTCGTCGTCTCTGTTCGGCGTCGCCATGCTCTATACGTTCCTTGACGAGCGCGATTACGAGAACGATCAACCGCAGGCGCCCGCGCTTCAGGTGACGAACGGTAAGATCGAGTTTCGCGACGTCACATTCGGCTATCGGCCCGGCGAGACCGTTCTGCACGGCATAAGCTTCGTCGCCGAGGCCGGTAAGACGACCGCGCTGGTTGGCCGCTCGGGCGGCGGCAAATCGACCGTGATGAACCTCATTCTGCGCCTCTATCAGGTCGGGTCGGGGGAGATTCTGTGCGACGGACAGGATACTGCGGCCGTCGGCCTCACGTCGCTGCGCCAGCAGATCGGTTATGTCGCGCAGGAGAATTTCTTGTTCAAAGGTTCGGTGCGCGACAACATCGCGATGGGCCGACCCGGCGCGAGCGAGGACGAGATCGTCGCCGCCGCCAAAGCGGCCTATGCGCACGATTTCATCATGGGCTTCGAGCGCGGCTATGACTCGCCATGCGGTGAGCACGGTATGCAGCTGTCTGGCGGACAACGTCAGCGCATCGCCATCGCCCGCGCTTTCCTCAAGGACGCGCCGATCATCCTTCTGGACGAAGCGACTTCAGCGCTCGATTCCGAATCCGAGCAGGCGATTCAGAAAGCGCTCCGCACTTTGTGCGAAGGACGCACGACGATCGTCATCGCTCACCGGCTGTCGACGGTGGCGCAAGCCGATGAAATCTGCGTCATCGACCGCGGCCGTATTGTCGAGCGCGGACGGCACGGCGAGCTCCTGGCGCAGGGGCGCACCTATACCCACATCGCGCAGACGCAGTTTCCGCGCGACGCCGCCTGATGGTTTCAGTCGTCGGTTCCCGAATGCTTGGCGGGCTCGCCGCCCTCGAATTGCGCAAACCTCGAGCGCCGGCTGACCGCCTACGCTGGCCCGTGGCAGCGCCGCGCCTTCAACGGCCGAGCACGGCAATCAAATTGTCGACGCCGACCGGCGAAATGCGGAATAACCCGGAATAGGGCTGACTGAACTCGAGAATCAGGTAAATCGCGCTGGCGACCGCGATCGAGCCAAGCGCCTCGATGGCGACGCTGAATCCGTTGAAAGCGCCAAGCAATCCGAAGCTCATGAACAAGAGCGCCGCCCATCCGATGACCACGAAGAGGAGAAGCTTCGGCACTGGATTGGCCAATCGACGGGTCATCAACAAGGTCGTTTCCACCACCTCTATGAAATTGGGCATGGCGGTCGTGATAATCTGCTTCTGTTGATCTGTGCTGGGCTCGAGAGTGGCGAAAAAGCCCATGATGTCATGCAGATCCGCGCGCAGCTGCGCATGAGGTGTTGCGCCGATCGCCCGACCACCCCAGAAACGATCGCGCGCGCGCACGACCGCCGCGCGCAGCAAATCCCGTCCCCGATCCGCTTCCGGCCCATATTGCTCGAGGGCGAAGTCGAGTTTCAGGATCAGCGGCCCCAACGACTGCGATTCCGTGTTCTGGTTGGTGTAGACGCCATAGGTCGTCCATACGAGCAGGCCGAGCACCAGAGCGAGCAGCAAGCTCACGAAACCGATGATCGAGCCGATCATGTCCTTCGCGCCGGCGACCTCCTGGACGGGCAACAGCCATTGAAGGAAGAAGCCGAGCAGTCCGCTCGCGAAGGTCAGCAGGGCCACGATCAGGGTTCTGGCCAGGGGATTCACGCGTGGCCTCCGGTAGCGAGAACCGAAATACCGTCGCCGCGATCCAACGCCCCGAACCTCCCTAAAGCCATCTGGGCCTGCTGACCCAGCCTTTATGGTTAATACCATTATGAAAATGATAAATCAACTGAGCGCTGTCTTCAAGGGACGACGCCTACGGACTATGGACGCAGGGGTCAGTCTCGGCCGCAGGCCTGCGCCCGTCGCTGAGGCAGCCCGCTCGGAAGCGGCTCCTCGGTCAAGCCTGGGTCTGCACGCCCGCCTGCTCGACGCGGATAGCGGCTTCGACCTTCTCCGCGCCGCCACTATGGGCTGAGCGGGTCATCGCGCCGTCCTGGCCGTCGAAGCCGATGGCGACGCGGACATAGCGGTCGTCCGGACAGATTGGAACGGTCGCATCGAAGGCGACCCAGCCGAGTTCCGGAATGTGGGCCTCGGCCCATTCGTGCGCGCCCGCCTCGGCGGACCCGTCGGCTAGGCGATAACCTGCGACGAAACGGGCTGGAATTCCGCGCCAGCGCGCGCAGGCGATGAAAATGTGGGCGAAATCGACTGCTCGCGCGCGCCTCAGCGCGAAAGCTTCGATCGCGGAGCCGGCGGCGTCTTTCTCTTCGGGGTGAAGGGGCAAGGCCTCATGCAACGCGGCCATAAGCCGGTGCATCGAATCGAGCGGGCTGTCGGCGCCGCTGGTCGCCTCCGCGGCGAAGGCGCGCAGCGCCCCGTTGAGCTGGGCAAGCGGGCTCTCGCGCAAATACATCTCGGGCGGCAATCTTTCCGCCGCGCCCCGCACGATGCCGGCCGCGTCGCTCGTCTCGACCTCCCCCACCCCCGATATCGTCACCCGCTCGATCGGCCCGTAACGGGAGTAGGAGGTGACGGCGTTGCCATGCGCGTCCTCGGTTTCGCGCCGCGCGCCGTCGGCGTCGATGTCGAGGCGCCAGCGCAGCACGTACTGACTGTCGAAGGAAAGCGGCGTCAGCCTCAGGATCTGGTTGACCGTTCGGGCCGGCGGGTCGAAACGGTGGACGATCTGGTGCGAAACCCTGATCCGCATGTTGGATCCGCGCCGCCTCTCTATCAGTTGAAGAGATATTGATCCGAGATCGTGGTCGAGAGGCGCGCGTTGTCCTCGATGAACTCGGTGATGAACTCGTGCAGTCCGCCCTGGAAAATCTCGGTCATGCTCGAACGCTCGAGCTTGGCGTGCATCGCGCGGGCCTGGCGCTGGGCGAGGCCGCTGCGCCCATCGTCGCGGGCCAGCGCGTCGAGCGCGGTGTCGATGCTTTCATAACAGGATATGAGCGAGCGCGGCATCGCCGGCTTCAGGATCAGGAGGTCGGCGATCAGCCATGGTTTCACCCGGTCGCGGTAGACCCAGTGATAGGCGGTGGCCGCCGAAACCGCGCGCAGGATCGCCACCCACTGGAAATAATCGAGCGGGCCGCCGACCGTTTCCGTCGAGGGCAGGAGCAAATGATATTTGACGTCGAGCAGGCGCGCCGTGTTGTCGGCCCGCTCGACGAAGACGCCAAGCCGGTTGAACCAATAGGCCTCGTTGCGCAGCATCGTGCGGTAGCACGCGCCGTCGAAATCGAGCGAGGCCTTCTTCACATAATCGAGAAAGCGCATCAGCTCCTCGCGATCGAGCGAGCGGCTGACGCGCCTCTTGGTCTCGAACCGCTTGAGTTCGAGCCAAGCGTCATTGATCGCCGTCCAGGTTTCGGCCGTCAGCGCGGTGCGCACGGCGCGTCCGGCGGCGCGCGCGTTCTCCAGGCAATTGCGGATCGAGGAAGAATTCGCGAGGTCGAAGGTCAAATATTCAATGGCCGCCTCTTCGCTCAGCTCGCCATGCTTCTCGACAAAGCTCTCATGGGCGCCGGCGGCGTTGAGGGCGCCCTCCCACTCGCCGACCTGCTCGCTGTCCGTCTTCGGCAGGTATTCAAGCCGCAGCGTCGCCTCGATGGTGCGGGCGATGTAATCGGCCCGCTCCATCGAGCGTGCGAGCCAGAACAGATTGTCGGCCGTGCGCGCGAGCATGGAGGTCAAGCCGACCCTTCTGGGTCGTCGACGATCCAGGTGTCCTTGGTGCCGCCGCCCTGGCTCGAATTGACGACCAGCGAACCCTCCTTCAGCGCGACGCGGGTGAGGCCGCCAGGGACAATGCGCACGCCATCTGCTCCCGAAAGGACGAACGGCCGCAGGTCCACGTGGCGAGGCGCCACGCCGCCATCGAACGAGGCCGGGCAAGTGGACAAAGCCAGCGTCGGTTGGGCGATGTAGTTGCTGGGATCGGCCGTGATCTTGGCGCCGAATTGCTCGCGCTGCGCGGCGCTCGCATGCGGGCCAACCAGCATACCGTAACCGCCGGAGCCGTTGACTTCCTTGACCACCAACTGGTCGAGCCGCTCCATCACATATTTGAGCGATGTGGGCTCCCGGCAGCGGTAAGTGGGCACGTTCTTGAGCAGCGGCTCCTCGGAGAGATAGAAGCGGATCAGCTCCGGCATATAACAGTAAATCGCCTTGTCGTCGGCAATTCCGGTTCCGATTGCATTGGCGATCGTCACATTGCCCGCCAAATAGGCGCCGACCAGTCCGGGCACGCCCAAGACAGAGGCCGGGTTGAAGACCAGAGGGTCCAGAAAATCATCATCGACCCGCCGATAGATGACATCGACCCTGCGCGGCCCGAGCGTGGTGCGCATGAAAACCTGATCATCCTCAACGAAAAGGTCCCGGCCCTCGACCAGTTCCACCCCGAGCTTGTCGGCGAGAAACGAATGCTCGTAATAGGCGGAATTGAACGCGCCCGGCGTCAGGATGACGATCGTCGCGGCGCCGCCATTGAGCCGCGGCGCAACCGAGCGCAAGCAGGCGAGCAACTGATCGGGATAATCGTCCACCGGCGCGACGCTGTGCCGCGCAAACAGGTCCGGCAGGAGCCGCATCGTCACTTCGCGGTTTTCCAGCATGTACGAAACGCCCGACGGCGTGCGCGCGTTGTCTTCAAGCACGTAAAATTCGTCGGCGTCCACCCGCACGATGTCGATGCCGCCGATATGCACCCAGATGTCGTGTGGCGCTCGCTGGCCGATCATCTCCGGCCGATAGTAAGGATTGCGGAGAATCAATTCGGGCGGGATGATCGATTCCCTGAAAATGGCGCGCTTTCCGTAGATATCCGTGAGGAAGAGGTTAAGAGCGCGCACACGCTGCGTGAGCCCGGCCTCGAGCTTGCGCCACTCTGCCTGCGATATGAGACGCGGGACGATGTCGAACGGGATCAGGCGCTCGGCGGCGTCCTTGTCCCCATAGACGCCGAAAGTGATGCCGATGCGGCGGAACATGTATTCCGCCTGGGCGCGGCGAGAGGCGAGCAATTCCGGCGGCGTTTCTTCCAGCCAGCGAGCGACTTGGCGATAAAGCGGCCTCGTCTCGCCGGACGCCATGCCCATCTCGTCGAACGCCGCCATGCCGCCTGTCCGTACCTCATTGACTCGCGCCGTCAGGCTCGAACGACGCTCCGCCTCAGTGAATCACTCGTCGCAACTTCCATGCCGTCGCCGCGCGCGCGCCGGAGCGCCTCGACGCCGCTCATCGCCACCTCAACCGGCCAGGCCGCAAAATCCGCCTGAACATCGAGGGCTTCGGCGAGCCGGAGCCTGAACGTATCGCGCGGAATCTCGATTGCGCCGAGGCTCGCCAAGTGCTCGGTCGAGAATTGCGCGTCGAGCAGTCGGAATCCGCCGGTCCGAAGGCGCGCGAACAGATGCACGAGCGCGACCTTCGAGGCGTCGCGAACGCGGTGAAACATGCTTTCGCCGAAGAAGGCGCCGCGCAGGCTCACCCCGTAGAGGCCGCCGACCAGCGTCTCGCCCTCGTAGGCCTCGATGCAATGCGCATGGCCGGCGGCGAACAATTCGCCGTACAGCCGCACGATCTCGTCGTTGATCCAGGTCTTCTCGCGCTCGGCGCAGGCGCGTACCACCGTTTCGAACGCGCGGTCGGCGATCACCCGGAAGCGATCCGACCGGACCGTCTTGGCGAGGCTGCGCGAGGCTATGAGCCCGTCGAGCGGGAAGATCCCGCGCTCCTGCGGCTCGACCCAGAACAAGTCCTTCGCGTCGCGGCTTTCGGCCATCGGAAAGACGCCGATGGAATAGGCCCGGAGCAGGATGTCCGCCGTCAGCTCAAATTTTCGCGGCGGGGTTTTCATGGTCCCAATCGTGGAACCGTCCGCGCAGGCAGTCAAGCCGACCGGCCGGCTCCCGTCGCCGCGCCTGCGTGGGCGCCCGCCGGCTCGATCCGCTTGCTCATATGAACCGTTGTTCCTCCACGAAACGGCTCGGTTCGGTCGATCGCGTAGCCACTCTTGGCATAGAGTTCGACATTGGCGGTGAAGGCTTGATTGGTCAGCAGCCGAATATCGAGTCGCTCGGCCTCCACGGCGCGTTTCTCGGCGTGAGCCAGCAACAGACGCCCAAAGCCCCTGCCCTGCTGCTCCGGCGCAACCGCGACGTTCTCGATCCACAGATGATCGGGTCGCAGGATCGTCTCGATCAGGCCTGCAAGCGCGCCGTCGTCGATGAGAAGGTCGATCGTGTGCTCGGCGACCGCGCGCTGATAATCCGCCTGCATCGGCAGAGGCTCCCGCCCGATCAGCGCGACCCATTTGGCGTAGGCCGCGCGCGTCAGATCGCGAATTCTAGCGGCGTCCGCGAGAACGGCAGGCCGAATCTCAATGTTCGATGCGGGCATTTCCACAGGGCCGACTATCGCAGTGCATAAACCGTCGGCAAGGTCGCGCGGCGACTGACCGGATCCTGAGACGCGCTTTTGCGCCTGTGATAGACTGATCGCGGCGAAAGCGCACGGCTTCGCCGCGATGAGAGGAGCTTTGGAACCATGGGATCGGCCGTCCGGGTCACGTCCGCAGCCGAGGGGCTGCCGCGCCGACGCTTCACGGTCGCCGAAGTGGAGGCGATGGTCGCCGCTGGGGTCATGGAGGAGGACGAGCGCGTCGAACTGATCGGGGGGGAATTGGTCCCGATGTCGCCGAAGGGAAACGAACATGAGGTCGTCAAGACCGCTCTCCTTGCTCGGTGGTATCGAGCGAGGCCCGATGACGTTCTGCTAACCCCCGAGACGACTTTCCGATTGAGCGAGGACACCTATCTCGAGCCGGACGTCGTGGTTTATCCGGAACGCCTGGAGCCGAAGGACCTCAGGGGTTCGAATGTTCTGCTGGTCGTCGAGATCGCTGATTCGTCCAAACGCTACGATATGGGCCGCAAGGCCAAACTTTACGCCAGCTTCGGGGTGCGCGAGCTTTGGGTGGTCGACGCGGTCAGGCTGACCGCCCGGGTCTTCCGCCAACCTTCCGCCGAAGGCTACCGCGAGACGCGCGATTGCTCCGCGGCGGAATGGATCGTTCCGCTATTCGCTCCGGACGCCTTCGCGCTGCGCTTGGCCGACCTTAGGCGGAAGCAGCGCCTGTAGGAGACAAGACATGCGTCCCGCCGCAGAACTCACCACTTCGGCAGCGGAGGGTTTGCCGCGCCGGCGCTTCACGATCGCCGAAGTGGAAGCGATGGTCGCGGCTGGGGTGATGGAGGAGGACGAGCGCGTCGAACTGATCGGGGGCGAATTGGTCCCGATGTCGCCGAAGGGAAACCATCACGAAGTCATGAAGGCCACGCTGCTGCGCCGGTGGTACCGGGCGGTCCCCGACGACTTGGATCTCGTCCCGGAAACAACCTTTCGCCTCAGCGAGGACACTTATCTCGAACCGGATGTCGTGATCTTTCCCCGCGCGAGCGGGCTCCGAGGGCTGACGGGCGCGAATGTCCTGCTCGTGGTCGAGATCGCTGACTCCTCGCTCCGCTACGATACCGGCCGCAAGGCGGCGCTCTATGCCAGCTTCGGCATTCGTGAGCTCTGGGTCATCGACGCGGTTCGGCTGACGACACGTGTGTTCCGCGAGCCGGCGGCGGATGGCTATCGGAATGCGCGGGATTTCGCCCCTACCGATCAGCTCGCGCCGCTGATCGCGCCGGAGGCGTTCGCGGTGAGGCTGGATGAGCTGGAGCTTAGCTGAGCGCCTCCTAGCGCGCGCTGCATTTTGGTTTCCTCACAGCCTCGTCCTGAGGAACGAGATCTAACGAAACCCTTCGCTTCGATGGACGATCATCGGAATGGCGATCGCCGCTTCCGGCGTGACAACGATTGTCCCCTACGCCTGTTTCTTGAGCTTCACCACATTGTGCAGCGTCTGATCGGCTGTCTCAAAGAAACGCCGGACGCCGCGCGCGGCCTGGCGGATGCGTTGCTCGTTCTCGACCAGCGCGAGGCGCACGTATTCGTCGCCGTGCTCGCCGAAGCCGACACCCGGCGCAACCGCGACGTCGGCCTTCTCGATCAAAAGCTTCGAGAACTCGAGGCTGCCGAGATGGCGAAAGCGTTCCGGCACGGGAGTCCAGGCGAACATCGATGCGCTCGGCTTGTCGATCGCCCAGCCGGCGGCGGCAAAACTCTCGATCATCACGTCGCGCCTGCGCTTATAGGTCGCGCGCATCTCGCGCACGCAATCGTCGGGACCGCTCAGCGCCGCGGCGGCGGCGACTTGGATCGGGGTATAGGCGCCATAGTCGAGATAGGATTTAACGCGCGCGAGCGCCGCGAGCAGCCGCTCGTTGCCGACAGCGAAGCCGATCCGCCAGCCCGCCATCGAAAAGGTCTTCGACATCGAAGTGAACTCGACCGCGACTTCGAAGGCGCCGGGCGCCTGCAGGATCGACGGGGGCGGCTCGTCCTCGAAATAGACTTCGGCATAGGCAATGTCGGACAGCACGAAAATCTCGTGCTTCTTCGCAAACAAGACCAGGTCCCTATAGAAGTCGAGCGAGGCGACCATTGCCGTCGGGTTGGACGGGTAGCAGACCACAACCGCGATCGGCTTCGGGATAGAATGGGCGATCGCGCGCTCGAGCGCGACGAAGAATTCGGGGCCTGGCTCAGCCGGCACGGAGCGGATGACGCCGCCGGCCATCAGGAAGCCGAAGGCGTGGATCGGATAGGAGGGGTTCGGGACCAACACGACATCGCCCGGCGCCGTGATCGCCTGGGCCATGTTGGCGAAGCCTTCCTTCGAGCCGAGGGTGGCGACCACTTGCGTCTCGGGATCGAGCTTGACCCCAAACCGGCGGGCGTAATAACCCGCCTGAGCGCGGCGCAATCCGGCGATGCCTTTCGAGGCCGAATAGCGGTCGGTGCGCGGCTTGCCGACCGTTTCAACGAGCTTGTCGATCACGTGTTTGGGCGCGGGCAAGTCGGGATTGCCCATGCCGAGATCGACGATGTCGGCGCCGGCGGCGCGGGCCTTCGCCTTGAGCTTGTTGACCTGCTCGAAGACATAAGGCGGCAAACGCCGCACCCGGTGAAAATCGCTCATGGCAGCCACTGGCCTTGGGTCTGATCCCGATTCGGCGACCGAAGCGCCGACCCGGTCCTGTAGCATCGGACGCCCAAAGGCGGCAAACGGGATATCCGTTATTGCTGGGCGCCGGGGGCGTCCGATTTCGGCTTTTTTTGAGCCGCCTGTTGCTCCGCCATCGCCTTGGCGGATGGCGGAAAGCCTTGTCGAATCGCGTCGTGCTGTTTCCCGACCGCGTCGAGGTCGCTCTTGACCGCCTTGAGCTCGTCATTCTTCAAAGTTGGCCTCGCTGGCTCGGGCGGCGGCTGGAATACCGGAATATAGTCAGGCTCGGCGCCCGGCCGCGTCTTGTTGACGAAATCGGCCGGCGGCGCGACGTCGGTGGCGAATCCAAACACCTTGAACGCCTGTTTGAAGATGTTGTCCTGCTGCTGGGCGTAAACGCCCGACCCGCAGGCGAAGAACGCGGCAAGGGCGATGAGCCCGGCCGATGCGATCCTCCCGACGCCTGGTCCGGCGCGTTCGGCACAAATCGTGCAAAACATCTTTCTGTCCGAAAAGTGTTGTTGGCTTCGCGGACAGGTACTGACCTATTATGACCAAAACGGGACTAAGCCTCCCGCCCCGACTCGACAGGAAACGCTCGTTATGGCCAAGACCCCAAGCCCGCCAAGGGCGCGCGGCAACTCCAAGCCGGCCAAGGCCGCCGCCGCAAGATCCGCCGCGAGCCGCGCCAAGCGATCGCCGCCCGGCGACGGGCCTGCCACCCATCTCAAAGCGTCTCGCGCGAAAAGCGCTCAACGGCGAGCCGACCCGCCGGCGCCCAAGGTTGCCGCCGCCGCCATAGCGCGAGTCTCGGCGCCGGCTTCGAAGAGAAAGCAATCGCCTCCGAAGCGTCGCGAGGCTGAAGGGCGGCGCGCAAGCGAAATTGAAACCAAAGCCGTTCCGGCGGAGCCCATTCGCTTGACCGTCCCCGCCGCGCCGCCCGAGCCAGCGAGCGACGCTGCGCCGCCCCGTGCTCCCGCTGAAGCGCCCGTCGCGAGCAGCCAATATCCTGCCCCCGATGTGGAGGCGCTCGCACACAACATCGCGCGGGCGATCGAGCATGGCGGCAAGGCGCTGGCCGCTTATATGGCTCCAAGGCAGAGCGGCGAGATCAAGGGCACGATCGCCGATGATATTGGCGAAATGGCGCGCTCTATCGGCCGGGTGGTCGATTATTACCTGGCCGATCCCCAGCGGGCGTTCGCGGCGCAAACCGCGCTATCCAAGCAATTCGTCGACCTCTGGGCTTCAACCCTGCAGCGCCTCCAGGGCGAACAGGCGCCGCCGGTCGCCGCGCCCGACGCCACCGACAAGCGCTTCGCCGACGCTGCATGGCGCGACAATCCATATTTCGATTTCATCAAGCAGGCTTACGTCGTGACGTCGCGCTGGGCCGACGATCTGGTCAAGGACGCCGACGAGCTTGATCCGCACGATCGCGAGAAAGCGCAATTCTACTTGCGACAGGTCACCGCCGCTCTGTCACCCTCGAACTTCCTCGCCACCAATCCGGAGCTTCTGCGCACGACGTTCGCCGAGAGCGGCGAGAACCTGGTGCGGGGCTTGAAGATGCTGGCCGAGGACATCCACGCCGGACGCGGCAACTTGCGCATTCGACAGTCGGACGCGCGCGCGTTCAAGCTTGGCGTCAACATGGCGGCGACGCCGGGCAAAGTGGTCTTCCGCAACGCGCTGATGGAGCTCATCCAGTACGAGCCGAGCACGGCCGAGGTCCATAAACGGCCGCTGCTCATTGTCCCCCCGTGGATCAATAAGTTCTACATTCTCGACCTCAATCCCGAGAAGTCGTTCATCCGCTGGGCGGTCGCGCAGGGCTTGACCGTGTTCGTCATCTCCTGGGTCAATCCCGACGAACGCCATGCCGACAAGGACTTCGACAGCTACATGCGCGAGGGCATCCTCACCGCCGTCGACTGCATCGAGCAGGCGACTGGCGAACGCGAGTTTGCCGCGATCGGTTATTGCGTCGGCGGCACGCTGCTGGCGGCGACGCTCGCGTACATGGCCGCGGCGGGCGACAGGCGCATCACTGGCGCGACCTTGTTCGCTACCCAGATCGACTTCGCCGACCCCGGCGATCTCAAGGTGTTCGTCGACGCCGAGCAATTGAAGGCAGTCGAGGAGCGGATGGCCGAGCACGGCTACCTGGAAGGTTCGGCGATGGCCAACGCCTTCAATATGCTGAGGCCGAACGACCTCATCTGGTCCTATTACGTCAACAATTATCTCAAGGGCAAAGAGCCGATGCCGTTCGACTTGCTGGTCTGGAACTCGGACGCGACCCGCATGCCCGCGGCCAACCACAAGTTCTATTTGCGCCACTGTTATTTGCAGAACGATCTGTCGAACGGACGAATGGAGCTGGGCGGCAGGACGCTCGACCTCAAGACAGTGACGATCCCGGTCTACGAATTGGCCACGAAGGAAGACCACATCGCCCCTGCCCGCTCGGCGTTCACCGGGGCCAAATGCTTTGGCGGCCCGGTGCGCTACGTGATGGCGGGCTCGGGCCATATCGCCGGCGTCGTCAATCCGCCGACCAAGCCGAAATACCAGTACTGGTCGGGCGGCCCGCCCGAGGGCCAGTTCGACGATTGGGTCGCCAAGGCCAAGGAGACGCCTGGCTCATGGTGGCCCGACTGGCTTGCTTGGCTGACGGCGCAGGCGCCGGAGAAGGTCCCCGCCCGCAAGCCCGGCGAGGGAAAACTCAAGCCGCTGGGCGACGCACCGGGGGACTATGTGCGGGTGAAGGCGTAGCAAGACAGCGAGCGTAGCAAGCGCACGAGCCCAACATGCCGACGATTTTGCGTTCGGGCGCGCTACGGTTCTTTTTCTACAGCCTGGAAAACGCGGAGCCGCCGCACGTCCATGTCGAAAGCGGGAACGCTACGGCCAAGTATTGGCTCGAATCTGTGGAGCTGGCGCGGTCGCGCGGATTTAGAGCGAGTGAATTGACGCGGCTCCGCGCGACAATTATCGAGCATCGTCACGACTTCCTGGAGGCTTGGCATGCCCATTTCGGCAAATCGGCTTGACGTTCAGGCGCTGAGTGTCGAATTCGTCGACGCTTCAATCCGCGTCATCCTAGACGACGGCCGGGAAATATCGGCGCCGCTCGCGTGGTTTCCTCGGTTGCGCGACGCCTCGGATGCGCAACGCGCCAATTGGCGCCTGATCGGCCACGGTGAAGGCGTCCATTGGCCAGACCTCGACGAGGACGTGTCAGTCAACGCCCTTCTAGGCCTGCCGACGTAACGCCAGCGGGGCGAAGACACACTCGCGCCACGCGGGGGGAGGGGTAAACGATGCTTTACGCACTTGCGCTCTTGGCCGGCATCGTCGCCGGTTCGCGGGTTTTCACGGCGGTGGCCGCCGTGAGCTGGGCGGCGAAGTTGGACGCGCTCAATCTCGACGGCTCCTGGCTGGCGTTCATGGGCTATTCCTGGACGCCCTGGGTCTTCACTCTGCTGGCGATGGTCGAATTGGTCACTGACCAGCTGCCATCGACGCCGAGCCGAAAGGCCCCCATGCAGTTTGGCGCCCGTATTGTCGGCGGCGCCCTATCAGGCGCGACGCTCGGCGCGGCCGGCGCCTCCTGGATCATTGGCCTTATAGCCGGCGTGATCGGCGCGGTGATCGGAACCTTCGGCGGCGCTGAAATTCGTAGCTACATGGCGAAGGCGTTCGGTCGCGACACGCCCGCTGCATTCATTGAAGACGCCGGCGCCATCATCCTTGGGCTCATCATCATCTGGGCGCTCCGATGAACCGCCATTTCGATGCGATCGTGATCGGCGCCGGGCAGGCTGGACCGTCGATGGTCGGCCGGCTTGCGGCGGCGGGCCAGAAGGTCGCGCTCATCGAGCGCGACCTGATCGGCGGGACCTGCGTCAACACCGGCTGCACGCCGACCAAGACGCTGGTCGCGAGCGCCTATGCGGCTCATCTCGCGCGGCGGGCCATAGATTTCGGCGTGAAGGTCGGGCCGGTCGGCATCGATTTCGCCGCCGTCATGGCGCGCAAAAACGCCGTGGTCGGCAATTCCCGCTCACATCTCACGGATTGGCTGCAAGGCATGGAGAATTGCACAGTCGTCCGAGGCCACGCCCGATTCCTCTCGCCCACGACAATCCAGGTCGGCGACGACGTGCTCGAGGCGGAACGCTTCTTCATCAACGTCGGATGCCGGGCAATACTTCCCGACTTTCCGGGTCGCGACCAGGTGAGGACGCTGACCAACACGACGCTGCTTGAACTCGACGCCCTGCCCCGGCGCCTTGTTGTCGTTGGCGGGAGCTATGTCGGACTTGAGTTCGCGCAGGTTTTTCGGCGATTGGGAGCGGAAGTGACGGTGGTGGAAAAGGCGGCGCGGCTCGTTTCGCGGGAGGACGGGGAGGTCTCGGATGCAATCCGCGAAATCCTCGAGGGCGAGGGAATTGAGATCCGGCTTGAATCGGAATGCATTCAATTCGAACCGCGCGGCGCGGAGATCGCGGTCGGCGTCAATTGCACATCCGGCGAACCCGAGGTTCTCGGTTCGCATGTGCTGCTCGCGGTCGGCCGCCGCCCCAACACGGACGATCTCGGGCTTGAGGCTGCAGGCGTGAAGGTCGACGCGCACGGCTATATCGTCGTCGACGAATCCTTGAAGACCAGCGTTCCGCACATCTGGGCGCTCGGCGATTGCAATGGCCGCGGCGCCTTCACCCACACTTCGTACAATGATTTCGAGATCGCCGCGACGAACCTGCTCGACGGCGCCGCGCGCAAAGTGAGCGATCGGATTCCCGTTTACGCGCTCTATGTCGACCCACCGCTAGGGCGAGTCGGCCTGACCGAGGCCGAAGCCCGGGCCGAAGGCCACACGGTCCGGATCGGCCGCCGGCCAATGACGCGGGTCGGCCGTGCAGTCGAGAAGGGCGAAACGGCTGGCTTCATGAAAGTGGTCGTCGACCGCGACACTGACGCCATCCTCGGCGCCGCAATTCTGGGGGTCGGAGGCGACGAAGCCGTCCATGGCGTGATCGAGGCGATGGCCGCGGGCGTGACGGCTTCCGCTTATACGCGCGTCGTCGCGATCCACCCCACGGTCTCCGAGCTTGTGCCCACGACCTTCGGCGAACTCTCGCCCTGAATACGCATTGTCGTAGCCCAAACGGAGCGGGCCGCGGATTGCAGCTTCTGTGTCTTTCGTTCGGCTTTTTTGTGCTAGGCTGGCTGAGAATTGTCAGAGGGAGAACGGACATTGCCTGAAGCGTCCCGACCGCCTCCGCGCAATCCTGTTGGATCGCTCGTCATCATCGCCGCCGTGGTCGCCGTCGCCGCCGCAGCCTTCGCCTACACGGCCGGATGGTTCTCGCCGGAGCGCCTGACGCCGCAGAAGCTGGTCGACGGCTTCGATCTGCGAATGCCTCCGCCGCTCGGCCACCGGCGCAATCACGCCAAGGGAATTTGCTTCACAGGTGTGTTCGAGGCGAACGGAGCCGGCTCTGAGCTGTCGCACGCTCAGGTGTTTGCCAAAGGTCAGTATCCCGTAATCGGACGCTTCAATCTGGGCACGCCGAACCCGGACGCTGACGATTCCAAGGAGCGCGTGCGGGGCTTAGGGCTCATGATCTCCACGCCGGACGGCCAGGAATGGCGCATGGCGATGATCGACCCGCCGTTCTTCCCGGTCGCAACGGTCGAGGCTTTCCGCGACCTCCAGATCGCCTCCGCGAGCAAGGAGCCTGACGCGATGGCGAAGTTCGCCGGCGCCCATCCCGAGATCGCGGCCTTCGGCGGCTGGGCGAAGAGCGCGCCGTGGACCGGCAGTTACGCCGAGGAGCCTTACAACGGCCTCAACAGCTTCATCTTCACTGACAGCTCCGGAAACGACCACGCGGTGCGCTGGTCGCTGACGCCCGCGGCGCAGCCGGTCCCCGTCCCGCCCGAGGAACTCGCGAAGCGCGGGCCGAACTTCCTCGAAACTGAGATTGCGGACCGCATCAAGGCCGGTCCGGCGCGCTGGACGATGCGGGTCACAGTCGCCAACGCTGGGGATCAGACAGTGGACCCCAGCAAGGCGTGGCCCCAAGACCGCCGCAGCGTCGAGGTCGGCACGCTGACGGCGCAGCAGATCGAAGCCGAAGCGGACGGCCCGTGCCGCGACATCAATTTCGATCCGACCGTCCTGCCTGGGGGCATACGGACGTCGGACGATCCGTTCCCCGCAGCCCGCTCGGCGGCCTACAGGGTCTCCTACGATCGCCGCACGGCCGAGGAGAAAGACTATCCCCGAACCACCACGGGAGCCGCGCAATGACGAACGTTCAGCGGATCCGGCCGGTCAGGGTCATTCACCGCTTCAACCCCCTCCAGAGAACGCTGCATTGGCTCATGGCCGTCTGCATTCTGGCGATGCTGTTCATTGGCGTCGGCATGGTGTCGACCGTGGCGTCGGGATATTTGACGCTCGTCAACATTCACAAGCCGCTCGGGATCTTGATCCTGATCCTCGCGCTGATCCGCCTCGTCGTGCGTTTGCGCTACGGCGCCCCGCCCCTGCCGCTCGATCTGCCCGAGCCCATGAAGCTTGCGGCCTATCTCTCGCACTATGCGCTCTACGCGCTCATGATCGCGATGCCGCTGATCGGCTGGGCCATGCTATCGGCCGCGGAATATCCGGTGGTGATATGGCCGGGCGTCTGGCTGCCGCAGATCCTGCCGCTCGACCCCAGCCTGCACACGCTGCTCTGGAACGCGCATTTCTATCTGGCGTTCCTGTTTTTCGCGCTGATCCTGATGCATCTCGCCGCGGCGCTGTTCCACGCGCTGATCCGGCGCGACGGCGTGTTCGATGCGATGGGGCCGCGGTTGACGCATGATGAGGTCGCGCCGGCGGAGTAACCTTGGATTGATCCGGCCAATTGTAGGCGCGGTCGATAGCCAGTCGAAAGAAGGGCGTCCTTTGGACGCCCTTTGGACCGCGCCGGCTGCGATCAACGATCGCGGCTACAGGGTCGCCTGCCCTTGACTGGAATACCAACTAGTTGGTACGGTACGGGATGACCGAATCTCGCTACCGGTGGGTCATCGTCGCGGCGGGCGGCCTCTTGGGCTGCGTCGCGATCGGATCGATGTTCTCGCTGCCCGTTCTGCTGCAGCCGATTGCTCGGGACACCGGCTGGTCGGTGACCGGCGTGTCCAGCGCGATGACTATCGGCTTTCTCGCCATGGCCGTCGGCAGCATGGCCTGGGGCAGCCTCTCCGATCGGTTCGGCCCCCGCGCTATTGTCATGACGGGCGCGATCAGCCTGGCGGTAAGCCTGGCCCTGGCGTCCCAAGCGACATCGCTTCTCGCGTTCCAGCTTGTCTTCGGACTTCTCGTGGGCGCGAGCGCGGCGGCGATCATCGTGCCGATGATGGCTTGCGTCACCGGCTGGTTCGACACGCATCGCAGCCTTGCTGTGTCGCTCGTCTCGGCGGGCATGGGCATGGCGCCGATGACCATGGCGCCCCTGGCCGCGTGGCTGGTTTCAGCGCTGAGCTGGCGAACCGCGCTCGAGATCGTCGCTGCGGTCGCCGCTCTTCTCATGATCCCGACCGCCCTTCTGGTGCGCAGACCGCCGGCGCTCGTGAGCGTCAACACCGTGTCGGTGGCCGAGCCGCAATCCGGCATGTCCGTTGGCGAGGCGTTGCGCTCGCCGCAGTTCGTTGTGCTCGTGCTCACCAATTTCTTCTGCTGCGCCACGCATTCCGGGCCGATCTTTCATACGGTGAGCTATGCGCAGACATGCGGGATACCGCTCGTGGCTGCGGTCTCGATTTACAGCGTCGAGGGGCTTGCGGGCATGGGCGGCCGGATCGGCTTCGGCTTGCTTGGCGATCGATTCAGCGCCAAGCGCGTTCTGATCCTCGGCCTGCTTGCGCAGGCGTTCGGCGCGCTCGCCTATGTCTTCGCCCGAGGCTTAGGTGAGTTCTATACTGTCGCGGCGATCTTCGGCTTCATCTACGCGGGCGTCATGCCGCTCTACGCCGTTCTCGCGCGCGAAAACTTTCCGCTGCGTATGATGGGGACGGTCATCGGCGGCACGGCGATGGCCGGCAGCCTCGGCATGGCGCTGGGACCGCTGGCTGGGGGGCTCATCTACGACGCCCTCGCCAGCTACACCTGGCTATACGTCGGCTCCTGGGCGATGGGGATCGGCGCCTTCCTGATCGCCTCGACCTTCAGGTCCTTGCCGAGGGCGGAACAGGCCGCGCTGGCCCCCGCCTGACCGCCGGACACTCTCTCCAGAGGGGTTCTTTTCGCGTCTCAGGCGAGCGACCCAGGTTGCTGCTCGCTCTTTGCCCCTTAATTTGGTGGCATCGATCTGCCGAAATGCAGCGGGCGTCAGACCGTATCCTCCACGAACCGCAGCCCCTTGAGCGAAGCGACGTCATCATAAGCGCCCTTGGTCGAGCGCTTGGGCAGCTTGATCTTGGTCCGAGGCGCGTCCTTGTGGGGAATGACTTTGAGCAGGTGGCGGATGACGTTGAGCCGCGCCCGCTTCTTGTCGTCGGACGGGACGATGATCCAGGGCGCGAAATCCGTGTCAGTCGCCTTGAACATGACGTCGCGCGCTCGCGAATATTCGAACCACTTGGCGCGTGAGGGGAGGTCAATCGGGCTCAGCTTCCACTGCCGCAGCGGATCCTTGATGCGGGCCTCGAAGCGGCGCTTCTGCTCGGCGTCGCTCACTTCGAGCCAAAACTTCACGAGGATGATGCCGTCATCGACCACGGCATGCTCGAACTGGGGGCAGAGCACGAGGAAGCGGGTGTGCTGCGCTTTGGTGCAGAACCCCATCACATATTCAACGCCGGCCCGATTGTACCAGCTGCGGTCGAAGATCACGACTTCGCCCGCGGCCGGAAGATGAGGCACGTAGCGCTGCAGATAAAGCTGCGACTTCTCACGGTCGGACGGCGCGGGCAACGCCACCACCCGGAACACGCGCGGGCTGACCCGCTCGGTGATCGCCTTGATCACGCCACCCTTGCCCGCGGCGTCGCGTCCTTCGAACACAATGACTACGCGCAAGCCCTTGTGCTTGACCCATTCCTGCAGCGCGCAGAGATCGACCTGGAGCTCGCGGAGCGCCTTCTCATAGTCCTTGCCGCTCATGGGGTCTTTGACAGTTCTCATATTTGTCGCCCGATTGGCTGAGAACCGTGGCAGCGTGCAAGCGCCTCCCAGCAACGTTGTTTGTTGACACCCGTATAAGTGAGTCCGGTTTCAAGTCCAAACGGGG
>Ga0209624_10000901_pt1 | contig 24979 bp, 17 predicted proteins | sample JacPinW_OM2H0_O1_FD_188565 | JGI IMG/M metagenome (GOLD analysis project Ga0209624, IMG submission 188565) | Forest soil microbial communities from Algoma, Ontario, Canada - Jack Pine, Ontario site 1_JW_OM2H0_O1 (SPAdes) (version 2) | ecosystem: Environmental > Terrestrial > Soil > Boreal...
TTTCTGCACAGCAGTTCGTACAATGCGTGGACCACGGCACTTTCGCCGTTCAGATAAAAGGCCAGCGTCTCCAGGTCGAGCTTTTCAAAGGAAATATCAGGAAAGCATTCAAGTTCGACTCGCAGGACGGCAGCCTCGGAGGCGCGCAACGCAGGGCGAAGGCGATCGGGCGTCATCCATTGCGCCTGGGAAACTTTGAAGGGCCACAACGTCACCTCGTACGAGGTTCTGAATTTGCAGGGCACGCCCTCGACGGGACGCGAGTAAAGAACCGTTCCCTTGGGAATCGTGAGGCTGCTGGTAAGTTTGCCCTGCTCCATATCGGTGTGCAACTGCGCCACTGACATCGACGGCACGGGCCGCAGGTAGTGCGGGTAAAGGATATTGAGCAGCGCCTCGGTGATCTGAGGAAAGTCGTCGTCGATGCGCAAGTGCACTCGCGCGGTCAACAGGGCAAAAGCCTCCAGCATCCGCTCCACGTGGGGATCTTCGCAGCGATCCGGCTCCAGCAGCAGGCGCGAGGCGATCTTGGGATATTTGTCCGCGAACTCCGAGCCAGTTTGGCGCAGGAATGTGAGTTCGCTCTCGTAATAATTTCTCAGCTCATTACGCAAGATCGGCTCCCTTGATTTCGTACTCGCCCTTGCCCAGTTCCAGCACCGTATCGAAACGCACGGGCTCCGGCGCCGGGTCCATGCACAGCATTCCTTCAATGACGAAATTCAAAGCTCGATAACTTCCTTGCCTCATCTCCGTGCGTACTTTGGCGCGCTTTAACCGGGGTTCGAAAACCGCGATAGCCAGTTCCATTTCTCGCACCAGGTCGCTATGGTCGCGGCTGGACAAAACCGATTTGGAAGAGATGTCGGTAAATCCGTAGTGGTAAACGGAGCGGACGGTCTCTCGTGCCGAGTCGGGAGAAGGATCGATCGTCTTTCTAGTATTGAGCAGCCATTCCAGATCGCGCTTTAAAGCCAGCTTCAGTTCGCGCAAGGATTGCGCGCGCGTGAGCGGGATCTCGGAACGGGTTTTCGGATCACGATCGATCAGGCGGTCTAGCACGGAGAGCGTGACCGGCCCGGTGGCATCTCGCCTGGCCATGACTTACTTCCCGTCTCCCAGCGCCTGGGCTGGATCGAGTCGGCAGATGCGCTCGAAGAGTTTTTGTTGCTGAGCCTTGTCTGCCTGGATTTTGGTGCTCATCTTCATGATGGTGGCCAAGGCGCTGGCGACCACTCCCGGATCTTCCCACTCGTCCAGCTTGTGGGTTTCGATCGCCGCCGCGAGATCGTCCAGGATGGGCTGCGCGACGTTGCCCTTGTTGGTGGACGCGCAGATCTCCACCAGTTGCATGCGGCGGCGGAATCGCTCTCGTCCCGAACGCTTGCGCGCAATGTCCTGCTGCAGAATTTCGAATGCCTTCCGCTCCTGGCCCTCGCGCAAGGCTTGCAGCGCCGACGCATAAGCGTCTGTCGGCTGCCCCGGCCACCGTGATCCCGTGCCATTGGAGCTTCCCGAGGCGCGAAGCGGCGCTTCCGGAGCAGGGGCTGGCTCGGAGGGTGCCTGGCTCAACGAGACCAGCCAGGAGCGCGTTTCCGCGTTGGCGGCCGCCGTTTCGTCCATCAGGGTGGCGTCCAGCAGCTGTGGGATGTCGCTGACCAGCGCCTTCAGTTCGGAACGAATGGCGCGGGCAATCGCCTCGTACCCTCCGCCCAGAGCGTCGCAGGCCTCGACCACGAAGCGCTGCAGATCCAGCCAGGCGCGGCTGCAGGGGAGCGCCATTGCGCTCTCGGCCGCTTCCAGCAACTGTTCGTACTTTTTATCGAGCAGTAACTTCTTCAGATGCCGGCGAAGCTCGGTGGGCGGGGCTTCGAGCCGCGTAGGATCCGCCAGCTCGATGGCCGCTCGCAGCTCTCCCCAACGCAGGCCGCGCAACATAAGATAGGAAGCTGGGCTGGTGGGCTCGCGCTGCCGCAGAAACGCCGCTGCCTCCGCCACCTTGCGAATCGCATCGATGCGGTCGGCAGGTTCCGAGGAAGATTCTACGGAGATCAGAACGCCGGTGCGCACCGGACCCTCAGCTTCCGCCTGCGCATCCCCTCCGGCAGGGTTTCCCGCGGCCGCGACGACTTCTACCGGATCGGGTTCTTTCTCGCGCTTTTTCTGAAGAAAGCCGTGGATCAAATGGCGGCTTGCAACCAGGGATGTCTGAAGTGCGCCAAACGCGGGTCCGTCGTCTCCGAACTTCTCGTCACAGGTTTTCTTCAGCTCAGCGAGCGTCAGCAGGCAGGTGTCAAGATCCTGCTCGGCCTGAGCGTAGAATTTCTTCGGAGTCTCTTCAAAAGCTTTATCGAATACCTCGGGAGTGAGCTTGCCCTCTTTGACCAAAGCGGCGCGCTTCTTCTTGGCGTCGTCACTCTTTGCCTGGTCTTCATATCCCACTTCGCGAGACTGCTGGTAATCGAACAGGTTGTAGGCAACCTTCTCTACTACCGGGACAAGCTTCAGCGGGATCTCCAGCTTGGTTCCGACAAACCCCAGCGGCGCCCCCCGAGATTGCGCGTCGCCATCTTCCAGTTCCGGATATACCGTGTCCCAGAACTTATCGACGAAGCCATAACACAACGCCAGACCATCCTTCAGTCCCGCGAAGCTCTTGCGCTTGAGGAGCGCCTCCGTCAGCCAGGCGGCAAGCTGCAGATCTTTGGTCTTGTTGGTGAGCAGGTCGGTGGTGAGTTTGATGACCAGCAGGTTGTCCGCAACCTTGCGGTCACGCTCGGTCATCCCGGGTGGCGGCTGATCTTCCTCGCGCCGCGCTTCCTTGATTTTGTCGTAAACCGGATCGTAGCGCAGGTTGGAGCCGCTGGGATTCGGCCCCTCAATAGGGTTCAGTAGATCGTCGGGAAAAGGCATGATAGGTCAGGCGGCCACGGTGGCGGGGTTGAACTCAAGCGCGCGTAGTTCAAGAAAAGGGATCTCCTCTTCGTCCACCAGCCACATTTTTTGGCCAAACGGAACTTGATATTCGGAACCCTCCGGCCTATCCCAGACGGTCACGCGCCCGAGACGCACAGCTTCATCGGGATGCCGCCACGAGAATGGTGCCAGTACGGGAATCAACACTTCACCCAGCTCAGTTCCTTTAAACGATGGCGTGGTGCGCACGGCAGCCGGCGTCCACAAAAGATCTCGCAGCCGCTGCGGAGGCGGGATCTGGATGGAGGCAACGTGCTCCAGCGGGAGCAGAAGATAATTTCCCGCGGCAAAAATCTCCAGCCTGGCTCCCGTTCTGGGGTCGGCGTCCGAGAAGTCGATAAACGGATTTCCGTTCGCCACTCCTCCCCGGCCGGCCTCGGCGTCATCCTTCTCCGCCGGAAATTCTCCGCGCTCGAATAAATCATGCCGCTGGCGCTCGGCGTACAAGGCGCTGCGATAGAGCAGAACGCCCAATTCGCTGGATGGTCCGGCCTGCCCCAAGACCTCCAATTGCTTGTCCGCGCGCTCGTATTCGCCGGCGAAGCAAAGCAGTTCGAACAAAAAGGTGCGGCGGCGGAGGTCGGTGGGATTGTCCCGCAATTCCGCGCTCAAGGCCTTAATGGCATCGGACAGCCGCCCCGCTTGATATAGTTCTTGTGGATTCATCGACGTACCCAAACCATGGAATGGATTCTGTAAACAACTCCGAGTCGTTCCTTGAGGACGAGACTCCTCCTGCCGAAGTTGCTGTAGAGCGTGGAGGCACCTCCGCTCCGGCCAGCTGCCCGCCCGCGGAGATGCCCCCAGATCTGAAACCAACGTTCGATCGTCCTAAGACATGCCCCTAAGACTACGTCTGTTGGACGGCGCCAATGTTGTAGGTTGCGGCCCCAGCTTGCGTAACCGCACCACTTTGAGTGTCCTGCGTGAAATAGTCAAACTCGATCTGCTCGTAGGCGATGCTGACACTCTGAGAGGGTACGCCTTGTGCGCCTCCGCCCATGCTGTTACTGGTGATGTAGCAATTCGTCATCAAGACCTTCAGATAGACGTAAGGGGTCGCGGCACCCGTCGATTTGCGAAGAGAAAACGTCGTTGTGCCGATGTGCTGGCCGGTGTACAGGGCTTTCAAAATCTGATAGCTTGCCTTGTCCACCGCGCACGTGAAGCTGAAGTCCGACAGGGAGCACTTTCCCGCAGAGAGTCCCCCTCCACCGACGTCAGCGGGGTTTGAAGCACCAAACGAAAAACTGTCCAGCTCAATGTTGTTGGTCATCCCTTGCGCCTGGGATTCCCCGTTAATGGTGTCTATTAACAGATATGCATCACTTGCCATAGCAACTCCTCCTGATCACACAATCGAAATGCAAGGACCCCATGCGGGCCTTGTTTAGTGCTCCGACACGGTACAGCGGTTTATGACTTCGCAGCAGCCGGCAACTCCGCCACCAGCCGGAGCGAAACACTGAGTTCATCGAGCTGAAAATGCGGTCGAAGATAGGCGATGGCACGGTACACACCGGGCTTACCTTTTACATCTTCCACATCCACACGAGCCTCGCGCAAGGGGAACTTGGCCTTGGTCGTCTGATTGGCCTTGTCGTCCTGCGTCACATACTGGCCGATCCAGCGATTCAGGAAGCGCCAGCACTCGTCACGCGACATGAAGCCGCCGATCTTGTCCCGCATCATCGCCTTCAGATAATGCGCGAACCGGCAGGTGGCCATCATGTAAGGCAGCTGCGCCGAAATTCGCGCATTCGCCGTTGCCGCATCGCTGTCGTACAGCTTGGGCTTGTTGCAGGACTGGATGCTGAAGAATGCAGCCTTGTCCGTGCCTTTGCAATGCACCAGCGATACCAGTCCCTGATCCGCCAGTTCCTTTTCACGACGGTCGGTAATGGCAATCTCGGTCGGGCATTTCAACGCCACATCGCCTTCATCGGTGCGGAAGGTGTGGGAAGGAAGCCCATCCACCAGGCCGCCGCCTTCAACGCCTCGAATCGCAACACACCAGCCATAGGTGGCGAAGGCCTGCGTCATTTTAGAGGCCAGCGCGAATGCGGAGTTGCCCCAGAGGTATTTCGAGTGATCGGTGCCGTCCACTCCCTCCTCAAAATTGAAGCCATCGACCGGCGCCGTGTCTTTGCCATAGGGCAGACGCATCAGGATCCGCGGGCAGGTCAGGCAGACATACTTCGAGTCGTCGCTCTCCCGAAAGCCCTTCCACTTGGCATACTCGGTACTATCGAAGATCTTGCCGATGTCCCGAGGCTGGTCCAGGTTGGTGAAGCTTTCCATGTTAAGCAACTCCGACGACGCTGCCGAAAGGAACGGAGCGTGGGCGGATGCCGCGACCTGAGAGACTTTCTCCAGCAATTCCAGATCTTCCGGATGTTTGCTGAATTCGTAATCGCCTACCAGGGCGCCGAATGGCTCGCCGCCAAAAAGGCCGTACTCTTCTTCGTAGACTTTCTTGAACATTGCGCTCTGATCGAATTCCGGAGCCCGCTGCAGATCGCGCAGCAGATCCTTCTTCGAAGCATTCAGAATGCGAATCTTCAACTGGGTGCCGGTTTCCGACTGGTCCAGCAGATACTTGAGTCCGCGCCAGGTTGATTCCAGTTTCTGGAACTGGGCATGGTGCAAGACTTCGTTTAACTGAAGCGAAATCAGATGGTCGATCTGCGCCACCCGGGCGGAGATCATCTGGTCGGCATCGCGACCTATGGTCATCGAGCCTTCGAGCACCTGGGCAACGAATTCCTTGATCAGCCCCTTGCCGCGCTCGCGCGCGCTGGGGTCGCCAAACCGTCCTTGCTCAACAATCTGGTCGAGAATACTCGACTCCCCGGCCTGTTCGATAACAGCAGTACTACCAGCAATTTTTTGCGTCTCAGGCATTAGGTTCTCCCTTCCCGACTTCGGACTTGAGTTTGTCTAGCTTATCGGTCTTGCTTACCGCGTCGAGCAACGCCTCGTCCAACTTGTCGTTGGTTTGCAGCGTGCCCTTCAAATCATTGAGTCGCGTGCGCAGGTCAAGCAATTCCTTCAGAGGCTTTACCTGCCGCGCTACCTGCTCGGGTTCGAAGTCTTCCAGGCTCTTGAACCTCAAATCCACCTTGAGTTGCCCGGCGTTGGAATCCTCGCTCAGCTTATTTTCAACCGCGAAGGAAAGGTGCGGCTTCATGCTTTCCAGTACGGAATCGAAGTTATCGGGCGTCACCTCCACGAAGCGGCGCTCTTTGAGCTTCGGTAGCGGTTGTTCGGGTTGCCCGGTGAAGTCTCCAAGGACGCCGACGACGAAGGGCAATTCCTTAATCTCAATCGCGCCTCCGGTTTCGACGTCATAGGTAATTTGGACGCGGGGCGGACGCACCCGGTCCAGTTTGTGCTGTGTGCTGGGTTTTGCCATATTATCTCCCTACCTCTTCGAGTTTTCGAGGAAGTGCCTTTTCAGTGCAAGTATTCCGATTTTGCAGTCAACCAGGGGACGTCACAGTCAGGGGAAAAACACCCCAAAAAAGGAAAGTGGCCAGCCTCTCGCCACTGACCGTACGGGTCGTGGAGCAACGGTTTATCACATGCCCTTACCGCAGTCAAGCACCAAGCTCTTTTTTGCGGGAATATCTTTCCCGCTCGGACAAGATCCATGTTCAACGCCGCATTTCCCATGATCAGGATAGTGTTTGCGGTCGGCCAAACGTTACAGAGTCATGTCGGGGGTCCTGGGTTCGTCTTGCTTTACCCCGTGGCTACCGCCGGCAAGGGGTGTCAGCGGTAAGCTAATGGGTCCACCGGCCGGCAAGCCCTCGCAACGGATCGGCAATCGACTGAAATCTCATGACCCGCACCCGGTCCCGGTCCTTCAACGAAAGCAGCGGAATCAGGCCTTCTTCGAGAAGGCGCGCTCCTGCATCCTCGGTGAGCAGCAATTCGGCACAAGGCTTCACTTCGGACTCACCCTGTTTCCCATAGACGTGCAGGGGCAGCCGATCGATTTCCGTCATGGTTCCGGGACGCATGTCCCATCCGGCATGGCTGAAAGACTGGGCCAGCAGCAGGGCGAGTGCGAACGCGGGATTCCCCCATAAATAATCTTCGTGCACAGGCGGCTCGGGAAATTCTTCGAAGTCGAACGATTCCGCCGGAGATGTCTGCTTCCCGTAGGGCAATCGCAGCAGGAACCGCGGAAGCGCCAGTCCGATGGAGCTGGCTTCGGGACGCCGCCGGAATTCGATCCAAGCGGCGGATAACTCCTGAGGCATTTTCCACTCTCGCGGATGCGGCGCGGACGCGAGCGAAGCGCAACCCAGCAAACCACAGTTCGCTTCGGCAAGAAATGGTGCACCGGCGCGGTGCGCGATCGCGGCCATGCGAGACAGCGTTTCCGCGTCCTCGCTGCGCGAGCCGAAGCTGTAGTTGCCGACGATGACCGCCCAAGGCTCCGCCCCCGCAGTCTCGACGCTTTGCTCCACCAGCAGGCGATACATTCCCGTATCTCGCAGGTCCGTGGCCGATTTCAGGTCCGCAGCCAATTCCTCTTTGGAGACATCGATGAGATAGAGCTTGAGTTCGGAACCGGTCTCAAGTTCACGAACGAGAAGAAAAGTCGCGCGCCAAATCGCCTCTAGCGCCTGGAAATCTCGATTGTGGAGAACGGCGCGCATCAGTGCGCCCACCCCGCGATCGATCACGCTGAGGATCTCCGGCTGCCGGGCATCTGGCGCGCTCACCAGGTGCCCAGCAGCCACGCGTTGCGCGAACTCGCGGACTTCATCGGGCTTTCGCCTGTATCCGTCGTCGGCGATGCGGGATTCCGTCTGCTCGATCATTTCGTCCAGCAGGCTGCCGGAAGCCAAGCGCTCGGCGCTGGGCACCGCCGCAGGCAGGGTGTCGGGCTTCGGCGCTTCCGGCACCGAGCGGGAAGAACCCAGCCCTAATTCGTCCGCCGTTTGCTGAAACGTTGCCGGATCTTCGAGGCGGGCTCGCAACCCTCGTAATTTGGAAAAAGCTTGCAGTTGCTGGAAAATCCGGTCGGGATGGAAGTCCTCGAGTTCAGAAAAATGCAACTGCAGCGAGCCATCTCCAAACGCCAACTGAATTTCAGCGCCACTCCGGGCTAGCACTTCGTCGAAGTTGTCTCGATCCACCAGCACGGCGTGGCGCTTGCCAATTGTCTTCGCTTCTGAAAGCCCGCGATTGGCGCGCCCACTGAAGTCGCCAAGAATCGCGATACGAAAGGGAGTTTCCGGAGACGGACGGGCGCCCGAACTATCTCCTCCGGCCGTCAGGCTGATACCGCCGAAATCGAAATCTTTCGGCATGGACGACTCCTTGGGCAGGTTTACTTAGGACGTACGGCAACGATTTTCAACCAGCCAGAATCCCTGGGAACAAAGGCCGGCAAGTCGCTACTGTTGGTCGTTCTGAATCAGATCGAGCTTGCGCAAGCCCTCTTTTGCTTCCAGATTGTTAGGCTGCAACTTCAGAACCTTGCGATACTCCCGACGGGCCTCGGGGTAGCGACCGTCTCCCGTATCTTTCACGGCCATGCCGAGCAAACCAGGAATGTCGTTCTGCGACAAGCCTGCGGATTCCTCGACGATTTCCGGTTCCACCGAATTATCGTTCTTGTTCTTGCCGCGATTATCTACCGCCGCCTTGGCCGGCGGATGTGGCTTCGCAACTACTACGGGCACCTTGGCGGCTGGTTTTACGGTCGCCGATTCTGGCTGCGGCATCTTGGCCTCAGGCTCGGGCGTGGCTGTCGCCCCTTGGTCTGAACCATCGGTTGCAGTCTGCTCTTGCGGCGGCTGAATCGGAAGTCTCGAATTGTGCGTAGGATGCTGAAACACTCCCATCAGTGCAACCACCAGAACCACAATGACCAGGCCAACGATTATCCTTGTGCGCGTTATGAGCGGGCGCTCTTCAAGTTCATCAAGCCCTTGCAGAATGGAAGAACCCCGGCTCAACTCTTCGGCAGTCGGTGCGCGATGCTGTACACTCCGGGAAGCAGTTTCGCACCCGTCCTTGAAGACAAAGTCAGCCGTACCCGCAACCGGCGGCACACCTTGGTCCGGCCGCTCATGGCGCGCAAAGCGCGAATCAACCATCTGCGAATCAACGATCACGGTAGCGCCAACCGCAGGACCGTCTACAGTTCGTGGTTCAGAGGGATCCACCACGGAACCTTGTAACAGCGCAATTTGCTCCGGCGTCGTCCACGCCAACTCCGTCAACTTGGTCTGCCGATCGCCCATGACAGTTGTCAGGGGCGGAACGGGATGAAACTCTACCCCCGGAAGGTCGCGCAGCCGCTCGGAAATATTCTCCGCCAGCAAAATCTGACCCGGCTTCGCCTGCCCCAGAGCTTGCTGCACCGTTTCTGCGGTGAAACCCGTGGCATCGCTCGTCCTCGGTTTATAAATCAGAATGGCAGCCCCGACCCGCTCGCTAGGGCGGCACGCCAAAAATTCCAGAACGGAAGTCTGAATCCGCTTGGCGGCAACCATTGCTGGCCCGGAACCATCGAAGTGCGCGCGCAAAATTGCGGGTGACTCCTCTGCAATGCGGCCGCGGCTCGCCCCCACCAGGTCCGCAATCATGTAAACCAAAACGCTGTCGGTCTCCCACGTAGGAGCCGTCCTGCGGTCCGGCCATTGCGGCCCCCACAGCCGAACTACGATATCGGGTGCATCCCCAACTTGCTCTGTGCCCCACGAACCCGGGGAGCGGTCAGAGTTCGCGACAGGGTTCGCGACCTCGAATTCCCGGCTGTCGGTTTTCTGCTCGTACTGCGCCATGCTTTGGGCTTCCGACTCTCTGTAAGTGGGTTGTAGGTTACTTCAAATTGGTGGCGCAAGCAAATGTTTACCGCACCCACTTGCACCCACTCATGGCACTTTTGTGCCCGCGACCACCACTACGGCGGGCTTGACTTCGCATAAACAGTGAGTATGATACTGCCCACCTGCGTAGGCTAGATTTTATGGGGTTTGCCGCTTCCCCGGGGAGTATATGCCAGCACCTCCGATGTTTGATGCACCATTGTGTCCGCTATCTTTTCTTCTGAAGAGAAGTTCAGTAGCACTGCTTTTTGTTGCGCTGACAAGTCCTGCGGTCCACTCCAAGGACGTTCCCCTCACAGCCATCGAGCTATTTGATGGAGCGAACGGCGCCGCCTTCGTTCAGGTTTCCGGATTCCTGATCAATGGCAAAGCCGAAGTGCGTTCTTGCGGAGGGGCGACCGAGATCAACAAATCCACGTATGGCAAGCTGCAGAAGATTCCACTGAACTCCTCGGTGACGTCTCTCGATCGGGATGCCAAGGGAGCGATGAACCTTGCGCGCGGTTCCGCCCTTGAGTGCGTGGTTCCTTCCAACTTCAAGTTCGACAAGGACGAAACGCTTACTCCCGCGCAACTGGCTGATCGTGCCACACTCACAGGCCAGGTTCTGAGCTCGTCACCCTCAGGAACAACGGCGGTGCAGCCCTTCAAACCGACGGTAAAGATCGTATTCGTTTCGGCAGCCGATACCGAACTCGGAGAGTTTCTTCGCGGAAGCCGCGCTCACTCGGTTGCCCAATGGCGAGACTACCTCGGCCGGTACCCGAAAGCCGCGCATACCGATTCCGCTAAACAAGCCCTCGCCGCGCTCCTGTTAAAAGAGGGCGAGGACGGACTCGCGTCCTATCGCAACTCCGCCTCCGCCAGCTCTCCCGCCTATTCTGACCTAAGGACAGCTTGGTTGCGAGCCGATCAGGTACGCGAGCTGCTGCGTGCCAATGACGAGGCTGCTAAACTCCGCGAGAACGTGCGCTCAGAGTTGGTGCTGGTTACCGACAAAAGTCGCGCTGAATTGCAGGTCTTTAAACAAGCGCTCTCGGGTCACACCTCCGGATACATTCATCTCGCCAATGCCCGCCAGCTGGCCGACCACGCCTTGGAGGTCGACCCCCATTTTGATCAGGGTCTGGCTCTGCAGAGCGCGATTGCCGCCGAGACTAAGCGTGTCGACGCAGCCTTGCACAGTGCGGAGTCGATGATTGCCGCCGAGCACTATGATGACGCCGTAGCGGCCGTGGCCGAGTTTCGCGCCTTCGCCGACGAAGAAGCGCGCATCTCCGCCATCATCGACGCCTCTTACAAATACCACTTCGATCGCGGCAAGACCGCGGCCGCGAGCCAGAAATGGCATGACGCGGTGCAGGAGTTTCAGAAAGCTTCCGACCTCAAGCCCACCACCGAATCGGCGAACGCGCTCGAGCAGGCCCAGGCAGAATTCCTCTCGTCCACCAACCAATCTGCCGCGAACACCGCTTTGCAGCAGAGCTCCGCCTTCGAGCAGGACAAGCATTACATCGAAGCCTACGAAGTTCTCGCCAATCTTCCCGAACCCCAGCGTGCTCTCGTCAAAGACCAGATGCCGGCACTCGAGCCCAATTACGTGAAGAGCGCCTCGGACGAAGCTAAGAAACTGAAAGACGCTCACATTCCAATCCAGGGACGAATGGACGAGATTGCCGTGCAGAAGGCATTTAACTACTTGCGTTCAGCCTGCTCCTTGCGGCCCGACGATCAGGATCTGAAGCTCCGCCTCGACCTGATTTCTCAAACGCTCAGTGACTACTACGTCGTGCAGGCCAAAAAATATCTCGAGAAGCCGCTAGGATCGGGAGTCGGCGTCGCGTGGCTCTACCTGAACGAAGCCCAGCAGTATAAGTCGAACCGCGATGACGTTCGCGACGAGCGCACCAAGAATAATGCCATCCACAATGTCCGTTCCACGCTCTCCATGAAAGTCCTGTTCCGCGACCAGACTTCGCGGCGCGATAGCGCCGGTTTCGCCGATCAGCTTTCTGACGCGATTGCGACCGGTCTGGAAACCACAAACCTTCCTGTCAGAATTGTCCGGTCTGCCGATGCGACCCCCGTGGAACCGAACTTCCAACTTGTTGGGGACGTGCTCGAACATCGACCCGTCACGAAAGTGCAGGTCGACCCGGTAGACTCGGAGTACCGCGCTACCGAGAGAGAAATACCGAACGACGAATGGAACAAGTCGAATCGCGATTACGAGACCGCTACCCTGGATTTGGAGAAAGCCCAAAAGATTCTGGAAGGAGCTCAGGCGCACGGCAAAAAGAAGGAAATGGCCGACGCCAACGCCGCCGTCGAAGTGGCTCAGAAGAAGGTGGAGGAGGCACATCGCAAGCTCGATACCATCCCCAAGACAGTTCTCAACGACGTCGTCAAGCCTTACACCTACACCCGCAGGACCTTCGACGTGAGCGCGGTCGTCGACGTCGGATTCCGGATTATCGACACCAACGGCACTACGATCGCCGCCTCCCCATCTGTTAAGAGAGAAGAGGAAAAGCAGTTCATCGTGTTGGAGAACGTGAAGCCGGAAGATACCAAGGGCGTCAAACAAGCCGGGTCTCCGCCGGATGAGGCCCAGTTCATGACCGAAGTGGAGATCGCAGCCCGCATCGCGTTGATCAAAGACGTAAAAGACAAAGTTGAGTCGCTTCCCGGCAACATCTTTGCTCTGGCGCGCAAGCGGCTCATGGACGGCGATACCGAGGGCACCGCCGAATCCTACATTCTCTACCTCAACTCCACTCCCGACACTCAGACGACAGAGCGAGAGGAAGCCAAGAAGTTCCTACGCGACCAGTTCAACATGTTCTGGCCGGGCAGCTCCGCCCTAACCAGCATTAACCTAAACCCGCATTAACTTCGCACTGGTACTGCCAGTGTGGCAGTAGTAAACTTGTTCTCGTTCTTCGGCATTGGTCATTCCCCTATCATCAATGCCTCTGAGAAAGTGTCCCCCGCACCTTCTGAGGGTGCTGACTAACTCCCGTGACTGCTCCAAATATTAAACGCATCGGAAAGTACGACGTGCTCGACCTTCTCGGTCGCGGTGGCATGGGTCTGGTCTATCGCGCGTTTGACCGTCAACTGAATCGCGAGGTAGCCATCAAGACGGTAACCGAGGGTTTCACCGGCGACCAGGAAATGCTGCAGCGCTTCTATCGCGAGGCCGCCAAAACCGGGGCGCTAAAGCATCCCAACATTGTGATCGTCTACGATTTAGGCGAGCAGGACGGCTTTCCCTACATCGTGATGGAATACTTGTCCGGCGATCCGCTGGACAAACTCATCCGCTCCGGCCAGTCTCAGCCGCTTGCGTTCAAGCTGAAAATCGTCGAGCAGGTCTGCTACGCGCTGGGATATGCCCATCGCAATGACGTGATTCATCGCGACGTCAAACCTGCCAACGTCATCGTGCAGCCCGATGGGATTGTGAAGTTGCTGGATTTCGGAATCGCCCGCCAGGAAAAGTACGACGGCCATCTCACGCGCACCGGGAATGTCATCGGCACCATCCAGTACATGGCCCCGGAGCGACTGAAAAACGAGGCCTTCGACGGCCGTTCCGACATTTTCTCGGTTGGGGTCATGATGTTCGAGCTGCTGACCGGGCAGCTCCCTTTCACCGGCGACTACAGTTTGGTGCAGCAGATCCTTTCCGGCAAACACCCTCGCCTCGACCAATTCCTGCAGGATTATCCTCCCGCCCTTGATGGCATTCTCGAGCGGGCCATGGCGAAAAATCCTGATGATCGCTATTCCACCGCCGACGAGATGGCCGCCGAGGTTTCCTCGCTCGCTCACGAACTCAAGAAAGAACAGGTCGCCGAGTGGATCGAGCGGGCCGAGCGTCTGGTGCAAGAGGAGCAATACACCACCGCCAGAGAAGTTCTGCTGCAGTTATTGAAAGTGGAAAGCCAGCATACCAGAGCACGCCAGCTTATTGCGCAGGTTCAACAAAACCTGACGCTGCGCCAGCGGGCGGAGCAGATCCGCCAGCTGCGCCAGCAAGCTCAGGAAGCAGCCACCGACAAGCGCTACGAAGAGGCCATCGCCGATCTGCAAGAGGCCTGCAGCCTCGATCCAGGGAATTCGGAACTATCGGAGCTTCTGGAAACCGTGCGGCAGAAGAAGCGGCGCAGAGAGCTGGTGGAAGGATACTTGCGGCAGGCAGAGACCGCTCGCGACCGCGGCGACCTGCAAGGAGCGGAGGCAGTCATTGCCAGGGCACTCGAATTGGACTGCGACGATTCGCGAGTTCTAGCCGCCCACGTTTCACTGGCACGTCTGATTGAAGAAGCCTCGCGCCAGGCAAAAGCAAAACAGTTATTGGAGAATGCCCGCAAAGAGATCGGCGCGCGCCACTTCACCGCCGCCATCGAGGCCTTAGCCCAGGTCGAACGCGTCGATCCATCGAATCCCGAACTCATCACGTTGCAGGCCGCAGCCAAATCTGGCCGCGAGCAGGAACAGCGGCGCCGAATTCTGGAGCAGCTGCAAAATGATGTCTCTCTCGCCTCCAGCTTCGAGGAGCTTACCCGCGCATCCCAACTCGTGGACCAGGCGCTGGTACGCATGCCCACCGAACCCATGCTCATGAAATTCAAAGGGCATCTGTCGCGGAAACTCCGCGATGAGGAGATTCGCCACCGGGTCGATCAAGTCGTGCTGCGCTGCCGTAGTCTGATCGAAACCTCGCCGGACGAAGCCTTGCGACTGGTACGCGAGGAACTGCACCAAGCTCCTGGGAACGAACGCCTGGTGGCTCTGCAATCGAGCATCGCACAGCAAATGTCGCAGCGGAGTGCGGAGCATACTCGCGCCCAGTACTTGACGCGCGCCCATGAAGCGCTCAGCAGCGGCCGCTACGTCGAAGCCGTGCGCCTTCTCGAATCCTGCCAGAAGGAAGGTATCCGTTCTCCCGAAATCGCGGAACTGATGGACTTCGCGCGCCAGGAAGCCGACCAGCGCCTGAAGAACACCCAGTTCCAGCACCTGCTCAGAGAAGCGCAGGAATTGATGGCCCGCGGTTCCTACCGCGCCGTGGTTGACTTGCTCACTTCCATCAGCGAAGAACCGGGAACGGCTTCCCTTCTCTTTCTCCTGGAGGATGCCCGGAACCGCCTGCAATCGTTGCAGCGCGACATTGACGCTTCCTTGCAGATGGTCGAGGTTCTCACCACCCAGGAACACTATGTCGAGGCTGTAAAATTCCTCGAATCGCAGCCCACTTCGGTTCTGCACTCCGAGCCGGTTCAGATCGCACTGCAACGCCTGCGCGAAGCCAACGACAGCGAACTCGCGGCGCTGCAGGCGGTCGGCAAAGCTTACGCTGCACTCGATCGTCAGGAACTCGCCGCCGGCACTTTACAGAATCCGGGCGGTAGCGCGGAATCCTCGCTGCTGGCGCGCATCGTTCCCATCTTCACCTGGCGCCGCAAGTCCGTGGCTGATCGCCAATTATCCTCGGCGCTGGAACAAGCCCGGGTAGCCGTGGAAGCAGGCGACAAAAAGCAGGCGGTACGGGCGTTGCAGGCCGCGAAAAACTTCACCGAATACGCCAGCAGCAACCTGCAAAATGAGTGGCAGGCTCTCTTCAAAAAAGCCCAGAGAGGTAAAGTATTTGGGCGACTGGGCCAGAAGTAGCATCTCGCTTAACTTTCGGGTTGCTCCGCGCATCTTTTAACTTCTTCCCAATTCGTCCTGATTCACTCGCCTTCCCTGTTTACCCAAAGCTTGGGGTGCGGTAGGATTTAGCGCTTACCTTCGCCATGAGCTTTGCAATTCAAGCCGCCGGCAACACCGACATCGGCCTCGTACGCAAGAACAACGAGGACAATTTCGGTTACGACTTACGCCACGGAATTTTCGTGGTCTGCGACGGCATGGGCGGACAACAAGCCGGAGAACTGGCCAGCAAGATCGCCGTCGATACTGTTCTCGACTACTTTCGGCAGGACCGAAACGTCGCCCCGGTGGGCGGAGCCAAGTTCGAGGGCGTCTCCCCACGCGCGGTGGGCTTAGCCGGCGCGATTCAGTTGGCGAATCAGGCGATCCATGAATCCGGAGCCAGCAATCTTCAGCATGCGGGCATGGGTTCGACGATTGTTGCGGTCGCGGTCGAGGGCAATCTCTTTTCCGTTGCCAATGTCGGCGACAGTCGCATTTACTTGATCCGCAAGAATAATGTGGTGCAACTCACCAACGATCACTCGCTGGTGATGGAGCAGGTCCGGCGCGGACTCATGACCTTGGAAGAAGCGCAACAATCCAAAATGCAAAATGTGATCGTGCGCGCTCTCGGCACCGACGACAGCGTCGAGCCGGATCTCGCAGACCATGAGTTCAATTCCGAGGATGTGCTGCTACTGTGCAGTGACGGACTGTCGCGCTACGTCAAAGACGAGAGGATGGCCGAAGCCGTGAACCAGGATTCCCTGGAACAGGCCGCCACCGATCTGATTGAAGCGGCAAAAACCGGCGGCAGCGACGACAACATCACTGCTCTGCTGATCCGCGCGGCTCATCCTTCCTGGAAAGATCGAGTCCTTGGAGTGTTATCTGGCCCTGGCGGCCAGAAAAGCTCAACCTAATCTCAGCCCAAGCAAAAAGAGCTTTCTTAAGGGTGGTGAGGACGTTCGCATGGTTCAATGCCCAGCGATCTGACTGACACATTTCATGCCCTGCAGGTCGAAGAATGGATTTGCACTGCCCGAAACCTGCAACTGGTAGTCATAGGATTTCTGTTTTCCGTTGGGCAGCATCACAGTCCTTCCGTTGGTTTCGCTTACCCATTCCAGTTTGCCTCCTCCCAGTTGACGCGCACGCGCCACGAACTTGAACACCGCCCAGGGTCCACTGAAAGAATCCAGAGGATCACCGCTCTTGGTCGTGACGTCGACATTGTCGGACGCACCTGTCCAAACAAATGTTTTCTGCGCACCTTCTCCCTCCAGTTTTTCGCTGCCGATCTTCACCTCAACTCCTTCCAGGTTGCTCGGCATCTGTTTCAGCGTGTAGGAAAAATGGGGAGGCTGCGAACCCGAGGGATATAGAGTTTCGCTCAGGCGTCCCACGCGATTCAAAAAAGCTACGAATGTCGGCGATGGTTTGACGCTCGCTGCTGGGTTCGCGTCATACCGCGAACCCACCTTCAGCACAAAGGTCTTCACATCGTCGTTCAGCTTCTTCCAGGCATCGCCAGTCGGCCCGAAAATCGCGTAAATCTGATCCAAGGATGCGTCCTGCAGAGAATTTGGATCGAAGGGATATTTATTGATCAGGGATGCGAACTGCGAGCAATAACCTTTGCCGGAACCATTTGCGATGTCAATGGGGCCTCGTCTCAACAGCGCTTCCGCGGCTTTGATCGGCTCTTGCAGCAATCGCCGCACTTGATCCTGATTCCCAAACTGCTGATCCACCGGCACCGAGGTGATGATCTTGGTCACGGCGCCGGAAGCCGCATCTGCGGAGTTCGCTGCTTGGGTTAGTTGGGTCGGATCGGGCGCGCCCGGATTTTGCGCAAGCGCATGAATGTCAGACCCTAACTTGCCCAGAGCCTCAACGTAATCCTTGTTCGCAGCCACAACATAATGATCCGGGGCCTTATCCGCCGGACCTGCCGGCTCCACCGCTTGCACGGGTGCAAAATGGGTCTTCGCGTCGGGGGGCGCGACGTCGGTATTGTGCGAGATGAAGTACAGCAACTCTAATAAAGGTGAGGTCGGCCCGCTGAGTTTTTCCAGCTTCTTGTCGGCGTCGGCATTGTTTTGATATTCCGCGACGGACGAACTTTTCAAGACCGTATTCCACTCGATCACAAAATCCTGATCGTAGCGCTCGGTCAGTTTTTGCCGCACAAGTTCCGGATCCATCGCGCTGGTGTCGGTTTTTCCCAACACCCACTCCTCCCCGCCCATATAGAGACGGGGATCCTTCAAAGCATCTTGCACAAACGAAAAGCCGCCGCGCGTAAATGCTCCTTTCACTTTGTGATTGCTCAAGATTAAGCCGGCAGCATCTTTAAACTGATCGTTAAAACTGAGGTCAGGCTGCGAAACTTTGGACAAGAGCTGTACGTAATAGCGATCGACTCCAGCAAACTGCTTCAGATAAGCGCGCGCCTGCTCGATCATGAGCTTGGAGTTGCCCATCGCGAACGGATTCTCCTTCGCTAGTTCCGTGGCGTAGAAATCGAACTGCAATCCGGCCAGATCTTTCCGGTCTTTGTCGATGTCGCGCTCGGCGACCCAATGGCTCATCAAAACAGGAGTCAGAAATTCTTTTGTGCTTTTGTCGTGATCCGTGGGTTCAGTCGTTATTAAATAGGCTTTCAGATCGGTGTAGGTTTTTTCGTAAGCGTCGTTCGGCGCGTTCGCCACGGACTTACCCGATACGGCTTCCAAACCATCGGTCAGCCGTTTTTGCGTTTCGGCTAATAAAAGCTGGCGGAAACGCTGGAAATAGACTCTTTTCGCGTCCGGATAAATCTGATCGCCCACATACAAACCCCAACGCAGGCTGAACGGCGCGCCGTTGACTTCGTAGTCCGAAATATCGACGAGCTCGCGCCGCAGATTGTCGAGTTTTTGCAGGTCGGCAACACTGGCCACCTGATTGTTCGCGGTTTGCAAAGTGCGTAAGTCGGCAACCGCATCGTGCACGCGAGTCTCGAGCGCACGGTTGCGCAAGAACGAAACCGCAAAACCCGTTAGGCAGAGGATGGCGGCAAGAACAATGCTTCCCAAACCAATGCGGCGCAGCAGGTTCACGCGCGAACTCGACCCGCTGGTCGCCAATGCCACGCGATCCTTCACCAGAACATCGTTGAACAGGGTAGAGAGAAAAACCCACTGCGGCACTCTGCGCGATCCACCGGTTCTCACAGCCACGGGCGCCGCCTGCAACCGCGAACCCCCGCCGCGGAAAATCTGCGTCGCGCCGCCATCGAACTCCGCTTCTGCCGCTTCCGCCGGAACTGCCCGCGCTGCAACCACGTCGTCCACCACGACGGGCCTGACTCCGGTAAAGTAAAACCCACGCAGGAAAGGGTTCGTGCCGAGGTGGCTGGGCCGCGCCAGGTCCACTAGAAACTGCACCAGCAGGGTGCGCAGCTTCCTGAGTTCCCTGGGAAACTCGTAAATGGCGGGAAGCTTTTCCCCTTCGTGTTCACGGGGAAGCAGCAGAATGCGGCGCTCCGCCAGCGAGTAAAAGATTTCGTCGAATGCCTTGGTGAGCCGCTTGGTCTCCTCGTCCGCGTAAACACCCGCGCTCAGGGAGTGCAGCGGTAACGTAGCACCCAGCACTTCGCTGGCCTCGTCCTTGCTCATCCCGCGCACGAACTCGGTGAAGAAGGAGATCCGGTCCAACCGGGTGAACAACACATAAACCGGAAAGCTGATTCCCAACAACTGCGACACTTCCTGCAGTCTTACCGATAACCTCCGCGCCGCGGAGACGGCCGTTTCGCTGGCCCCCGGCTGCAAGAAAGCTTCGCAATCGAAGCAGACGATTGCGGCTCGCGGCGCTTGCGCGCGTTTCCCGATGGCTGCGGAGAATCGCCCCGGCTGCAGCAGCCTCACCAAGCGTCTCCACCGATCCGCTTGTCCCATCATCGAGCCCGCAGGATCCACGAAAATTGCTTGTCGGGTGTACCAGATGTTCGCGTTAGAGGTCGCCAGCACCTGGCTGTCCCGATACACCTGCCCCGCCAGCAGTTCCGGATCGAGCGCGGAATGAATCAGGACCGTGGTCTTGGTTGAACCAGAATCGCCTAAAACGAATACCAGAGGAAGGCTGCCAAGGTTGGTACCTCGGCCCAACGTCGAGTGCTTCAATCGCCGGACCGCCTCCTGCACCAAAGCATCCAGATCGTCGGTCCCGCCGGATGGGGCATCGCCCTCCGCGGCAGGCTCTTTCGCCTTCTCAACTTTGTAAACGTAAAAATAAGCGACCGCTGCTCCAATGATTCCCAGCACGGCGAGCACGCCGCGCAGGATCCATACATCTGAGCCGTGTAGAGGCAGCCACCTGCCCAGAAGCCAAACCAGTACCAGATAAACGAGCAGTACCAGAGTGGTCACCAAGTACAACATTCCAGCCTCCTGTTTTTTAGATTCCGCCGACCAAGGCGGAAAGCGACGAAGCTCCCGACATCAGGAGAACTTTGAAAACCACAAAGAGGACCACCGCGAGACCCACGGTGATGATTGCAACCTTTCCTAAAACGCTGCTCCAGCGATCCGATTGCGCCAGGCGCACGGCGTCCGCGGGAATCGCGCCCCGGGGCGACAACGGGCCGGCCGGGCCGCGCACCCGCTGGATTTTTTCCTGAATCGCCGCCGTAATGGCCCGCAAATCTCCTCCCGCAGCGTAGCGACCCTTGAATCCCAGCAGCAAACACAGGTAGTAGACTTCCAGCAAATCGGCGGTCTCCTGAGAATCGTTACGGCTCAGGGTTTTTTGCAGCTCCTGGAAGAAAATTTCCCCGGCCAGTTGATTTCCGAAAAGTTCCGCCTGCAAGGGCAGCCGCGGCCAATTCGCGAACACCGGATTCCCTGAACTCAGCACCGATTCGTCCAGGAACGCCACCACCGCAAAAATAACCTGCCTCACATCTTCGGAGCTGCACCCGCGACTGCGCGCTTCCTGTTCGGCGACCCGCAGCGCTTGCCGCATTTGCGCACGAAACGCTTCCGCATCCTGCACCGCCTGCCGGTTGTATCGCAACCGCACCACGGCGGTGAATACTTCCTGAAACCCCAGAGCCAGGTTCCAGCCGCGCCGGTCCATGGCAGGACTCGACCCCCGGTAACTTCCCAACGGCGTAACTTGTGCGGACGATCCCATGTCAGCTCTCGAGCAACACTATCAGTTCAACTTCCGGAGACGGCAGTTCCCCCGGTACGTACACGCCGACGTTGCGGGTCTTCATAAGGTGTTCCCAACAGGGCCCGCTTCTCGTAATCACAAAGTACTGGCTGTCCACTTTCGCGGAGATCGCGGCCGGCGGAACCTGCATATGAGTTAGTGTCAGTCCGGGTAGCGCCCGTTTCACCAACTCCGTAACAAATTGCGCAGAACATACCTTCACCAGTTGCAAGGTCTTGGAGATCACGTCCGCCTCTCCCACTGGCGATCGCAGCCCGAGTATCCAGCGCGAACGTCCCAGGCAGCGTTGGTCGCGGATCTCGCCCTCATAAAAATAGCGCGCCGCCGGCTTCAGCGGAATCACCACCGCCTGCGACGGAACGATAATTTCCAGGTGCCGAATAATGTGTTCCTCGAGATAGTCAAAGCCCGGCCCCGGATCGTAGTGGTTGTACGCCGGCAAGGAACGCGGACTGCTATCGAGACTGAAGGTGCACAGCGCTCCCGCCAGCCGCGACATTTCGCGAAACATTTCCTCGGGATGCCGGTGCTTGGCCAGCAGAATATGGCGCAAAGGAGTCAGGCTGGAGTTGATGGCGTGCAGAAACCAGAATTGGGCGACCTGGCGGGCAGACATACCCGCCTGAAACGTCCCTCCGGTCTGCTGCTCCTGGGTGACCACCGTGCTTTTCTCTTCCAGAACTTCGACCAGCCGCTGCAGCATCTTTGACAGCCGCTCACTGGCACTCAGGCGTAGGCAGGAAGGAACATGCGTGGGATCGTACACGAAGTGTCCCGACTGATCGCGCATTACCCTGGCCACGGGAATCGTCAAGAGATTTTCTTCCTCCGTGGGCAGCACGACCAGCCGAATATTCTTGCGTCCCATTTGTACCGGCTTGGCGTCCAAACCTGTATTCTCGTCATGCACCATCTCGATGGTGCTGGTGTAACGGGCGTTTCCCGAAGGGCTCGGTTCGAGGTCGCAGTTCTGCTGGCCCTGAACCCAGCGCGGAACCGCCAAGGCAACCGTCAGGCTATCGGTCGCGGGCAGAAATTGTTCGGCGATGTTTCGGGGCTCCGGACAAAGATCGCACTCGGGAATGTCAAAAGGCAGACCGTCTTGAAACATTCCACGCGCGTGCAACAGGCTCACCGTGCCGTTGCGTAGAGCATCCGCATCGAGTTGGCAGGCCGCCAATCCGTACGAGTCTCTCCACAAACTGGCTGTGGCAAAATGGACGGCTTCTTCGAAGTACCGGTTCTGCGCCTGAAAATGTTGTGGCGCCAGATACATGCCTTCCGCCCACACTACTCTCGACAGCAACTTCATGCCGCTTCACCTGATACCAGGAAGGTTTTATTGCTGGTCGTACTATTATGAGTTGCGCTTCACTGCCCGACACGAATCTGCACCGCAGGGCAACTGTCTGGCCAGCGATGCTAGGCGACTCGGTCTCTATTGTCAAGGAACTTACCCCCTCCCCCCTCTCGGACACGACATTGCATTTTGTCGCACCAAAACGCAGAGAATACGGGTACCGTGTGGCTACAAAATGGCTACTGACAATCCTGTGCAGGCCAGTGCAACGTGCATCGAAAAGCTGGAATGTGCCTCGGTCGGGAGTAAGCAGCTTCAGGCACTACTCTGGCCTTCGTAGCCTAATCGCACGTGGACTTCACATAGCGCTCGCCCAAGCCTTGGGGCTTTTAAGACACTCCCGCATGGCACTCAAGCGCACAGAGCCGCGTTGAAATCGGGGACAAGCATCCCCAGAAGTATCCCCCACTTGCGATGCGGACTTTCACGCGAGAGCTCCGAGAATCGGCTCAAAGAACGTCCGCAGCTGTTCGACCACTTCTGCCAGATTCTCCGATTCTCCGGCGTCTGGGTGAGCGCGGAGCGTCTGAGGAACGCCCGCCACTGAGTGTGCTTGCCCGAATCGTTGCCGAACTCCTGTTCGCGGAACTCGAGAATCAGATCGAATTGCGTCGCCCTGCGTCTGCGGAGATTGAAGTTCGTACGGGAGCAGTTCTTCCTGGCAGCGGTGGCTGAGAACATCAACCGACGAGTCCGGTTCCTCAGCCTGCCGATAACACCCAATGTGGAAGCTGGCTCTTAGCGGAAGTGAGAGAGAAACTCGAGGGCAAGCGATCATCACAGCCAAAACAACATCCAATCACGGACTTTTTTGACACCCACGCCTAGTTTCGTCAATAAAGGACTTGCCTGAAAGAGTCCAAAACGGGCTTGGGATACTTTGGCTACGTCGCGTTCACTAACGGCGTCGTTCTAGGCCGAGGAGGGGTGGTCTCATGGCACGATCTTTGTCAGCGGGCTGGCCACGCGCTGGAGGCGGTTCGGAAGCTTTGTGGGTACGAGCGGTTGGGTTCTCGGCACCCGCAGTCACGCTTATTCCGGCATCATCTTCAAGAAGAACGTTAAGGAGCGAATGGTGAACATGTAGAGTATCCCCAACGTCGTAGTTGATAAAGCCGAGTTTTCTAAATCGGTTCATGAAGAAGCTGACCCGCGACCGCGTCGTCCCTACCATCTCTGCCAGAGTCCGCTGATTTAGTCTCGGGATTGTCTCTGAGACTCCTTCCTTGCCGAATTGCGCCATCAACAGAAGTACTCGCGCAAGCCGCTTTTCGCTGGAATTGAAAAGTTGATCGACCAAGTCATCCTGATACCGGATGTTCCGCTTCAGCAAGTATTTGACAAACATGGCCGACAATTTTGGTTCCAGGCTCATTGCATGCGTCATCGCCTTCCTCTCGACGTGCAGCAGGACGCAGTCTGTCAATGCGGTTGCAGACGACATGCGAAGGAGCTGACCAGCAAGACCACCTTCGCCAAAGAAATCGCCTTCGCCCAAAATACCAAGAGTTGCTTCTCTGCCGTGTTCCGATACCACGCTGAGCTGCACCTTCCCGGTTTGGACAAAGAATAGGCCGTCCCTAGAATCGCCTTGGGCGAAAATCTTGTCCTTCTTTTGAAAACAGACCATATTCCTGCCCTTCCCAATCGTCGATAGAAAGGCGCGAGGATTGAAATCAAGTTGTCTCTTCGCGGTGGTGATTCGCTTTGCCAAAGGCTGTCCTAACTGGAGAAGTCTGCACTGTCGATTATGGAGGAGCCGGGCGAATCTCCGCTGGTCAATAATGCTCACCATCACGGATGCGACAAGACAAATGGGCACCGGGCTGATCTCCAGCGGCCTGATTGCGAGCCGGAACGATGGTTGTTGTGGTCTGTTTTGAACATCTCTTAAAGTCTTTATGGTGCGAGACTAAGGTACGAGCGCGACCTGACGGTTACTTGGAGAACGCACGGCGAAATGAAGAAGAATCTACAGAGCGTGGCGACGTTACTGGACCGAGAAATTGACTCCACCATCAAAGAGTGGTTGCGTCGTGTGAGCCTTCTTCCGGAACTCACTCAAATTGCGGTTAGCGATGAGGATCGCTCGCGGCATCTCCCCCAGCTGTTCCATGACTTGGCTTGCCGCTTACGCCTCGCCCAGGATATCCGTCTGCTTGCCTCCAGCGCCGCTACTGCGCACGGACAAAGACGGCGACTTCAGGGCTACTCTCCTGCCATGCTCGTCGAGGAGTCAAGGTTGTTCAGGTGGTCACGTTCCAGACGTTACACATTCACCGAGGCGAACTCGATCAAGAGCAACTGCTTTCAGCCGTAATGGTCATTGCGGATGAGGCGGATTTGCAGCTCGGGCAAGCCGTGCGCTGCTGGGAAACGCCACTAGCTCAGGTCGTAGCGTAGGTGCGCCAACTCAATCCGCTGCAATCAAGCGTCGGTCACGATGCGGCTGAGTCCGGGGGTGTCCGGTGCTGAGTTCGCATTTCTCGCCCGGCCCCGCGCCACAAGTCGGGCAATGGATCGCTTGTATCTGTTTGAGTGTAGGTTTCTTGGCCTTCATTGGTTTCTTATAATACAGCTATCCACAGCAGAAAATCGATCAATTTTGCACAGAAACTCGAAAAAATGTTGTGAAATGAATTGTCGTGCGCCAATACGTTTTCCGTGGAAAAGAAAAGGCCCGCCCTCGGTGAGAGAGGCGGACTGTGGTTGTGTGGTTTGATTTTGTTTGGCGAATATCACAGGCCCCGCCAAACCGCAACAATAAATTCGACGCCTTCCAGAAGCGGGAACTGCAAACCGCATGGACTCCGGAGGATGAGCTCCAGGGGCCGCGGAGGACGCGATCGACCTCCCCGAGAGT
>Ga0209624_10000902_pt1 | contig 24974 bp, 18 predicted proteins | sample JacPinW_OM2H0_O1_FD_188565 | JGI IMG/M metagenome (GOLD analysis project Ga0209624, IMG submission 188565) | Forest soil microbial communities from Algoma, Ontario, Canada - Jack Pine, Ontario site 1_JW_OM2H0_O1 (SPAdes) (version 2) | ecosystem: Environmental > Terrestrial > Soil > Boreal...
GCTGCAACGGCGGTGGGTTGAGTGCTGGGGCGACCGGAGCGGGTCTCGCGGGGCGGTCACCATAGCGTCTTCCCGGTTGACCCCAGCGGGGGCACCGGGGGCGGAAGCGGCGGCCGCAGCCAGTCGCAGGAAGAAAGTCGTCGTCATCGGCACCGAGGCGACCATCAGCAGCCATGCCTACCGGCGTGCGCTTGAAGCGCGCGCGGTCGCAGTGCGCGAGAAGGCTTGTCCGCTTTTGGTTCCGCTCGTCGAGGAGGGTTGGGCGGAGCATCCTGTGACCGAGCAGGTGGCGAAGATCTATTTGTCGGAGGCCTTTGCGGGTGACGCGGGCGATTTTAATGCCGACGTGCTGGTCCTCGGATGTACGCATTATCCACTGATCAAGCCGCTGTTGCGGCGAGTGGCGCCGGCGCATATCGCCATCGTGGACTCAGCCGAATCCACGGCGCAGGAGGTGGCGAGACAGTTGGCGACGATAGGAGGGACGGCGCCTTTGGCTTCAAATAAGTCGTCCTCAGATGAAAAGAAAGGCGAACTAGCCGCGACTTCCGCGCTCAGGTTCTTTGCCACCGATTCGGCGGAAAAATTCAGCAGGATGGGGACGCGGTTTTTGGGGCTTCCCGTAGAAGACGTTATGCCTGTGGATTTGAAAGAATAATAGGCGGCCAAGCAGGCCTTCGCCCGTAGAGCCGGTGGGTGCTTCCCTACGCGGGCTAATATAAGCGGAAGGTAACTTCCACGCTAATTGCCACCGAGACAGGCTTGCCGTCTTTCATCGCTGGATCAAAGCGCCAGTTTTTTACTGCTTCGAGGGCCTTTTCGTCGAGACCCAACCCCAGCGTGCGCCCCACCTTCACGTCATGTGGTTTGCCATCCGGGCCGACGATGAGCCAGAGAACGCAGGTGCCTTGAAACTTGGCCTTGCGAGCTTCCTCCGAATATTCCGGGTCAGGAGCGTAAATAGCCTTCGGGGCAGAAACGCCGCCGCCTACGTGGAAAACTCCGCCGCCGGTGCCGCCGCCGCGACCGGGACCGAATCCAGGACCTTCGCCGGAACCAACGCCGCCACCACTGCCCGAGCCAATGCCGCCTCCAGCGCCGGTTCCGTTCGATGGAACCGAGGGTAGATGCGACATGGGATCGCCGAGGTCAGGCATATTCGGCTGCTGCAACTTGATATCAGGCGGCACGACAATCGTCGGTGCGACAGGTAGTTTCGGATCGAGATTGCGCACCACCGCCATGGGCGGGGTGATCTGCTGCATGGATTGCTTGGGCAAACGGCCCTGCGACGCCTGGAGTTTGTCGCGATCGCCGCCGCCACCGCCGCCACCGCTTTGGCTCCTCGACGGGGGCAGGACGGGAAGGTCATCGGGTGCAATCAGCAAGACGGTTTCTTTTGGCTTGGCTACATCGACGATTCTGCGACCGAGGTAGGTCGCCAGGATAATGGCAAGCACGGCGAGAATATGGATGGCGGTTGAGCCAAAAGCGCCGCGCCGCTTGTAATCGTAGAATCCCCAGATGTCGCGCACCGGCACGGGCTTCGAGGTGAGGACGAGCGGCGGAAGCTTCTTCGGAAAAAAGAATTCGTCGATGTTGCGGAACAGCGATTTCCAGACGGGCTCATCCAGAGTCTGATTATGAAGAAGAAGGTGCAGCTCCGGCTCCGGGCTTAGCACTGGCGCCTGCGGATTCTGCGGTGTTTCAAATTCTGCCATATTTTCCCGAGCAGCGGCCCCAAATTCGCGATGCAAGTGGTCGTAGATTTAGATGCGTCTGCGTCCCTCAACGCTTGTGAAAAATGTCACTTACAAAGCAGAGTGCTCCCCTGCGAAATGGGCGAGCTTAGCCCGTTCAACCGCCAATCCATCTGGATGCTCGCCCGCTCAATCTGCTGAAAATTGTACACGTTTTTGGCTGCACGCAAACAGTACTTTTTGCAATCCGTTGCCTCTGCGGCAACCCACCGCCGCGCCCATCCGCGCTGCCTATATAATGAAAAGATTCAATCAGTTGGGAGAACCGAGCAAGTGCCCATGGACTTGAAGTCCACCATCAACCTGCCCAAAACCGGCTTCCCCATGAAGGCGGGTCTGCCCCAGAACGAGCCGAAAATACTCGCTCGATGGGAAGAGCAGCGCATCTACGACCGCATCCGCGAGGTGCGCAAAGGCGCGCCTACCTATGTGTTGCACGACGGACCTCCGTACGCCAACGGACCGATCCACCTCGGCACGGCGATGAATAAGTGCCTCAAGGATTTCATTGTCAAATCGAAGAACATGGCCGGCTTCGATTCGCCGTATGTGCCGGGATGGGATTGCCACGGCCTGCCCATCGAGATCAAAGTCGACCAGATGCTCGGCGGCAAGAAACTGCAGATGGCAGCGGTCGATGTGCGCACCGAGTGCCGCAAGTACGCGGAGAAGTTTCTCGACCTACAGCGCTCGCAGTTTAAGCGTATCGGCGTTTTCGGGCGCTTCGATAATCCTTATTCGACGATGACGCCGCAGTACGAAGCGGCGGTGCTCGGCATTCTCTATCGCTTTCTGGAGAATGATTTCGTCTACAAGGGACTGCGTTCCGTGTATTGGTGCGTTTTTGACGAGACGGCGCTGGCCGAGGCCGAGGTCGAATACGAGAATCACACCAGCCCCACGGTATGGGTAAGGTATCCGTTTGCGGGCGATGCGGGGACGATCGATCCGGCGCTGGCCGATGCCAAGCGGCGAGGCAAGAAAATTTCAACCATCATCTGGACGACGACCCCGTGGACCTTGCCGGCGTCAATGGCGGTGGCGTTTCATCCCGATGAAGAATATGTGGCGCTCGAAAATGACGACGACGTTTTTATCGTCGGAGCCAGGCTCGCTGAAGTGGTAAAAGAAAAAACTAGCCTGCAGGCGGCGCACGAGATTGCGCGCTTCCCCGGCCGCAAGCTCGAATATGCCGACTTCCGGCATCCTTTTCTTGATCGCCAGATCGTGGGCGTGCTGGCCGACTACGTCACCATGGATCAAGGCACGGGCGTGGTGCATACCGCGCCCGCGCACGGCGCCGAAGATTTCATCACCGGCCAGAAATACAAGATCGATCCGACTTGCAATGTCGACAAGGCCGGCATCCTGCGCAATGGGTTGCCGGAGTATGAAGGCAAGCGCATTTTCGATGCCAATACTCCGATTGTCGAACTGCTGAAGGCGCGCGGCGCGTTGCTGCATAGCGAAAAGATGGAGCACTCGTATCCCCATTGCTGGCGCTGCCACAACCCGATAATCTTTCGCGCGACCGAGCAGTGGTTCATCGGCATGGAGACGCCGATGAAAGGGGAGCATGCCCGAGAAACCATGCGCAGCCGCACGCTGGCCGAGATCGCGAAAGTCAAGTGGGATCCGGCGTGGGGCGAAGAGCGCATCTCGAACATGATCGCTACGCGGCCCGACTGGTGCATCTCACGGCAACGGGTGTGGGGCGTGCCGATCGCGGTGTTTCTGTGCGACAACTGCGGCAAACCCGTGAACGATCCGCATGTCAATCGCAAGGTGGTGCAGTTTGTTGCGCAGCACGGTGCCGATGCGTGGTACACACCAGAGGCCGACGCGATTCTTTCCGATTTTCAAAATGGCGGCCATAAGTGTGCGCATTGCGGGGGCAAGAAATTCAAAAAAGAAACCGACATTCTTGATGTGTGGTTCGAGTCGGGATCGAGTCATGCGGCAGTGCTGGGCCATGAACCCAACCTTCCATGGCCCGCCGATCTTTATCTCGAAGGCGGCGACCAGCATCGCGGATGGTTCCATTCTTCCCTGCTCTGCGCCATCGGCTACGAAGGCAGCGCTCCCTATCGCATGGTCGCGACCAGCGGGTGGACGCTCGATGAACAAGGCCGCGCCATGTCGAAGTCGCTTGGCAATACGGTCGATCCGGTGGAGATCGCGGAAACCCTGGGCGGCGAGATCGTGCGCATGTGGGTCGCGTCGGTCGACTTCCGCGAAGATGTCGCCTGCTCGCCGCAAATCATGCAGCGCGTCGCCGGCATCTATCGCGACATTCGCAATACCTTCCGGTACATTCTCAGCAATCTCGAAGGTTTTGATCCGGTCAGAGATGCGGTCGCGTTCGACGAGATGCAACCGATTGATCAATACATGCTGCGGCAGGCGGTCGAGGTGTCGAAGGATGTGCAGGCCTCGTACGAAGAGTTCGCGTTCCACAAGATCTATCACCGCATCAATAATTTCTGTGGTGTGGAGTTGAGCGCTTTTTATTTCGATGTTTTGAAGGACCGGCTCTACACCTCGGCTCGCAAATCGGTGTCCCGGCGGGCGGCGCAGACGGCAATCTGGCGCATCGGCGAAGCATTGGTGCGATTGCTCGCGCCCATCATGAGTTTTACCTGCGAAGAAGTCTGGCAGTATCTGCCTCCGGTTGCGGGCAGGCTGGAGAGCGTGCATCTTACGACCTTCCCTGAAGCCGCAGATTTGTTGGGAAACGCGGGCGCGGCGATCGCAGCCGATCCGAAGCACGCCCATCAGAACGACGACTGGAAGACCATTCGAGGCGTGCGCGAGACCGTGCTGAAGGCGCTCGAAGAAGCGCGCAACCAGAAACTGATCGGAGCCAATCTCCAGGCGCAGGTTACGTTGACGGCGGTTGATCCGGCCTTTTCAGCGCTGGAGCGTTTTAAGAATGATTTGCGCTACTTTTTCATCGTTTCCGCCGTCGAACTGAAAAAGGGCGCGGGCAATGGCGATGCGCCGGTTTCTGTCCAGGTGAATAAAGCTCCCGGCCTGAAGTGTGAGCGCTGTTGGAATTTTTCAACGCACGTGGGAGAGGACAACGATTATCCCACGGTGTGCGAGCGCTGCAGCGCCGTACTCAAAGAAATCGGCGGAAATTAGTGGATCGAGACTGCGGCCTCTGGCAAACACGATAAGCTATAGATAGCTGAGAAACTTCTTGAGGTCATGCGCAAATATCATCTTCTAATTGCGTTGTCGGTCATCGCCCTCGATCGCATCACCAAGTGGACGATCGCCCGGCGCCTTTCGCTGCATGACAGCATTCCGGTGATTCCGGGGTTTTTCCGCATCATCCACGCCGAGAATCCGGGCGCCGCGTTCGGCATTTTTGCGGATTCGCCGTCGGAGTGGAAGGTCGGCATGCTGATCGGCTTTTCGATCATCGCGCTGCTGATTGTTTCGGCGATGCTGTGGAAAAATAGCCACAGCCTGACCTCGACGGGCATTGGCTTGTCGCTGATTCTCGGCGGTGCGATCGGCAATTTGTGGGATCGCCTGGTCAGCCGCCATGTCGTGGATTTTCTTCTCTTCTATATAGGCCCGCATCAGTGGCCCGCCTTCAATGTTGCCGACAGCGCGATTGTAGTAGGAGCTGGGCTGCTGGTGTTTGAAATTGTGTTTGCTAAGACACCCAGTCAGCAATCGGCCTAGATTTAAGGTCAGGTTAGAGGTCAGATTGCAGAGGTGATCAGGTCTTTGATCTTGAGCCCGCGCAGCGAGAATCGGTGGCGACGACCGAAATTCGCTAGCCGTTCCGCCGCCTCCGCAGTTTGACAATTCTGGACAGAGATGTGCTCCTTCAAAAGCGCCCCCAAAAGCCGGGAAACACTCGTATCGTGGCGGGCAGCGTCAGTTTCAGCCCACTGGGCTACGTCTTCCTCAAGTGCTACCGTCGCCTTGGGCAAACGAGAATCAGAGGACACGGACAGAGTTTGACACGAAGCCAGAGTGGCGGAGCGCAAGTTCGGAATCAGGCAGGATTGCTGCGTTCGAGGTCAACTGATAACTGCAGGCTGAGGGCTGACGGCCGATCTCTAGGGCGTCCCGTAAAGCTGCCTATAAACACTCGCGTTCCGCAGAATAGCCTGCACATACTCGCGGGTCTCGGTGAAGGGGATGGATTCCACGAACTCCTGGGGATCACGGTAGTGGCCTTGTTCCAGCCAGTCGCCCACACGGTCGGTGCCGGCGTTGTAGGCGGCGAGCGCGTATTCGAACTGTCCGTTGTATTTGTCGACCATCTCCTTGAAATAGCGCGTTCCTAGTTCAAGGTTCACGGCCGGGGTAAAAAGTTGCGGAGCGCTGTATCCCTTGAGCTTGACTTGCTTGGCCACGGTCTTGCCGGTTTTCGGTAGAAGCTGCATCAGGCCGACGGCATTCGCGTGAGAGAGCGCCATCGCGTTGAATTCCGATTCCTGCCTGATGAGCGAGGCTACGAGATAAGGATCGAGACCATTGAGGACTGAATATTTGCGCAGGTCGGTCCAATAGGCTTTCGGAAAAAGCGCCTCCCAGTAAGGGCGAGGCAGGTCGGGCAGATCAACGGCGAAATAGTTGGGCGTGGTGCGCTTCATGATTTCGATGCCGCGATCGTAGCGTCCGCCGTCCTGATAGACGCGGGCCATCTCGGGCGGCGCCCAGGTTCCATCTTCCTGACTGGCAGCGGCTTGCAATTCGCGCACGGCTGCGTCGGCCAGTCCTCCGTTCGAGAGCAAGCGCGCACGCTCGACACGCAGGTTATCGTCGGGAGGATCGGCCGCCGTTATCTTTCCAGCGGTCGGCAGCGACCCCACGTGGTCGAGCAGCGCGAAGTGAGGCGGATCTTCCTGCGGCGGACTTTCTTTCCCTGAGCCTTCTTGCGACGCGTTTTCTTTCGCCACGTCACCCGCGCCCGACAGCGCTTTCAGCCGCTGCCGGCCAAACTCGGCGTAATAGTAGTTGCGGTAGCGATCGGAGAGCTTCTGATAAAAGGCGCGCGCCATGGCGGGATTGCCCTCTTCTTCGGCGATGCGGGCACGCCAATACAAAGCATTCGGAACTTCGTTGGAATCGGGGTAGAGCGCGATTTGATCCTCGAATCCTTTTCGCGCCTCGTCGGTGCGGCCCTGACGAAAGGCTAGCCATGCCGCTTTCCAGTGAGCGTAGGATGCACGCGTACCCTTCGGGAAGCGCTCCTGCAATTCGCGGAAATAATCGATGGCGTGGTCGTAATCACGCTTCAAGAGATACATGTTTCCGGCGGAGAGCAGCGCCTGTTCGAGCCAGGGGCTCGTCGGGCCGTATAGCCGCAACTCGGTGAGACGGCGCTGGACGGCGTCTTCATCGCTGGCGGAACGCTCGGTCTCGCTGAGGAGATAGAGGCGTTCTGCTTCCGCGTCGCCCTGCTGCACGCCCATGGCGATCAGAATGTGGTGAGCCTCTTTGCTGTCATTGCCGCCACTTTTTTCGAGCGATGACGCCAAGGCTAACTGCACTTCGGGACGATCAGCGAGACTGAGCTCCTGCACTAGATCGCGATAGTCGTGCGCCGCCTCGTCATAATGCTTGGCTTTGAGGAGAAGATCGGCGCGGGTGCGGCGCTCGGCTGCGGAGCCCGAGACTCCGAGCTTGTGTAATTCGGCGCCCGCTACATCGGCCTCGAAACTGTTTGGCAGGTTGTAATAAAGATTGCGGAAAGCACTGGCGGCTTTCGGATTGTCTCCGGCTGCCTCATAGGCGCGGCCGATGGCAAGTTCCAGATCGCTGCGTAAAGGAGCGCGGTCCTTTTCGAGCCATGACGCAGCCTCTTGCGCTCGTCCTTCTTCGAGCAGGGCATTCGCATAGACGAGATGGGCGTCACGAATGAGCAGCGAGTCCGGAAAGCTCTGGCTGAAATCGGCCAGCGTGGCAAGCGCCTCGGCGTTATGCGCGGTTTTCACATAGGCGTCGCCGAGGTAATAAGCGACGTAGTCTCCCAGTTCGCTGGCTCCGGCCTTGGCGCGATTCAGCGGGTCGATGGCTTTGGCGTAATCGTGATCGAGCGTGTGGGCGTAGCCGATCACCAGCCAGGCCAGCGCTCCGGCGTCTTCTTTGGGATGATGGCGCGCGTAGGCTTCGACTCCGGCATATGCGGTCGGGGTGCGATCCTGCAACAACTGCTGCGCCATGGGACGGAGGCTGGCGGAGGCAACAAAAGCGCGACGAACGCGACGAACACGCGGCGAAGCGGGCTTGCGCTTTTTGCGAGTGGTGGCTGCGGCGGGCTTTTTCTTGGCGGTTGCGGACTTGGTCGTGGGGGCCTTAGCTGGCGCTTTCTTCGCCGCCGCGGGAGCAGCAGTTTCTTTTGCGGGCGCGCTTTCCGTGGTCGTGGATGATTGCCGGTGGGCGACTGCGGACGGCACAAGAGATGGCGCGACACCGAGCCAGAGTAGAGAGGAAAATCCGGCGAGAACTGCAACTGCAATACGGCGCACTCAAACCCTACCTAGTGCCTAAAGTTGGCACCCATGATGGAGAGATCGTCTTCTGCGAGACTTCTTATTATTTCATGTTGAAAGTAGTTGGCGGAAGCGGCAGCGGTGTTCCCGTAACGTTTTCGGTACGTGGCGTGACTCTTCTCGATGGCCTCTTTGAGCCGGTCATAGAGATCTTTCTTCTTGCGGCCTTCGGCCACCTTGGCCTGATTGTAAAGTTTGATCTCGTCGACGAGGAGGCGGGCAAAACGCTGGGCTTTGCGGTGCACTTCCTGATCCTCGGGCGAGACGGCGGAGGCGGGCGGAATCTCGGGGGCCGCGCTGGAATCGGCAGAGTCATTGCCGGCGTGACCGATCGGCAGCGGCTCGGCTAGCGCAGGTTCCGTTTCGACGACGGCGGACTGAACGCCGTGGGCTTCGGCGGCCACGGTTGGAATCTCTACGGGCGCGCTGGCAGGCGCCGATGCCTCAATGCCGGATGATGACGCTGCCGCGGCTTTGGCGTGCGATGCAAAAGCGGGTACGTGCGAGGCAAACGGATCGTTGAAAGGCGGAGCTGCCTGCGCCGCTGGTTGCGAGGGCGTCCCTACTCCTGACGCGCCTCGACCGTCCGAAGGGTGCGGGTCGGCGGGCACCGCAGACGATTCTTTTTGCGCCTGCTTACGTAGCGAATTGACCTCGAGCCAAGCGCTGGTCGAAAGCACCAGCAGTTCGAGCGAGCCGGCATCGAGCGAACCCGGGGCATCGTCGCTTCCGCCATCGGCGTAAACCAACGCGGCCACTTTGTCCTTCAACAACAGCGGGAGGACGCGGACCTCTCCGCTAGCTGGCGATCCGAAGGTTTGCAGAAAGCGCGGATCGAAATCTGCAATAGGCGCACTTGTCACCACGCGCTCGCCGATGGCACGGCCAACCGCCGGTGCGCCTTCATCAAGCGCGAAATCTTTTACTGCGTCGCTGTTGGCAAAACCACGGGCCTGCCATCCGGTGGCGTGGGTGCCTTTGACCACGAAAAGGGCAACGCGAGCCGCGTAGCGGGCGCTGGTATCGAGCAAGGCGCGCAGGATATCCCGCTGCGACGCACCCATTTGGATTTCGGCGACCGCGCGGGCCAGATCGACGGGAGCGGAACTGACGGAGGTAGTGACCGCATTGTTCGTTGAAGTCTCGCCGGGCGCAGCGGCGATCTCTTCCATGACGCGGCGGACGATCTCGCTGCGAAGCTGGGCGACGTGGCTCTCTAAAACCTGGCCAACGACACGTTCTACGATCGGTTCAATCCAGCCGCGATCTTTCATTCATTAACCCACATTCGTAAACCCACACTCACAAAACCGCATTCGTACTCCGAACTTCCCACTCCGGGCACTCCTGCGCCGCAGCAGAGTTCCTGGCAGAGCTTTGGGGGGCAAAGGGCGTAGCCCTTCTAACCATAATTATAGGGCCGCTCGCGCGTCTGCTCAGTGCACCTTGGTACCTGCCCTACCGGGTTACCGAAGGAGCTTAATGCCGATGCCCAGGTCCCAAAAGACGCCGGACATGGGCATTCCCGCCTATCCGACGAGCGTCCCACCGAAACGGGCCAGCGAAAATTGCGGCCACCAAGTACAATAGCACTGGGGCTGCAGCCGCGCTTTCGGAAAAATCTGCATCAAGTTACGAATGAGTACCATCCAACCCAACATAGAGCAACCGGTCAGCGAAGAAATGCAGCTGGTCCGGCGTGCCAAGCGCGGCGACGATCACGCGTTTGAAGAGTTAGTCCGGCGCTATGATCGCAATGTTTTCCGCATTGCGCAGCACATTACGCAGAATCGCGAGGACGCGGAAGATGTAGTGCAGGAAGCGTTCCTCAAGGCGTATAGCAATCTGGAGAAGTTCCAGGAACAGTCCAAGTTTTATACCTGGCTGGTGCGGATTGCGGTCAACGAAGCGCTGATGAAGTTGCGCCGGAGAAAACCGGAACGTACGGTTTCCCTGGACGAAGAAGTAAAGACGGAAGATGACTCGCTGCCCCGAGAGGTTGCGGATTGGAGCCCCAATCCGGAGCAGATGTACAACCAAGCGGAGCTGCGTGACATTCTGACGCGCACGATACAAGGATTGCCGCCGGGATTCCGGACGGTGTTCGTGCTCCGGGACGTGGAAGGCCTCTCGACCGAAGAGACGGCTGACGCGCTGGAGCTGAGCATTCCGGCGGTGAAATCGCGATTGCTTCGAGCACGACTGCAATTGCGCGAGCGGCTCAACCGCTTCTTTCAGAAGAAAGGCAGCAGCGGTGGAGATGGCGACCAGGGGCCGAGTGGAGATGGCAACCAGTGAAGTGTTCTGAGTTTCTCAACGAATTAACCAACTATCTCGATGGCGTGCTGGACGCCCGGACCAAGTCCGAACTCGACGACCATCTGGCGTGGTGCCACAATTGTTATGTCGTCTGCGATACGACTCGCAAGACCATCGAAATTTATCGCGACTCGGAGCTGTATGAGCTGCCCGACGATCTGCGAACGCGGCTGCGCTCGGCCATCATGAGCAAGTGCACGGCGAGCAAGAAGTCCCAGGCTCCGGGCAGTTGAAGGCGTTATTGTATTTTCGACTTGCTTCGCCGGTTTGTTGTTCCTTTCCTTCCTCAAACACTTCTCCGATCCCAGTTACTCATTTCTGAAACCTCGCAAACCCTTGATTCTGGTGCGTCTGTTCGATGTACCGGACTGGCAACCCTCCCGGTGATGGCCGCGAACCTTTTGCCGGCTACAGGAATCTAAGTAGATGGAGCTTATTTCGACCCTAAGACGAAGGGAATGAGCTGATTTTATCGCTTTATTCTGTGGAGGCTGTTCATGTTTACCAAGTTGATGGATGCTATGTTTGGCTGCCGTCACGCGCGCTATAGTTTTCCCATTACGATTCGCGCCGGGTCACATCGCAACGCGGCGGCGCAGCGCACGGGAACCTATGTTGCCTGCCTGGATTGCGGACGCGAGTTTCGTTATGACTGGCAGGAAATGAAGATTGTCGGATCGCAGGCAACCGTAGCGCACAGCAAAGAAGTGGCTCCCTCCTTGGCTACGAAGGAAGCTGCGTAAGGGCTGTAATCCGGCGCTGGTTCCGCCCAACGCCTTCGCGGGGTCGGTTAGCGGCTGAGGTCATCCGATTCGGCGGTTGAAAATGAACATCTGTTGATGGCCGCTTCCGTTGTTCGCTCTTTAGTTTCCCCCTTTACGGATCACACAAAAAGTCAGGCTCGGAGGATTGTCGAGGGTTGGTTCCTCTAACCGTCGTCGTTTGGACGCGCGCACCTGATCGGCGACAAGTTCACGGCTCGACGGCTCGACAGCCCGACCGAACTCGCCCCTTCTCAAAATCCGATTGGAACTGGAGTTTCCCGTGGACAGTTTCGCCTACGCGCGTTATTTCTGTTTTTTTCATACAATCTTCACAAATCGCTGTGTTAGATTGCCCTTCAGACCAAAAGACAAAATTGCACACGCAAATCTCTGGAGGAAACTGAATTGGGCAAGGACATGGTCCCCAAGAAGATTTTTTTCACCAAAGGCGTGGGGAAACACCGGGAGCGCCTCACCTCTTTCGAATTGGCCTTGCGCGACGCCGGTATCGCGGCGCAAAACCTGGTTCGAGTGTCATCCATTTTTCCGCCCAACTGCAAGCTGATTCCGCGGTCGCAGGGATTGACATATCTTTCTCCTGGAGAAGTCGTGTTTTCGGTGGTTGCCGAAAACTCGACCCATGAGCCGCACCGCCTGCTAGCGTCTTCGATCGGCGTCGCCATTCCCGCCGACCGCAACACCTACGGCTATCTCAGCGAGCACCACTCCTTCGGCGAAACCGAAGACGCCGCCGGAGACTACGCCGAAGAACTCGCCGCCGAAATGCTGGCCACAACTCTCAACGTCGAATTCGATTCCGACCGCTCGTGGGACGAGAAAAAAGAAATCTACCGCATCTCGAACAAGATCGTGCGCACGGCTAATGTCACGCAGTCGGCGGTGGGCGATAAGCGCGGGCTTTGGACCACGGTGATCGCATCGGCCGTGCTGATCTTTGATTGATATCGTGCGCTTCTGTTGGGGAGACGGGCGGCCTCGCCCGCCCACCCAATTGCTGCTATGCAACGAATCCTGTTTTGAATAATTACAAATTTATAATTACGATTAAGACGTGGAAAATCCGCGATTCGAGTGGGACGAGGCCAAGAACCCTCCAACCGGCGCAAGCACGGCGTGAGTTTCGAAGAAGCAACAGCGGTATTCCGAGATCCCCTGTACGTGTCGGCACAAGACCGGATCGACGGCGGGGAACTCCGCTGGCAGACTCTCGGCCTGGTCGAAGGGTTGCTCCTTCTTGCCGTGGCCCATACCGTGTGTCTGAGAGGCGGCAGGCCCGCTTCTCTACCTCGCGATTTGAACAATCGTCTTCTTCGCGGATGGCTTCTTCTTCAATCGCTCCAGCACCGCCGCAACAATCAGCGGCAGGCCCACGGTAGCATCGACGAAAACTTCGCCAAACTTTCCGCCTTCCGCCGGAGGCACAAATTTCCCCCAAGAAACCGCTTCACTATAAGGACTGCCCGAAAGCCCACCCCAGTAAACCGGTTCGGGACAGATGCGCAGTCCGTAATGGTAGCGCTTCAGCGGCAGATCTTCCCCGCCCCGGCGATGGCGCAATTCGATGAATGGCCCAAATTGCTGCGACCAGTTGCGCGGAACCCCTCCGCCAATGGTAAAAATTCCGATCCGCTTCTGAGCGAGCAGCGTGGCGGCGAAGTATTCGAGGTCTTCGAAGGGATCGAAGCGGAAGCGCGGCTTCCCTTGCTTGTCGCGCTCGCGGTTGGTCAATGCGTAATCGAGGCCTAACTCGGAATCCGAAAATGCCGGAACAAATACTGGAACATTTTTTCCGTAGGCGGATTTCAGAATGCCTCTTTCTCTGGAACGACCTTTTTCGCGCTTGGCAAGATGCGCCCCAATCGCCCGGTTCAATTTATATGAGCACATCACTTCGTCAGCGTCCCAACCGCTGAATACCGCGTGCATCACGCGTTCCACATCGTCGAGATTCTGTTCCGGTTCGAGCGTGTCATAGACCCGGTTGTATCCCGCCTCGTAAAGCTCCTCGTCACTGAGCTCTGGGTTATGCCGGAAGTGAGCGCGGCCGGTCGCTTCGACGAGCCCGTGCGCCATCAGCGCGCCCGTCGACACAATCGCATTCACAATGCCGCGATCGATCAACTCGGAAATCACCAGCCCTTGCTTGGCCACGGTCATCGCACCGGCCAGCGTCATAACAACGAAACATTCCTGATCGCGCGCCATAGCCTCCAGCACATCCGCCGCTTCGCCGAGCTGCCGACCGGTAAACGCCGTCCGTGACATCGCGCGCACCAGGTCGTCGATGGATTGAATCTTGCCGAGGTCAAGCGGCTCCAGCGGAATGAGACGATCAGCCACCGGGTCGTGCAGCTTGCGGTCGATGCCCGCGCCTTCGTCGCCCGTACGATGTCCGCTTTCGTGTTGCTGGCCGCGCTTGGCGACACTTTTATGCTTCAAGGCTGAGCCTCCCAAACAAAAATGATTTTGACCGAAGAAACAATTTACTAGAAGTAAGAGAACGCCGCGACTGGGTTTCACATTGCCGTAACAATTCACGCTCGCAGAGAACGGTTTGATATCCTAGAGCGCGTATTGGAAATCCGAAACAATACTTCTTGAGTGTCATCCTGAGCGCAGCGAAGGACCTCTGCATTAAGCATCCACCTGGAATGCATAGCTCCTTCGCTTCGCTCAGGATTACAACTTTATATAACTTTGGAGAATAAGTGCCCGACAAATTCACCGTCGCTCTGATCCAGATGTCGTGCGGGCCCGAACCCGGCGACAACCTGGCCAAGGCGATTGATCGTACAGCGGAAGCGGCGTGCTTGGGTGCCGATGTGGTCTGCCTGCCCGAACTTTTTCAGACGCAATATTTCTGCCAGCGCGAGGATGCGGCGCTCTTCGATCTCGCCGAGCCCATCCCCGGCGCGAGTTCCGAGAAGCTCGCCGACGCCGCGGCGAAAAATAAAGTCGTGCTGATCGCGTCGCTTTTTGAAAAACGCGCCCCTGGCCTCTACCACAACACGGCTGCGATCTTCGATGGGAAGTCTGACAGGAAGAATGATTCGCACGGGGCGCTTGTCGGCATTTATCGCAAGATGCACATCCCCGACGATCCTCTCTACTACGAAAAATTTTATTTCACCCCCGGCGATCTCGGGTTCAAGTCCTTCGATACTTCGGCGGGAAAACTCGGCACCCTTGTCTGCTGGGATCAGTGGTATCCAGAGGGCGCGCGACTCACGGCCCTGCAAGGCGCGACTATTCTTTTCTATCCCACCGCCATCGGGTGGCATCCGGCAGAAAAAGCTGAGTTCGGCGCGGCGCAACACGACGCCTGGCGCACGATTCAACGGGCGCACGCGATTGCAAACGGCGTCTATGTCGGTGTAGTGAATCGTGTCGGCTTCGAGACCGGCGACATTCGCGGCAATTCCGCGCCCGGCAAAGGCCTTGAATTCTGGGGAGGGTCTTTTTTCTGCGATCCCTTCGGCCGCGTCCTCGGCGAAGGATCGCACGACCATGAAGAAATTTTGCTCGGCGAAGTCGATCTGCGCCATCTCGAAGACGTTCGCCGCAACTGGCCATTCCTCCGCGATCGCCGCATCGATGCCTATGCGCCCATCACCAGCCGCATGTTGGATGGAAAGTAAGGGAAGCCCAAATGGCCCGACAATCCCGCACGCGCTCAAAAGCTTCCCCCGCCGCGCAGGGATATCGCATGCCCGCCGAGTGGGAACCGCATGAATCCACCTGGCTAACCTGGCCCCATTTGCGCAGCGACTGGCCGGGCAAGTTCGAGCCGATCCCCTGGGTCTATGCTGAGATCATCCGCAACCTGTCGCGGCATGAACGAATTGACCTGATCGTAAGCAATGTAAGCGCGGAGAGAAATGTTAAGGCTATCCTTGAGAAGGCCGACGCTCTCTCAGACAACATTATTTTCCATCGCTGGCGCACGGATCGAATTTGGACCCGCGATTCCGGCTGCATTTTTCTCGTCCCGCCGGGTCAGTCTGAAACCACCGCACTCACGGCACTGCACTTCCAATTCAATGCCTGGGCGAAGTACGACAACTATAAGCACGACGCAAAACTCGGCGCGCGAATGGCGAAATCGGCCGACGCGCAGATTGTGCGTCCCACCTTCGGCTATCACAAGGAATTCCCTATCGTGCTCGAAGGCGGCTCGATTGACGTCAACGGCCGTGGCACCCTGATCACGACGGAGGAGTGTCTTCTCTCGACCACGCAACAGCGGAATCCTTCCATGAACCGCGCCGCTTACGAACAAATGTTTGCCGATTATTTCGGGATCCAGTCGGTCGTCTGGCTCGGCGACGGCGTCGAGGGAGATGACACCCACGGCCACGTCGACGATATCACCCGTTTCGTAGCGCCCGACACGGTCGTCACGATGGTTGAGCCGAACGAGCAAGACGAAAATTATTCCGCGCTGCATCACAATCTCGGACGCCTCCGCGCCGCACGCGATCAGCATGGTCAGCGACTTAACATCGTCGAAATCCCTCTGCCGCGCCCGGTCGTCTTTGAAGGCCTCCGCCTGCCCGCCAGCTACGCCAATTTTTATATCGCGAATGGCTTGGTGTTCGTGCCGGTGTTCAACGATCCAAATGATCGCGTTGCGCTCAACACTCTCGCCGAGCTTTTCCCGACGCGCGAAATCGTGCCGATTTATTCCGGCGATCTGATCTGGGGATTCGGCGCGTTGCATTGCATGACGCAACAGCAGCCGCAAACCACGTAGCGACAGCGAGGACGGCTGTCCCGACATCAGATCATTTACACTTCTATCCGTGAACGCCGAGATCATAGCGGTCGGGTCGGAGTTGCTTACTCCCCACCGCCAGGACACGAACTCCCTCTACCTCACCGAAAAGTTGAACGAACTGGGAGTTGAAGTGCGCTTTAAGTGCATTGTTGGCGACGACGCTGAAGGACTGACTGCGGCCGCAAAACTCGCCATGCGCCGCTCCGACATCATTATTTTCTCGGGCGGCCTTGGCCCCACCGAAGATGACCTGACACGCGAAGCCGTTGCCGACGCGCTGGGATTAAAACTCCAGCGCGATCCCGAGATCATCGCGAAGCTTGAAGAGCGCTTCGCCAAGCGCGGGTACAAATTTTCCCCCAACAATGCCAAGCAGGCCGACATCATCTCCGGCGCAACTGTGCTGCCAAATCCACTCGGCACCGCACCCGGCCAGTGGATCGCAGGAAAGTATGACGGCCAGGAACGACTGCTCATGCTGCTCCCAGGGCCGCCCTATGAACTCAAAGGGATGTTCGAAGCGGAATGCATTGCGCGACTGCGCGCACGCGTTCCGGTTCAGCACATCGCGACGCGCACACTGAAAATGGCAATGATCCCGGAGTCGCAGGTGGATGCGCGCGTCGCTCCCATCTACAAAACTTATACCGATGTGGAAACCACGATTCTCGCAGGCGGAGGCGAGATTCAACTTCATCTGCGCTGCCGAAAAGATTCGCCAGCGGAAGCCCTGGCGCGCGTGGAAGAACTCGCCGAAAAAATCGAAGACGAACTCGGCGACGCGATCTTTTCGCGCAAAGGCGAGACCATCGAACAGATTGTCAGCTATCTACTGCAAATGCGTGGCATGACGCTGGCGACCGCCGAATCGTGCACCGGCGGCATGTTGGCCGAACGCATCACCTCGCTCAGCGGCAGCTCGCGTTATTTTCTAGGCGGCGCCGTTGTTTATTCAAATGAACTGAAAACGCAATTTGCCAATGTGCCGAAAGCGCTCATCGACCGGCACGGCGCGGTCAGCCGCGAAGTGGCGGCGGCAATGGCCGAGGGCATTCGCAAGCGCTGCCTCGCCAGCTATGGAGTCGGAATCACCGGCGTCGCTGGCCCCGGCGGCGGCACCGAGCAGAAGCCCGTAGGCCTCGTCTACATCGCGCTCGCGGGAGAAGAAGGCACGCAGGTCGTCGAACGCAATTTTCCCGGCGATCGCAAGCGCGTCCGCCAATTCTCGACGCAGCAGGCGCTGGAGATGATCCGCCGGGCACTGTTATAGCGCGCTGTCCACAGAGATGCGAATATTCATCGGCATCGATCTCGAAACTGAAGTCCGCGCGCGGATTTCCCGCCTCCTCGAAGGTGTGCAGGGTTTCACTCCCGAGGCGCGCTGGGTGCAGCCCGAGTCACTGCACGTTACGCTGAAGTTCATCGGCGAACAGAAACAGGAGCAGGTTGAGGCCATCACCGAACGTTTGGAGCGCATTAAAGGTACTGCGTTTGCGATTCGCTTTGCCGGATACGGATTCTTCCCTACTGCGAAGGCGGCGCGCGTATTCTGGATCGGAATTCAGGCTGGCTCGCAACTTGCCGGATTGGCCGGGAACATTGACGCGGCGGTTGCCGAACTCGGCGTTCCGCGCGAGGACCGGCCTTATAGTCCGCATCTGACCCTGGCGCGCGGCAGCGCGGGGAGAAGATCAGGCTCACCAAAACCGCAGAAAGGTGACGGTCGAAACACAATTTTCGCAGTGCTCGAAAAGCGTCTTGCAATAATGGGAGAACTCGATTTCGGCGGTATGACAGCCCACGAGTTTATCCTTTACCAGAGCCAGCTTTCACCAGGAGGATCGAAGTACACGATGCTGCGCCGCTTTTCGCTACAGCAACCCTCGACCTTAGATAGATGAACATGAATCCGTACCTCATCGTCGCGCCCGTCAGCTACCTGCTGGGATCGATGCCGTTCGGCTATCTTCTTGTGAGGATGTTCACGGGCGAGGATGTGCGAACCGGCGGCAGCGGAAACATTGGCGCAACCAATGTTGCCCGCAAGTCGCCCGCGCTCGGTGTTGCCACTCTCGTTCTCGACGCCGCCAAGGGATTGGCAGCGGTTCTACTCGCGCGCGCGCTCTTCGGTGGGCCGCATCAGCGCCTCATCATGACTATCGCCGCATTTTTTGCCGTTCTCGGCCATTTGTTTCCCGTGTGGCTCACGTTTCGCGGCGGCAAAGGCGTTGCCACCAGCCTCGGAGCTTTTCTATTGCTTACGCCAAAATCCATTCTGTGCGTGGTCATTCTCTTCTTGCTGGTCGCCGTCGCCTTCCGCTACGTATCGCTCGGGTCGATCGTTGTAGCCGCGGCTTTTCCTCTTCTGGCTTGGGCTTTCCACGAATACGCCGACTCGCGCCAGCTGATTCTTATCGCCATGGTTTCCGCATTCGTTATCTGGAAGCATCGGCAAAATATCAGCCGTCTCGCCGCCGGCACGGAAGCAAAACTAGGAACGAAAACCGCAGGATCTTTAGGAGCAACCCGCCCATGAGCCGCGTTGCAGTTGTCGGAGCCGGGGCGTGGGGCACGGGACTTGCGATCGTTCTCGGGCGCAAAGGGCCAAATGGTTTCCGCCACGAAGTTCGCCTCTGGGCCAATGAACCGGAGGTTTTCGCGAGCATCGAAAACAATCGAGTCAACGAGCGATTTCTACCCGGCTTCGTTCTGCCGGAAACGATCGCCGCGACTAATGATCTGACTGCCGCGCTCGATCGCGCGGAGATCGTCGTCAGCGTAATGCCTTCGCAGCATTGCCGAGCGCTCTTTGAACGCATGGCGCCACAGCTTCACCCGGAGACGCTTTTCGTCAGCTGCACCAAGGGCCTCGAAGACTTCACGCTGCTGCGCATGACGGAAGTGATTGGCGACGTGCTGCGCAGCCGCCATTTCACGCCGCGCCTGGCAGCGCTCAGCGGCCCGTCGTTTGCTAAAGAGGTGGCGCGCGGCGATCCGACGGCTGTGACCGTTGCCTCCATCGACGGCGAGGTGGGTCGCGCCGTGCAACACGCATTCAGCGATTCGCGCTTTCGCGTCTATACCAACGACGATGTCATCGGTGTGGAGTTAGGCGGCGCTCTGAAAAATATTATCGCCATTGCCGCGGGCGTCTGCGATGGCCTCGGCCTCGGTCACAACTCTATTGCTGCATTAATCACGCGCGGACTCGCCGAAGTGGCGCGCCTGGTCGTGGCTTGTGGGGGCCGGCTCGATACTATGGCTGGACTCGCGGGCCTCGGCGATCTGGTTCTGACCTGCACTGGCGACCTGTCGCGCAATCGCAGCGTCGGCGTTGAGCTCGGCAAAGGGCGCAAGCTCCCAGACATCATCGCCGCCATGCACGGCGCCGTCGCCGAAGGAATTCTTACGACTAAGGCAGCTGTCGGCCTCGCCCGCAAGAAAAATGTCGAGATGCCAATCACAGAACAAATGTTCGCGATTCTGGAAAACGGCAGGCCACCGCAACAGGCGATTGAAGAGCTGATGACGCGCGCGACGAAGAGCGAAGTGTAGCCGGTTCCTTCTACTCAAGGGTCAACACACTGGTTAACGGTTCGGCGACGATTCGCTCAGCAATTCCTTCAAATACTCCTGCCACGCTGCTGCCCACGTGTGGGTGCCATGGCCGTGCGTCTGTTCGGAGGCGGGCAGCAATATAAATTTTCCATTCTTCACCTTCTTGATTTCGCGTTCGGCAACGCCCAACTCCGGTGGATTGACAAAATCATCGGCCGAGTTAACAAACATCACCGGAGCCTTGATGAGGCCGAGCTTCGATGACGGATCATAGTCGCGCGACGCGGCAACCGCGTAGAGAAAGTCTGTGGCGTCCATATCTGCCGTCATACTCTTCAGCGTTTCGTCGAGATATTTATCGGCGGCGGCGCGAGTGGGCAAGTCCTCCTGCAAATGCAACGGCGCGGTGCCAGCGATCAGCAGAAAATCGGTCGCAATTTGCAGCGCGGCGCGAGGCTCGGTCGTATATTCGCCATTTTTCCAGTCGGGATCCTGCCGAATTCCATCGATAACCATCTTCCGCCAAATGCGATTGCGCCCGGCAATCTGCACCGGCAAGCAAGCGAGCGGCATGAGAGCATCGACCTCATCGGGATAATCCTCGCCCCACATAAACGATTGCATGCAGCCCATCGATGTTCCGAGAATGAGGCGCAGGTGATCGACGCCCAGCCCTTTCATGACCAGTTCATGCTGCAGAGCGATCATGTCGGCGTAGTCATATTGCGGAAAGCGCGCATGCATGCCGTCGCTCGGCTTGCTCGATTTTCCGTGGCCGACGTTGTCTGGAATAATAAGGTAGTACTTGCTAGCGTCCAGCAATTGGCCCGGCCCAAATAACACGCCGGCAAAGATCGGACGAAGGAAACTCTTTCCCGATCCGCTCGTGCTGTGCAGGATGAGCACCGCGTTGGTCGTATGTCCATGGGCGTCTTTGGCGGGCGCGCCAAACGTGGTGTAGTGCAGCTTCACGTCGGCCATGCGTTCCCCGGACTGGAAATGAAAATTGTGAATCACGAAATCCCCTTCACTGGGCGCGGGAACGCCAGCACCAGCGCTCTGCGCTCCAGCCCTGACTGAAGCTAGCGTCATCGCGAAAGCCAACAACAACCCGAAACGCGCTATGGTCCTTCTCGTTGTTCTCATTGCTCTTTTCCTCGGCATATCTCCTCAGTCGCAGGTCGATGGAATTTTCTAGGAAAGCTTGAAGCGTGCCGATTTTCTACTTTAATGCGGTCTCTGTAAAGCTGCCGACCGCCAGCGACGGGATTCGCCAGACGAATTGTCGTAAAATTGGCAATGAAGATTGGCAATCAAAGCGTGCAACAAGTGCAAAATCGTGCCGTGCGGAATTCTCTTGCGCGCCAATCGGCACGGCGACGGCTGTCGCGTCTGAAACCAGCGCCCTCATGCGCAACTCGATACATGGGCGGGGCGGAATCGCAGTCACGTAGTTGACCCCCGCCGAGCGCGGCCACCCAGCCGCGACCGAGCGTTGTTTCTGCACGTCAAACAATAAGGCGGGGTTTAAGAAATCGCGGCAACTGCCTGAAACATTAGAGCTTTACCGCTTCATGCCGCTGCGGCCTGACAGCGGTAAAGAACCCCACCCTTCCCGATGACATCAAGCACCAAGCATTGGCCTTGCCCAGCCGAGTCCATGTCACTTAAATCTTTGTCCCCTCCTTGCTGAAACGCCAATGATTTTTGTTGACAGTGGAACAGCGCTGAGACTACTTCTTAACGGCACGCGAATTGCAGCCTCGGTCACGGCGAGAAGACTTGGGAAGCAGGCTGCCGCACACTGCCACGCACGCGAACAACATGAAGATGCCGCAACCCCTCGCGATTTCTGCTGGAAGATTTTCCAGTAAGAGATCGCCTGATCACACATCACGGGCGGCGACACCGAAGGCGCGACTCGTCGCCATCGTTCCAGCGCTTCTTTGGATTTGGATTTGGATTCTGCTCCACTCGCAACCTGCGGCGGCGCAAACGCAGCAGGCTTCCATAGAAAACGACCCCGCTCCCGCACTCGTGGTTGGCTTCGTCGGAGGCTTCGTACATAGCGACGATCTTCGCCATTCGGAAGTTCAAATCACCCAGCAGATTCAGGCAACATATGGCGAGCGTGTGCGGGTTTTGATCTATGAGAATCGACGAACTGCGGAAGCCCGCAAAGCGATACTTAATTGGTTAAAGAGGGCCGGGGACGGCCCAGCTACAAACCCCGAAAGACCTACCTACAATGACGCGCGACGACCTCGCATTATTTTGTTCGGTCATAGCTGGGGCGCTTCTGCCGTCGTCTCGCTGGCGCGCGGACTACAACGCGATGGCATTCCTGTTTCCTTAACCATCCAGGTTGACAGCGTCGCAAAAAACGGAGAAGACGACTCCCTGATTCCGGCGAACGTAGTCGAGGCGGCTAACTTCTATCAAACTCGTGGCATTCTGCACGGGCGCACCCGGATTAGAGCGGTCGATCCATCGCGCACTAAGATCTTGGGCAATTTCCTTTTTACCTACGAAAAAGAACCGGCTGAGTGTCGCACCTATCCTTGGTACGACCGGCTGTTATTTAAGGGACACACTGCCATTGAATGCGATCCTCGAGTCTGGTCTCAGGTTGAAGAGTTAATCCGCACCCGTCTCCCGGCAGTTTCGCCACCAGCGGCAAGCGGCATGGCAGCGCGAGCTGGGAACTGACACCATCCTAAATAGGTGACTTAGGTTCAGTTAGCGCCTCCGCGGGAATTCGCGCGGCTTCGCCTACCACAATCAACCAAAGTGCTTACCCAGAACAGGATGTGCGCTGATTAGAACTAAAGAAAGAGCCAGATTGAGCACGGAAGGGAGTACTTGGGTAACTTGAGTAACAAGTTCGGCTAACCGATCATGCCCTTTCTGACGAGACGGGAGAAGTTCTAAAACTTCCGGTCGTCAAGGGGGATTTGTGAAGCGTGTGGCCGGTGCAGGATTGCTCTCAGGGTTCATCATTCTTTCTTTATTGGTTCTCTCGGGATGCGGCACTTCGGGAGCTCCGCCCATCGCGGTTGGATTAACGCCGAACAGCACGCAGAGCATCGATCAAGCGCAGACCGTTCCCATCACCGCCGCCGTGGCGCACGATCCGAAAACGGCGGGCGTCACTTGGGCTGTTTCCGGTGGCGGCACACTGACTAACACAAGCACCGCCTCGGCCACGTACGATGCCCCCGCTTCTGTCACCACCGTCTTCACCGCGACGGTGACGGCAACGTCCGTCTCCGACGCGACGAAGATTGCGACCTTACAGATTAAGGTTGCTCCCTTGCCCGCTATCACGACCACTACTCTCACCGCAACCGCAGGTTCTGCATACAACGGTACGGTAAGTGAGTCGGGTGGAACCAGCCCCTACACTTTCGCGATAACCTCCGGGTCGTTGCCTCCCGGATTGAGCTTGAACAGCAGCACGGGAGCGATCACGGGCATGCCGAGCGGCCCTTCCGGCAATAGTTCCGTCACTTTCCGGGTTACAGATGCCGCGAAGATGTCGGCGAGCCAGGCGGTCGCCGTCACTATAAACGCGCCCCCGGCGTTGACCATCACGACCAGTTCTTTACCCGCAGGAACAACCGGCACAGCCTATAACCAGACGCTGCAAGCGACCGGCGGAGTGCCGTCTTACACCTGGGCAGTCACGACCGGAAGTCTGCCATCTGGATTGAATTTGAATTCAGCAACCGGCGTCATCTCCGGCACGCCCAGCGGAACCTTCACCGGCACCACGAGTTTCACCGTCACTGCGACCGATTCGCAGACGCCGACGCACGCCACCACCACCGCGAACCTTGGCATCACCCTCAGCGCGCCACCGCTGAGCGTGACCACGACATCGCTCGTCGGCGGAACCATCGGCAACGCATACGCAAGCCAAACTCTTCAGGCCACGGGCGGAATCTCGCCATATAGATGGACCGTGACCGCCGGCAGCCTACCTGCTGGGTTATCGCTGAACGCAAACACCGGAGTGATCTCCGGCACTCCGACGGGAACATTTGTCGGCACTGTCAACTTCACCGTCACCGCAACCGACTCCGAAACTCCGACGGCGAAGACGGCAAACGCCAATCTGGGTATCGCGATCTCAGTCGCTCCGCTGAGCGTAACCACTTCCGGGTCGCTGGCCGTAGGAGTTGTTAGTTCCCAGTATTCGGGCGCGACGTTGCAGGCTACCGGCGGCATCACGCCTTATACTTGGTCAGTCACGACCGGCAGTTTACCGGCGGGTCTAACTCTCAACGCCGCCACCGGAGCCATCTCGGGCACACCGACCGCTTCCGGCACCGCGAACTTCACCGTCACCGTAACCGACTCGGAAACACCAACCGCTAAGACCGCGACCGCGAACTTGAGCATCGTGGTCAATCCTGCCTTATCGGTGACAACGAACTCTCTACCAGCAGGTGTCATCGGCACGAGTTACAGCCAGACGCTGGCAGGGGCGGGAGGAATTACTCCGTACACGTGGTCGATAACTACCGGCAGCTTGCCGACAGGTCTCTCCTTGAACGCCAGCACCGGCGCGATCTCGGGCACGCCGAGCGGAACCTTTACCGGCACCGTCAGCTTCACCGTCACCGTCACCGACAACGAATCTCCCACCAAGAAGAGCGCGTCAGCCAACCTGAGCATCGTCATGAGCGCGCCGCCGCTGAGCGTTACAACGCAATCGCTTGCTGGCGGAACGATCGGGAATGTTTACACGAACCAAACCCTGCAAGCGACCGGCGGAATCGCACCGTACACGTGGGCGGTCACGACTGGCAGCCTTCCTTCAGGATTGTCGTTGAATGCCGCGACAGGCGTCATCTCTGGTACGCCGACCGGAACCTTTGTCGGCACCGATAGCTTCACAGTTACGGTGACGGATTCTGAAACGCCTAGCGGCGGCAAGGCGAGCGCCAACTTGAGTATCGCCATCTCGGTCGCTCCGCTCAGCGTGACCACGACATCAAGCTCTCTGCCCGTTGGCGTAGTCAACTCCGTCTACGCGGGCGCGACCCTACAAGCGAGCGGCGGCATCTCGCCATATACATGGTCAGTGACGACCGGCAGCTTGCCGGCGGGTCTAACTCTCAATGCGGCCACCGGAGTCATCTCGGGCACACCGACCGCCTCCGGCACCACGAACTTCACCGTCACTGTAACCGATTCCGAAACGCCGACAGCCAAGACTGCCAGTGCGAACTTGAGCATTGTCGTAAAT
>Ga0209624_10000904_pt1 | contig 24914 bp, 21 predicted proteins | sample JacPinW_OM2H0_O1_FD_188565 | JGI IMG/M metagenome (GOLD analysis project Ga0209624, IMG submission 188565) | Forest soil microbial communities from Algoma, Ontario, Canada - Jack Pine, Ontario site 1_JW_OM2H0_O1 (SPAdes) (version 2) | ecosystem: Environmental > Terrestrial > Soil > Boreal...
CTCGCCGGCCTTGACCCATTCGATCAGGCCGCGATTGACGCGCGACTCGTCGCCCTCGACGGCACGCCGAACAAGGCGAGGCTCGGGGGAAACGCGCTGACCGCTGTTTCGCTGGGCGTTCTTCATGCGGCGGCGGCAAGCCGCGGCCTTCCGCTTTGGCTTTATTGTCTTGGCGACAGGCCGGCGATCATTCCGCTGCCGGAGATCCAGATCTTCGGCGGCGGCGCCCATGCCGGACGGCGAACCGACGTCCAGGACTTCATGGTGATCGCGCCACGCGCAAAAACTTTCGCCGAGGCGCTGGAGGTCACGGCGGAAGTCTATCATTCCGCAGGCGCGATCATGGCCGAGCGCGGCCTTCTGCAGGGCGTGGCCGATGAAGGCGGCTGGTGGCCGGCGTTTTCGAGCAATGAGGAGGCGCTCGAAACCCTCATGCGTGCGATCGAGCGCTCCGGCTTCGTTCCAGGAGAGGACGTGGCGATCTCGCTCGACGTAGCGGCTTCTGAATTCGGTCAGGGCGGCCGCTATCGTCTGGGCCTCGAACAGCGTGAGCTCGACCGCGACGCGTTGGCGGAAATGCTGCTCGGCTGGTGCGCTCGCTATCCGATCCTGTCGATCGAAGACCCGTTCGCGGAGGACGACGACAAAGGGTTCGAGCAATTCACCGCCGCGGTCGGCGCCCGCATCCAAATCATCGGCGACGATTATCTTGTCACCAACGCAAGCCGTGTACACGAGGCGGCGCGAAGGCGAAGCGTCAATGCGGTGCTGGTCAAGGTCAATCAGGCGGGCACGGTGAGCGAAGCGAAAGCCGCTTCAGACGAAGGACGCCGCGCGGGCTTTGGCACGATCGTCTCGGCGCGTTCGGGAGAGACCGAGGACACGTCGATCGTTCACCTTGCCATCGGCTGGGGCGCCGGGCAGCTCAAGGTCGGTTCGTTCGCGCGCTCCGAACGGATGGCGAAGTGGAACGATGCCCTGCGCATCGAGGAAGGGCTCGGTTCGCGGGCGCGCTTCGCCGGCCTCGATGAAATGCCGATGCGACGCCAGGGCGCGAAACCAGTAGGCGCGGTCGTTGACCGCGCGGCCGCGATCAACGATCGCGGCTACAGGGGAGCGTCATGACGAAGAGTCTCGCAATCGACAGCGGCGCGCTTGCGGTCCCGGAGCCGGATGCAAGTGGCGTCCGCGTTTACAAGGGCATTCCCTATGCGGCGCCGCCGATCGGGCGATTGCGTTGGCGCCCGCCTGAGCCGTTTGGGGCTTGGACCGGCGTGCGACCGACACACGAGTTCGGCGCGCATTCGGTACAGGGTGTCGTGTGGGACGACATCGAGCTTGGCGGAGCCGCAACCTCCGAGGATTGTCTCTATCTCAACGTCTGGACGACGGCTGCTCCCGGGACAGAAGCGCGCCTGCCGGTGATGGTCTGGATTCATGGCGGCGGCTTTGTCGTCGGCTCGGGCGCCGAACCGCGCTACGACGGCGCGCTTCTCGCCGCGCGCGGCATCGTTGTCATCACCGTGAACCACCGGCTCAATGCGCTGGGCTTCCTCGCCCATCCTGAGCTCACCGCCCAATCCGAGCATCATTCGTCCGGCGCCTACGGCTTTCTCGACCTTATCGCCGCGCTGCAATGGGTCAAGCGTAACATCGCCGCCTTCGGAGGCGATCCCGACAAGGTCACGATCGCTGGCGAATCCGCCGGTTCGCATGCGACGAGCGCGCTCATGGCCTCTCCGCTCGCCAAAGGGCTTTTCGCGCGCGTCATCGGCGAGAGCGGTGCGATGTTCGCGTCTCCCAGCCGCGGCCTGGCATCGCTCACAGAGGCCGAGGCTGCTGGGGTCGACTTCATGCGCAAGGTCGGAGCGCGTTCGCTGGCCGAACTGCGCGCCGCTCCTGCGGACGCCATCGTCGCCGCTGCGCCGGGGCTTGGCTTTCGCCCAATCATCGACGGATGGTTTCTGCCACGTCCCCCCGCGGAGATCTTCGCCGCGGGCGAGCACAGCGATGTCTCGCTGATGGCCGGCTGGAACAAGGACGAAGGCTTCAATTTTACTTTGCATCAGGGCGACGACGCGAAGCGCCCTTACGCCGACCTGACGCGCGCGATCTTTGGCGAGCGGACGGAAGAGCTTTTGCAGCACTACCCGGGGGGATCGCCTGAGATTGAGACCGCCTCGGCGCGCGCGCTTGGGGGCGATCTCGTCATCATCCACCCGACCTGGGCCTGGATCGAGACGCAGAAGCAAGCCGGCCGCGCCGACATTTTCCGCTTTCGTTTCGACCGCGCGCCCTTGACTCCGCAGGGGTGGTTTGGCGAGCGTGACAGCCGTGACGCTGGCGCCTTCCATGCGGGCGAACTTCTTTATGTCTTTGACAATCTCCAGGCTTTTCCGTGGCTGGTTGAAGACGCCGATCGCGCTCTGGCGAAGCTGGCGTCGAGCTACTGGATTAACTTCGTCACCAACGGAGATCCCAATGGCCCCGGTCTCCCGCGCTGGCCATCCTACCGCCGCGGCGGCGCGCCGGTGATGATGCTTGACTCGCCGCCCAGAGCGGGGCCCGAAGAATGGCGGGAGCGGCACATGTTTTTGAAGGCGGCGACGGAGAGCAGCAGCAAAGCAGGCAAGCGATAACCACATGATGTTATTGTACTATGGTTGCAGGCTCATCGCCGCCAGGACGGAGCGATCGCAAATGGCGCCGCAACCCATTGGAATCGTGAGAAACGGACTCCGAAATGGCAGGCCGGCTCGGTAGCCAAAGCTGCGGGAGGCGGGGAACCGCCGATCACTCCGTCAAGCGCGCATAGGCCGCGGCGAGCGAGAGGATGATCGCTCCGTAAAGGATCTGCTTGATCGGCTCGGAGACATCAAGCAGCGTGAGAAGGCCGGTGAGAACGGTCAGGATCAGCGCGCCGATTATGGTCCCCGCGTAGCCGCCGCGTCCGCCGAAGATCGAGGTGCCGCCGATGACGACGCAGGCGACCGAGGGCAGCAGGTAGCTGTCGGCGAGGCTGAGATCGGCCGCGTTCGTCCCACCCACCAGCACGAGCCCCGTAATCGCCGCCAGAACCGCGCACAGCAGATAGTCGACGAACAGGACGCGCCAGACCCGCACGCCGGCCAGATGGCAGGCCTCGCGGTTATCGCCGACCGCATAGAGAAGGCGACCGAAGCCGGTTCGGTGCAGGCCGTACAGGATCAGCGCTCCGATGACGAGCCAAAGGAAAAGATCGACCGGGACCAGTCCGAGGACCTTGCCGGCCCCGAGCGTCTGGATGATCGCTGGGACGTGCGGCGTGCTCGCCATCATGCGCTGGCCGTAGACGATCATCACGCCGCTGGTCATGAGGCCCGCGCCTAGCGTCATCACGAGCGGCTGGACCCGCAGGAGCGCCACGCCGACGCCATTGACGATTCCGACAATGACGCCGAGGGCGAGGGCGACGCTGATTGCGATACCGGCGCCGGAAGACGCATTGGTGGCGAGAAGATAAGCCGAGCCGGTCGCCACGCTAGCGACCGAGAGATCGATGCCGCCGGTCAGCATAACCAGCGTCTGGCCGGCGCCTATGATCGCCAGCGGCGCGGCGAACATGAGAACGTTAGAGGCCCAGAGCGGCGTCACCGTCCCGGGACGTACGGCTTCAACGCCGAGCACGAAAAGCGCGAGCAGCAGGATCAGTGCGAAAATCGTACGAGCGCGGAGGAATTCGAGGAGGGCGCTCATTTCCGCTCCTGCAAATACGCAAAAAACCCGGCGACCATCACAACGAGCACAATCAGCGTCCCCTGGATGACCTGACCGTAGTTTGGGTCGATGCCGAGGAAGACGAGGTCCATCGGCGCCAGCGTCAGGAGCACTGCGGCGATGACTGGGCCGATTAGGCCGCCGCGGCCGCCGGCGAGGCTGACCCCGCCGATCACGACGGCCGCGACGCTGCTGAGCGTGTAGTAGGACCCCGCCAGGGGGGCGCCGATTCCCGTCGTCATCGTCAGCGCCATCCCGCCAACCGCGCAGGCGATTCCGCTGAACACGTAGGCGATCGTGCGCGCGCCGCGCACATTGACGCCGCTGCGAAAAGCGGCGACGGGATCGCTCCCCGCGGCGTAAATGAGCAGGCCGATTCGAGTCTGCGTGATCGGCAGCCAGATTCCGGCGACAGCGAGGACCATCACCACGAGCGCGTTTGGCAGCCAGGGTCCGAAGTCCGAGCCAGCGGCGATGTTCGCGTAAGCCGCCGGCGCGCCGCCGCCCGGGCTCTCGAGGATCAGGAGCGCAACCCCGCCCCAGATGAATCCGGTCGTCAAGGTGGCGACGACGTCGGGAACGCGCGAGAGCGCGACGATAAGGCCGTTGGAAAATCCCGCTGCCGCCCCGCAGGCCAGCACCAGCGCCGACCATGCCAGCGATTCCTTGAATGTCGCGTGCTGCATAAGACTGGCCGAGAGCACGTTGGCCACCGCGATCAGCGAGCCGATGGAAAGATCAATGCCGCCGCTGATCACGACGATCGCCTGCGCGGCGGCGGCGAGCGCCAGCGGGAGCGCGCCGAGCGCAAGAGTCTGGATCTCGAAGGGACCGAAATCGGGGTGGGCCAGGCGGGTCAGCGCGATCGCCGCCGCCAGCAGCGCCGGCATGCCTAGGGCGCGCAGAACCCACCCCACCCAACGCAGCTTCCGCGATGGGCCGAAGCTTTCCGTGGCCAGGGTCACGCGAGAGCCGCCGGGGTATTGGCGGAGGCTAGCCCGTGTGCGGCCCGCATGAGGCGCGCCTCGTCTGTATCTGCGGCGGCCATCTCGCCGGAAATCTTTCCACCGAAGAGGACGATGGCGCGGTCGCAGGCGAGGCGAATCTCCGGCAGCTCGGAGGTGAAGAGCAGCACCGAGGCCCCTCCGCCGGCGACTTCGCGCAGAAGCGCGTAGATCTGCCGCTTGGTGCCGATGTCGATGCCGCGCGTTGGATCAAAACAGAGTAGCGTTTTGAAGCCCGACGCGATCCAGCGCGCGATGACCACCTTCTGCATGTTGCCGCCACTGAGGCGGCGAACCTCAGCTGCGGCGCGCGTGTCGATCTGCAGCTTCGCGACAGCGCCTTCGACCCGTCGTCGTTCTTCCGCGATCGGAATCGGCCCCCAGCTCCGCAATCCTCCAAAAGCGGCCAGCGCCACGTTCTCTTGCACCGAGCGTTGCGGCAGGAGCGAAACCAGCCGGTTGGCCGGGACCAGGACGAGGCCAGCGCGGATCGCGTCGGCGGGATGCCGCAGCTTCAGCAGACGTCCTTCCGCCCACACTTCTCCCCCGCTGGCTCGCCGCACGCCGGCGATGCAATCGAATAGCTCCTCCTGCCCCTGTCCCTCGAGCGCCGTGACGCCAAGCACTTCGCCGCGCTCCACGCGAAAAGAGACGCCGCGCAGCGCATGGCCGTGGGCAAGGCCCCGGACTTCGAGCGCCGGCATCCGCGTCCGCTCCTCCGGCGCCGCCTCACGGAGGATCGGCGCCACGACTGATTTGGCGACGTCGGGCCCGAGCATCAGATTGACGATGGTCTCCTCCGCCCCCCTGGTCGCAGTGACTCCGACCGTGACGCCATCGCGCAACACGGTGGCGCGGTCACAGAGGGCGGCCACTTCGGCCAGGCGGTGGGAAATGAAGATCACGCTCGAGCCGCGCTGTCGCCAGTTGCGCACGGCCGAAAAAACCCGCTCGGACAGGTCGGCCGGTAGTGCGGCGGTAATCTCGTCCAGCATCAGAATTTGAGGGTTCGACGCCAGCGCACGCGCGAGGTCGATCAGTCGGAGGATGGCGAAGTCGAGATGGCGGGCGACTGAGGAAAGTGGCACGCGTTCGATCCCGAGATCCCGCATCGCCGCTTTGACCGCCGCGAGCGGGACCTGCGCCAGCCGCATGTTTTGCGCGATGGTCAAATCCGGCACGATCGCCGGGTCTTGGTAGACCGAAACGATCCCGGCCCCGCGCGCTTCGGCGGGTGAGCGAAACACAACCGGCTTGCCCGCCAGCACGATCTCGCCTCGGTCCCTCGGCAAAACGCCAGTGATGATTTTGACGAGCGTGCTCTTTCCGGCGCCGTTGGCCCCCATCAGGGCATGGACCTCGCCTGGCCGAATCTCCAGGTCAGCGGAGCGCAGGGCCTTTACCGCCCCGAAGCTTTTCGCAACGCCGCGCAGACTTAGAAGCGGCGGAGGGTCATTCATCCTTTCTGTCCAAAAAAGGGCCGGCGGGATCGCCGCCGGCATTGAGGTGTATGCGTCACATTAAGCCCGGATCAGGGACCTTTGCAGTCAATGAGCTGATCCATCGTGAAGCTGGTGTAGGGCGGGATATTGATCTCGTCGCTATAGTACGGATCAAGCTTAGGATTGTACGCCTTCTTGAGCTCGGCCAGGTTCTTGTCGTTGTCCCAGACCGTCGGCGTTATCTTAACCGTGTGCGGGACGTCCTTCTTCGCCAGAACGTCGAGCGCGAGGCCGAGACCGGCGGCGCCGACTGCTGGCGGGTTGCTGACCGCGACGCCAGTGACGCCTTTTTCTTTCATATCGATCATCTGGCCGATGAAGCCGTTGTTGTCTGCGCCGACCACGGGTACGAAAGGCTTGCCTGCAGTCTGGTAGGCATCGACGACCGTCTTGTCGATGCCCGAAGTCCAGACACCGTCGATCTGCTTGCCCGAGGCTAGCAGCTCCTTCATCTGCTCGGCGCTCTTGTTCTGCGACCAGCCCATGAACACGCTGCTGGTGACTTTGATGCCGGGATAGGCCTTGAGGACCTCGGTGAAGCCTTGATGCCGGTCAGTATCGCCGGGAACGCCGTCGATGCCGCGCATTTCCACGACCGAGCCCTTGCCGCCCAGTTTGTCGAACAGCCATTTCGCGCCGAGCTTGGCGTATTCGACCTGGTCGTTTGTCAGCACATAGGCTTCCGGCGCGGTCACCGCTTGATCGACGGAGACGACAACGATGCCCTTGTCGGCCGCCTGCTTGATCACCGGATTCAGCGCCTCGCGATCGGAAGGATTGATGATGATGATGTTCGCGCCGGCGGAAATCAGATTGCGAATGTCTGCGATCTGTTCCGATGGGCCGCCGTTGCGGTTGGCGACGATCACCTTGGAAACCTTGCCGGAGGATTCGGCCTGAGCTTTGATCGAGCAGATCATTTCCTCGCGCCAGCCGTTGCCAGTCAGCGTGTTCGACACGCCAACGACATATTTGTCGCCGGCGTGCGCGCCGCCCGCCCCCATCGCCAATACGGCGAGTGAGGCGCTACCCAGAATTCCAGACAGTTTCATTTGCTTCCTCCCAATAAACATTCGTAAGACGGTATAGTACATTCACTGGATCCGCTCAACTGAAGCGGGCGGAGGTCCACGCTCCATCCTTCTGGCTGGACTTGACCGCCGCTCCGACAAACGCGACGCCCCGCGCGCCGTCCAGCACGTTCGGGATAACCGTCGCGCTCTTTTCGGGCGTACGCCCAGCGCGCCGAGCCGAGATCAGTTCCGCCGCCCCGCGGTAGAGGTTGGCGAAGCCTTCGACATAGCCTTCGGAATGGCCGCCCGGCATGCGCGAGCCTTCGACAGCAAGCGGCGTGTTTCCCGGACCGCCGCGCCGCAGGATGCGAGAGGGCGCGCCATAGAGCGTGAACCGGAGCGTCTCCGGCTCCTCGCCTGCCCATTCGAGCCCGGCGTGCGAACCGTAGACCTTGAGGCTCAAATTGTTGAGATTGCCGACCGCGACCTGGCTCGCCGCGAGGACCCCGCGCGCCCCGCCGGCGAACCGCATCAGCACATGCGCATCGTCGTCGAGCCTGCGGCCCGGCACGAAAGTCGTGAGGTCCGCCGAGACCGCTTCGAGTTCGAGGCCGGTCACGAACAGCGCCAAACTGTGCGCGTGGACGCCGATGTCGGCTAGACATGCGGAGGCGCCCCCGCGAGTTGGATCGGTTCGCCATTCGGCCTGCTTGTGTCCGTCGGCGTCGATCGGCAAAGTCAGCCAATCCTGGACATAAGCCGCGTGGACGACGCGGATGTCGCCGATTTCGCCAGCTTCGATCATTTCGCGCGCCTGACGCACCATCGGATAGCCTGTGTTGTTAAGGGTCACCGCGAAAACGAGCCCTTTCGCGCGCGTGAGCTCGACCAGCTCCGTGGCTTCGGCAAGCGTCATCGAGAGAGGCTTGTCGCAGATGACGTCGATACCTGCCTCGAGGAACGTTTTGGCGATGGGAAAGTGAAGGTGGTTCGGGGTGACGATGACGGCGGCCTCTATGCCGTCGGAGCGCGCTGACTCGCGGGCCGCCATTTCGCGATAGTCCGAGTAGCTACGGTCTGCCGCCAAACCGAGATCCGCTCCCGACGCGCGCGCGTTTTCGGCATCCGAAGACAGGGCGCCCGCTTTCAGCTCGATCAGATCGTCGAGCCGCATGGCCATCCGGTGAACAGCGCCGATGAAGGCGTTGCGCCCGCCGCCGATCATGCCGACGCGTAGACGCCCGCCTTTCAACCCGTCGATGGCGGTCGCGTGGACCATCGGCTCAGCCCTTAATGCCGAGCAACTCGAGGTTGGTCGCGCGGTCGGCGCCGGTAGCGGCGAAGTCGTCGAATACGCGGTCCGTCACCTCGATGATGTGGTTGGCGATGAATTTGGCGCCCTCGCGCGCCGCCGCCTCGGGATGCTGCAGGCAGCATTCCCACTCGTACACGGCCCAGCCCGCGAAATCATAAGCCGCGAGCTTGGAGAAGATCGCCTTGAAATTAACCTGGCCGTCGCCGAGCGACCGATCGCGCCCGGCGCGCTCGAGCCATCCCTTATAGCCGCCATAGACGCCCTGCTTAGCGGTAGGATAGAACTCGGCGTCCTTGACGTGGAACATCTTGATGCGGTCGTGATAGGCGTCGATGAAGCCCAGATAGTCCATGCATTGCTTGATGTAATGGCTGGCGTCGTAATTGATGTTGCAACGCTTGTGGCCGCCGACGGCGTCAAGAAACATGTCGAAGGTCTCGCCGTCGAACACGTCTTCGCTGGGGTGGATCTCGTAGCAGAGGTCGACGCCGTTCTCGTCAAAGACGTCGAGGATCGGCTTCCAACGACGGCCTTGCTCGGCGAAGCATTCTTCGACGAGTCCGGCCGGCCGCTGCGGATAGGGATAGAAGTAAGGCCACGCGAGGGAGCCGGTGAAGGTCACATGCTCGGTGAGGCCGAAGCGGCGTGAAACGAGCGCCGCCTTGCGCACTTGATCAGCCGCCCAGAGGCGCCGCTTCTCAGGGTTGCCGCGAACAGCGGCCGGGCATTGTCCGTCGAACATCGCATCATAGGCCGGATGAACGGACACCATCTGGCCCTGAAAATGAGTGGAAAAGTCACTGACCGCGATGCCAATGTCGGCGAGCTTTCCCTTGATCTCGTCGCAATAGGTCTCGCTGTCGTAAGCGTGATCAAGGTCGAAAAAGCGGCTGTCCCAGGTCGGGATCTGGATCGCTTTGTATCCGTAATCCTTGGCCCATTTCGCGATTCCAGCGAGGGTGTTATGGGGCGGGGTGTCGGTTGCAAACTGGGCCAGAAACAAGCCCGGGCCCTTCATCGTTCGCATGCGCTCTCTCCCTCCGCGATGAACGCCCGCCTTTGAGGGCGAATTGTTATGTCGTTAAATTAATTTTGGCAAAAAAATTCCATTTGTCAAATGTGACGCCGCCGATGCACCCAATATCGTGGCTATGAACTTTCCATAATTTGACAATTGGAATTTCTGATCCAGAATTGTCCTAACGACAAATCTATGCGGGAGGCGCGGCGTGAAGGGGCGAGTCGTCATAGTCACCGGGTCAACTCAGGGCGTGGGCCTAGCCATCGCGTACGCGGTCGCCCGCGCTGGCGCTGAAGGCCTCGTCCTGACAGGACGCGACGCGGGCAAAGGCGCAGCAGCGGCGGCCGAGGTTGAGCGAAGCGGCGCGCCCGCCCTGTTCGTGGCGGCGGATCTCGAACAATCCGATGCGCCGGATTTGATCTTCGACGCCGCGCTGAAGCGATTCAATCATGTCGACGGGCTGGTCAATTCCGCCGCCCTTACGGACAGAGGATCGCTTGTCGACGCGGACGTAAAATTCTGGGACCGTCTTTTCGCGGTCAATGCGCGCGCGCCATTCTTTCTCAAGCAAAGGCTGGTCAATCATCTGCGCGAGCGCAAGGCGCCGGGCTCGATCGTCAATATCCTCTCGGTTCACGCTCGCGGCGGAGCGCCGGAGCTTGCGGTCTACGCCTCCTCCAAGTCGGCGTTGGCTGGGCTGACCAAGAACACCGCGCACGCGCATCGGTTCGATCGCATTCGCGTCAATGGCGTCATCCTCGGCTGGGTCGATACGCCGGGTGAGTGGCAGATGCAGGCGGTCACGCTCGGTAAAGGCGAGGGATGGCTGGCCGCCGCCGCGGCAAGCATGCCGTTCGGACGCTTGCTGAACGCGGATGACGTCGCGCGGCTCTCCCTGTTCCTTCTCTCCGACGCCTCGGAACCGATGTCCGGCGCGCTGATCGATTACACGCAGAACGTCTTTGGCGGACTGGATTGAGGCGCGAGGCGATGCGGCGCCTGTCTCGCGGTTTTTTGCCAGAACTGCCGCCGTCGGTGCGCCAGCCGCAATACGATCGCGAGAGCCTGAAGATCGGCATGGCGCATATTGGCGTCGGCGCCTTCCACCGCTGTCACCAAGCCGAATTCATTGACGACATGCTCGAGGTCCGCTTCGGACCCTGGGGCGTCATGGGTATAAACCTCACGGCGCCGAGCCTCGCCGATCTCCTCATCCCCCAGGACTGTCTTTATTCCCGCACGCTCCGACAGGACGCCCGCGCTGAGACCCGCATCATCGGCGCGCTGCGCGACGTGATTGACGTTATCGACAAGGCGAGCGCTGAGGCAGCGGTCGCCGCGCTCGACCGCCCCGAGATTTCCGTCACGACGATCACCGTGACCGAAAAAGGCTATTGCCTGACGCCGTCGAGCGGCGCGCTCGATCTCGACAACCCGGCGCTTCGCGCTGATCTAGCGGGCGGCTTCCCGCCCCGCACGCTCCTTGGCCTGCTCGCGCTTGCGCTCGATCGGCGGCGGCGGACTGCGGAAGCCTCCCTGACGCTGATCAGCTGCGACAACGTTCCGTCCAATGGCGCGCGGCTCGGCGCGGCGATGCTTAAGTTTGCGGCTTTGCGATCAGCGGCGCTGACCCGCTGGATCGAGGACCGGGTCACGTTTCCATCTACGATGGTTGATCGGATCGTGCCGGCGGCAGCCCCGGAGGATGTCGACAAGGTCTCCGAGGCGCTTGGCGCGCGAGACCCGGGCGCGGCCGTCGGCGAGCCGTTTCGGCAATGGGTCATCGAGGACAAATTTGCCGGTGAGCGACCGCCTTTGGACCTCGTGGGAGCTACGTTCGTCGCCGACGCCAAGCCTTACGAGCAGATCAAGATGCGCGTGCTGAATGCCGCGCAATCGACGCTGGCGCATCAAGGCGCGCTCGTCGGCCACGAGTTCACCTATGAGGCCGCGGCCGATCCCATGCTTGCCTCGCTTACGCGCAAGATGCTCGAGCAGGAAACTTTGACCACGCTGCCGAAGCTCGCGGGGATGGAGGTCGCTGGGTATATCGATCAGTCGATGGCGCGCATCCGCAACACCGCCATCCGTCACCGTTGCCACCAGATCGGCACGGATGGATCGCAGAAGATTGTCCAGCGTCTTGTCGATCCGTTGTGCGAGCGCCTCGCGGCAGGCCAGCCGGCCGGCTTGCTCACCCTCGCGGTCGCCAGCTGGATCGCCTATGGCTTGAGCGGCGCGCGTCGCTTCGGTGCTCGCTGGACGCCGTCAGATCCTTACGCGGAGAGCGTCATCGCACTCGGCGAAAAAAACTCCGACTGGACCGAACTCGCGAGGGCGGTCCTCTCCATAGCGCCCATCTTCGGCCAGGACATGGCGCGCCCGCGGCTCATCGAGGGAATCGCGGGGCACCTGCGCGGACTGCTCGGCGGCGACGCCCGGGGCTATCTCAGCGAACGGCTCAACGATGAATAGCCGCCGGACCATCGAACGGGCCGATGCGGTTGCGGACGCCGGCGTCGGCGCGGCGCTCGGCTACTCGCGGCCCGGCAGTTACGAGGAGCTGCGCGCGGTGCTGTCGTCTGGAACCGCCCGGCTGCCGAAGAAGCTGCGCCAGGTCGCGATCCATCTTTGGCAGCATCCGACCGCCGTCGCATTGGGCACTGTGACCAGCGTCGCCCGCGAAGCCGGCGTGCAGCCCTCGACCCTGGTGCGGTTCGCGCAAGCCTTCGGCTATTCTGGCTTTTCCGATCTTCAAGACGTGTTCAAGGTTGATCTCGCCGGTGGTGGGCGGACCCGCGACCGTTGGGATAGCACCTCAAGCAGCGAGGCGGCGCGCCTGGTCGACGGGTTCATCGGCTCGTGCACGGCGGCGCTCGCCGGCGTTCGCGATCGGCTCGACCTGGCTCAATTCGAAATTATGAGCGAGACGCTTGCGGCCGCAGACTTGATCTACATCATCGGCGCCAAGCGCGCCTTCTCGCTGGTCAGCTATGTCTCGCTTGCGCTCGCCAATCTCGGCGTGCGCAACCTTGCGCTCGACAATGTCGGCTCGACCGCCTTCGAGCTTCTGGGCTGCGCGTCGACCTCCGATGCTGTCCTTGCCGTCAGCTTCACGCCTTACAATTCCATCACTCCGGAATTGGCTGCTTCCGCGGCCCAGCGCGGCGTTCCGATCGTCTCGCTGACCGACAGCGCTTTCAGCCCGTTGGTCCCGGTATCGAAGGCGTATGTCGAAGTGATCGAAGAGAGCTTCTCCGGATTCAAATCGCTTTCGGCGACGCTTGCGGTGGCGATGGCGCTGGTGCTGCGCGTCGAGCAGCGGCGCAGCGAAGCAGCCGCACGTAGCCGCGATGTGTCGAACAATGCCCGGCCGGGCGAGGGGAGGATCTGAGATGCACAAATGGCGGATCGTCGGCTTAAGCTTCGAACACGCGCACATGGGCGACCTCTTGCCCGAGGTCCATGAGCACCCTAACGCCGAGATCGCCGGGGTGTGCGACGACGACGAGGCGAGAATGGCCGACGCAATCGCCAACTTCGCGATACCCAAAGACCGCGTTTATCATGACATAGCGCAGTGCGTGCGCGAGACGCATCCGGATCTTGCCATCCTCTGTCCGGCGACGGCCCGCCACGCGGACGTGGTCGAGGAGGTCGCTGCGCTTGGCGTCGACATCCTGCTAGAGAAACCGTTTGCAGCCTCGCTTGCCGACGCTGACCGGATGCTTGCGGTCGTCAAAAAGTCGGGAGTGCGGCTCGCGGTCAACTGGCCTTTGCGCTGGTATCCGTCCCACGTGACCGCCAAGCGGCTGATCGGCGAAGGCGCCATCGGCGACGTGATCGAGGTTCATTTTTACGACGGCAACCGCGGCCCTCTCTTTCATCGCGCCGACAAGGTCACCGTGTAGGAGGAGGTGCGGCGCGAGAAGCCAACGTCATGGTGGTACAGCAAGGCTGCGGGAGGCGGCAGCCTGCTCGACTATCTCGGCTATGGAGCGACCCTTGGCACGTGGTTCATGAACGGCGAGGCGCCAATCGAGGTGACCGCGGTCGTCGATCAGCCTCAGGGGCTGGAAGTCGACGAGCATTCGATCGTCATTTGCCGCTACGCTCGGGGCCTGTCGAAACTCGAAACGCGCTGGGGGACTTTCACCGATCCCTGGACGACGCAGCCGCAGCCCAAATGCGGTTTTGTCATTGTCGGTTCGGAGGGCACGATTTCGAGCTATGATTACGACGCGCATGTGGGCGTCCAGACACGCTCTCAGCCGACCATTCGACAAGTTCCCGTCGACGAATTGAAGGCGCCGTTCCGCAAGCCGGTTGAATACGTGCTCCATTGCAAGGAGCGCGATCTGCCGTTCGAAGGACCGCTGGATCCTGCACTCTGCCGTACCGCTCAGCGCGTCGTCGACACCGCGGCGCTTTCCGCCCGCGAGCGTCGCACGCTGGCTCTGCTGCCATGAGTGCGACGGAAGCGGGTAAGGCTGACGGGCCATCGGCTGACGACTATGCTTTGGTCGCCAAGGTCGCGGTCGAGATCGAAGCGCCGGACCTTCCCTATCGTCCGCCGATGCCGCGGGATCGCAGCGCGCCGATTGCGCTCGTTGGCGCAGGCGGCATCAGCGGCGCGCACCTCGACGCCTATGTGCGCTATGGCCTCAACGTGGTCGCCATCTGCTCCCGGGATCGCGAGCGCGCCCGCGCGCGGCGCGACGCCCATTTCCCGAACGCGCGCGTCACCGACGATTTCGATTCCGTGTTGCGCGATCCCAACGTGGGCGTCCTCGACCTCACCGCCCATCCAGATGTCCGCTTGGACCTCATGCGGCGGGCGCTGAACGCCGGCAAGCATCTGCTGTCGCAGAAGCCCTTCGTCGAGCGCCTCGACGACGGCCGCGAACTCGTTGAGCTGGCCGAGCGGCGCGGTCGTAAGCTTGCCGTCAATCAGAACGGCCGCTGGGCGCCGCACCTCGCCTATATCCGGGAGGTGGTCCGCGCGGGCCTGATCGGGGAAGTGACCGGCGTTCATGTTGAGATCCGCTGGAACCACGGCTGGATCGCGGGGACGTCGTTCGAAGCCATGAACGATCTCATCCTCTGGGATTTCGGCATCCATTGGTTCGATTTCCTCGCCAGCGTCATTGGCGACCGAGCCCGTTTCGTTCATGCGACTACCGGCCGAGCCGCAGGACAGACCGCGCGGCCGCCTCTTTTGGCCGAGGCGCTTGTCGCCCTTGACGGCGGTCAGGCCTCGCTTGTTTTCGATGGGGCGACGCGATACGGCGCGCGGGATTCGACTTCGGTTGTCGGCGCCAATGGCGTCGCCTTCAGCCAGGGTCCCGACCTCGGCCATCAAGCGGTCGAGCTCTATACCGAAGCTGGAGTGGCGCGGCCTCAGCTCACCGGCGCCTGGTTCAACGACGGTTTCGCCGGCGCCATGGGCGAACTCTTGTGCGCGATCGAAGACGACCGGGAGCCGCTGAACTCGGCGCGCAGCAATCTGTCCTCACTCAAGCTCTGCCAGGCAGCGCTACGCTCGGTCCGGACGGGCGCCCCGGTCGCCGTCTGAGCAGACGAGGATAAGGAACCGTCGGCAGGTCGTCGCTGTTCGCCTGTGATAACCTCGAAGCGGAGAAACCGGATGGCGAAGCGAGGAGTTCATACACCGCAGGAGCCGCTGCGGCCGCTCGAGCTCGATCCCGAGCGCGCTAGGCAGGTCGACCGACGCCCTTACGCGATCGTCGACATCGGCTCGAACTCGATCCGGCTCCTGGTCTATGACCAATTGGGTCGGGCGCCGATGCCGCGCTTCAATGAGAAATCGCTCGCCCGACTCGCCGAAGGACTTCCAGAAACCGGCGCAATCGGACCCGACCATTTTCGTCGCGCAATCGAGGCTGTGCGGCGATTTCGCGCCATTGCCGAGGCCCTGGGGGTCAGCCGAATCGACGCGGTGGCGACGGAGGCGATGCGTCGTGCTTCGAACGGGCCAATGCTCGCCGCGGCGATTGAGGCGGAGGCGGGCCTGAAAGTGCGCGTCCTCAGCGGGGCTGAGGAGGCGCGGTTTGCGACGTTCGGCGTCATTTCCGGATTCTTTCGGCCGGTCGGAACCGTTGGGGACATGGGTGGCGGCAGCCTCGAAATTGCGGAAGCAATCGATGACCGCGTGGGGGATCGCTGGGTCAGCATGCCGCTCGGAGGCTTGCCGGTCGAAGCCATGCTGTCCGAGGGCGTTCCGGCGGCGAAGCGGCAAATCGACGAGATTCTGCGGCGAACTCTGCCGCGCGAGCTCGCGAGGCCAGTGTTCTATCCGGTCGGCGGGGGCTGGCGGGCGTTTGCGAAGGCGCATATGGACACCGTCGGCGCGCCCGTCAAAGTCGTGCACGGCTATACGCTCAGCGCCGCCGAGGCGCGCCAATTTGCGTATGCGGTTGCGCGGCTGTCCGTGGCGAAACTCGCGGCGACGCCGGGCGTGGCGGAGCGCAGAGCGCGGACCTTGCCAGCCGCGGCGCTGACCTTGGATCGCGTGCTCAAATACCTGAAGCCGGAACGGGTGGTCTTTTCCGCTCTCGGCTTGCGCGAAGGCTTCCTCTTCTCCCAGCTCAGCCGCGAAGAACAATATCTGGACCCGTTGGTCGAGGGCGCACAGCTGATCGGCCTGCCGTTTGCGCGTGTGCCCGAATTTGCGCCCGAACTGGTTTCGTGGACTGAAAGCCTTTTTCCGGACGAGACCACGGCGGAGAAGAGGCTGCGCGTCGCTGTCTGCGCGCTCTCCGATATCGCTTGGAGAGATGCAGCCGACCTCCGGGCGGAAGAGAGTTTCCGACGCCTGCTCGAATTTCCTTTTATCGGCGTCACCCATCCTGAGCGCGTGTTCCTCGCCGCCGCCATTCACGCCCGCTACGTTGGCCGGCCGGACGCGCCGTGGCTGAGCCCCGCGATCAAGCTGCTGGCACCGGCGGAACGGCGCCGGGCCCAGATCCTCGGCCGCGCCATACTGCTCGCCTACCGTTTTTCCGGCGGCGTGCCGGCGGTGCTGGAAAGCGCGCGATTGCGCATCGACCCAGAGTGCGTCCGGCTTGAGGTGACAACAGCCGCCCGCGCTCCCGACAGCGAAGTGGTGAGCGATCGGCTCAAGCTTCTCGCCAGCGCCATCGGGGTCAAGCGCAGCGAGGTCGTCGAGATCGACGCGCCGTCGCCGCTCAGGTAGGTCCGGCGGTCTTGGAAGGGGAGGATCGTTCCGATCAACTACCGTCACGCCTTTCATGCCGGCAATTTCGCAGACGTGCTCAAGCACGCCGTTCTGGCCCGCATCCTCGTTTATGTGGCCCACAAGGAAGCGGCCTTCCGTTTCATCGACACCCATGCGGGAGCGGGGCGTTTCGATCTGGCGAGCGCCGAGGCGAAGCGATCGCCGGAATGGCGCGACGGGATCGCTCGCATCCTGACCGGCCGCCCGCCCGCGCCGGTCGCCGAGCTCCTGCGCCCCTATCTGGAAGCCGTCGGCCCGCACGAGGCCGAGGGCCGGCCCCTCAGCTATCCGGGTTCGCCAGCGATCGCGCAAGCCCTCATGCGCGCGCAGGACCGCATCGCGCTTTGCGAAGCAAATCCGGACGAACGCGAGGCGTTGATCGCCGCGCTTGGGCGGGATGGGCGGCTCAGCATCGTCGGCACGGACGGCTATGTCGCGCTCAACGCTTATTTGCCGCCCAAGGAGCGCCGCGGAATCGTCTTGATCGACCCGCCGTTCGAAGCGCCCGAAGAAGTTGCCGCCGTCGAGCGGGCTCTCGAACGCGCGCTGGACAAATGGCCGTCCGGGACCTTCGTGGCCTGGCGCCCGATCCGCGAAGCTCAAGCCGATTCCCGCTTTCTCAACTCAATCGCAGCGCTCGGAGCGCCAAGCATCCTGCGGCTCGAACTCGACGTCGGATACGCGCCGGCCGGCGCGCACGGCCAGCAGCCGCTCGCGCGCGCTGGGCTTCTTGTGGTCAATCCGCCGCATACTTTGATTGACGAAGCGCGGACGCTGCTGCCGTGGCTTGCGCAAACGCTGGCTCGTGGTGGCGTCGGGCAGCATCTCTGCACATGGCTGACGGAGCCGAAATGAGCGCGTCGTATGTGCGCTTGCCCGCGTCGTCGGCGTCGGTTTATGTGTGAACGAAGAGGGCGGATCGTGAGCGGATGTTTGACCGCAGCCGCCAGGGGACTCTCATGGCGCTGCCGCACATTCTCAGAAACAAGCTCCGGCTGCCGGTCGTCGGCGCTCCGTTGTTCATCGTCTCGCATCCGGCGCTGGTGATCGCCCAATGCAAGGCAGGGATCGTCGGCGCTTTTCCCGCGCTGAACGCACGCCCCATTTCTCAGCTCGACGAATGGCTGCATGAAATCACCGAAGCGCTCGCCGCCCATGACCGCGCGCATCCTGAGCGCCCGGCCGCGCCGTTTGCGGTCAACCAGATCGTCCACAAGTCCAACACCCGGCTTGAGGAAGACATTGCGCTGACGGTCAAGTGGAAAGCGCCGATCGTCATCACTTCGCTCGGCGCGCGCGAGGACGTCAATGAAGCGGTGCACGGCTACGGCGGCTTGACGCTGCACGACATCATCAACAATCGCTTCGCCCACAAGGCCATCGAGAAGGGCGCCGACGGCTTGATCGCGGTCGCGGCGGGCGCCGGGGGCCATGCCGGGTCGACCTCGCCGTTCGCGCTGGTCCAGGACATCCGCGCATGGTTCGACGGGCCGCTCTTGCTGTCGGGCGCGATCGCCACGGGCCGGGCCGTGCTCGCCGCGCAGGTGATGGGCGCGGATCTCGCCTATATCGGCTCGGCTTTTGTCGCCACGCCCGAGGCCCGCGCGATCGAAGACTACAAGCAGGCGATTGTCGCCGGCGACGCCTCCGACATTATCGGGTCCACCTACTTCACTGGCGTATTCGGCAATTACTTGAAGCCGTCGATCGTCAGGTCCGGTCTCGATCCCGAGAGCCTGCCCGAGCGCGACGCGAAGTCGATGAGCTTCGCTGGCGCGAGCAGTTCCTCGTCAGAAGCGAAGGCCTGGCGCGACATCTGGGGCAGCGGCCAGGGCATCGGCGCGGTCAAATCGGTACAGCCGGTGGCCGAACTCGTGGCGCGGCTTGAGCGCGAATATACCGAGGCGAAGCGCGCGGTCTGCGGCTAGGTTGCCCGCTCGCGCGCAAGTGGACGCGGGGCAGTGATTTCAGCGGCTTAACTGTTCTTTTGTGTCAACTTTTCCGAGCCCTGGGCCTTGTCCTGACGCCTTGGCTTTGATGCGCCGCGAGGGGTCCAAGTGGAGCTGAATAAGGCGCAGCCCGCCGAGGCAACCGGGCCTGCGCGCAGTAACGTTCATCGTCAACGAATATTCGCTTATGCGAATATTCGCTTGTGATGATATATGGCCATGCGCCCTGAAACGCTCGCCGCGTTAGGCGAAGCCAATCGACTTCGGATTATTGCGCTATTTTCGCGTGGGACCTCGACCGCTGACCGACATCCACAGCCGGCTCAAGCTCAGACAGGCGGCGAGCGTGTCGATGGGCGCCGCGGTAACGACGGGAAGGGTTATTCGCCACTCCCTTCACGGTCGAAAGCCAAAGCGGTGCGAAAGGGTCACAGTCAAGCGTTAAGAAATGCGCGACCGACGAGAAGAGGATAGCGGGGACAATCTTCGTGTGGGCGCCGCGCCGACTTCCTAGTAACTGTGCTTGCGCGTTAGCAAATCGCCGGATCGGCGCAAAAAGTACGGCGGTTATGACGGCGGGGTGGCCTTGCCGAAGGCTTCAATGTCTCTATCATCGCCCGACGTCGAATCGCGTGGTTCGCGTTCGCTTTCCTTCAACGCCCGAGAGGATGCGCCGCATTCATGGCGACCATCGAACAATTCGCGCAGCGCCAGACCCAACCGCAGGAGCGCGCCTATCGCACGCCGCCGCACAACCTCGAGGCCGAGCAGGCGCTGCTCGGCGCGATCCTGATCAACAATGACGCGTTCGACCGCGTTTCCGACTTCCTGAGGAGCGAGCATTTCGTCGAGGAGATCCATCGCCGCATCTTCGAGATCGCCGGATCGCTGATCCGGGCGGGCAAACTGGCGACGCCGGTCACGCTCAAAACGTTCCTCGGCGACCATGACCTCGGCGGCGTGACGGTGCCGCAATATCTCGCCCGCCTCGCCAGTGAAGCGACAACCATCATCAACGCTTACGACTATGGCCGCGGCGTCTACGACCTCGCGATGCGACGCGAGCTCATTTCGATCGGCGAAGATGTCGTCAACGTCGCCTATGACGCGCCGGTCGATTCGAGCCCGCGCGAGCAGATCGAGGAGGCGGAGCGGCGCCTCTACCAGATCGCCGAGGCGGGGCGTTACGACGGCGGCTTCCAACGCTTTTCCGAGGCCCTGAAGATCGCCGTCGATATGGCCGCTCGCGCCTATGAGCGCGAAGGCTCGCTCAGCGGCATCGCCACCGGGCTAACGGATCTCGATCGCTATATGGGCGGGCTGCAGGCGTCCGATCTCGTCATCCTCGCCGGCCGTCCCGGCATGGGGAAAACGGCGCTCGCCACCAACATCGCCTTTAACATCGCCAAGATCTACCAGGGGCGAACGCGCGCCGATGGCGCAATCGAGGCCGCCAATGGTGGCATTGTCGGCTTCTTTTCGCTCGAAATGTCGTCCGAGCAGCTGGCGACGCGCATCATTGCTGAACAATCCGGGGTCGCTTCCTACAAGATCCGCCGCGGCGATATCACGGAAGCCGACTTTCATCACGTCGCCGATGCGGTCCGTGAGATGCAGCAGATTCCCTTCTACATCGACCAGACCGGCGGCGTCTCGATCGCCCAGCTCACGGCGCGCGCCAGGCGCCTCAAGCGCCAGCGAGGGCTCGACCTCCTGGTCGTCGACTACCTCCAGCTTCTCGCCGGCTCGAGATCGCGGTCGGAGAATCGCGTGCAGGAGCTGACCGAGATCACGACCGGCCTCAAGGCGCTGGCCAAGGAGCTCAATATCCCGATCCTGGCCTGCTCCCAGCTCTCACGCCAAGTTGAACAGCGCGACGACAAGCGGCCCCAGCTCTCGGATTTGCGCGAATCGGGCTCAATCGAGCAGGACGCTGACGTCGTTTTGTTCGTTTATCGCGAGGAATATTACCTCAAAAACCGTGAGCCGCGGCCCGGCACAGAGGAACATATCGCCTGGATGGCGCAGATGGAGAGCGCGCACGGGCGGGCTGAAGTTATCATCGGCAAGCAGCGCCATGGTCCGACCGGCACGGTCGAACTTCAGTTCGACGCCGAGGTGACCCGGTTCAGCACCATCGCCCGGGAAGACACGGTCCCGGAAATCCGCTAAGAACAGCGTCCAGAGCCACAACAAAGTTGCAATTGTCGCCCTTAAGGACGCCGCCTGTGAATATGGGCGGTCAGCCCTGAGCCTTGGCCGCAGTCTGGAGAGTCGAATGAAGCTCACTACCGCATTTGGCCTTGCGGCCGCTTTCCTTGGCGTCGCTTGCACGGGCGCGCCCGCGAGCGCCGATGAGTTTACGCCGGCGCAGAAGAAGGAAATGGGCGCGTTCATCAAGGATTATCTCGTCAACAACCCGGAAGTGCTGCGCGAGGCAATCGAGGCGCTCGACAAGCATGACAAGGAAACGGCTGACGCGGAGCGCCAGAAAGTCGTCGCCAATCAGTCCGACGCCCTGTTCAGTTCGAAATATCAGGCGACGCTGGGCAATCCGAAGGGCAGCGCCACGCTGGTCGAGTTCTTCGACTACAATTGCCATTATTGCAAAGGCGCGCTGCCGGACGTCACCAAGCTCATGAAGGACGATCCGAACCTCAAGCTGGTTCTCAAGGATTACCCGGTTCTGGGACCGGGGTCGGTCGAGGCGGCGAAGGTGGCCAGCGCCGCGCGCAATCAATTGCCGGGCGACAAGTTCTGGGCTTTCCACTCCAAGTTGTTGGCGACCCATGGGCCCGTCGGCAAGAACGAGGCGCTGGCGGTCGCTCGCGAGCTCGGCCTCGATATGGACAAGCTCGCCAAGGACATGGAGAGCCCCGAGGTCAAGTCCGGCCTGGGCGAAGTCATGCAGCTGGCCGACGCCCTGCAAATCAATGGCACGCCGACCTTCGTCGTTGGCCAGGACGTCGTCGTCGGCGCGGTCGGCTACGATCAGCTCAAGGACAAGGTCGACGCGGTCCACAAATGCGGCCACGCCACCTGCTGACGGAGTGGCGTCTGCGACGGAATTTATGAACGCGCCCGCCGGGCGTCACTTTCACTGACCGGCGGGGGCCGTCTTGACCGCACTGCAAGCGATTATCATGGCGGTGCTGCAGGGCGTGACCGAGCTTTTTCCGGTCTCGAGCCTCGGCCACGCCGTCATCCTGCCACGGCTTCTCAATTGGGGAGTGGATGAGAAGGCCCCGGACTGGCTCGCCTATTTGGTGGTCATGCATCTGGGCACTTCGATCGCGCTGTTCGCCTTCTTTTGGCGCGACTGGCTGAGCTTTCTGCGCTCTCTCATTAGCGCGCCGGACGCCCGCGCGAAGACGGACAGACGGACGTTCTTCTTCGTCGTCCTGGCGACCATCCCGGCGGTCATAACCGGCTCCCTGTTTCGCAAGCTCTTGGGCGATGCTTTCGCCGCGCCGGCGATCGCCGCCGCGTTCCTGATCGTCAATGGTTTCATCCTCTATTTCGGCGACCGGATCGGCGAGGAATCGGTCGGAACGCTCGACCAGCTCAACTGGAAGGGGGCGCTGGCGGTCGGTGTCGCCCAATGTTTCGCCTTGATTCCCGGAATCTCCCGCTCCGGCGCGACAATGGTCGCCGGCGTCGTGGCGGGGCTCAAACACGCGGAGGCGGCGCGCTTTTCGTTCCTGATGGGCGCGCCGATCATTCTCGCCGCCAATGTCTATGAGGCGCCGAAACTGATGAAGGAGGGGGCGACGCTCGGGGGAATGGCGATTTTGTCCGGGGTGGTCGCCGGCGTTTTCGCCTATCTGAGCCTGACGCTCCTGATGCGCTATTTCCATAGGCACGAATTCGAGGCGATGAGCCCGTTTGCCTATTATTGCTGGGCGGCCGGCGTCATAAGCTTAGGGATTATCGCCTTCGTTTGACGGCGGGGCTCTTGGCCCTTAGCCCTGACGTCCCATATCTCATCACTGGCGCGCGGAATGGCCCGCGCTTGAGGGCGTCATGGCGACCATCGAGTATATGTCGGCGCGGCTGGCGCCGAAGGAAACCGAGGAGCTGAGGCAGGCGGTCGCTTGCCTCGAGGGGACGAGTTTCGCGCAGCGGCTGACCGACGCTGTCGGACGTCCGGTCGGAATGCTGAACCGTGCGATGCCGTCATCGGCCCGGCGGGTGATCGCGCATGTGAGCGAAACTGCCCTCAGGAGCGCTCTCAAGCTCGCTTTGCGCACGCTCGATCTGAACGCATCGGCGAAGCCCGCCAACCGCGCCCATAAGCTCGCCGCCGCGGCGTCCGGGGCCGTCGGAGGCGCGCTGGGGCTCGCGGCGCTGCCGATCGAACTGCCGATCTCGACCACGATCCTCCTGCGCTCGATCGCCGAGATCGCGCGCGAGGAGGGAGAGGATCTGAGCGTTCCCGAAGCGGCTTTCGCCTGCGTCGAAGTATTCGCTCTCGGCGGACAAAGACCCGGAGAGGCGGCGTTCGAGAGCGGCTATTTCGCCGTCCGGGCGGCGCTCGCCAAGTCGGTCACCGACAGCGCGCGCTTTGTCGCCGCTCAGGGGGTCGCCGCCCTTCCCGCACCAGTGGTGGCGCGGCTGATTTCGCAGATCGCCGCGCGCTTCGGCGTCGTAGTGAGCGAGAAGGTCGCCGCCCAGGCGGCGCCGATTCTGGGCGCGATCGGCGGCGCGGCGGTGAATGCCGCCTTCGCCGATCATTTCCAGACACTGGCCCGCGGCCATTTCATCGTACGGCGTCTGGAGCGTCGGCACGGCGCGAGCGTCGTCGCGTTCGAATATCAGCGCTTACGGGGCGAACGGGCGCGCGATCACGAGGAAGGCCGAAGGGCCGCGTCGTAAGCGGGATGGCCGATAGCCGGCGGCCTCGACGCAGGGGACGGCGCGGGCCGGCCGCCCGTGCGTTGGCGGTCGCGCTTTTCGGCCTGCTCGTTGCGCCCTCATACGCTGAGCTCAGGCCGCAGGGCCGCCCGCGCGGCGCGCCGCCGATGCGCTTCGTGCGCGTGGTGAGCGCCGACCCGGCCTGTAAGTCAAATTGTCCGGAATGGCTGTCGGCCGAGGGCCGGATCCAACCCGGTACGGCGAAGGCCTTCGCCGATGCGATTGCGAACCTCAAAGGCCGGCGGCTGCCGATCCTCATCCATTCGCCGGGCGGTTCAGTCCCCGACGCGGCGGCCATGGGCGAGCTCATTCGAGCCAAGGGCCTCGCGGTCGCCGTCGCCAGGACCTTGATCACCAACTGTCCGGAAGCCTCGCCGAAATGCTCCGACGGCCCGGGCGCGGCGATCACCGGCGGCGCGACCTGCGCCTCGGCCTGCGTGCTCGTGCTCGCGGGCGGGGTCGAACGCCTCGCCGCCCCCTCGGCGCGGATCGGCGTGCATCAGATCACGACGCTGGTGAGCGAGACCGAAGGCCTGGCGCACCTCAAGTCGACGCGGAAACTCTACGAGCAGCGAGGGGTCGATTCCGCGGTCGAGGCTTATCTCACTGCCATGGGCGTGGGCGAACCGGTGATGACTCTCATGCGCAAGACATGGGCGGCCAGCATCCGCTGGCTGAGCCTCGCGGAGCTCAAGGACTCGCATCTCGCGACTCTGGCGCTCGACGCCGCCGACCCGATCCTTGCCACCGGCGCGAACGGCCTCAACGCCAAAGCGTTCGATGGCGATCCGCCGCGCGCTGATCTCGTGCAGGCGAGCGTCGTGAGGACGGTCGCCGGAGGCGGCGCAACGGTCGAGATCACGTTCCGTTATCGCCCCGGCGGCGGCGCGGTCGAGGTGGAGGCGATCGAGCGCGGTCTCGATTCGTCGCAGGCGGCCGATCGGTCCTCTCCGGACTCAAGCGTGAGCGCGGCGGGCGACGGGTCGCTGCAGTTGAAGACCGCCGGCGCGACGCCCGTTCGCATCCTCATCCCGCGCGAGCGCTTCTGCGCCCTCGCTCATGGCCGCGTGACCATCGCTTCTACGCCGCCCGAACGTCCGCAAGGCTTCGCGCCGATTGAGCTCGCCGCACTGGACGGGGCGAAGACGCTGATCGCCGAAGCCTGTCCCTGAGCGACGCCGC
>Ga0209624_10000905_pt1 | contig 24911 bp, 19 predicted proteins | sample JacPinW_OM2H0_O1_FD_188565 | JGI IMG/M metagenome (GOLD analysis project Ga0209624, IMG submission 188565) | Forest soil microbial communities from Algoma, Ontario, Canada - Jack Pine, Ontario site 1_JW_OM2H0_O1 (SPAdes) (version 2) | ecosystem: Environmental > Terrestrial > Soil > Boreal...
ATTTCGAAGGCCGGGTACAAACCGGGAGAGGAAATTGCGATTGCGCTCGATCCGGCGGCCAGCGAGTTCTATCAGGACGGAAAATACGTGCTCAAGAAGTCGGACAAATCGGCCAAGAGTTCCGAGGAGATGGTGAAGTTCTGGGCGAAGTGGGTGAAGGATTATCCGATTGTCTCGCTCGAAGACGGATTGGCGGAGAATGACTGGGACGGGTGGGCGAACCTGACGAAAGAGCTTGGCGGGAAGATTCAACTGGTAGGGGATGATCTGTTCGTGACCAATGTTCAGTTCCTCAAGGAGGGAATCGACAAGGGCGTTGCCAACTCGATCCTGGTGAAGGTCAATCAGATCGGGACCGTGAGCGAGACGCTGGATGCAATTGATCTGGCGCGGAGGAACGGATACACCTCGGTGATCTCGCATCGCTCGGGCGAGACCGAAGACACGTTCATCGCGGACCTGGCGGTCGCAACCGGCGCGGGACAGATTAAGACTGGGTCGGCCTCGCGCACCGACCGCGTCGCCAAGTACAACCAGTTGCTGCGGATTGAGGAAGAGTTGGGGGCTACGGCACGATTTTTGGGCATCAAGGCACTGAACTACAAGGGCTGAAAGAGCAGTTATTCTTGGATCGCGGAGTGCTCCATGAGATTGACGTCAGTTTTGTGTGCCTGTCTTCTCGGCTTGTGCGTGCCCGCCGGTGCGCAGACTACCGTGCCGATTTCTGCGGACGCGGCCTCCAAGGAAGATGTCAAAAAACTCTTTGACGTGATGGCTAGTCGCGAGCAGATGAGCCAGATGATGCAGCAATTGTTCGCACAGATGCAGAGTCTGAACCGCGAGCAACTGAAGAAAAAGCATCCTGAGCTTACCGACGCCGATCTGTCCAGGATGGACGGCGGGTCGCAGGATCTGGTGAAGAACTTTCCGCTGGACGAGATGCTCAGCGACATGATTCCTGTGTACCAGCGTCACTTTACAAAGTCTGAGATCGACGCCCTCACTGTCTTTTATTCGTCTCCGGCAGGGCAGAAGTTTCTCCACGAGATGCCTGCGGTGACCGCGGAGACCATGCGAGCAATTTATCCGCGAATCCAGGCGGAAGTCGAGGCCGCGCTCAAGCGAGCGGAGCAGAAGAGCGATTCACCGCAAAAGTGAGAGGAACCGGCGTCATGCACCGTAGCGTCGGAAGCTCAGAGCTGCTGTCGTGGGACTGGCGCGCGCTCGTGGCTGAAGGCCGCGAATTCGCCCGGCATCATCGAACGCAATTCAAAACCCAAGCGTGTCATCTGCAGACGGACCGTACGTCGCGGGCACGGGCTGGTTGTTCAATCGCAGGTACACGCCAAGCTGAGCGCGGTGATGCACCAGGTGATTCAGAAACATCTGACGGTAAGCCAGGAATCGTGGCCCCTCGAAAATGGCTTTCCCCTGAAAGCTGAGTTTCCAGGGTTCCGTCCACGCTTTGTCCGGCGTGGCTTCGAGAGCCGCGCGAACTTTGGCGGCGCCGTCATCGAAAGCCTCGAGCAGTTGAGGGACAGACTCAAAAGGCAAGGGCTTGTAGCTGCCTTTGGAAAAGTCCAGTTCGGGCGTGGTCAGCACGGTCAGGCCGAAACCGGCGAGCTGCGCGACATGAGGCGCCAATTTGCCCAACGGCATCGACTTGCCATGGGGCGCAAAACCAGGCTTATCGACCGGAACCCGCTCCAGAGTGGTGCGCGTGACTTTCATCTCTCGATCCAGTTCCGGCAGCAGCAATTCGCTAATCGGCATGATTCCCTCCAGGAATCTCGAGTATAACCGGATTTTCTCGATTGGGTCGTTTCTCTGACTTAGTCCAGGACTAAACTAGAATGAGATCATGGAAATGAACGTCCACGAGGCCAAGACTCATCGCTTTTGCCTGCTCGGGGTCGCATTGGTTGAAGAAGTCACCATCGCCAAAGCCGGCAAGCCGGTGGCGAAGCTGGTGCCCCTGGAAGGTCAGCCCAGAGGCGGGTCCTGGGTTCCGCCAAGGGCGAATCTACCGTGCCGGATGATTTCAACGATCCTTTACCTACACAGATCGAGGATCTCTACTGGGAATGAAGGTGCTCCTCGATTCCCGCACTTTCCCGTGGGCGATTTCGCATGATGGAAGGCTTTCCCGCCGAGCACAGCAGACCATTACCGGGCCCAACGACCTTTGGTTGAGCCTAGCAAGCATCTGGGAGATTTTGATCAAGGCGGAAGCTGGCAAGGTCCATATCTCATCAGGAAACTCGGCGAGAACAGAATCGAGGTCCTGCCCATCAAGTTGATGCATGTCCTAAAGAATTGAAAACCTGGCGGTGCATCATCATGATCCCGTCGATCGCATCTCGATTGCTCACAGCATTGATGAAAAACTTCCGCTGATCTGCTGATCCAATATTCGAACGCTACCCGGTGAACCTGATCTGGTAGCCGCGCAAGCGTTGAGTTGGAAGCGAAGAGTGGAAGCTAAAAACCAGGAGCCAGAAGCTGATGATGCCTCGTCCTAAACCACTCGTACTGATCATTCTCGACGGCTGGGGCTATCGAGCTGAAACCAAAGCCAACGCGATTGCGCTCGCCCGCAAGCCCACCTATGACCGGCTGTTGCGCGACTATCCCAATACACTGATTCATACCAGTGGGCCGTTCGTGGGGCTGCCGGAGGGGCAGATGGGCAACAGTGAGGTCGGGCACTTGAACATGGGGGCCGGCCGCATCGTGCATATGGACATTACGCGCATCGATCTGATGATCCGGAATGGGGAGTTTTTCTCCCATCCGGTGCTGCTCGATGCGATGAATCATGTGCGCACGGGTGAACGTCGACTGCATCTGTTCGGGCTGGTCTCGGACGGCGGCGTGCACTCGCAGCAGGCTCATCTTTACATGCTGCTGAAGATGGCCAAGCAGAATGGTCTGGAGCGTGTCTTCGTGCATGCTTTCATGGATGGACGCGACACTTTGCCCACCAACGGCGCCGCATACCTTGAACAGCTGCAGCAGAAAATGCGCGAGTATAACTGCGGCGAAATCGCCACCGTGAACGGCCGCTATTACGCCATGGATCGCGACCGGCGCTGGGAGCGTATTGCAAAAGCCTACAACGCCATGGTGTTCGCCGACGCGGAAGGCGGCAAGAGCGCCGACCCGGTGCAGGGAATGAAAGATTCCTATAACCGGGGAACGACCGACGAATTCGTGATTCCGTTCGTTTGCACCGACAGCCGCGGCCACGCACTCGCCACAATTCGCGATGAAGACTCGTGCATCTGCTTCAACTTCCGTGCCGACCGGGTTCGCCAGATCACTCGCGCCCTGGCTCGCAACAGCGGACTGAGCGACAACGGCGGCCGCGAGCTTCCGGGCGCGGACGATCTCGATGCGACCATCCCCCGCGACCGTGTGCCAAAAGATCTGCGGTATGTTTGCATGACGCGCTATGACAAGAATTTCTGTCTTCCCGTCGTGATTCCTCCCGAGTCTATGGCAAATATTCTGGCCAACGTGATGGGCGGGATGAACATGCGGAACCTGCGTGTGGCCGAGACCGAGAAGTATGCCCACGTCACGTATTTTTTCAATGGCGGGGTGGAACAGCCGTTTCCTGGGGAGGAACGGGTGATGGTGCAATCGCCCAAAGTCGCGACTTATGATCTGAAGCCGGAGATGAGCGCCGCGGGCATTGCCGATGCGGTGGTGAAGGCTACGGAGCAAGGGACGTTCGACGTGATGATCGTGAACTTTGCCAATGCCGACATGGTTGGCCATTCCGGCAAGATTGAACCTACCGTCAAGGCCGTAGAAGTTGTCGACGCTTGCCTGGGTCGCATTGAGAATGCGGTTCGGGCAAAAGGCGGAGCGATGCTGATCAGCGCCGACCATGGCAACGCGGAGATGATGATCGATCCCGCGACCGGCGGCCCGCACACCGCGCACACCACGAATCCGGTGCCCTTTATTGTGGTCTCGGAAAATTCTAAAGAGTTCACGCTGAAGCTCAACGGTTCGCTGCGTGATATTTCGCCCACCATCCTGGGAATGCTTGGGGTTGACGAACCGAGAGAAATGACCGGAACGGATTTACGGGTTTTGCTGACAGACGAGCAAGTTCCTCGGAGTCTGCGGTAGAGACGTTGCCGGCAACCACTTGCCGGCGGCAGCAACAAGTTACGTCTCTGAGACTTGTGGGGTGAAGTTGGGTCTACCCCCCCGGCGAATAGGGCCTAATTTGTCAGCAAGGCCGGTGCAGTCGCCAGAAGTCCTGCCGCTAACTCCAGGTCGTGCAGATCCTCGCGGCTGAAATCTTGCGCGAACTTCGAATCAAGCCCCTTGCGCGAGATCTGGATTACGCCCACCACAACCGAATCCCGGTCCATGATCGGCACTGACATCAGCTTCTGAATAGGCGCGGGCGCCGGCGGTTCGTCCGCATCGTTGGTGCTGGGTTTGATGGTTTCAAAGATGCTAGCGTGCTTCACGCGAGCAAAATTATTGAAGATTTCGGCCTTCTTACTCAGAGCCGTGTGCGCCGCCACTGCTTTGCTGGACAGCGGAATCGCGCCTGAGGTGCGTAAGTATTCGGGAAATACAAAGTGAAGCAGCCCCGCCTCCAGTCGCAACAGCGCGACTTCGGTAGACTGCACACGAAAAATCTTGGCCATGACCAGACACAGGTCCACCGCCGACACGCCCTCGCCCAGCACAGATCCCAAGGGGAGGAGATGCTCCGGAAGTACGATTTCTTCCGTCATCCCAAGATCCTTGTTTTGGGTCATAGCTGCACCGTCTCCGTTCTCGTCGACCAACCTAGACTCTATCGCACTTTGTCCGCCACACGGTACTTCCCAAAGTAACTAGTCCGAAACCTCCAAGTCTCTTGTTTTCAGCAGAGAGAGCGGCCGATGGCGTTCTACAGCCACCTGGTGACCCGCCACAAAGTATCAGTCCGTGACAGTTTTCGTCAGTTGCCCCGAGGGTGGGGCTCTCAAACTCCGGGGTTTCCTTCCCGGGCGTTAACTCGTTTACACTTCCAGGCTATGAACAATCCGACGCAACCCAACGTGAAATTAACCAACGATGCCGGCTACCGCGAAAATTATGCCAACAGCGTGCAGATGCGGGTCAACATCTGGGATTTCTTTCTGGTCTTCGGCACCCTTCAGCAACAGACCGAGAGTCACGTTGAAATCAGGAACTTTCAGGGCATTTACCTCAGTCCGCAGCAGGCTAAGGCGTTACTGGGACTTCTGCAGCAGAACGTGGCCGGTTACGAGGGTGCCTTCGGAGAGATCAAGCTCGATCCGCGCATGGGCTCGCAAGGCCCGGTGCATTAGGGCTCGCCCCGAACAGACCTAGCTCGCGGGGTTCTCTGCTTGAGCCAGTTTGGACGATGGTGAGAGCCAGACGTCGCAAGCAATGTCTCTGCCGATAGAATGGCTTTTTCCATGCGCTCTTCCAGCCCGCATCCAGCTTTGGTATTTGCAGTCATTTTTGTTCCTATTTTTCTATTGCACGTTCCCCTGCTGCAGCTTCCTTACTTCTGGGACGAAGCGGGATACTATGTTCCCGCCGCACGTGACCTGTTACTTAGCGGAAGTCTGATTCCGCACACCACGGTGTCGAATGCCCATCCGCCGCTGGTGTTGGCCTGGATTGCGCTCTGGTGGAAAGGCGCGGGCTACGCGCCGCTGGTGACACGATCGGCCATGTTGATGGTGGCGGCATTCTCGTTGCTCGGATTGTTTCGCCTTGCCGAGCGCGCGGCGAATACCGAGGTGGCAATTGCTTCCACGTTGTGCACGGCGGTGTATCCAGTTTTTTTCGCACAAAGTTCCCTGGCTCAGGTGGATCTGGCCGCGGCGGGTCTCACGTTCTGGGGCCTGGGGGCTTATCTCGAGGATCGTCCGGCGACGGTCGCGACCTGGTTCGCGCTGGCTGCTCTCGCCAAGGAGACGGCGATTCTGGCGCCGGTGGCTCTGGCAGGCTGGGAAGTTCTGCGCTTTGCCACGCCAGCTCGGCCTGCGCTGCGAAGGCTTTGGAGAGACGCAGAGGGCGCGAACGGTGGGGATAGAGAACGCGAAACGCGGTCCTCGCGGCGCATTCTGCCGCTTCTTGTTCCTCTGCTTCCGCTCCTGCTGTGGTACGCCTATCATTATGCCCGCACCGGATATGTCTTCGGCAATCCGGAATTCTTCCGCTACAACGTCGCAGCCACTCTCAGTCCTTGGCGATTCCTGCTGGCTCTGGGGTTGCGGCTATGGCAAGTTTTCGGTTACCTGCACTTGTGGCTGCTGACACTGGGCATGCTGCTGGCAATGCTTTTGCGTCCCGTAAAAGATGGTGGGACCGAGCGCGCACGGATTACGATCCCGGTGCAGATGATATTTCTCGTCGTTGTTGGCGCCTACGTGGTTGCCATGGCGTTGATTGGGGGCGCAGTGCTGGCGCGCTACATGCTGCCGGCCGTGCCGCTGGTGATTATCGTCGGAGTCTCCACGCTTCGGCGGCGGCTCTCTTACTGGCCCGTGGCTATTGCGATTGTTGCCCTTGCCTTCGTTGTTGCGTGGTTCTGGAATCCACCCTACGGCTTTTCGCCGGAAGACAATCTCGCCTATCGCGATTACATCATTCTGCACCAGGAGGGAGAGCGCTTTCTTGAAGCCCGCTATCCCATGGCGCACGCGCTCACTGCATGGCCAGCTTCGGAGGAACTGACGCGTCCCTGGCTGGGCTACGTTACGCGCCCGGTGCAGGTCGTGCGCATCGAAGATTTCTCCCTGGAGGAAGTGCTATCGGCAGCCGACTATCGTTCGCACTTCGAGGTCGCGCTGGCGTTCTCCACGAAATATGAGCCCGCGCATCCGCTGCTGGATCGTTGGAAGCCGTGGGAGGATGTGAAGCGCCGATTCTTTGGCTTCCACCGCGACTTGCCGCCGGCGGCGGTGGCGCAGATTCTCGGCGGACGGCTTGTGTTTACAGAGGAGCGCAGGGGGCAGTGGATTGCAGTGATCGAGATGGAGCAGAGCGAAGTGCAGAATGCAGAGATCAGAATGAATAAGTAGCTCACCAGGACGCTCTGATAGTTTCCGGCTACTTCTGCATTAGATGGCACGAGTGGGTCTTAATTACCAGCCACACTTCGCGGCCTGGGGCCAGGTGCAGCGAATCCCGCGCAGCCAACGTCAGGTGAGTTTCCATCTCCACGCCACAGTTCACCCGTGCGATGACGATTACATCGCGCTGTTGCAGCGAAGCGACGCGTCCCGGAATCACGTTGCGCGCGCTCAAGCCAGCGGGCAGGGAAGTGGCCAGCAAAATATCTCCCGCACGAATTCCTACGCGCAACGTCGAGCCCATTCCCGCTCGCACCAGCGGAGTTTCGAGCAATACGGGGCCCGCAGTCCCGTATGCTGCCCGGGGCGACGTCACGACACGGCAGATCATGGTCCCGCGCTCCGGGTGGACGGCCTCCACCACGGCGTCGAAAATGTTTTCGAAGCCGACCAATTGCGCGACTGTCTCCTGCCGCGGGGCTTCAATCACTTCATGCGGGGTGCCTTGGGCTGCGATGCGTCCGGCGTTAAGGACAATGACGCGCTCGCCCAGGGCAAAGACCTCTTCCCGGCTGTGCGTGACATAGAGTATGGGAATGCGGTGGGCTTGGTTCCACTGGCGCAGATCGTCGATGATCTTCGACTTCGTTGCGGCGTCCAAGGCGGCCAGAGGTTCGTCCAAGAGCAGAACGGCGGGATTGATGACCAGGGATCGCGCCAGGGCCACACGCTGGCTTTCTCCGCCAGAAATTTCACGGGGATATCGGCGCGCGAGATCCGCAATACGGAACGCGTGAAGAATCGCGGACGCATGCTCCCGGCGTTTGGCCTGCGGCAAATGCATGAGGCCGAATTGGAGGTTCTGCTCCACCGTGAGATGGGGGAACAGGGCGAGGCTCTGAAACACGTATCCGACGCGCCGCTTGGCCACCGGAAGACTGAAGTGTTGCGCGGCATCGAACAGGATGTGGTCCCCGATGGTAATTCGCCCCGAGTCGGGCCTGGTTAATCCTGCGACGCAATCGAGCACAGTCGTTTTCCCGGCTCCAGACGGACCGAACAGGATGGTGAATCCCGGCGCAGCCCGAAACTCGGCCTCCAGGACAAATTCCTGTCCGGGTGCGGCGAATCGCTTGCGGAATCCCGCCGCAAGCGGCGGGCCTGGGGTGTTGTCGTCATTTTCATTTTGAGCAGGGGCCGACGAAGCGACAGCAATTGTAGCGGGCTCGTCGGTGCGGAGGTCGCTCATATCGGCAGAATTATTTTGCGGGTCCGACGATCCACACCTTCCGGTTCACACCGTAAACGAGGGCCAACATGGCAAAGCTGAACGCCAGCAACAGCAGAGCAGTTGCATTCGCGGCAGCGTAGTCGGAAGCCTGCACCCGGTCAAAGATGTCGATGGAGACGGTCCGTGTGACGCCGGGGATATTTCCGCCTACCATGAGCACCACGCCGAACTCACCCATGGTATGAGCAAAGCTCAAGGCTGTGCCGGTAATCAATCCGGGAACGGAGAGCGGCGCGATTACGCGAAAAAAAGTGCGCATCGGGGAAGCCCCCAGGGTCGCCGATGCCGCGATCAACTTGCGATCTACGCCGGCCAACGATGCGGCAAAAGGCTGCACCGCGAAGGGCAGACTATAAAGGATCGAGCCAATCACCAGTCCGCTGAAGGTGAAAGCCAGAGTGTGGCCGGTCAGTGAGATCCACCAGCGTCCCACCGGACTGCGGGGTCCAAGTGCCACGAGCACATAAAATCCCAGCACGGTCGGCGGAAGCACAATCGGCAGCGCCACCACTGCCTCGACCAGGAACTTGCCGCGCCATTGGGAGAATGCAATCCAGCAGGCAAGCGGCAGACCAATCACCAGCAATATGGCCGATACTGTGATCGCCAGCTGCAGGGTTAGCCAGAATGCTTGCCAGTCGATTGCCATAGTGATCTGCGTTGTGCTCGTCACACCGAGCTAGAGATGCCCTCGGGACCGCCGGCTAGCTGCCACCCCTACCCCTGCGGCGCTCGCCTATATGCTATTGCGGTAGTGTAAACCCGTACTTCCGGAACAACTCCGCGGAATCCTTCGTCTTGATATATTCCAGAAACTCTGTGGCTTCCTTCTTGTGCTGAGAGAGCGAGAGCAGCACTACTCCCTGCGCCAGCGGAGGGTAGGCGTCCGCGGGAACCTCCCAATACTTTCCTTTGCCGCGCATGCTCGGCGCGACGGCGTGCGCCAGCGCCACAAATCCCGCCTGCGCATTGCCGGACTCGACAAACTGGGCCGCCTGCGAGATGTTCTCGCCCAGTACGAGGCGGTCCGCGACGCGATCATACATACCATCATGCTTCAGAGCCGCAACCGCAGCCCGGCCATACGGAGCATGCTGCGGATTGGCAATGGCAATCTTTTTTACCGAGGGGTCGAGCAGAACATTCATGCCCTGGTGTTCAACGTCGAGGGGCGAATCAGCCGGAACCCACAGCACCAACCGTCCGACCGCGTACTGAAACAAGCTGGCGCCATCGGCTTGGCCGGCGGCGGTAAGCTGGCGCGGATAGTCCATATCCGCCGAGAAAAAAAGATCGAACGGTGCGCCATTCTGAATCTGCTGCGTGAGAGCCCCAGACGCTGCGAACGAGAGCTTTATCGTCACGCCGGTCCTTTTCTCATAGGCATCGCCAATTTCTTTCAGCACGGTGCTCAAATCGGCTGCCGCAGCCACCGACAATTCAGAGCCAATCTGCTTTTGCTGGCTTTGCTGGGCCCCCCCCGAGGTTGCGCTCAGACAGATGTACACCGCAAACCATGTCCACAGGAACGCCTTTATGCCACGGAACGGACGATTCATTTCTTGTTCAACCCTTAGTTAGTAGGAGCGATTGTGAAAAGCAGATTGTAGCTGGAGCATCGATCTTTCCCAAGTGGTCCGGTTCCCACGACAAGGGGCCAACCCCCCATCGATCAGATTACGGTCACCGGCGTCTCCGGGAATGAGCGCCGATGCCTGCCAGAGCGCGGTAGTGACCCTCGTCGTAAACTAAGAAGTTGCGCGCTGCGATAGACTGCTCGCAGACGGTGCCCCATCCTTATGGTCTAATGGTCCTCGTCTCCATGACCGATTCTCGCTACAACTTAGTCATCATTGGCGGCGGTGTGGTCGGGCTGGGAGTCGCGCTCGAATTCACCCGGCGTTTTCCGCATCTGCGTCTCCTTCTAGTCGAAAAAGAAGACCGCGTCGCGCGTCATCAGAGCGGTCACAACAGCGGTGTGATTCACTCCGGCGTCTACTACAAGCCCGGCTCCATGAAGGCTCGTCTTTGCGTCACCGGAGCGGCGGCCATGGTCGAGTTCTGCCGTAAGCATGGAATTGCTCACGAGGTATGCGGGAAGGTTATCGTTGCAACGCACGCTGACGAATTTCCGCGTCTGGAAGAATTGCGAAGGCGCGGCGAAGCCAACGGCCTTGCCGGGTTGCGAATGATTGGTCCGGCGGAGTTGCGTGAAATCGAGCCCCACGCCGCCGGAATTCAGGCTCTGGTTGTGCCTTCGACGGGAATTACGGACTACGCTAAAGTATGCGAGAAATATGCGGAGTTGATTTCGGTACGCGGCGCCACGGTGCTGACTTCCGCTGCCGCTACTGGCATCCGCCGGCTGGCGAGCGAAATTGTAGTAGAAACTTCGCGCGGGGCGTTTTCGACCACCGCGCTCATCAACTGCGCTGGGCTCTTCAGCGATCGCATCAGCCGGATGGCGGGCGACGATCCCGGAGTCATGATCGTTCCTTTCCGCGGCGAGTATTACGATCTGGTGCCAGAGCGCGCCTCGCTGGTGCGCGCTCTAGTCTATCCGGTGCCCGATCCGCGTTTTCCCTTTCTCGGGGTGCACTTCACACGGCGTATCTCGGGCAAAGTGGACGCCGGCCCAAACGCGGTTTTCGCCTTAGCCCGGGAGGGGTATCGTCACCGCGACATCAGCGTGCGCGACCTGGCTTCCTCGTTGACCTTTCCCGGCTTCTGGCGCATGGCTCGGCAGCATTGGCGAAGTGGGTTTGACGAATTCCGGCGGTCGCTCTCCAAGCCAATCTTCGTTCGCGCGTTGCAGCGGTTGCTTCCGGAAGTGAATGAAAATGATCTGGTGCCCGGCGGCTCCGGCGTGCGCGCACAGGCTCTTAAGCCCGATGGCGCGTTAGTGGACGATTTTCTATTCGTGTCTTCCGGCAAAGTGCTGCACGTTCTGAACGTTCCGTCTCCGGCGGCCACAGCTTCCCTCACGATTGGCAAGGCGATCGTAGATACCGCGGGAGTCAGCTTTGGACTCGCCTGACCAATCGCGCGCGACCAATCTCGCTTACCTGATCTCGTCTAACCGCTCCTGAGCATTTAAATGGGTCAAAAAGTAAGATGCAGTGACATCTGGATCTGACGAGGACTGCCGATGGTCTTGTTGGTGATACCGAGTCCGCTCAGTGTCGGGCAGACGAAGAGGGCTGTGTAAGTTGTGTCGCAAGGAGGAATTGTAGCCGGCTGACCGACGTAGGGAAAGCCCTGAAAGTTGATGTTCTGGCTGACATCATCAATCGGGATATCGAAGCTCGCGGTGTTCGTCAGGTTGAACACATCAAAGGTGAATCGCAGGGAGGAACGCTCGGTGATCTGGGTGGTTTTTGACAGGGAAATGTCCGCGCGCCTCTGCCAGGTCTGGCGGAAAATATTGCGCTCGCCATGGTCGATGAAGGTCGTCTCGTAGGGATCGTTGCTGGGAATTGCGCCGTTCAAGTCGCCTGGATTCAGCAATGGCAAGCCGAAACAGCTGGCCTTGAGCGCGGGAAGGCCAGGAGTCGCGCCCGATGCCCCGGTGAGCGCCTGTTTCGGAGAACAGCCAGAGAGCGGGACGACTGGATTCGTGATGCCGTCGTTTACGCCATAGAAGATGCTCCCGACTGCGCCCGAGTAATCGACGACGCTATAGGGCTGTCCACTTTGGATGACTGTCAAACCGGAGATCGCCCAGCCGTCGACAATCCTGCCCTTCAGCGAAGATAATGAGAAAAATTTCGGCAGTTCGTAGGTGTAAGTGAAATTCAGCACATGCTTGCGATCGAAGTCCGACAGACCGTAACCGGAGCGCAAATCAAGCGGATTGTTGCCATTGTAGAAAAGGCCGAGGGCGCTCTGCTCATCGGTCGCGTGCGAATAGGTGTAAGAGAATCCGACCTGGAGGCCGTGATTCATTCTCTTCTCCACGTGGGTTTGCAGCGCATTGTAGGCCGAGATGCCGGCTGCGGTGTAAGACTCGGACTCGGCGGAATATCCGATGTAGGGAACGCGCAGGTCGACGTTGCCTCCTTCGAAAGTTTCCTGATAGGTTTGGCCATTATTGGGCAGAGGGATCGTATTAAAGCTGCCCGGCGCGGTGACAATCGAATAGCCGTAGGTGTAATCCTGCTCACCCACCGGACTACCGACTAGCAGGGGATGAGTCGGCGAGGCAATCTGCGCCTGGTTGAAGGGCAGGGGAACGACCTCATGACGGCCGAGATTGCCCACGTAGCCGATCTCGACGGTAAGATCGTGCCGCGGCTGCCATTGTACGTCCAGAGTCTGGTTCATGGTGTAAGGCAGTTTATTGGCGCGATTGTAATCGGCAAACGAGAACAAAGGGGCGCCGGATGAGATTGCCGAAGCGTTGGGCAGTTGCAGATCAGCCGGATTGCCGCTGGGCGGGGGCCCGAGAGTGGTGCCCCACGGGTTTTCGAAGTCGCTACAATACGTATACCCGAAAGTGTCGCAAGACGTCTGATTCACCCACGGCGGAGTCTGATTGACTCCAAATGGACCGCCAGCGATAACTCCCGACGCGAAGCCGGGCGAGAGGTACGTGAAGAGTTCTCCGCGATCGTAGTACAAACCCCAGCCCGCGCGCACCACAACTTTGTCGTTGAACATGCGAGGGCTCCAGGCCAGACCCACGCGCGGTGCGAGTCCCCATTGCCGCCCAGTGAGAGTGGAATCGCTGACCCCCTTGCTGGGAAAGTCCGGATTGTTCCCCGCGACAATGAAGCCGTTCGATTTGATTATGTCGTCGGGTACGTCGTAGTTGTAGGTCGAGGGATCGAAATTGAAAATGCGGCCGTTCTTTTCTTTAAGGCCCCCGTGATAGTCGAAGCGGAGACCAGCGCTAAAGCTGAGGTTCGACCGAACCTGAAATTTGTCCTGCAGGTACATACCGGTTTCGTTGGATCGGTAGTAGCGGTTGGCATCGCCCTGCAGGAATGTCGTGGTGATGAATCCGTCCGCGGTGTAGGTAATCGGTGAGCCCGTGAGGAAGTTGTCAAAATTGGTAAATCCGATCATGCCAGTATTGGTTCGCTCATCACGCGTGTTGAGTTGGGTATAAGAAAAACTCCCGCCGAAGGTAAGTGTGTGTTTGCCCAGAGTCCAGATCGCATTCGCCGATGGCATCCAGCGGTTCTGAAAAACGCCGGTGAAGGCGCCCTGCGAAGCGGCTGTGGAACCGATATTTGCGCCAGCGTTGAAAACGAAGTTGCTGTTGAGAGGAGACGCGTTACCCAGATCGTCGACAATCGTAATCCCCGGGAAAATCGAAGAGCCGAAGGCGTTAATGCCCACCTGTTGCGGAGTAAAAGGCTGCCCAATGGTGCTGTAGATTTTTTCGCGAATGAAGCCAAATACTTCGGCGACGCTGAAGTTCGATCGGATCGACTGCGTGTTCGTGATCGATGCGACTTGACTGCCCGCGTCCAGTCGTTGCGTGAAACCCTCGAATGAAGAGAATCCGAAGGGCGCTGTGCTCGGATCGTGCTGATAGTAGTACTTCAGAGAGAGAGTATCTTTCGTTGTCGGTAGATAATCGAGATTGGTGACAGCCTGGTCCGAAATAAAATATGCGGGCTGCGTGAGGAAGACGTTCTCTGGAAAGTTGAGGGTAGGAGTGTAATTCGGATTGGCGGACGGGAACAAGTACTGGCCGTTGGGCAGCTTGTATTGCAACAGTGTGAGCGCGGTCGAATCGACGCCGCCTGCGGTGAGACAGGGTATCGTGCTGTAGGGCGCAGGGGGCGCCTGGTTGCAAAGGTACAGGGCGCCATTAATGGTTTGCGTTCGGAAATTCTGGTTATCAACCGCTGCCAGCGTGGCTGCATCACGCGCGTCACTCAGGCCGGTCGGCACCGCCGTACGCGAAGTTCCGACCTCGAGATCGGAGGCGTGAATATGTTGATAGCTGGCGAAGCCGAAAAGCTTGTCCTTGATCAGAGGAAAGCCGATTGCGCCGCCGGCGGTATAGCGGTGCAACTGGGGCACCTTCTCGTTGCTGGGGATGTTCGCATCCTGGTTGTAGAAGTAGGGGGCGGCATTCAGCGCGTCGGTTCCACGGTGCACGTAAGCGCTGCCGTGAAGGGAATTGGTGCCGGAAGCGGTACTCATATCGATATGAGCGCCGCTGGTGGAACCCTGCTGGGCGTCATACATCGAGGTGTTGACGCGAAATTCCTGGATGGTCTCCGGAGCCGGTGTAGGTAAGGCCTGGCCGATGGCTAGATAGGGCGCTGCCGTGCTCTGAAGGATTTCCGCCGTGGTGCTACCGGCCCCGGCAATGCCGGTATTATTTACGACGCGTGCCGAAGCCACCTGGCTGGTGCTCTTGCCGTTGAACAGATTGCTGGCATCGACGCCATTCAGCAGGAACGTATTGCTGGTGTCACGCTGCCCATTGGCCCAGATCGGCTGATTTCCTAATCCTGCGTTTACACCGGTGCCATTTGGCAGTTCCGCATTTACGCCGGGAGAGAGAATCGCCAGCCCGGTGAAACTACCGGTCGGTAAAGGCACCTCCTGAATCTGTTCCTGTTCCAGCACGTATCCGTTGGTGGTGTCGACCGCGTTCATCGCGGGCGCGGCCTCGACCTCGATCGTAGTGCCCACTTGGCCGATCCTCAGTGCAACATTCAGGGTTGCAGTGCGATCAGCCTGCACCAGAATCGATGGCAGCCTTTCGGTTTGAAATCCGTCGTGGGCCACCGTGACGGTATAAGTTCCGATGGGCAGGTTGACGAAGTCGTAGGCGCCGTTGCCGTTCGTCTTTTGGCTGCGCGTCAGCTTGGTCTGGTCCCCGACGATGGTCACCGTGGTGTCAGGTAACACGCTGCCGCTCTTGTCGGCCACCGTGCCGGTGATGCCGCCCAAAGTCTGCTGTCCCAGAGCGTAGACGGAGAACAGCAACGGCGCTACCAGCAAGAAAATGCCAAGCTTCATCTTCTTCGCCATGAATGTGAACCTCGTCAGAGGCAGAAACACTATTCCAAAACCGCCGATTACGACGGCAGACTTTCTGTATGACTCAATTACGACGTGGTCGCAGAGTTGATACTCTGCACTTGCACATCAACGAGCAGGCCGGAAAACTATGCCCGCCAATGTACGCGAACTCCCACGAAAGCGATAGCCAGAGTCCCAGTGAAAATTCTTTTGCCTGGAATCAGTAATTTTTATGACTGAGGCATTTCCATGGACGCCGCCAACTTGCTCTTGCCGCGGGCTCGAACCACGAACCATCCCAGTCCGCCAATCAAATACGCGAGATAGATGTAAGGCAACTTGCCGTAAGGACCTTCGGGGACGGGATAAAGGTTGCCCGCCAAAGCCAGCAGCATAGCCGCCGCAGCCAGCCAGGGAACAACCTGCGCCCCGGGATGGAATGCACCACGTTGCCGCAAATAGCGGGGCAGCGCGACGCACACCAGCGCGTAGGCTACGATGAAGCCATAGGTCGCCAGCGAGCCCAGCCAGCCATATACGTCCAGTCCGCTGGCGCCGCGAGCTGCCAGCACCGCCACCGGCAGGACCGCAGCGATGCCCGTGATAACCACCGCCCGGCCTGGAGTATGGTTGCGGGCGTGGGCCCGGCCCAGTGATTCGTGCGCCAGTCCATCGTGCGCCATCCGCAGGAGTACACGAGCTGCGGCGGTGATGCAGGCCAGAGTACCCGCAAACAGGCTCACCAGCGCTCCGATATCGATCAGCAGGCCCAGCACCGGCACGCCGCCGACCTGCGCCAGCACATACATCGGAGCCTGGCTCGACCCCAGATCTTGTCCGACGGCGTGAAACCCTAATACTTCCGCGTAGGCGCAGATTGTGAAGAACGCCCCGGCGAGCACGGCACTCAGAACCACCGCGCGCGGAATCGTTTTCAGAGGATTGAGGGCCTCCGTGCCCAGCGTCGTCGCGCTCTCAAAGCCCACAAAACTAAATAGCGCCAATACCAGCCCAAGACGAAGCCCGCTCCCGGTCATGCCGTGCAGGTGGAGCTCCTCCCCGTCCAAGTGCCATCCATGACGAAACAGCAGGAGCGCAACGACCATCACGATTACCGAAACCGACGCCGCTTCGATCCACAACATGAGGCGGGCAGAAATCTTCACGTCGCGCCAGGCAATCCAGATCGAAACTCCTGTGACCAGCAACGAAAGCATAACCGCGGAAAAAACGTGCCCGGTGGCATCCCGCAGCAATAGGTTCGCATAGTGATAAAAGCCGCCGATCACGCTGGAACCCGTGGCCACGTAGGCCAGCAGCAGACTCCAGGCAACGGTCGCGGAGAGCCAGGGCGGCAGGGTCATCGAAGCATAGGTGTAAAGTGACCCCGGAGAAGCCGAGTGACGGGCGAAGCGCGCAATACACAATGCGACAAGAAAGATTGCGACGGTGGCGAGCGCGTAAGCGAGCCATGTCCCGTTGCCCGCCAGTGCGCAGACCAGCGGAATCGTCGCGGCGGGGGTGGTGGTCGGCGCCATCGTCGAAACCGACTGCGCCAGAGTTTCCATGGGAGATAGAATTCCGTGCCGCAAACCGAATTCGGTGGTCGGGGAATTCTCCGGGGGTGTTGGCTCCATCCGCTGCTCCGCTCCTTGTCGCCAACCGCGATTGGGGTGGGATTGTACAACACTCGGAGAAGTGGAGATCACCATGGTTGGTGGGATGAAGTGGTTAAATTCGCCGTCCGGATGAGCCCATCCGCAAGCCTGGGCCAACCCAAGGGGCGATCCGCCCTGCTTAGAAGAAAAATCAATTTGTGACAACGGAAAAGAAGCGCGTACGGCGGTGAGCCTCGTGCTAATGTGACTTTCGGACTCGCCGATTCGCGGGCCGACCTATGTAGCGATGTGGACAGCCGGTGGCTACAAGAAAGTTCGGCTCAGATTTCCGTCCGATTTGAGGTCTACCGTGAGAGTTTGTCCCAATCCCGAATGCGTCGCGTTCGGTCGCATCGTGTATTCGGTTGCGACGCGTTGTCCCTTATGCCGGTGGGATTTGAAGAACGCTCTTGCTGCGAGCGAGACTGGCGCTCAGCCGAAGCCAGGTCGCCAGGTAGCTTCTGAGCGCTGAAGCGGGTGTGCCGCTCGTGCTCACTTGCCGATATCCTCATTCCACAAGTCGGCATGCGCATCAATGAACTCGCGCATGATGCGAACGCATTCCGCATCGTCGAGAATCACTACGCTGGTTCCGTATTGCTGGAACAGGTGCTCGGCACCCTTGAAGTTGCGATTCTCTCCAATGACGACCCGGGGAATTCGATACAGCAAGGCCGTTCCAGTGCACATGATGCAGGGGCTAAGAGTGCTGACCAGAGTCAATTCCTGCCAATCTCTTCGGCGGCCCGCATTGCGCAGGCAAACCGTTTCGGCGTGCGCCGTGGGATCTCCGCCCTGCACTCGCAGGTTATGCCCCCGGGCCACGATCTGCCCGTGCTTGTCCGCTAAAACCGAACCGATCGGCAAGCCTCCCTCGCCCAAGCCTTTCCTGGCTTCTTGAAGAGCCTCTTGCAGTAACGCCTGTTCGTTCATGCTCCTCCGAAGCGTTGTAGCGGCAAGTCCGATCAACTTCCGATCAACTGAGGTACCAGGGAACGTTGATGACAGTGATTCGCTGGCTCCCCTGAAAATACAAGAGGGCTTTCAGCGCAGAGGATCGCTGGTTGTGCAATAGCAGGTGATACCATCGTCGTTCCATCAGTTCCGGTAATACCACTGCGACATGCGTGTCGAGGTTTTCATTTTCCATTTTCAAGGCATATGCCACCAGTGGCTTAACCACAAATCGAAAGGGTGACTTCAGCAGCACTAACTCAGGAATTGGAAGGTTTGCGTCCTTTGCCGGAGCTTCTACTAATCGGGCCCAATTTCTGCACAAACTCTCGGTCTCCTCCCCGCACTCCACATGGAGAATCTGAATTTGAGTCGAAAGACCCCACGCGAAGCGGAGGGCTTTTTCCGACACCACGCTCCAGCGATCCATGGGAATCAGTACGATGGGTGCGCGAAGATCTTGGGTGTTGACCGGAGTGTCAGTCCACGTCTGCTTCTCGACGGCACGGTAATGCCGTTTGACTGCTGTCATCATCAGAATCATCGCGGGAATCAAAACGACGGTGATCCAGGCGCCTTCAGTAAATTTCGCAATTAAGACCACACTTAACGTAATTGCGGTAGCAACTGCGCCCAGTCCATTGAGCAGCATGTTCCTGTGAGCGCCCGCGCCGCCCACCCTTTTCCAATGCGCAACCATGCCGGCCTGGGACAGAGTGAAAGCCATGAATGCGCCTACGGCATAGAGTGGGATCAAACGATCGGTTACTCCGCGAAAAATAATCAAGAGAAGAGCCGTGAGGATCGCGAGAGCGTAGACGCCCTCTGCGAAGACCAGACGCCGTCCTCGCAGCGTAAGCGCATGCGGCAGGAAACCGTTGAGAGCGATTGCTCGAGAAAGCCGTGGAAAGTCAGCGAAGGCGGTGTTGGCTGACAAAGATAGCACCACCAGGATCGAGATAATACTGGTCCAGTAAAAAGCGCCTTTTCCCGAAACCGCGGCAAGCAATTGCGAGAGCACACTCTGATAGCCTGCTGCACCAGGCACGGTGGCGGCAATGTCATAGGTTCGTACCAGAAATGCGATCCCTAAAAGCATTGCCATGAGGACCGCGATAATGATCGTCAAGGTCAAGCGTGCATATTTGTAGGTAGGCTCCTTGAAAGCCATGACTCCATTGCTCACCGCTTCGACTCCGGTCATGGCCGTACAACCGGAAGCGAAGGCGCGCAGCAGAAGCCATGCGCCAACTCCCGCCGTAGCCTGCATCAGTTTCGGCGCCGCCACTACCGGAACCGGATGTCCATTGGAGGCGATCGCCTTGATCACGCCCACGGCGATCATTCCCAGCATACAAACGATGAACAGGTAGGTGGGAATCAGAAATATGCCGCCCGTCTCCCGCGCTCCGCGTAGATTGATCAGGGTAAGAACCACCAGGATTGCGAGGCATATGAGCAACGTATGCCGTTGTAACGACGGAATCGCCGAGACCAGTGCGCCCACGCCGGCGGAGATTCCGACCGCTGCGGTCAGAACATAATCGACCATCAGTGAGGCTGCCGCAAGCAAACCAGGCCCCACCCCCAGATTTTCGCTGGCGACGGTATATGAGCCACCTCCCTGCGGGTAGGCTTCAATCGTCTGGCGATAGGAGAGGTAGACAATCGCCAATAGAACGATGATGCTGATGCTGATTGGCCAAATGTACTCTACTCCGGCCATTCCCAAAGGAATAAGAAGAGTCAAAGCAGCTTCTGGACCATATGCCGCGGAACTCAGCGCATCCAGCCCAAAGACTGGGATGCCCTTCGCGGGTCCGATTCTTTCAGCCTTTTCATCTTCGGTTGCCAGAGGACGCCCGAGCACCAGGTCGGCTAAGTTCATGGCCTTTATTCTAGTGCACGACTTCTGTCGTCCGACTACGGTTCACGAGAACTTCTTCGGCAGGGTCCGCCTGGGTGCATACAAATCTTGCTCAGGCATGGAGGAGGGTCTACTCGTACCGCAGCGCCACCATGGGATCGACTCTGGCTGCCCTGCGCGCCGGAATGTAACAGCCCGCCAGCGCGACCAGAGCCAACAGTAGCGAAACCCCCACAAAAGTGGCCGGATCCGTTGCGGTTACCCCAAAAAGAAAATTCGCGATCAGCCGCGTGAGAGCAAGAGCCGCGACCAAGCCCAACCCGATGCCGGCGAGTGCGAGCAGGGCGCCTTTTCCAACCATGAGGCTGGTCATGCTGTGCGGCCCAGCTCCCAGCGCCATGCGAATCCCGATCTCGTGGGTGCGCTGGGTTACGGAATACGCGATCATGCCATAGATCCCAACGGCGGCAAGGACTAGCGCCAGCCCCGCAAACGCGGCCAACAAAACGGAGTTGAGTCTGGGTTCAGACAGCGACTTCGAGATCAGATTCTCCATCGAGGACACACCAAACACCGGAATCTCCGGATCAACCGACTGCACCTGAGCCCGCGCCGCATTCACTACCGACAGCGGGGCGCCATCCGTGCGGATGGCAATCGCCATGAAGCTCAGCAAAAACGTCGGCCCCTGGGCGTAGGGCATGTAAATCGTGAGCGGCGCATCGTTCGCCAAACCTTCCTGCTTCACATCTCCCACCACGCCTATGACGGAACACCAGCCGGTTTCACGAAATCCGGGATTGATCTTCTGCCCGACCGCAGATTGTCCCGGCCAGAAACGGCGTACGAAACTTTGGCTCACAATCACCACGGGTTGGGACACACCGGTGTCGCTCGCGTCGAACGCGCGCCCTTCTTTCAACGGAATGCCCAGAGCCCGAAAGTAATCCGGGCTGACCACCAGTTTGCTCGCCGTGATTCCCCGAAGCGGTTCCGTTTGTCCCTGTAACGTGAAATCGCCCCGTATACCTCCCTCACCGAACGGCAAGCCATACCCCACCGAGCCCGCGGCATGCACTCCCGGAAGCGCACTGATCCGGTCGAGCACGGCACCGTGGAAAGCCCTCATCTGAACGTCTGTGCGGTAACGGATCTCCGGCAACTCGAGGTTCACAATGGTGACATTCCGTGCTGCAAGACCGGGATCGACAGTGAGCAGGCGGGCGAAGCTCTTGAGCAGGAGCCCTGCGCCCACCAGCAAGACCAGCGTGACAGCGAATTCGCCCACGATCAGAATGTTGCGCACCTGCTGTGATCCTCCGCTAGCGCTCTTGGTTCCGGATACTTTCAGGGAGGATTGCGCATCGGCCTTCGAGATTTGCAATGCCGGCGCCAGCCCAAAAAGAATTCCTGTAGCAATAGAAACAAGGAGGGAAAAAGCCAGCACCCAGGCGTCCACATCCATTGCCACGATGCGGTGGATGGCGCCGGGCTGGGCCATGCCTTGCTCGACCAGCGAGGCCATTCGGTTCCGCGTTGCCAGCGCCAGCAGCAATCCCAGGATGCCTCCGACACCCGCCAACAGCACGCTTTCGGTGAGCATTTGGCGGACGATTCGTAGGCTGCTGGCTCCAAGCACCCTGCGCATCACAATTTCTTTCTGGCGCGCTGTCGCCCGGCTTAGGAGAAGATTGGCAACGTTGGCACAGGCGATGAGCAGGACGAGCCCGACGGCCGCCAGCAAAACGGTGAGAGCGGGCCGGATATCCGCGACCGCTTTATCGTTCAGGAAGGCCAAGCTCAGCTGAATTGACGAGTCTGGATTTAAGCGGTGCGCGATGAGCGTGATGTCCTGCCCGGCACGCTCGATCGTTACCTCTCGCTTGAGGCGCGCGATGATTTGATCCGTTGCGTTGGACCGGTCGCTGGTGAGCACCATCGGAGTCCAAAAATCCGCCTCATTGGGAAACTGCAGGCGTGCGGGCATCACGCCCCGCACGGTAAAGCTCTTTCCATCCAGAGTGATCGGCTTTCCCACAATGTCTGGGTCGGAGCCAAATCTGCGCGCCCACAAGCCGTGACTGAGCAGCACAACATTCTCGCGGCCCGGAAGTTGTTCCTCCGCCGAAAATACCCGCCCTAGTTCAGGCGGCACGCCCAACAAGGGGAACAGGCTTGCAGTGGCCGCGGAGCCGGTCAGTCGTTCAGGAATGCCGCGCCCGGTCAGATTCGAAGTCTGGCCTCGGAAGGCGGCGATTTGGTCAAAGACTTGATTCTGCTGCTGCCATTGGACGTAGTCAGAATCAGTGAGTGATCCCGGCCCCGAGAATCCCCACCGTGGGATCGTGGACCACAGGATCACGATCCGGCCAGGGTCTTTGTAAGGGAGCGGTCGCAGCAGGGTGGCATTGAAGATGGAAAAGATCGCGGTGTTGGCGCCAATTCCCAGCGCGAGCGTCAACACCGCGACGGCAGTAAAGCCCGGACTGCGCCGGAGTTGGCGCAGCGCGTAACGCACGTCTTGGAGCACGCCAGACATACTGTGGGGTCTTTCTGTGGGGTCTTTCTCTACCTCTAGGGCAGAGCCATAAGGGGATCCACTTCGCGGCACGGTGCGCTGGGACGCAACCTGCAATGACAGCTGCGCGGCCCCAGACACCCGAGCGCGAGAAAGGTGCCCAGCTGAATCTGTAGGAGCAAGGCTCGGACCAAATCTACGGAAAGAAGTAACTTATTGACTGTAAAAGGAAAAACGAAACCATGCTGCGGAAACGAAACGAATCATTCTGTCCGCCCACGAACTTCACTGTCCAGAAGTGAACGGCAACAATTAATCTCCCGGGATTTATGGAGACCTAATAATGGGTTGATGGGGGCCACTTTGGCTTCGTGCTGGAGTTTTCGAAAGACTTGATCCTTGCCGCCAGGTGTTTCGACTCTTGGATTAATTTCTCAGCTTCAGCGATCAAGCGAACCGTATTCCCGTTCAGTTCCCCGATCTTGCCTCGCAACAAGGCGGACTCTTCTTCACGTTGCGACCTGGGTATAACCTGGGTGCTGTTGAGCAGCATGGAGTGCCCCTCCGATGTAAATTGTCAGATTGCACAAGAGACCGACGACCAAGGTCTCTAAGACTGATGGGCCTCAAACTTGGCAGATCGACCCAGGCTTGTTGGGGACGAAATCCTCTTGAGTGACGCTTGGTGGAGTCGCATACGGCCGTCATCATCCCATTTGACGACCGCATCATCTTCGTTCGCTCGCTCAACTGTGCCCAATTGCCCAGTCGGCTTTCCGAAGTTACCCAAACCCTCGACGCGATCTCCTGGAGTCAGTTCCTGGTCGGTGGCAGAGGGCTCGGAGAGCGGTGGCCTCTGGGCACGATCTGAGTCAGGGGTCGCCCCGGGGCGCGACAGTGGCGGTTGGGGAGCTTTACGCAGTTTGCGTATCGGATTATTGATCGTGAGGGTCATATTCCGTTGTCTCTTTCCAAGAGACCAGAACAGCGCCCTTCGCTGCGACTGTCATCTCCTCAATAGATAAAGCATAGGCTTGGAAAGAATGGTTCGGCTGGTCCAAACTGCTCAGTTTGGACCATGATCCGCGATTCCTGGCACCGAACAACGTATACTCGCGAATACCCAGATCTCGCCTGAAGAGATACGAAAATGCCAGACGAAGAGTGGATCAAGACACTTGAAGACGGCAGAAGAGTGAAATTCACCAACCAAGAACTGGACGACTGGGTGTTTGTCACCGCTCAGGTGGAAGGCAACAAAGTCGTCTATTCGATCGTGTTGACCGAAGCGACAAAACCACTTAGTCGTGAAGAAGTTGAAGGTCATTTCGAGGGCGAGCTTTCAAAGAAGTCGCTGAAACCTAACTGAGGCGCTCTGCCTTCCGCCGCTGTTGCGGGCCACTCAGCGGGCAGCTAAGTTGTCCTCCCAGATGATGCTATGGAGTTGCCGGAGGACCGCGTGATACACAGCACCCGCCATATATTTTGCACGCGGCTGGGTGAGTCGGGCTGTGACGCATTCACCATCGTGCGCCTCGCAGGGCACAGCAGCATCGTGATCAGTCAAAGATATGTTCACCCGACCGGATAGAAAATGCGATCACGAAGATGGGCAGGTTAACGGGAAGGCCGGCATAGACAGGGAAGAAGAGAAAAAATAAAACTTGGTGCCGGGAACAGGACTCGAACCTGCATGCCTTGCGGCGCTAGCTCCTAAGGCTAGTGTGTCTGCCAATTCCACCATCCCGGCATTTGGGTAGTTTACTACACGCAATTTGTGATCGGTATACGTGATCCATCGGCGCGGAGCCGCTCGGTCGGTAGTGGGTCAAGACCGTAGTGGGTCAATTTGACGCGAATGACTGAACTTGCCGAAAAGCTGACTTTTCAGGCAGTACAACTGACCGATCAGTCTCCTGTTCGTTTTGAGAGAGAGCTTACTAGGTCACTAAGGAGGATTGTGTGCTGTGCGAGTGTTCAAAGCTGACGAGCCGAGGCTGTTGGTGGGCGTGCTGGATGGCGGTGGGCTGGAGCGGCGCGTGATGCGGCTGCTGGATGCTCGTGTGCCGTGGGGGAGGCGGTGGCGGGTGGTGAGTGGGGTGGGAGTGGGACCTGTGCTTGGGCAAGCAGTAAAGAAAATAGCATTTGATGTGATTTCGATTAAGCCGACTGGCGATGCTGAACAAGCAGTACTGGGCGCAACGCATGATGTTTAGCCACCGGCACAGAGGAGGTAATCAAGGTTGCCGCGGGATGAGATCGCGCGCTTGACAAGCATCCTAATTAAATACACAATGTAGTACATATCATGCTTGGTGAATTTGAATACGTTCTGATGACCGCAGCGGCTGGCCTGGGCGAGAGCGCCTATGGGGCGGCCATTCGTGAAGAGATTGAGAAGGTGGCAGGCCGAAGCTGCTCGATTGGGGCTTTGTATACGACGATTGAGCGGCTGGAGAAGAAGGGCCTCCTCAAGACGTGGATGGGCGAGGCTACGGCCCAACGCGGCGGCAGAGCAAAACGCATGGTGCGCGTGACGCCGAAGGGCATGCATGCGGCGAAGGAG
>Ga0209624_10000906_pt1 | contig 24905 bp, 18 predicted proteins | sample JacPinW_OM2H0_O1_FD_188565 | JGI IMG/M metagenome (GOLD analysis project Ga0209624, IMG submission 188565) | Forest soil microbial communities from Algoma, Ontario, Canada - Jack Pine, Ontario site 1_JW_OM2H0_O1 (SPAdes) (version 2) | ecosystem: Environmental > Terrestrial > Soil > Boreal...
GAGGATGAGGCAGAGCATCGACGTGTAGATTGGGTGGCGGATGAGGCGGTAGGGGCCGGTGCGGATGAGTTCGTGATCGGGGCTTAGCGCTGCCTCGAAGCGGAGATGGCGGCCGAGGGCGCGGGTGGCGGTGAAGGACAAAAGGGCAGCGAGCGCGAGGAAGAGGATCGAGAGCGCGATGCGCCAGGTTGGGGGGTAGCGGGGCCAGAGATGGCCTTGCCAGACGATCGCATAGGCTAATCCCTGAAGGAGGAGTCCCCATCGGGCGCGGGGATCTCTCTTTTGCGGGGAGTTGCGGTTCCATCCGGCGATGGGGAATGGCAGGAACCAGAGGACCCACCCGACAAGGAGGATGATGTAGGCGAAGGCTGGCATGGCCCGATTGTATGACCGGGGCGGCTTGCCAGTGGGGGCGAAAGGGGCGTAGGGTTTAATGCAGACCCGGGATGTTGCCGGGACAGGCGGTATCCGGCCAAAGCTCTTTTTTGTGAGAGGGCGCGCGGTGGAGCTGCACTGGAGATGGTGATGAGTTTGACTACGTTTTCTGCTACGCCCGCGGGCGTGGCGGGCGGTGGTGTTGCGCGGGGTGGGCGTGATGCCGGGTTGGCTAAGGTTACTGTTCCCTCTTTATTGGAAAAGAAGTTGTTGCGGCAGCCGATCTCGTCGGTGACGGCGTATGACTATGCCAGCGCGCGGCTGGTGGATGAGGCCGGTCTGGATATTGTGCTGGTGGGCGACTCGCTGGCGATGGTGATGCAGGGGCAGGAAAATACGCTCGCCGTAACGATGGACGAGATGCTGCTGTATACGCGTGGGGTGCGACGTGCGGTGAGGCGGGCGCTGCTGGTGGCGGATATGCCGTTTGGCAGCTACCAGGCGGATGAGCGCGAGGCGGTGGCGAATGCGATTCGGTTTGTGAAGGAGGCGGGCGCCGAGGCGGTGAAGCTGGAGGGCGGACGCGGACGTGCCGAAGTGGTGCGGCGGATCGTGGGGGCGGAGGTTCCGGTGATGGGGCATGTGGGGCTGACACCGCAGAGCGTGCATCGCATGGGCGGGTACAAGGTGCAGGGGAAGACGATGGCGGCGATCGATGAGCTGCGGGCGGATGCGCTGGCGCTGGAGGAGGCGGGGTGCTTCGCGATTGTGCTGGAAGGCGTGCCGCGGGAGCTGGCGAAGGTTGTTACCGACGAGCTGCGGATTCCTACGATCGGGATTGGCGCGGGGCCGGATTGCGATGGGCAGATTCTGGTGCTGCATGACATGATGTCGATGACTTTTTCGCCGTCCGCGAAGTTTGTGCGGCGGTATGCAGATGTGGCAGGCGTGATGCGCGAGGCGTTGGGGGAGTACAAGCGGGATGTGGAAGCTAGAGCGTTTCCGGCGGATGGGGAGAGCTATCACCTGTCGCAGGAGACCAGGGAGCTGATGGAGCTGAAGGGTGCGGTGGTGGGGTAGTTGGGGTAGTTCGGGTTGGACAGGAACACTGGCGAGGGAAGATTTACCGTCCCACCCATCGCAAAAGGCGCGATGGATGGGGCACCCGAGCGGTAGGGACGGCGAGAGATTCTGATGCAGATTGTGAAGAGTGTGGGGGAGATGCAGTCGGTTTGCAGGGTGCTGCGGGCCAGCGGTGCGGGATTGCATTCCGGGATTGGGTTTGTGGCTACTATGGGGGCGCTGCATGAAGGGCACTTGTCGCTGGTGCGGCGGGCGCGGGTGGAGTGTGGGGCGGTGGTGGCTTCGATCTTTGTGAATCCGCTGCAGTTTGCGCCGGGGGAGGATCTTGCGACGTATCCGCGGACGTTTGCGGAGGATTGTGCGCGGCTGGAGGCTGAGGGGGTGGAGGTGTTGTTTGCGCCTGAGGTGCGGGAGATGTATCCCGAGGGCGCGGCGACGACGGTGACGGTGGCGGGGGTGGGGGATCGGCTGGATGGGGCGTCGCGGCCGGGACACTTTACCGGCGTGGCTACGGTGGTGGCGAAGCTGTTTCATGCGGTGGGGCCGTGCAGGGCGTACTTTGGACAGAAGGATGCCGCACAGATTGCGGTGCTGCGGCGAATGGTGCGGGATCTGAACTTCGAGGTGGAGCTGGTGGCCTGCGCGATTGTGCGGGATGCGGATGGACTGGCGCTTAGTAGCAGGAATCAATATCTCAACGCGGCGGAGCGGGGGCAGGCGCTGGTGTTGCGGCGGGCTTTGCTGGAGATGGAGCGACAGATTGCTGGTGGGGTGCGCGAGAGTGCGTCGCTGATCGAGGCGGGGATGGCGGTGTTGCGGGGTGAGGCTGGGGTGAGGGTGGATTATCTGGCGGTGGTGGATGCGGATAGTTTGCTGCCGGTGGATGTTGTGAGCACGGGAACGCTGGTGGCTGTGGCGGCTTATGTGGGGAAGACGCGGCTGATTGATAATTTTTTGGTGGCGGGTTAGCGGCGACTAGCGGGTCGAAGACAGAAAGGCATACCCCAGGGGCTAAAGCCCCGTTTCTGTGGGAGCTGCCGGAGAGGGCCAAGCCTGAAGGCTTGGCTTACCTAGAAGCAAGGACCTGGGTCAGGGGGAGCCCATGCTCAGGTAGGGCACGAAAGAACAGGCAACGGCAAAGGCAAATGCGGGGATTCTTCCCCGTTCGACTCCGCTCAGGGTCAGAATGACGACTTCAAACAAAGGCTGCCTTAACTTAGTATGACGACCTCAAACAAGGCTGCGCTCAGAATGACCACCTAAAAACGAAGAGCGCCGACTCTACGGTTGGCGGGTGAGGCTCCAGGCTTTGGCGTACTTCCAACTTACGTAGACGGAGTGGTAGAGGTGGAGCAGGAAGCCTTCGCGGCCGTCGAGAAAGCCGAGACGGAAGACGTAGTTCCAGAGGAAGGTGAGGACGGGGATAAGGAACACGTTGGTGCAGAAGGCCAGGGGGTTGCGGCTTCGTCTTCCTTGGGCGACGAGGAGTTGTGCGCCGAGGGTGCTGTAGCGGTTCATGTGTTCGATGTAGGTTTCGAGGGTGGGGTAGGCGTGGTGGATGAGGTCGGAGTGGAGGCGGCCGATGGGGCCGGTGTATTGGATGGTCTCGTGGACGGCGCGCTCGCTGAAGCGGATGGGGGATGAGGTGGCGGGGTTGTTGCGGCGGAAGAGGCGGAGCTTCGCGTCGGGGTAGAAGCCGCCTTGACGGATGGGGCGGTTAAGGAAGAGGTTGCGACGGGGGATTCGGTAGGCTTCGATTGCGGTGCGGGCCGTGCTCTCGAGATGCAGGAGTTGGCGGAGTTCGGTTTGGAGCTCGGGGGTTAGCTCTTCGTCGGCGTCGATGGAGAGGACCCAGGTGCTGGAACATTTGTCGATCGCGGAGTTTTTTTGTGCGGCGAAGCCGTTCCAGGGCTCGGTGAAGACCTTTGCGCGGAAGGACTGGGCGATCTCGGCGGTGCGGTCGGTCGAGCCGCAGTCGACGATGATGATCTCGTCGGCGAACTGAACGCTGGCGAGGGTGCGGGCGAGGTTGGCTTCTTCGTTGAGCGTGATGATGGCTACGGAGAGGGTGGATGGGGGCAAGAGTCTTGTCCTGGGAATGGCGGCGTTGGCTTAGTCTAGCGCAGGACGGTATGGGCGGCGGGGAGTTGCGGATTGGAAGAGGTAGACGGCGAGGATGAGCATGATGGGTTCGAGGGGGCTGCGGAAGCGCGCCTGAACCGTGACGAAATAATAGGTGAGGGGGAGAAGCGCGAAGGCCCAAGCGAACAGGACTGCTCCGGGGATTCGGCGCTTGAGGGCGAGGATAAGGCCGAGGATGGCGGCGAGCGAGAGGAAGCTGTAGTTGAGGACGCGGAAGGCCTCGTCCCATATGCCATGCTCGATGGGGTGGGGGACGCTGACCCAGTAGAAGTAGAAGCGCTTTAATGCGAGTTGGAGGAAGCGAAGTTTGTGTGTGCGGATGTGTTGCTTTGCTAGTTCGCCCTGTTGTTTGACGTAGGCTAGCTCGCCCATTTTTTTGTAGCTGAGGTATTCGGGACATTGCTCGCAGATGGGGATGGTTGGGCCCCAGGAGAAGCCGTCGTTCCCTTCCTGGACGGACGCGTTGAGCTCGGCGCCGAAGTTTCCGCGAAGAGGGACGACTGCGTGGAAGACCTGCCAGTTGCGGATCATCCATGGGGCGAGGCAGGCAAAAAAGATTAGAGCGGATAGGGTGGCTTTGGCGAGGGCTGCGCGGAACTTGTACGTTCCCACCCATCGCAAAAAGCGTGATGGATGGGGCACCCGATCGTTGGTGGTGGCTTTTTCAGTGGAGCCTAGGAGCATCCATACGCCGCAGATGGGGATGAAGAGGGCGATGGTGGAGTTGAGCAGGACGATCATCGCGGAGAGGATGGCGAAGATGGCCCAGGGCGTGGTGGTTTGGGGTTCGGTTGCTAGTGGGTGTTGTGGGTCTTCTGGATTTTCGCCGATGGCTCTTACGCGGAGGGCTATCGCTATGAGCTTCGAGAAGAGGAAGGTGGTGATGGCCATGTCCCAGATCCAGCGGACGGCGTACTGCATGGCGGCGGGATGAAGGGCCCAGATCCAGCCGGACCAGAGAGCGATCTTTCTGGCTCGCGTGGTGCCTGCGGTTTGGAAGCAGCGGGCGGCGATCTCGTAGATGACCGACGAGGTGGCGGCGGAGAAGATGCTGTTGATGGTGAGGATGACCCAGGCGGACTTTGCGGTGTAGACGCCGAAGAGCTTGAAGACCGCAGCGACGAAGAGCGGATAGAGGGGCGGCGCCCAGGCGGTGGGGCCGGTGTGGCCGATGAAGGGGTCCGCGTAACCGTAACCGGTGGCGAGGGCGCGGGCGATGCGGCCCATCTCCCAGCCGAACTGGAGGTGGTCCTGGCCGAGGCGGATGCGGTAGGTGTGGGCGACGGTGAGGTAGAGGACGCGGATGAAGAAGCCGACCCAGAACATCGACGAGGGCGCTTTGAAGCGCGATGTTTTTGGCGAGGGGTCGGGGTTCTGCATTCGGCTCCTGTGAGGGTTAAGCGGTGCGTCTTCGGCGCTGGTCGCGATCGCGGCGCTGCGGAAAAAATACAGGGGTTCTTCGCTGCGCTCAGAATGACGACGTGAAAAGCGGGTGCAGAAAAGGAATCCGCTGCTAGATGCGGCCGGCGCGGGGTTGGGCGATGACGAGGCCGCGAGGAGTGGGGAGGAAGACGGCGGAGATGAGGCCTTCGGCTTCCATTTTGTGGGCGGCTTCGCGGACGATTTTGTGATGGGAGCTGGCGTCGTGCATGAGAATGACGCCGTGTGGGTTGATCTGGGGGAGAAAGCGTTTGACCTCCTGCTCGCGGATGGGCATGTCGGAGTCGGAGAAGAAGAGGTCGATGGTGCCGTCGATTTTCATCTCGAGCGAGGACTGGTTGCGGAGCTCGATGAAGGGCTTGAGGGGGGAGGCTTCGAGGCTGGCTTGGGCGCGGGCGTAGACGATGGGGTCGAACTCGCAGCTGATGATTTTGCCGAAGCCGTTGCGGTGGAGGCCCTTTGCGATCCACTCGGTGGAGACGCCGAGGAAAGAGCCGGTTTCGACGACGAGGCGGGGCTTGATGGTGGTGACCAAGGTGGCGAGGAACTCCAGGACCTCGAGCTCGGCGGTCATCGAGTCGATCATGCTCCAGTGGTGGGGTTCGGGGCACTCAGGGGTGGCGCGGTGGAACTCGGGCTGGAGGGAGCCGTCTGCGCGATCGTGCTGCAGCATGATCTTGTGTTCCTGCTTTATTTTTTTTCTGAATAGACCCATCGGATCCTCCCTGAACTTTATTATGCGGGATGGGGCGGGAGGGTCGTCGACTATCGATCAGCGCGAGGATGGGTGGGTCGATACAGGCGGCATTTCTACCAGAGCAGCTTCAAGGCGAATTGAACCTGCCTGGACGTCGTTGAGGTGCTGGTGATTGCCCCCGCCGTCCCCGAAACGCCCGATGGCGTGAAGACGATCAAGTTGGGAGTGTTGAAGTTCGCCCGGTCCAGCATGTTGAAGAGTTCGGCTCTAAATTGGATTGTGAGTCGCTCGCTAACGGCTGTGTTCTTGAGTGTAGAAAAGTCCCACGTCGCGAGTCCGGGGCCATTTAGTGTGTCTCTGCCGAGGTTTCCATAGAATCCGCTGTTCGCTGGGGGCTGCAGAAACGCAGCCGGATTGAACCATTGCGATGGATTGCCGGTAACGATAGGTCCCTTGAAATCCGGGTTCGCAAAGGGCCTCACGGGATTGCGGGTATCTCCGTTGTTCGAGGGGTTATAGCTGAGCTGAGGGGTAATCGGGAACCCGGATTGCAGCGTGACGATGCTGGTCACAGACCATCCGCCGACGAAGCCGTTAGCCAAACCTGAGAGATCATTCGCGAAGGGCTTGCCATGCCCAAAGGGCAACTCGTAAACAGCACTCATTACACCGATGTTTGTGGCGTTGTACGTCGCAGGGCCCCAGTCTGCACTTAAGTTATAGGGGTTAGACGCAAGGGCAGGCGCGTTTCCGGCTGTCGTGGCGTTCAATGAATCGCCATCATCCAAGGCTTTGGAATACGTGTAGACACCACGAAGGGCAAGATCGTGGCTGAAGCGATGATTGAGGTCGACCTGGAGCGAATTGTAGCTACTACCACCGGAGGAGAACCAGGTCCAGGTATTGGCCAAAGAAGTATTGGCCTTTGGACTTCCAGCGGGGATGTAATACGAACCTGCGGGAATAGCGGCGTTTGCCAATGCTCCCGGGAAGGTAGACGGATACCGGGCAGGGCAAGGCGAGTCCGGACAAATCGTTGGGACCGGTTGATTGGCATCGATCCCGATAAGTTCATGGTAACCATGGGAGCCTATGTATCCCACGGTCAACGACGTATTTTTATCCAGCGCCTGTTCCACTCTTAAGGAGTAAGAGATGAGAGTTGGCATCTTCATATCGGGCTGAACGCCTCCCGGTACCAGCAATGCCTTTGCCGGCACTGGTGCCTGCGGAGAGATGGGCAGTTGGGAGACAGTGAGAGCGGCAATACTGTACGTCGGATTGAATGGAGCGTTCTGGTCTGTGCGGTATCCCAGTGCGTCCTGGAGTTCGTTATACATTCCGAAGCCGGCGCGGACGACGGTCTTGTCGAGACGAGGGCTCCAGGCTACGCCGACTCGCGGCTCTGGCAGAAACTTCGCGTTATTGGTGATGAAGGTGTTGTTCCCGACGTGTGGTTGATTGGAGATGACGCCGTTCGAGAAGGTGTAAGTGGCCGCGCGCCCGTGGGCTTCGTTCCAGCCGGTCGAAAATTCACCACGAAAGCCGAGGCTCAGGGTCAACGTCGGATACAAGCGAATTACATCCTGAGCGTAGACCGCGCCGAGCAGCGACCGCCAGTTCATCTCGGTCGGCGCTGGATCATACAAGAATGTGCTGGTCACTCCGGTTAGGAATGTCTGCAGGCTGGTGAACGTCGCCTGTCCATATTGACTGAGAGCCAACGTCTCGTTCGATTGGAACTGTTGGAACCAGGCGCCGAAGCTTAGCTGGTGAAGGCCGCGCGACAGGGTAGCTCGATCTTCATAGGTGAATATATTTCGCGCTAGCAAGAGGTTGCTGCCGTTGTTACTTCCGGCAAGGCCAATCTGGGCTTGCGGGTTCGACGCAGCGCTTCCTCCGACTACGACCGCACCAACTGGAAGTCCGGCGAGGAATCCCGGCACACTGGCTGCGGGCGTGCCCGGGGTCGGCTCTCCAGTGAAGAAGTAGCCGGCACGCGAGAATCCGAATCGAGCCACGTTCAGCAATGAGGGCGAAAAGATGTGGGTCTCGTCCAGGCTGACGACCTGCTCCCGGAGATTCAGGATGTCGGTACTGTACGGATCGAGTGTCGTTGGCGTGAAATCACTGCCATCGTCGATGGTGTACGTTCCAGAAAGAGTGTCCTTCAGGGAGAACGTTTGGTCGAGCCGGGCAGTTCCAAAGTTCTCTTCGATCGTCTGCAACGGGGTGGAGTAGACCTGCGCGATTCCGTCAAAGTCAGGGTCACTCGCCGTAGGTGTCGGCCACAGATCGAGGAGCGGCTTCACACTTGGGACGGCTGCTGCGCGAGAGGCCAGGTCGGGCACAAACGCCACCGACGTTTGGTGCAGGTGCTGACGATATCCTTCGTAGTTTGCAAACAGAAAGGTTTTATTTTTCTTGATCGGACCGCCGGACGAAGCTCCAAATTGATTTCGCTGAAATAACGGCGCGGAGCCCAGGTCAAAGTAGTTGGGTGCGTCCAACGCGTTGTTGCGCAGGAATTCGTAGACAGAGCCGTGCCATTGGTTGCTTCCTGATTGCGTGACGATGATCACCTGGGCGCCGGGCCGCTTCCCGTATTCTGCTCCGTAGGAGTCACGCAGCACATTGAACTCGCGTACCGCCTCAACGCCCAGGAGTTGCTGGCTGGGACCTCCCGGCTGCATATTATTTTCTGCGGCGCCGGTGAACTCAACACCATTCAGAAGAAAGAGATTTTGCTGAGGGCGATTTCCCGATACCGCAAAGTTATTCCCTGTTGTCGAATTTGAAACACCGATGCCACCTGTTTTCTGCGAGGTGAAATTGACGATTCCTGGGTTGAGCGTTAGAAGGAGATCGTAGCTTCGCCCATTCAGAGGTAGTTCCTTCACTTGTTTTTCGCCCACTAACCCGGAGATGTCCTGGGTGCTGACGTTGACGATGGGCGTATCCTCAGTCACGGTCACTTGCTCTTTCACTCCGCCAACCTGCAGGACCAAATCGGCAGTAGCGTCCTGACCCACAACCAGGACGACCCCGGTTCGTATCCGCTCGGCGAAGCCCTGCTTTGTGGCACGGACCTCATAGCGTCCGACGGGGAGTGCAACCAGCTCATATAAACCTACCTGGCTTGTGACGGCAGTTCGTGAGACTCCTGTGTCAAGGTCGTTCGCCGCCACAGTCGCAGCCGGAACGGCAGCTCCAGTGGAATCGGTGACTCTTCCAGACAAGGTGGCGGACACCTGCGCTCCTGCAGAAACGGAGCACAACCACCACAGGGATATAACCATCACCGCCAGGCGGAAGACTGATAGCTTCATCATGGCCTCCTCGAGTATTGAATGAACCGATCTCTGGACTTTTCTTAACTGGAGCTTTTTGCACACTTCATACGATCAGCACGCAATGCAGTATTACCTCGGTTGCAGCAGTCCACCTTTGAGTCAAGAAAAGCGCCGAAGATGAAATTCCGAATCTCTTTCTGGCCAGGAGAAGGCAGAAAGGAGCCTTCGGTTCCCGTCCAGAGGGAACACTCCTCGATCTAAACGAATTAAACCGTTAGTGTCAAGCGGATCTAGTCGGGTAGAACGATCATGACTTCGGTTGATTTGACGAGAGCAATAGCGATCTGTCCAGTCTTCAGGCGCAGTTCTCGCGCCGCATCAGCTGTGATAATGGAGGTAATGCGCTGACCTCCAACTGACATTGTGACCTGGGCGAGCAAGCCGCTCATCTTGATGTCGGTTATTCGTCCCGTCAACTGGTTTCGCCCGCTTACACGCCGAAGCATCCGGTGCGTCTTCTCAGGGTTACCTTTGACGGAAGACCGAGGCAGCAGGCGGTCGATTTCCGACTCGGGAATCCGATGGTGACCCCCTGGCGTTTGGACACTCTTTAGCTTTCCGCTGTAGATCCACTGCTTTAGCGATGCGTAGCTGACGCCCAGCACTTGAGCTGCGTCGCGAGGAGTGAGGAGCTTGGGCATAGATAGTCGCCTCCAGCAGAGGATAATTGCGTCGGAGGGCCGCAGCAAGTCATAAGTTCAGGAGCCCATTGAGCACGAGTCTTATTCGCAGGATTTGGTGTTCGACCTGGAGACGGGTGTCGCTCATTGAGGCGTGATATTAATCGTTTATTTTTGGATTCCGGGTGGGTGGACGGCAACTGGGAAACAACGCTAGCGCTCAGGCTTCGCGAACATCATTCGCGGCTGTCCCATCCAGAAGCGATTGCTCGCGCGGGTCAGCGGGTCTACCTGACGGCCAAGAAGGCGAGCCGTTGCTTCCTGGTATGGCCCCACAAATCGCAACGTCGCAGGCAGCCGCCGGTAGATTCGCGGAAGCCAGTCTGTCGCCCTGGCCACCGCATCTTTCTCTCGCTTGCCGTACGGTAACGAAAATTCATCTCGGAGCCGCTCTGGTATCCATGCGGTGGTAAGGGCGCGATACCAGCGGGGCACCGGCACCCAGGATCCCCGGCCATGCAGGACACGGTGCGCCATCTCCCGCGAGAGTGCATTGACTCCCAGCGAGTCTGAGGTACCCATGGCGCGGTTGTAAGCTTCGAACCCGGACCAGTCCGCAGGTAAGGCGGTCGCCGGGATGCCGAAGAGGGCTGCCATGGTCTTGCTCTCGGCGTAGTAAGTCTCCCGCTCGTTGCTGGAGATCGGCTGGAGCACGCTACCGTAAGCCAACAGCGCACTTTCGACCAGAGTGGCGTAGACCCAGAGAAGTGCGTTTAATTCATTCGCCTCATAGGGCGCACCCTGCGGATAAGCGGCGACGCTTTCAGGGAGTTGGCCCTTGATGCGCGTATGCAATTGATACAGGTGCCGGGAAGAGGCCAATGCCTGCTCGAGAGTTCCGAAGACCATGGTGAACACGACGCGGAACGTATTGTGGAACCTGGCGAGCGGGTCTGTTTGGAGATTGGAGTGCTGATGAAGCGCAGCCGCCACCCAGGGATGCGCCAACTGCAACAGCGCAGCCCGGCCCGCCCCTAGAAACAAGGCCGATTCGCGGTTGACTTTCCAACTGATAGAGGACGGACCGAAGATGCCTGCGTGAGGATCGGACGTGTCATCTCCAACCGAAGTCCAAAGACGCTCGATCTGGCTTCGCGAGACGCGCGAACCGGTGGTTTCCATAGTTTGCTTAGATTCAGTGATCGATCGGTTGTTTCTCTCAATTTGGAGAGTAAACAAACCGGACGACCCGGTTCTTAGCATGGCACTCATCGGTTTCTTCGGTACAAGCTGGATACATCTGCCCCCATGGCACAGCCAGCTTGATCTGATTCTCCGCAACGCCCTTGCGTATCAGAAGTTCTTTGACCCACTCCGCTCGTCGTAATGAGAGATTTAGATTGTAGGCCTCGGTGCCCGTCACGGAGGCGTAACCTTCGATGAAAAAGCGAGCACCTGGATGATCCTTCAACCATTGGACATTGGCATTCAGGGTGTCCTGGTCCAAAGCGTGGTCAAAGCCATCATGGGCGAACGTGATTTTGTGCACGTTTTGGTTGAAGGCTTCCTCCTCGGGACCATAGAGAACCACTTTTGGTTTTCCCCAGTAATCAATCCAAAAGGCATCATCAGCGAACGCTTCTGAAGGAGCCATTTTGGCAAAAAGCGGCATACTGGTCAAAAGGAGCATTGTGACCGCAGCGAGAACAAGTCGGGATTTCATGGGTGTAATCTCCGTTCAGTTGATGTGGTAACAGGCCTTGTGAAGCATTGAGGACGCAATATTCGCCTTGCCGAATTCCGAACACGCTGGCTTTCGTTCCGTACGTACAGGCTGGAGATAAGTTGCTCTCCACGATCAATCAGAAAGACTTCCACTCGCGGTGACCGATGCGATTTTAAGGTAGATCCTTCATGGACACTATGCTAGCCACTGCTGCGCACTCAAGCTACTAAGAGAACTACTAGCACCACGACATTTTTTTTCCAGTTCGTGACCTGAGTTACGGACAATCCGCAATCTGGCGACTCCAAGGGCGAGTCACGCATTGAGCCCCGCGCAGGAAGGCTGGGGGTGTATGGGTGATTGGTCGGCAAGCCGGAAGTACCGATCCATTTTCTCGGTGGAAGCCTAATCGCTCATGCACTCGGCGACTGAACCGGCCTGCCTGTTCTCAACAACCAAGACCAAATTTGTGCGTTGCTCGCGCGCCAGGTACAGCGCCAGGCGTAGCGGACCACCTGCCGTTGCGAGCCTCAAAGGAGAGACACTTTCCGAGATACATGCCCGTCGTATCATGGGCACGTAACCCTACTATCGTTTTCTATTGCCGGTCTGCCGAAGAATCTGCCAGGGGAATTTTGGATTGTGTGACGCGGCGAAACAAATGACCCGCTACGGAGAGACAGGAGACGCATTGCTTTTCTACACGCGAGCCCTCGAGAAGAATTCCAACTCCCGCATCCGCATGTTCAGCCGCTGGCTGTTCGCCCTGAACTGCCTCGCTTTCACCGGCATAGGCTGCGGCTCCAATCCGAGCGCTGTAGCGGACTTCTCTCTCTCCGCCGCGCCAGCATCAATCGCCCTGACCGCCGGAGCCACGACGCAGCAGGTCACTGTCGCCGCCGTCGCGATCAACGGCTTCGCCTCCTCCGTAGCGGTCGCCCTTTCAGGCCTGCCCACAGGAGTCACGGCCGCACCCGCATCCGTCACCGTTACTCCGGGTGCACGGCAAACCATCACACTCACGGCAGCCGCAACTGCAGCAACGAGCTCCAGCACCCTAACGGTCACCGGCACCTCCGGTTCGCTGTCGCACACGGCCGCTCTCACGCTCAACGTCACCGCAGCTCCACCGCCAGATTTCTCCCTCACGATCAATCCCACCAGTCTCACCGTTACGACAGGGGCTTCTGGCCAGCAGACCACGGTCTCCGCGGTCGCGGCGAACGGATTCAGCAACCCCATCAACGTCTCTATCTCCGCTCTTCCTACCGGAGTCACAGCCACGCCTTCCACGCTCACCCTGACTCCGGGTACAGCGCAGTCCTTCACCCTCACTGCAGCTGCAGACGCCACCGTCGGAACCTCCAGCATCGACATCAAGGGACAGTCGGGCTCGCTCAGCCACTCTGCAACCCTCGCCCTTACGGTCGCAGTTCCGGTCGGCAAGGACGCGATCACTTACCACTACGACAACGCTCGCACAGGCCTTAGCTCGAACGAGACGATCCTCACGCCGGCGAACGTGAACTCCTCGACCTTCGGCAAGCTGAATCTCCTTACCGTGGACGGCAAAGTGGACGCCGAGCCACTGTACCTGTCGGCTGTGACCATCAATGGCCAGACGCACAATGTCCTCTATGTTGTCACCGAACACGACAGCATCTATGCGTTCGACGCCGACAATGGCACGCAGCTCTGGAAGGTCTCCGCTCTGGGCAACGCCGAGACCACCAGTGACGATCACGGTTGCAGCCAGATCACGCCGGAGATCGGCATCACCTCAACCCCGGTCATCGACCGCCGCCAGGGTACCGACGGCACCATCTTTATCGTCGCCATGTCCAAAGACGGCAGTGGCGCGTATCACCAGCGCATTCACGCCCTGGACATTACCACTGGCGCAGAGACTACCGGAAGCCCCACCGAGATATCCGGAACGTATCCTGGCACTGGAGCCAGCAGCAGCAACGGAAAGGTCAACTTCCTGCCCGGCCAATACGCCGAGCGTGTGGGCCTGCTGCTCATGAATCAGACCATCTATCTCGGCTGGACCTCACACTGCGATATTGCTCCCTATACCGGTTGGGTGATGGCCTACAGCGAAAACACGCTGCAGCAGACCCAGATCCTCAACCTCACCCCAAACGGCAGTGAAGGATCCATCTGGATGGCCGGTGCCGGTCTTGCTAGCGATACACTCGGCAACATCTATTTCCTCGATGCCAACGGAACTCTAGACCCAACGGTCAACGCGAGCGGATTTCCAGTAGATGCTGATTACGGAAACGCTATCGTCAAGCTTTCCACGGCGAATAACTCACTCACGGTAGCCGATTACTTCGAGCCCTACAACTCGATTTCGGAGTCCAATGCCGACATCGATCTTGGCTCCGGCGGTGCTCTGCTTCTACCCGATCTCACCGATTCAAACGGCGTGGTCCGTCACCTGATTGTCGGTGCTGGCAAGGACAAGAATATCTATGTCGGCGATCGCGATAACCTCGGCAAATACAATTCCGAAAATAACAACAGTCTCTACCAGGAACTCACAAATGCGCTCCCGAGCGGTGCCTGGTCGATGCCCGCCTACTTCAATAACACGGTGTATTACGGCGGCGTCAGCGACTATCTCAAAGCCTTTTCCATCACCAACGCAAAGCTCGGCAGCACTCCATCCAGCAAGTCCGCCACCACCTTCGGCTACCCAGGCGCAACTCCCAGTGTCAGCTCCAACGGCACTTCCAATGGCATTGTCTGGGCGCTGGAGAGCAGCATCGGTTCCACGGCCGTCCTTCACGCATACGATGCCACCAATCTCACCAAAGAGCTCTACAACAGCGCGCAAGCCTCAGGCAACCGTGACAACTTCGGAACCGGTAACAAGTTCATCACGCCGATGATCATCAACGGCAAGGTCTATGTTGGAACCCCCAACGGCGTAGCAGTCTTCGGCTTACTGCCCTGATCCTGAACACTCCGCCCAGGTCGCTTTGAAACATAACTGCCGCCATCCCCCGATCCTCTTCGCGACGGAAAAGCCACGCGACAACTCCCTGGGGCTACTTGCCGATGCAGAATGTGCTGAAGATTAGGTGGAGAATGTCGTCGGTGGTGGTAGAGCCGGTGAGGGCGTCGAGGGCGTGGAGCGCGGCGTAGAGATCGAGCAGGAGCATCTCGTGGGGGATGGTTGCCGCTGCGGCTCGCTGTGCCTGGGCCAGGGCTGCGAGTGCGTTGGCCACGGCCTGCTGCTGGCGAAGGTTGGTGAGGAGTGCGGTCTCGGAGGTGGGAGCGTTGGCGCTGATGAGGGAGAGGATGGTGCTGCGTAGTTCGGAGATGCCGGCGCCGGTGAGCGCTGAGGTTTCGACGGTTGCGCGGATGACGTTCTGTGCGAGGGCTGCGATCTGATGCGCGAGGGCCGCAGGGGGGGCGAGGTCTTGCTTGTTGATGACGATAAGAAAGGGTCGGGTGGTGGTTGCGGCGATGATGGCTACGTCTTCGGGGTGAAGCGGTGTGGTAGCGTCGAGGACCAGGAGGATGACGTCGGCTTCGGCCATGACCTCGCGGGACTTGGTGATGCCGATGGATTCGGCTTCGTCGAGTGGCTGGTCTGACGTGTGGCGAAGGCCGGCGGTGTCGATGAGCTCTACCGGGATGCCTTCGAGGGAGATGCGCTCGGTGACGGTGTCGCGCGTGGTGCCGGGGGCGGCGGTGACGATGGCACGGTCGCGCTGGAGGAGACGGTTGAAGAGGGAAGATTTGCCGGCGTTGGGGCGGCCGATGATGGCGAGAGTGAAGCCGTCGCGGACGATGCGGCCATAGGCGAAGGTGCGTTCGAGAGCGGCGAGGGAGGCGTGAATCGCGGCTATCTGCGCGGTGATTTCGTTGGTGGGGAGCAGGTCGATGTCGTCTTCGGCGAAGTCGATTCCTGCTTCCAGAGCGGCTATGAGGGCTATGAGTGTTTCTTTGATGGGAGCTATCTGGCGAGAGAGAGCGCCGCCTAGTTGGCGGGCGGCGATGCGGGCTTGATGGAGGGTGGTGGCTTCGATGAGATCGTGGACGGCTTCGGCCTGGGTGAGGTCGAGGCGGCCGGAGAGGAAGGCGCGCTGGGTGAATTCGCCGGGTTCGGCGAGGCGCGCGCCGGCGGAGATGCATTGGCGGAGGAGGTGGTCGAGGAGGACGGGAGAGCCGTGGGCGGCGATTTCTACGATGTCTTCGGAGGTGTAAGAGTGGGGGGATTGGAAGTAGGTGACTACGGCTTCGTCTAACACTGTGCCGGGGGTTTCTCCTGTGTTGTCAAGGATTTCGGCGAAGCGAGCGTGCGCGGGGGCGAGGGGATGGCGGAGTTTGAGGAGCGGCTCGGCGATGGTGCTGGCGGCGGGGCCGGAGAGACGAATGATGCCGATGCCGCCGCGACCGGGTGGGGTGGAGATGGCTACGATGGTGTCTTCGGGGAGGTCGGGAGTGAGGGGCGGAGTGGGGCTCATGGGGTCGGGTTCCTGAATTGATAGGGTACCGTTTCGAGTTTTTGCGCGCGTTTTTTTTTAGTTGTGGTGGAGGATGCGTTTTTAGCGGGTTTGCGCGTTTTTGACGTGGTATTTGTGTGGACAAAACGTGGTGAGTTGCGTGGTAAACGTGGTCGAGAAGCAGCCACTTTTGTGGTGGTCTAAATATGGGACAGGTTTGTCGGATTTATTTTGCAGGATAGAAATTGAAGAAGGTGGGTGCTCAGTTACTTGCAAAAGTATGCAGAGTACGCATTCTTAGAATCCGGATCGTTCAGAAAACGCTGGAGCTAGTATGGCCATAAAATTGCATCACTTACTCTACACGGGCCACAGATGTTTTTCGGGATCTCAACGGAAGACCATTAGATAAGCGTTGGCACCTTCATTAACCTCAGAGACAGTGGTTTTTTGCGGTGCTTGGCGTGGTACTTTTTTCACCTTTGCCACGACTCAGTGTGCGAGGACTGAACTATAGATATCTCCCCGCGGCTTGATCCAGCTCGAGAAGCAGAGTTGAACGCATCGGCTTTCATTCAGGCAAAGGTCATTGGGCCAGGCACTTAGATTAAATCCAACATCGAGGGCATCGACATGAAGCGATTAATTGCACTTTGCTGCCTGATCGGAATGTGCAGCCTGACAAGTTACGCGGACTCACTCATATACGGAGACAACGCAAGTTTTGGAGCTCCGTATGTCTACCAAATGGATAAAACCACCGGGGCAATCCTGAACACCTATACGAACCTAAGCAGTGCTAATGGCCGTGGCGTTGTTGTCGTAGGGGATACCATGTACTACACAACGGCAAACTCGAACGACCTCTTTTCGTACAACCTCACCACAAAGACGAACAATGGTGCGCTGTTCAGTATTGCAGGCGCCGGCGCTCTCTCAACGATCGCGTACGATGGGACGGACTTCTACTTTGGCAACTATAGCGGAACCAACCAAGTCTACAAGTATTCAACAACCGGCACTTTGCTGCAGACGCTAACGCTGGCGAATTGTGGCGGAGACTGCGATGGACTGGAGTACGCCGTAATTAACGGTGTCGGCCGTCTCATTTCGAATCGGGGAGATTCGGTTGGGCCATACGACCTCTACGATTTGAATGGCAATCTCTTGCAGGCGAACTTCATCAATTCGCCCAGCGGTACCACGGGCATTGCGTTCGACGGAACGAACTTTTATACCTCTAACATTTTTAGTGGCACGTTGAGCGAATGGACTGATACCGGAGCGTTTATCCAGACCATTACGCTTACTGGGGCACCCGCTGGGTTTCCTCCACTGATTGAAGATCTATCATTTGACTACAGTCAAGTTCTGCCTCCACCACCGGGCGTTCCGGAACCGAGCAGCCTGGTTCTGTTGGGAACGGGAGTCGTTGGTCTGGCGGCGAGCCTTCGTCGTCGCTTTGCAAGATAGATGTAGAGGGATCCATAGGGCAGCAAATTTGAGAGATGCAGGGCACTTTTGCTCCGCATCTCTTTTTTTGTGTTGATCCAGAGAGCGTGGGCCAACTGGCTTTTGAATTCATTTTTGCGGATAGAATGATCGGCGATGCACTGCTGCAGGAGTTGACGGGATGGCTCGATCTGGCGAAGGAGCCGATCGTCCTGAGCTTTCCTGCCTTAGGCATGCGTGCTACCTGATGCCGATGCTCAACGCATGGACGAATGTATTTGCTTATCCGGGAACATCGACTTATTCCGGTGCCCTTTGTGTCGTTGAACTCGCTACAATTCAAACCTGATAAGTGAAACGGGTCAGCTATTGAATGGAGGCCTTCCAGTGACCATGGAAACAGCGTTGACGAAAGTTCAGAAGTTCACTGTCCTGACTCTCGCTGCAATGCTCGTCGTGGTAATGGTTCTTTCGACGATTCATCTGGGTGTACTGATTGGCCAGGAAGTCTTGAGTCCTCCACGATTCCTGATTCCAGTTGAAGGATTGCTGCAAATCTTTGGATACTTCCTGCTGGTACTGATCGGCGTAGAGCTGATAGAGACGCTGAAAGCATACGTAAAGAAAGATGTCATTCACGTTCGTGTTGTTCTTGAAGTTGCACTCATCGCGATGGCGCGAAAGGTAATTATTGAAGAACCAAACGACGTACCTAGTCTGACGTTGTTTGGAATTGCCGCCCTCATTCTTGCGTTAGGCCTTGCCTCGTACTTTGAGCGGCAGACGAACCGTGAACCGCACGACAGCTAAAAGCAGCCAGAGAAAGAATTGCGAGCGGAAAAGGATAGCTCCCGGACTAGGCGTCGTCCGGGAGCTGTGGTTTTTCTCGGTTGAACAGCGGTTTCGGTGTCAGATTCGAACGTTGCAGAGGCGCATTCGCTCGTCACGCTTCCAATAGAACGCAGCTCCCATGAGCCCGACCAGCATCAACTTCCATGCTGGAGGCTCGGGCGTAACCGCCGGCGGACGGCTCCGGCAAAACCGACGATACCGGTGCCAAGCAGCACCAGGCTGCCGGGTTCCGGCACTGGGCTAGCTACGGCCGCCACACTGACGGAGTCCAGGTAGAAAAATCCCAGCCCATTCTCAGATGTGAAAGTCAGGTCCGTCGTAGACCCGCTCGCAAGTGCAGTGAAGGTCTCGACGGTATAAGAGCCCGCTAAAGCGTTCGTTTCGGTAAAGCCTGTTGTACCGCCGAAGGCGGCGCTGAAGTTGTTCGGATGGGCAGCGTCAGGGTTAGTGTCGTTGTCCAGGGCGAATGAGATGGTGTAAGTGGTACCCGCCACCGTGTTCAACGTCTGGGTGAAGGTGTCTTCCTGCGTCTCAGGCCCGAAAGACGCGTCGTTGTTGCCGCTGAACGGATTGGACGAGTCGACGATCGTGAAGGCCTGGGGATCGTTAATAACAGTCCCCGACCAGCCGGTAAGGCTGGCGTTGCTGTCCTCAAAACCGCAGTTTGTGACGAGGTTGCCCACGACGCCGGTGCACACATCGTCTGCCTTCGCCGATTGAGCGGCGAAGACAGACGCAAGGGACAGGGCCAGAATTGCTATTGATTTACGCATAAGAGTTTGTCCTTTAGTAGTTCAGCCTGTAAGAAAGTAAGTTGTAGCGGTTCCAAGTTTTTTGCGCTGCGGTGTCAAGGGGTTGTTTTCGGCCACGCAGAGTTCTTCACTAAGTTGGTGGCGTTGGTGGTTCCAATGCCGGTAGCGAAGTCCCAGCCGGCGGTGGTACCGTAAGCAGGCTGCAGCCCAGTGTTGGAGGTCGAGAGAGCTCCCTCGGTGCCCCCTTCTTTGAAGCAGTTGAAGGTGCCAACTGTGGCGCCACGCGATATAAGTGATGTGCAGTTGACGTCCATGTCGCCCAGGGTGATGTCGTAGAAGACACAGGATGCCGCTGGGCCCCCTGCGGCTTCTGAGTTGCAGGCGGCGTTTCCGGTTGCACCGTACTCTGAGTTGGCAATCGCGTAGAGGACCGGGTTGGGATTGCCCTGAGCCTCACCCGTGGACTGGTTGACGAGTGCCTGGATTCCGGCCCAGATGGGGCTGGAGACGGAGGTTCCACCGAAGCCCGCCCAGGTGGAGGGATCAGTGGTGCAGGGACCGGCGTCGCCTCCAGTGCGGTTAGTGTCGGTATCGGAGTAGCAGACGGCGTAGTAGTGTCCCCAGACGCCATTCGCGGCAAAGAGAGAGACGTCGGGAATATCACGCACCCCGTCGGCGGGATTGCCAATGAGACCAGCTTGCCAGGAAGGCTTGGCATACCCGGCGCATGATCCGCTGACGACGCCACGTGTTGTAGCAGTTCCTGTGGCGCAGCCGCTGGGACCGCCGCTGCCCGAGGCTGTGGTTATGAGGTTATCGGTTGAGGCGGCGGGGCTGTTGCAGAAGCCGGCCGGGCCGACCGCGCTGGAAAAGCCGAAGGTGGTGTAAAGCAGCTGGCTCGCGCAAGAGTCATTCCACGGAATCTCCGGAACGTAGGAGCGAGCGGTCTGGTAGTTTGCCCCGTCGGTCGGGGTCCAGTAGTTGCTGGTTGTCCCGAGGAAACCGTCGGCGTAGTCTGTGCCTCCGACCGAGACGTTGTTGGGTGTGGACGTCCATCCGCTGACGGCGATGCCGTGCGTGGCGTTGGCGGCATTCGCATCGGAACTGGCCGCGCCCTCGTCTCCGGAGGATACGAAGATGGAAACGCCTTCTGCAGCACCCAACGCGTAGAGGTTGTTGATGAACAGGTTTGACGTTGCGCCATTTTCGGCCTCAGACTCGCCATAGCTGACGCTGACGATCTTCGGGACGTTCGTACTGTTAAACATATTCTGCAGAGCAATGAAGCCACCGAACCCAGCCGCTGCATTCGACGTATCGGAACAGGAGGCGAGAACGATCGAGGCGTTGGGTGCGGCCGCGGATGCCCATTCGACATCGATGGCTGCCTCGCCATCGTCCCCGTTAATGCCGGGGTCGGAGCAGCCGAGGGCTCCCGTCGGGTGGACCTGGGTCAGGTTGCCGGAGGGATAAGGGCGGCTAAGGCCCATATTCTTGCGGAACAACGTGAAATCGTCGGTGGTGAACAGATCTGTGTCCTCGATAACCACGATCGTCTGTCCCTTGCCGGTGATACCAGCCTTGAAGAGAGGATTGAAGTTGTAGATGGTGGCGAGGTCGGCCGCACCGATGAGGTTAAACCCGCCGCTGGCGGCTATGTTGGGATTCACCGACTTGCCACGTTTGATCGACATGGCCCGCGGCTTGAAGTCATTGACGGGCAGGACACCGGCGACGATGGGAGCAAGCGCTTCGGGAACTTCCGGATCGTTGGCGTTGGCGATGTGAGGCGTGCCGTTAACCGAAAGACTGTGTATTGCGGAATGGAACGCCTTACGTACCTGGCCCGCATTGCCGTCGAACTCAATCAGCGTTCCATCGGGAGTGATGCCGTGAACCGTGAATCCCTTCTCGGTCATCCACTCGGTGAGACGAGCGATGTCGGCATCGGAGGGGCCGAACATCTGACCGATCTGGGCGCCGGTGAGCCACTTGTGGAAGTTGGCTGATCTGGGATTTTGCAGATCCTGAAGGTACTGGTCGAAGGCAGCCTGCGACTCCGGGGAACGGGAAAGAAGCAGGTGCATTCCATTCAGCTGCAAACTGTCGTTAACGGATCCGCGGTCGTTCTCTGCGGTGACCTCGGGACGCACATTGCCGTGGAACGCCACGGTCTTTGCATCGTCAATCCGGGTGCGAACCAGATTGACTTTTGGGGTAGATTGCGCAACCGCGGTCGCTGAAACGGCCGAAGCGAGAAGCGAACACACAAGAAGGGAGCAGTGCCGAAACCGGAACATAGTTTGACCTCGAGCGAAGATGCAAAGTGGGGTGCGCACGTCGTTTTTGCAATCGAGGGGCCAATGCCAGTAGCAAGATTTTCCCGGAATCTGAGAAAGATCGCTCAGAATCTCTTTGCTCACTGCAATATCCTGCGACGTTTGAGGGAAAGTAAGTTACACAGGGATTACTCTTATCGCTGTTCGCCACGCCGAGAGCTGAGGAGAGTGCAATAATTTGCGACATAGGTGGAGTTATCTCGGCACACTCTCTCGCCCGCCATGCAAGCAAGGGATTCGCACGCAGACAGTCGTGGGGCGAACCCGCGAACGGGTGTTGGGAACGCACCCTCTTATATTGAGAGTAGGCTGAGATTTCCGTAAAACGGAGTTGGCGCTGCTCGCGTCTACCGGCGTACGGAGCTGCTCGCAACGTTGCTTTCGAAGGATTGAATTATGTTCACCGCGCTCCGCGTGACAGCGTTCGCCCTGCTCGCCTTTGCTCTTCCGGTGGCGGCGCAGCAACCCACGATCGACAAGATTGATCCACCAAACTGGTTCGCCGCTTTGCCTTCTCCGATGCTGCTGATTCACGGCACCGGACTGGCCAATGCGGTTTTTTCGGGCGCTCCGTCTACCCGCACCGTGACGTCACCGAACGGGCATTGGGCCATGCTATGGCTGGATACGCACGCGATGCGCGCCTCGACACTGCATCTCACGGCTCGTACTGCGGGAGGCACGGCCTCGTTTGATTACAAGCTCGCGCCGCGTCGCGCCGGTACAGACGGCATGTCCGGCTTCTCTCCCGCCGACGTCATGATTTGCATCATGCCGGACCGCTTCGCTGACGGCGACCGCTCTAACGACGCGCTCCCTGGCTTCCCTCCAGTCGACCGCGCAGTTCCTCACGCTTACCATGGTGGCGATCTGAAGGGCGTTATCGATCACCTTGACTATATTCAGCAGCTCGGCGTGACGGCAGTGTGGCTGACGCCGGTCGTTGCCAACAATCCCGCAGGCCGCGACTATCATGGCTACGGCGCCACCGATATGTATGCCGTCGATCCGCGCCTTGGCACTCTGGCCGACTACCAGCGTCTCGCCTTTGAGTTGCACCGGCGACACATGAAACTTCTTTTTGATGACGTTCCTAACCACGTTGGCGGAGCGCATCCGTGGGTTTTGGATTCGCCACTGCCGGACTGGTTCCACGGCACTGCCGCGGATCACGTAGAGGCAACGTACGAGTTCGGCCGTATCACCGACCCACATTTGCCGGAGGTTGCCGCGCACGCGGAGCTCAATGGCTGGTTCGTCAACTCGCTGCCCGACATGAACCAGCAGAACCCGGTGGTTGCGCAGTACGAGCTGCAGAATATGATCTGGTGGATCGAGCAGACCGGCCTCGACGCTCTGCGCATTGACACGTTTCCCTTTGTGCAGCGGCTTTTCTGGCAGAGCTATATTTCCACGCTGCAGACGCTTTATCCTAAGCTGAACACGGTTGGGGAGGTAGACAACGGCGACCCCACCATCGACGCCTTCTTCGCCGGAGGACGCGTCCTGAGGGGAGTCGATACTCACCTTACGACTCCTTTTGACTATCCGTACTTCTTTGCGCTTCGCGACGTTTTGCTGAAGGGGAAACCTTTCTCGACGCTCGAAGGCGTCTTGCGCCAGGACTGGCTCTATCCCCACCCAGAGCTGCTCGTACCCATCCTCGACAACCACGACCAACCTCGCTTCATGTCGGAGACGAACGCCACGCCGGAGCTGCTGCGGCTCGCTACCGGCATCACGATGACCATCCGGGGTACTCCGCAGTTGTATATCGGCGACGAAATTTTGATGCAGGGCGGCGCCGATCCGGAGAATCGCCGCGATTTTCCTGGCGGCTTTCCCGGCGATGCTGTCAACGCCTTCCAGCCGGCGGGCCGCACCCAGGAGCAGGCTAGACTACACGACTTCACCGCGGCACTGGGCCAGCTTCGCGCTCAGTCTCCGGCGCTGCAAGGCGGATTGCAGCAGGATCTCGTCATAGGAGACGACACCTTTGCCTATGTTCGCGTCCCCGTCCCGCCATCTACGACAGCGATTCCCACTTCCGCTTGTGGCCAGTTCGTCCATGGCCAATCCATGCTCATTGCCGTCAACCGTGGCTCGCGCTCCAACAGCATTACTATCCCCACCGATGGAACCGTCCTTCATGGCTGCTCGAAACTGACATTCGTCTTCGGCGATGAAGCCCAACCAAGCGCCTTTACGGTCGTTCTGCCACCCTTTGGTTTCGCCGTCTACAAGATCGATTAGGAGGGGCTTTTGATTTCTGGTCTTCCCAGCCTCTATTCGACCAGTTGGAAGGTGGGCGTCGTCTGTCGATTCTTCAGGAACTCGGAGATGCGGTTCAGCAGGTCGGTTGGGTGGATCGGCTTGAGGATCAGAGTGAAGGTGTGGCCGGCGTGGCGCGCCCTCTCCAGTAGATCGACAGTGGAAGCCTGACCGGAGAACAACAGGACTTTGCAGTCCGGGAGGGACTGGACCATCGCGATTGCCAACTCGATCCCATTCATCTCGGGCATGGCGACGTCGCTGATGAGGAGGTCAGGGGGGGTAACGCGGGCGAGATCGAGCGCGGTTGTTCCGTCATAAGCGGTCATGACTGCGAAGCCGTGTTTCGAGAGGATGGCAGACAGGGTGTCGGCTATCACTCGTTCATCGTCGACGACCAGAACAAGCGGGGGATTACGTTGAACGGGAGATTTAAGCCAGGGGACTTTGGCAAGGGGGATTACTTCGAAATTTAAACTAGTTGTCATAAAACTTACCTCTGTTTTGAACGGTAGCAAGGTTTTCGGAATACGGGTTAACTCTTTTGTATGTGTGGTTTACACGTTATTTTCTGGGTTATTCAGTTTCTGCTGAAAAATTCTGGTTGACTTCCTGAATTTTGTGTTAGATTAGCGTCACGTTTACGTCATTTTAGCGTGACGATTATGTCAAGAGGGAGGATGTCGTGGACAATAACGAATCCATTTCTGGACCCACGCGATTTAAGTCGGTCCTTCAAACAGACGTTCCGAAGGGTAGGGACGGCAAACACAAACAGATCATTCTGCGGCTTCTTAGTGAGATCGAGCAGTTGAGTGATGGATCGGCGCTGAAGATCCCTCTTGCGGAGCTTCCGGATACGAAAGAGAATATTCGCTCCGCTCTGAGCCGGGCAGCGCGGCAACAGAAGATCGATCTGGCCACTTCGAGCGACGATGAGTTCCTCTATGTCTGGAAGACGGACAAAGGAAGTTCAGTCGAACAATAGTGGCGTGAGGGACACGCCGCCGCTGCGGTGGGCTGCGGGATCTTCAGGATTTGCGAGGACTCAGTGCGAAGTGCGTGCTGCGCGCACGGCGCGATCTGCCATCGAGGCTGACGCGCTTCGCGCCTGAGTTCGCGTTACGATTGAGGGATGGGGATCCATTTTTCTGATGAGGCGTTGAAGTTTCTGCGGGGGTTGAAACGGCACAATGATCGCGAGTGGTTTGCAGAGCGCAAGGCGGTGTATGAGAGAGAGCTGAAGGCTCCGATGCTGGCGCTGATCGGCGAGGTGAATGAGGCGATGGCGGAGTTTGCGCCGACGCATGTGCGGCCGCCGCAGAAGATCATGATGCGGA
>Ga0209624_10000907_pt1 | contig 24889 bp, 23 predicted proteins | sample JacPinW_OM2H0_O1_FD_188565 | JGI IMG/M metagenome (GOLD analysis project Ga0209624, IMG submission 188565) | Forest soil microbial communities from Algoma, Ontario, Canada - Jack Pine, Ontario site 1_JW_OM2H0_O1 (SPAdes) (version 2) | ecosystem: Environmental > Terrestrial > Soil > Boreal...
GGCGCCGATCGCGGCCGTTGCAGCCGCGGGATTGACGACTTCGAGGTCCTCGTCGTTGACGCCGACGATTCCGATATGCGGGAAGGTGAAGGTGATGATCTGGGCGGCGTAGGACGGGTCGGTCAGAATTTCCTCGTAGCCCGTCATCGCCGTGTTGAAGCAGATTTCGCCGACCGCCGAACCGGTCGCGCCGACCCCGAAGCCCTCGATCACCGCGCCGTCCGCAAGGACGATGACGCCCGTCGCGATGCGCGGAAGCCACCCGGAAGACGGATCGTCCGCGGCCGGCGCGAGGTGAGTTCGTGTTGCGCTTGACATGCGGCTGTGCTTAAGCGCCGCCCTTGCTGCGCGTCAAGCTTGGCGCCGTTTGAACCATCGAGGAGTTTCATGCCCGATTCAGCGCCATTGCGCGATACCGTGGCCACGCGAATGAAGGAGGCGATGAAGGGAGGCGAGAAGGTTCGCGTCGGCGCCCTGCGTCTCATCATGGCTGCGCTGAAAGAGCGGGAGATCGAGGCGCGCGGTGCCGGCAAGATCGTGAGCCGCGCCGACGAACTCGCGCTGCTGACCAAGATGGTCAAATCGCGCCAGGAATCCGCCACGATCTACGCCGAAGCCGGACGCAAGGAGCTTGCTGAGCAGGAAAACGCGGAGATTGCGGTCATCGGCGAATTCCTGCCCAAGCAGATGGATGAAGCAGCGGTGATCGCCGCCGCGAAGGCCGCCATCGCCTCGACCGGCGCGGCAAGCGTCAAGGACATGGGCAAGGTCGTCAATGCGCTGAAGGCGGCTCATCCGGGAGAGATGGACTTCGCGAAGGCCAGCGCGATCGTGAAGGGACTTCTTTCCGGCTAGGCGCCGCGAGAGCCGCTCAGGCGCCCGCTCGCCGATGCGCTGACGGTGAAGACGTGGCGCCGCCTTCGATGCTCTCTCGTCGTTGGCCCGATCGGCATCATCCAGCCGTCCTCGGATGTCGCATCGATCCGGAAAACCGACAATTCCTTGACAGGCGGAGCTTGGATATGATATTGTTTTTCAGAATATGTCGACAAGTCAAACTCACTATTATCCTGGGAATCCGTACGGGCGGAACCGCGTCGGCCAAGGAGAGAAAAGTGGAACGACTCGGAAACGGCGCCGCAAGCCTTTGAAATTGCTCAAAACGGACTCGGAAATGGCGCCGGCGTGGGTTATCGGCCATGAGCAAAGAAAAGTTGCGCCAAAGCGCACTTAAACCACTGGAATGATTGAGCCGCGTAAACTTGTGCGCGGGGCGCGCGCCAAGGCCGCGGCGCGGAGGCGGACGGATGAAAAGGTCACATCTGAGCCGTGATCTGAGGGCTTTCAGGAAGCCTTCATGATGCGGTCGCCGCAAGCGGGGCGTCAGTAAGGCCGCGCTGTGAGCGCCACTGGTCGAGCGCAGACGCCGTCCGGACGCAACCCACGCTACACTTGTCGCTGCAGGCTTTCTCCGAATAGAAATGTTGCCGAAGATCCTCCAAGGCGTACTCGGACAGCCTCTTTCCAAATGCCATGCGGGTCTGCGCGCACCACCGCACCATTCCGAGCTCATCGATGTAGAGGTACCGTGCCCCCGCTCGACAACGGAATGGAGCTTCGCCATTCTGGATCAGGCGCTCACGGTAGCCGTGCGCTTCCTGGGTCACTCGGCGTCCAAACAGTCGTTTGACCTCCGCGTAGACGGCGAGCTCCTCGGAGGACAACCCCATCTGGCCGTGTTCATTGTGAAGAACCAGAAGGCGGGGTGTGAACCCGCGCGACTTCGCAAACTCGACGACCTCCAGAACTTCCTCGCGAGGCGCAGTCCCAATGACGGCGCTGACGACCACGTCGAATTGTGCACGTTCAGCCAGTATGTCCAGCTTCCGTCTCAGCACGTTAAGGACCTTGCGGGTCGTCGCGTTCCGTTTCACGCCATCGATGCTTAGACTCATATCGGTCATGCCACTATTGTTGAGTCCGTCAACAATCTCCTTGGTGAGGAGGAGCCCATTCGTCGTCATCATGCGGCGACGGAACCCCAAGACGCGCATGGTGGTGAAGATCCTGAGGAGATCGGGATGAAGGGTTGGCTCGCCACCCATCAGGGAGACGGCCCAGGTGCGAAGGTCGCGGAGCAGCTCGAGCCGCTGCCGCAGGACGTCAAAGGGAATGGGTTCAGAGGTTTTGTCGTATTCCGTGCAATAGCCGCAGCTAAGATTGCATCGCCGGGTGACGATCACCTGTGCCAAGAACGGTCCATAGCGGAGCCAATCCAGCCAGGAAATAAGTCGGGAGCTCGTTCCGGGCGCGATGCTGGCCGACTGGGGCGCCGCGAGATCCAGACCTTCGGGGCTCACGCAGCACCCCTGGATTGACGCGGCAAGCGTTCGAACGGCGGGAGCATGCGATCGACGCGCATCCCCCAGGCATAATTTCCCTCGACTAGACGCGCGCACCAGCATTGGCCACAGCCCGTTCGGGACAGATTAGCGAATGCCGTCGCCGCCCCGAGCCGTGTGACGCTGTTCGATCGGTCGCTCCGGTTGAGCTGGGGACAGGAAAAGAGGACGCCTTCAGGGTCCATGGTCGCCATCACCCAGCCGGCCGCACACGGGGGCGGCGTGTCCTCTGGGAAGCGCCGAAAATGCCTGAGGCTGGACCAGCCATTGCCGACCACTTTGCTCCGGCGTTTTAGCCGCTCAATCTGAGCGAACGCGGCGCGAATGGACTGGACATCCAGCTGCCACGACGATCCATCGCGATCGGCGCCAAGAAATAAACTGTTCAGCGCTGGTTGAAAGACCACCGGGATACTGACGGCGGATGCGATGTCGATCAGCGGCTCGATCGTGTGAGCATTATGCTGGCCCACCGTGCATGTGAACTCCACCTTCACACCGGCATCTCGCGCAGCGGTGGCGCCGGCGAGGGCTTTCTCAAAGCTCCCCGTTCCCCGCATCGCATCGTGACTGTCAGGGGGGCCGTCGAGGCTAATCTTCAGCTGAGATAACTTCCGAATCGTGTCAAGTTTCTTTGGTACGAGAATACCGTTGCTGTTCAGCGACACGGTGACCCCTCGTTGCGTGAGCCAGTCGACGATCTCATCGATGTGCCGATGGGTCAGGGGATCACCACCGTCAAGGTGGGTGTGGAGCATTCCAAGCATACGGAACTCGTCCAGCGCCCGAAAGATCTCCTCTTGTGTCAACTCATGGCGCATGGGTGTATGGCGGTCGCAATAACCGCAGGATAGATTGCAGAGCCATGTGACTTCGTACGTCAGGGATAGGGGAAAGGGCCTGACGCCCGTCCGGGCGATGGCTCCTCGTAGAACCATCTGTGGCGTCACCATGTCCCACTCCTCAACGAGATTGAACCGACATCCGCCTGATTGCTGCCGGTTAAGGTCCAGCCAACAACCGCATCGCGCTCTTGGCAAGCTCGAACCGTCCGATTGAGGGCGTCGATGAGGGCCCACGTCAGACGCCATCCGTTCGTGATCAGCATGCGCCGCTTGAAACCCAGCCTTCTCATCTCAGCCACGAGGTCCGGCAGGCGCGGGTGCATGGTGGGCTCGCCGCCCGTCAGGCAGACCGCCCAAGCTCGGAGCTCCGCGAGCTTCGCGAGCCGTAACGCGAGCTCGTCGTACGGCACAGGATCAAACGTCCGGTCGTACTCTGTGCAGTACACGCATTTCAGGTTGCACCGCCGGGTCACGACCACCTGGGCGAGCCAAGGGCCGTAACGCAGCCACTGGAAAACGTTCAAGATTCCCCCTTCAAACCCTTAGCGGCATCAGCACGAAGAGCGCAGGCGCGCCCTCGCGATCCTGGATAAGGGTCGGGGAGCCCGGATCGGCTAGGCGGATCAAGGCGGTGTCGGACGACAACTGGCCGACGATGTCAAGCAGGTAGCGGGCGTTGAAGCCGATATCGATTGGCGCGGAATCGTAATCGGCCTCGATCTCCTCACTGGCTGAGCCCGAGTCCGGATTGTTGACCGACAGCGTCATCTTGCCTTCGGCGATCGCAAGCTTGATCGCCCGGCCGCGCTCGGACGAGAGCGTCGACACTCGATCGACGGCCTTCTCGAACGGCTCCTTGTCGACCACCAGGCGCTTGTCATTGCCCGTTGGAATGACCCGCGCATAGTCGGGGAAAGTGCCGTCGATCAGCTTGGTCGTCAGCACCACGTCGCCGAACTGAAAGCGCGCCTTGGCCGTCGAAATCTCGATCGTTACGTCCTGGCTCAAGTCTTCGAGCAGCTTCTGCACTTCGTTCACGGCTTTCCGCGGCACGATAACGCCCGGAACGCCGACTGATCCTTCCGGCGCTTGAGTTTCGACGCGCGCCAGGCGATGGCCGTCGGTCGCGACCGCCCGCAGCATCGGCGTCCCGCCGATGTCGACGGTGTGAAGGTAGATACCGTTCAGGTAATACCGCGTCTCCTCGGTCGAAATCGCGAACTGGGTCTTCTCGATCAGGCGTTTGAGCTCCACCGCGGGCAGCGCGAATCGATGAGAAAATTCGCCTGAGGTGAGATCGGGAAAGTCGGAGGCGGGCAAGGCCTGCAGGGTGAAGCGCGATCGGCCTGAGCGCAAGACGAGCTGGCCCGTGTCGCCGGTCGTCTCAAGGCTTGCCTGCGCTCCGTCGGGGAGTTTGCGCACGATATCGTAGATCACGTGGGCTGGTACGGTCGTCCCGCCATTCTGGGCGACGTCGGCGGAGACCTGCTCGGACGCCTCGAGGTCGAGATCCGTGCTCTTTAGCGTCAACTTGCCGTCGGCGGCTTCGATCAGCACGTTGGCGAGGATCGGAATGGTATTGCGCCGCTCGACGATGCGATGGACGTGCCCAAGCGCTTTAAGCAGGACCGAACGCTCGATGGTGACCTTCATCGCTTGAAATCCTGAAGTCTCTGACGTCTGACGCGCCCCGTAGGGGGGGCGGACCTTGCCAAGCCGCGTCGGCGCGCGCAAGGGCGCGGAAGCGATACGAAACCCGTGTCCTCAAGGATTTTCGCTGCTTCGTCAATTCTGGCGTAAGCTTTACCGGCCCTTAAACCGCGCGCCTTACGCTCCGCGACTTGGCGGGGCGCGTTTCGCCCGAAGCTCCTTCCTCAAGGAGACGCTGCGAGCGGGATCAGCCATGTTCGGCCGAGGCGGCAAGAAAACCCGGACACGGATCGAGCCGCGGCTCGATTCGCGCGCCGGCGGGGCCGCCGGAGGCGATCTTCGCGCCGATCCCGCTGACCGCCCACCGACCAGTAGCCGCAGGAAAAAGAACGCCCCCTCGCGAGCTTCCTCGAGCTCGAAGCGCGGCAGACGGCGCCGTTCGCTCATCGGCCACCTCGCCTATTGGGGCCTGGTGCTCTCAGTTTGGAGCGCAATCTTCCTGGCCGGCCTTTTCGCTTATTACGCGAGCCAGCTGCCGCCGATCGATCAGCTCGCGGTGCCCAAGCGGCCGCCCAATATCGCCATCCTTTCCGACGACGGCTCCCTCATCGCCAATCGCGGCGACACGGGCGGGCCCGCCGTCCGGCTCATCGACTTGCCGCCGTATTTGCCCAAGGCGTTCGTGGCCATCGAGGACCGGCGATTTTACGACCATTACGGCGTCGATCCGATCGGCATGTCGCGGGCGCTTCTGCGTGACGTCGCCGGCGGCGGCGGCTTAGAGGGCGGCTCGACGTTGACTCAGCAGCTGGCCAAGAATCTGTTCCTCACTCGAGAGCGCACGCTCCCGCGCAAGATCCAGGAGGCGATCCTGGCCTTTTGGCTCGAGCGGCGCTACTCGAAGGACCAGATCCTGGAACTCTATCTGAATCGAGTCTATTTCGGCTCTGGCGCGTATGGGGTCGAAGCCGCGGCGCAGAAATATTTCGGCAAGAGCGCTCGCTTCGTGACGCTGTCGGAAGCTGCGGTCCTCGCGGGGCTCATGAAGTCGCCGACCAAACTTGCGCCCGACCGCAACCTCCAGGGGGCCAACGAGCGCGCCGCGCAGGTCATCACGGCGATGGCCGAGCAGGGCCATATCACCGAGGCGATGGCCAAGCTCGCCCTCGCCAATCCGGCGCAAGTCAAACACGACAAGAGCGCAGGCTCGATCAACTACGCCGCCGACTACGTGATGGACGCGCTCGACGACACGGTCGGCGCGATCGACGAGGACATCGTGGTGACGACCACGATCGATCTCAAGATGCAGGCCGAAGCAGAGCGCGCGCTGACCGACGAGCTCAATGCCAAGGGTGCGAAGTTCGGTGTCGAGCAGGGGGCGCTCGTCGCGCTCGATCCGAATGGCGCGGTCAAGGCGATGGTCGGCGGGCGCAACTATGCCGACAGCCAGTTCAATCGCGCGGTCGCGGCCAAGCGCCAGCCCGGCTCGTCGTTCAAGCCTTTCGTCTATCTGGCCGCGCTGGAGAAGGGCCTCACTCCAGACACCGTGCGCGACGACGCGCCGATCTCGGTCAAAGGCTGGAGCCCGGAAAATTACTCGCGCGAATACTTCGGCGCGGTGACGCTCACCAAGGCGCTTGCGCTCTCGCTTAATACGGTCGCCGTGCGCTTGGGGCTGGAAGTCGGGCCGAAGACGGTGGTTGCGACCGCGCACCGGCTCGGCATCACATCCGACCTTGATCCAGTTCCGTCGATCGCGCTTGGCTCCTCAGACGTGACGCCGCTGGAGATGGTCTCCGCCTATGCGGCTTTCGCCAATGGTGGCCTTGGGGTCCAGCCGCATGTGATCGCACGCGTGCGCACGGCGAACGGCAAGCAGCTCTATGCGCGGCGCAACGCGAATTTCGGCCGCGTCATCGAGCCGCAATATGTGGCGATGATGAACCAGATGATGCAGGAGACGTTGCTGACCGGCACCGCCCGCAAAGCCGAGCTGCCGGGCTGGCAGGCCGCCGGCAAAACCGGGACGAGCCAGGATTGGCGCGACGCCTGGTTCCTCGGCTACACGAGCTATCTCGTCGCCGGCGTCTGGCTCGGCAACGACGACTCTTCGCCGACCAAAAAGGTGTCGGGAGGCAATTTGCCGGTCGAGATCTGGAGCCGGTTCATGAAGGCCGCGCATGAGGGCGTTCCGGTTGCCGGCCTGCCGCTCGGAGCATGGCGCGGCGCGGAAGCGCCGGACGCCTCGCCAACGCCACCCCTCAACCTCACTGGCCCTCAGCTTGGGACCAGCGGACGTGGAGGGCGTCCGCCGCCGCTGGCCCCGCCAGCTCCACAGACCTTCACACCGCAGGCGAGAGTCGTCGGTCCCCGAGGAGCGTCCGGAGGCGCCGACGACAGGGATCTCCTCCCGCCCGCTGAGATCCCCAATGGCGAACATGGCCCGTCGGCGCACGACAAGGGAATGCTCACCAAGCTGTTCGGAACGCCGTGAGGAGGGACCGTTCGTTTGGGGATTGCCCCCTCGCTGCGACTGCGCCAATCTCACAGCTTCGCTAATTCAGTTCAAACGAGCGAGCGGCTCCATGTCCAAGCTCACGATCGCCGGTGCGACGCTGCTCCTAGGGCTGTGTACCGGAAGCGCGCAAGCCGACACCTTGCCGCTGCCCGACAATCTGACCGGATTCGGCACCCATGACGGCGAGGTCTACTTTGGCGAGAGCGATGCACGTGAAGCCTATTTTCCGCTCGCCAGCAATTTCCTGACGCAGAAAACGCAGGCCTATTGCGGCGTCGCCAGCATGGTCATGATCTTGAACGCGCTTGGGCTGCCCGCGCCGGCGGTCCCTGAATACGAGCCTTACCGCACCTTTACCCAGGACAATGTGCTGAGCGAACGGACGGACGCCGTTCTGCCGCGGGAGACCCTGGCGCATCAGGGCATGACGCTTGACCAGCTCGGAGGAATTCTGGCGACGCAGCCGGTCAAGGCGGAAGTCCATCATGCGTCGGACAGCTCGGTCGACGAGTTTCGTAAGCTGGCAAGCGCCTATCTTGGTGAGCCCGGCCATTTCGTGATCGTCAACTATCTGCGCAAGGCGATGGGCGAGCAGACCGGGGGCCACATTTCGCCGCTTGCCGCCTATGATGCAAAAGCCGACCGCTTTCTCATCCTCGACGTTGCGCGCTACAAATATCCGCCGGTCTGGGTGAAGACGGCCGACATGTTCGCCGCCATGAACACCCCGGACGCTGTCAACGACAACAAGAGCCGCGGCTTCGTGCTGGTCACGGCGGCGAGTGTTCAATAGCGGCGCCGCGCCTCGTCATGTCTGGATTGCTTTCCCCCGGACTTGGCCCGAGGGAAAGCGATGGCTCGTTTCCGCCCTTACATTTCGACGCCGCGTGTGCCCACGTCGATCGCATAGACAGAGGTGCTGGCGCAGATGAATAGCCGATTGTGATGGTGGCCGCCGAAGCACAGGTTGGCGGCCACTTCTGGCACCACGATCGCGCCGAGCGGCGTGCCGTCGGGGGCGAACACGCGCACCCCGTTGAGTGCGTGGTTCGGCGACCAGCCGCCGGCCGCCCAGATGTTGCCATCTTCGTCGGCGCGGATGTCGTCGGCAATGTAGGGCTGAGGCACGTCCTTGAAATCGTGCAAGAGCTTTCCGTTTGAGAGCTTGCCGTCGTCGCCCACGTCGTAGACGCGGATAATGGTTTGCTTGAAGGGGCCGCCCAGTGCGCCGGTGTCGGTCACATAGAACTTCTTCTCGTCGGGCGAGAAGCAAAGGCCGTTCGGCATGCTGAAGTCGCCGACCACGACATCCATCTTCCCGCTCTTTGGATCGAGCCGGTAGACATTCCGCGGCAGCTCCGGCTCCTCGCGATTTCCTTCGTGGTCGCCGCCGATGCCGTAACTCGGGTCGGTGAACCAGACGCTGTCGTCGGACTTGACGATCACCCCGTTCGGTGAGTTCAGCGGCTTGCCGTTGAACTTGTCGGCGAGCGTCGTGATTGACCCGTCAAACTCGGTGCGGGTGACGCGGCGCGTGCCCTGTTCGCAGGAGACGAGGCGGCCCTGGCGGTCGCGGGTGTTGCCATTAGTGAAGTTGGACGGCTGGCGGAACACTTGTGTTTTGCCAGTCGTGACGTCGTAGGCCATCAGCCGGTCGTTCGGGATGTCGCTGAAAATGAGCCGTTGCTGATCGCCGAACCATACCGGCCCCTCGGTCCAGACGCCCCCGGTCCAGATGCGCACCAAGCCGGTCGTGCCGGCGCTGTATTTGGCGAAGCGCGGGTCGAAAACCTCGAAAGCGGGATCGGGATAGATCGCGGTCGAGGGATCGTTCCAATCACGGGCCGGGGGCATTGTGCCCGCCGGATCGGGCATGTTGCTTTGCGCAAGAGCGGGAACTGCGGCGACCGATGACGCGGCCGCAACCGCTGCCGAACGCAAAAAATCGCGTCGATCCATGTGCGTTTCCTCCTAATGCCGATTTTTCGGCAGTTAGAGAGTAATCGCGGCGGAAAGATCCGAGCAAGCCGATTGCGGGATTTTTTCCCAAATTGTCGGGATTCAGTCCCGCACCTAGTCAGTTTTTGCCCTCGTGTGAGGAAAACACCCTCAGCGGACGGCCGGGCAACACACTATGTTCGTACAAGAGTGCAGGTTCGATCTGTCATCGCGGACGCAGGCAAACGATCAGGCCTCCCGCCAACCCGGCTTCGTCGGGTCGGTCAAATGGTAGTGGATCGGTCCGATGCCCGAGATCGCGATGATCGCAGGCTCCGGGGCGCCTTTCTTGACCCCGTCATAGTGCGGCGTCTTCGCCACCCGGCGCACGAACGAGCCGGCTGAAACGGCGACCGCGGCGTCAGGGGCGAAATCCTCGCCGCTGGCGACATACCATGTGCCTGATATGACGACGTAGAGCCGGTCGGTCTCGTACCAATGCGGCGCGCTCATGTAGCCGGGATGCCACCGGATCAGCACGAAATACTGGCCGGGAGCATCGATCGCGCCGTACATTGTAGCCGATTCCGCCATCCCCGGCGGAAAGTTGTAGAGCGGCTTCCAGGGAATCTCATCCGGCCGCTTGATGATGGTTATTGTCGGATCGACGCCGGCGGCCTTGCCGGGCTTCACACCGAGCGCGATGGCCGCCATCGCGACCAAGGGTCCAACGACCAGATCGCGTCTGCGCGTTTCGAGTATGTTCATAACCTATGCTCCCTCGGTGACCTTTCCCCTTGTCGCGCCGCGTCGCGGCATGAAAAAGGCGCGCCAAAAATTCTTCGTGATGAGACACGTCGCCGAGATTCCAAATCTTTGCTGTGAACAGGCGCGTCCCTCCCGCAGCGCACGCGGGAACCGAACCCCGGCGCCGGCGGTTTCCCATCTTGAGGCGGAAAAAAGCGACGGGGGCGTCGTCAACGGTGCGCCGCCCAGGTTTGTCATTTTCTAGGCGGACCGCAGGGCCCGGAAGCGGCCCTCGATATTGCAGCGCCGGAGATCGGGTTCGCCAAGATGCAACCGCCGCCGTCGCAGAAACGCCGAATCAATTACAAGCTTGGGAGCATTTACGCTGTCGTCACTGCGCTTTTGCTGTCGGTGCAAGAACCGTTTTCTTTTCTTGCTGCGAAGCGGCTCAGCGTCACGCAGTTCGTGTTCCTGACTCAAGTCGCCCTGGTGATGTCGATTCCGCTCTTGATTGTGCGCGAAAAAAGTCGACGCGACCTGGTTCTGCTGCTGGAGAACGCCGCCAACTATTACAAGTTTGGAATTCTATTTCTTATCGGCATAGCGGGTTTGTTGCTGTTCAAGCTCGGATTAAGCAATGCGCATCCGATCATCATCTCGGCGATCATCAACCTCCAACCCTTTTTCGCGGCTCTGGTGGCGCTGATCATAGCGAGAGTGCCGATCCCGGTCTCGCCCGCGATCTTCTTCGGGTGCCTCGTCAGCGCATTTCTCGGCGCGATGGCCATCGCCTGGAGCCAGGTCGGCGAGGCCAACCAGCCGGAATTGAGCAAATTGGTTGAAAGCGCGATGCATGGCACCTGGCTCTATGCCATTCCGGTGCCGATCTGCTCGGCGTTAGGGGGAACGCTTGTCTGCAAATGGTTCGCGAAATACGACGAGTCGGCTGCAATCGCGGCGAATTTCTTCGTCTCAGCGCTCGTCCTCATCCCCGTTGCGGGCTTTATCTTGTATTGGCGCTCGCGGTTGGATTTTGGCCAGATCGTTCCGGTCATCCTGATGATCGCGGGTACGATCGTCGCCGCCTCGGTGGGGCGCGTGCTCTATCAAATCGCGCTCAGCGTCACCGGCAACGACAATGGCTTCGTCACGATGTTCTTTCTCTTGATCCCAGCCCTCACCGCTTTGATATCGATCCCCTTGTCGTGGTGGATATCCGATTTGCATTTTGCTGTGAGCTGGATGTTCTATGTTGGTTTGGTTGTGGTCTCGGCGTCGCTCCTGTTTTTCTCGCTGAAATCCTGGGCGCAGCCGGATCGGCAATGATCACGATTGGGTGTCGCTTTGGCTAGCAATCTTCAGGTTCTGCTCGATCACCGGCCGACCGACAAGGTTTCGCCCGCCAACTTCCGCATCGTCGAGACGCCGGTCCCCACGCCGGGACAGGGGGAAGTGCTGGTGCGCCATACGTTCTTGTCGCTCGACCCCTACATGCGCGGGCGGCTCAGCGACGCGAAATCATACGCCAAGCCGCAGGAGCTCGGCGCGGTGATGGGTGGCGGCACGGTAGGGATCGTCGAGGCCTCCAACAATCCTCGCTTCAAAACGGGCGACGCCGTTGTCGGCATGGGCGGCTGGCAGCGCTACGCGCTTAGTGACGGAGCGATGCTGCGGGTGGTCGACGCCAAAGCGGTCCCGATGCAGGCCTATCTCGGCTCGCTCGGCATGCCCGGCGTCACCGCCTGGTACGGCCTGAACAGGATCATCGCGCCGAAGGCGGGGGAAACGGTGCTGGTTTCGGCGGCGACCGGCGCGGTCGGCTCGGTCGTCGGTCAGCTCGCCAAGCTCGCCGGCGCGCGGGCGGTTGGCGTCGCCGGCGGCCCGGAGAAATGCGCCTACGCCATCAAGGAACTCGGCTACGACGTCTGCGTCGACCACAAGTCGTCGAACTTCGCCGAAGAGATGAAAGCGGCGCTGCCGAACGGAATCGACGGGCTGTTCGAGAACGTCGGCGGCGAGCCTTTCCAGTTGGCGATGCGGCGGGTCAACGATTTCGCCCGGATCGCGGTCTGCGGGCTCATAGCGTCCTATGAGGGCGCGCTGACGACGTTGCCCGACATGCGCATTTTCCTCATCAAGCGCTTCAAAATGGAGGGTTTTATCGTCTCCGATCATATGGACCTCTGGCCTAAGGCGATCGCCGAACTGGTCTCTCTCGCCGCCGCCAAGAAGCTGACCTGGCGCGAGACGATCCGTGACGGCCTCGAAAACACCCCCCAGGCGCTGATCGATCTCTTGCATGGGCAGAACTTCGGCAAGATGCTGGTCAGGGTCGATTGAGGGCCAACGTTTGGGTTTGCTAACCCCCTCATGTCTCAAGGCGGCCCGCCTTGGCGGGCCGAAAGCCTGCCCTGGATCGTCCTTCGAGACGCCGCACTTCGCGCGACCCTCAGGACGAGGCAGAGGGTACGATTCCGCCAGATCCAAACGCGCTAGGGAATCGGCGCGGCTGCCATAAGGATTCCGCCGGCTCGCGTTGAGCTCCACTTCAATTTAGAACCGTTTCCAAATCCCTTTTGAGTTGAACTCAAGTCACCTTCGTCCTATCTACCCACAATGAAGCTCGGCGATTGGCTTAAGCGCAACCAGATGTCGCGTACGGACTTCGCCCGTCGCATCGGCGTTTCGCCCGGCGCGGTCACCCTGATCTGCCGCGAACATGGCTCGTGGCTCTCCCGCGAAACCGCCGAGCGGATCGTCGCCGAGACGCAGGGGGCCGTCACGCCGAACGATTTTCTCAGCGGCCCACCGGGCCTTAAGGGACTCGACATGCTCAATCCCGTCGCAGACGCCATCGAGGCTTTCGCCCGTGGCGAGATCGTCGCCGTCACCGATGACGACGATCGCGAGAACGAGGGCGACCTGATCGTCGCCGCTTCGCTTTGCACCACCGAGAAGATGGCCTTCATCATCCGCAATTGCTGCGGCATCGTCTGCGTACCCCTGACCGGCGACGATGCGCGGCGATTGAACCTGGCTCCGATGGTGGCCACCAACGACGCTCCGCTCGGCACCGCCTTCACTGTCTCCGCCGATGTCCGTCATGGACTGACCACCGGCATTTCCGCCGAGCAGCGCACGAATACGGTGCGTGCGCTCGCCAATCGCAATATGGGCGCGAGCGATTTCGTCCGTCCCGGCCATATCTTTCCCCTTATCGCCAAGGATGGGGGCGTGCTCATGCGCTCCGGCCACACCGAGGCCGCGGTCGACCTTTGCAAGCTCGCCGGTCTGCCTCCGGTCGCCGTGATCTGCGAACTCGCCAACGACGATGGCACCGTGATGGTCGGGCCCCAGGTCGAGGCCTTCGCCGACAAGCACAAGATCAAGCGCATTTCGGTCGCCGATCTCATCGCCTATCGGCAGGCGCGCGAAAAGCTGGTCGAGCGGGTCGCGTCCTTTCCGATTCAGACGCCGATCGGCGAGCTTCAGGGCTACGCCTATCGCACCCCGTTCGATTCGGTCCTGCATTTTGCTTTCGTGCACGGAGCGATCGGCGATGGCCGCAACGTGCCGGCGCGGCTGCATCGTGCTGATATCCTTAGCGATGTTTTCGGCGCCGGCCCGATCCCCAAGGTGTTGAACCGTTTCAAGGCCGAGGGACGCGGGGCGCTCGTCTATCTGCGCGACGGCTCGGCGGGCGTGCCGGCCAATTTGGGCGGCGCCCATCGGAATGGCTCCGACGATGTGCGCGAGACCCAGTGGCGTGAAGTCGGACTGGGAGCCCAGATCCTGCGCGACCTCGGGGTCTCCTCGATCCGGCTGCGCACCGACAATCCACGCACCTATGTCGGTCTTTCTGGCTTCGGCATCGAGATCGCCGCGGTCGAGCCGATCGACGCCTGAGCCCACCTGCGCGGCTCTCGGGTCGTTGCAACCAGCGCGCGAACTCCATCGAAACAAACGTCAATAAAACGATCCTAAATGCGCCTAAACGCTAGCAAAAGTGCTAGCGTTTACTAGCGTTTATTTTTTCGAATCGATACTTTTCAATGGGTTACGGCCGATAGAAATAAGAAAATTCGCCGTCTTTCCTAGCTCGCGTCCGAGGTTGTGTTCGAAACCGCCTCAGGCGCAGAATCATGCCCTTTCATCTTCAAACGCCGCCGTAAGCTCGATCGGCCAGCGATAATGGTATAGCACACTATTCCGCTTTTGCCAAGAAAATGCTACTGAATTTCGGCTTGCCAGATTCCCGTCTAGATTCTTACAGGGATGGCTGTTGAGTTGAACCCCCGCGTGGCTGACGCTCCGCAGCGCTTGAACCTCCTGGCCGGGCTTGGCCATCCACGCCGCGTGCCTCACGAATTCGACATTCGCGACAGGTTCACAAAAATCTAACGGAATATAATTTCGCCTTTCCAAGAGCATCCGCGGCCGGTTCAACGCGGTAAACGCGTGGGTGGCCGGGTCAAGCCTGGTCAATCCCGGCCATGACGTTAGAGGCTCCAATGCGCTGGCTTTCGAACTGCCGCACGTCTTCTCCACACCCCCACAGCTGCCGCTAAGGGAGCCCTAATCTGAGGCTCTGTGACGGGTTCTGGACGCAATTCAATTGAATTATCGCGCGGGATTGACGCCTTTGTGGCCGATTGCATCCTTAGTCCATCATAAGCTTTAGGACCGGGCGGCCTTGCCTCGGGCGGCTCAGACGGCCAAGAGGGGGCCGTCCATGTCCAACACCCCTCCCGACACCAGTCCCGCCGGCGTCGTCGCCGCGGAAGCGGTCCTGCAGAATCCGGCCAATCTGCGCGACCTTTTCGCGATCCAGTCCTATGTCTGGTTCTGGATCGGCCGGGTTTGCAACACCTTCGGCGTGCAGATCCAGGCGATCGCGCTCGCGTGGCAGGTCTACGCGGTCGCGCGCCATACCGCGTCGGTCAACCAGGCGGCGCTGGCGGTGGGCATGCTGGGCCTGGCCCAGTTCCTGCCGATGTTCGCTTTGACCCTGTTCGCCGGCCATTCCGCCGACATTTACGACCGGCGCAAGATCATGATGGCGGGTCTGGGCGTGCAGCTCGGTACGTCAGCCGTGTTCGCCGCGATGGCTTATGGCGGGCTCAATCTTCTCTGGCCGATCTACGCCGTCGCGGCTTTGTTCGGATGCGCCCGGGCCTTCTACACGCCGGCGAACGCGGCGCTTGCGCCGACCCTGGTCGAGCGGCGGCTGATCCCGCGCGCGATCGTCGTCAATTCGGCCGGCAATCAGATGGCGACCATTGTCGGTCCGGCAATAGGCGGGCTCCTGGTGGCGTTTTCACCCGTTGCGGCTTTCGTCGTGTCAGGCGCGCTTTGCCTGGCCTCGCTCGCCTCCTTGTTGCTGGTGGCGTCGCCGCCGCGCCAGCCTCGTCCGACCGCCTCGCGCTGGGCGCTGATCGCCGAGGGCCTCAACTATGTGTGGACCACCAAGGTGGTGCTCGGCGCCATCAGCCTTGACCTGTTCGCGGTTCTGCTCGGCGGCGCGACGGCGCTCTTGCCGGTCTATGCGCGCGACATCCTGCATGTGGGACCGGAGGGCTACGGGATTTTGCGCGCCTCCCCCTCGATCGGCGCGCTGCTCAGCGGCTTCGCCCTGGCCGCGCGGCCGCCGAAGTCGCGTGTGGGCTTGAAAATGTTCGCAGCCGTCGGGATCTACGGGCTCTCGACATTGGTGTTCGCCTTGTCGCGCTCGATGGTCCTGAGCGTGCTCGCGCTGGCGATCCTGGGGGCGGCCGACATGGTCTCGGTGTTCGTGCGCCAGACGCTGGTGCAGATCGTCACGCCCGACGCGATGCGCGGGCGCGTCTCCGCGGTGTCCAGCCTGTTCATCGGCGCGTCCAACGAACTGGGCGAATTCGAATCCGGCGGCATGGCGCGCCTGCTTGGCCCGGTCGGCTCGGCCATTTTCGGCGGCTGCGGGGCTATCCTAGTGACCTTGCTGTGGGCGGGGATTTTTCCGGCTTTGCGCAAGGCGGACAAGCTGGAATAGGTGGGGCCGGTTGGTTCTTCTCTCCAATGTCATTCCCGCGCAAGCGGGAATCCAGCGCAACGGCGCTTTGTAAGTTGGCGTGATGGGAAATCTTGCGGTCCGCGCCCGCCAGCGTCTGGATCCCGCTTGCGCGGGGATGACAGTTTTCCCTCTCCCATGTCATTCCCGCGTAAGCGGGAATCCAGAAGGGCGGAAGGCTACAATGCAAACTGGCGGCCGCTACGCGGTCTACATCATGGCCAGCCGCCGTAACGGCACTCTGTATGTCGGCGTGACCAATAATCTCGCCGTCCGCGCCCATCAGCATCGGACCGGCGAGGGCAGCGAATTCACTCGCAAGTATGGCGTGAGCCTGTTGGTCTGGTACGAGTTCCACTCAGACGTCAATGAGGCCATCACGAGCGAGAAGCGCATCAAGAAATGGGAGCGCCGGTGGAAATTGGCGCTCATCGAGAACTTCAATCCCGAATGGGCCGACTTGTGCGACACGCTGAATGGGTGACCGCTCGGAACCGCTCGTCTGGATCCCCGCTTGCGCGGGGATGACAGGAGGGAGGGAATTCGCCGGGAGCGATCTTGAACGCTTCGGGTTCGAGACCACGCCCAACATCGCTATCGACGCAAGCGCGGCAATCACGACTCCGGGGCTTTCAATCTGGGCGATAATGGCGCTGGGATTTGTCGGGGCGTTCTTCGCCGCGCGCCGCCGGTCGTTGCGCCTCGCCTGACGCCGAAAGCGCGCGCGGAGGGGTAGCCCGCTCACCCCTCCATTAGCGCTGTGACATGCGCGGCGACTGAGCGCGAGAGACCCTCGAGATCGTAGCCGCCTTCCAGCACCGATACGACGCGCTCATGGGCATGTTTGCGCGCGACCTCCAAGAGCTTGCGGGTCGCCCAGCTGAAGTCGGCTTCGGTGAGGTTGAGATTGCCTAGGGGATCGCGGCGGTGGGCATCGAAGCCGGCGGAGATGATCATAAGATCGGGCGCGAACGCCTCGAGGCGCGGCAGGATCGCGCTCTCCATCGCCTCGCGGAAGGCCTCGCCGCCATCGCCCGCGCGCAGGGGCGCGTTGACGATCTGGTCGTGCTCGCCGCGCTCACTGCGCGCGCCGGTGCCGGGATAATGGGGCATCTGATGGGTCGAGGCGTACATCACGGTCGGATCGTCCCAGAAAATGTGCTGGGTGCCGTTGCCGTGGTGGACGTCGAAATCCATGATCGCGACGCGCTCGGCCCCGTGCGCTTTCTGCGCGTGCCGGGCGGCGATGGCGGCGTTGTTGAAGAAGCAGAAGCCCATGGGCGTCGCGACTTCGGCGTGATGTCCGGGCGGGCGGGTCGAGACGAAGGCGTTGCGGACCTTGCCGCCCATCACCTCGTCGACCGCGAAGACCGCGCCTCCCGCGGCGCGCAGCGCGGCCTCGAACGTGCCTGGCGACATCAGCGTGTCCGCATCGAGGGCGGCCAGGCCTTGCTGGGGCGCAGCCGAGCGGATCGCCTCGATGTACTCCTGCGGATGGACGCACGCGATGGCGGCGAGGTCGGCGCGCGGCGCGGAATCGCGCGCCAGCATCTGAAACGCCTCGCTCTCAAGCGCCCGCTCGATCGCGCGCAAGCGGTCGGGCCGCTCGGGATGCCCCTCGCCCATGTCGTGCGCGAGACACGCGGGGTGGGCGACGACGAGCGTCGTTCCGCTTTTCACGTCTTGGCTTCCGATTTCCGTTCTCCTTTTAGGCTGCGCCGCACTTCTCGCGCCCGCGCCGGTCAAAGTCCATTCGTACTAACGTCCGAAAGTGGCGTATGGTTCGGACCTAACTTGGTGTTGAGCGATGTGCGCTCTGGCGAGCCGGCTTGCGGCGCTCAAGCGGACGAAGGGTTTGACAGCAAAAGACGAGCAAGCTCAGCCATTCTGGCGCACCAAGGCCCTCGAGGAGATGAGTCTCACCGAATGGGAAAGCCTATGCGACGGCTGCGGCCGCTGCTGTCTGGTCAAGCTCGAAGACGAGGACACAGGCGAGATTCACTTCACGGACATCGGCTGCAAGCTGCTCGACGGAAAGACCTGCCGATGCACTGACTATCCGCGCCGCCACCGGCGTGTTCCCGATTGCGTGAAGCTGACCGCGGACGTGGTTCGCAATTTAAGCTGGCTTCCCGTCACCTGCGCCTACCGATTGGTGGCCAAGGGACAGGACTTGCACGATTGGCATCCGCTGGTTTCGGGTTCGCCCGACAGCGTGCACGAGGCCGGGGTATCCGTGCGCGGCCGGGTGTCGGCCAGCGAGACGGACATTCCCCCTGAGCTTTGGCCGGACCGGATCGTCAAATGGCCGAACCGCAGGCCGCGCGTCCGGCGCTGAAGTCGCGTAAGCCTAAGCCGCCGCGCAGACGAACAGGAGCCCCATGTCGAGGTGACCGGCGTTGGTGACGGCCTTGTCGACTAGCGTGCAAAAACACTAAACTTCGGGCGTTCCGGCCAGTGGGAACCCTCCTTCCGAAGGAGGTTCTCGAAATAGGCTATGGTCTTTGTCAATCCTTCTCGAAGCTGGGTTTTGGGTTCCCACTTAAGGGTCGACTTCGCCATCGAGATGTTTGGCTGCCGCTGTCGCGGGTCATCCGACGGCAGCGGCTCAAAACGAATCTTGGACTTTGTCCCGGTCATTTCGATGATGAGTTCGGCAAGCTCCCGGATGGTGAACTCCTTGGGATTGCCGATGTTGATCGGACCGGTCACATCCGACGGGGTCTCCATCATCCGAACAATCGCCTCGATGAGGTCGTCAACGTAACAAAAAGAGCGCGTCTGGGCGCCATCCCCGTAAATGGTGATCTCGTGACCCCGCAACGCCTGCACGATAAAATTGGAGACTACGCGCCCATCATTGGGGTTCATCCGCGGGCCGTAAGTGTTAAAGATACGCACGACCTTGATCGGCATATTGTGCTGTCTTCGATAGTCGAAAAACAAAGTCTCCGCGCACCGTTTTCCTTCGTCATAGCAGGATCTTCGGCCGATCGGGTTGACGTTGCCCCAGTATTCTTCCGTCTGAGGATGCACCGAGGGGTCGCCGTAGATCTCGGATGTCGACGTCTGAAGAATTGTCGCCTTGACCCGTTTGGCGAGCCCGAGCATGTTGATGGCGCCAATTACACTCGTTTTCGTTGTCTGTACGGGATCGAATTGGTAGTGTATGGGCGAGGCGGGACAGGCTAAGTTGAAGATTTGATCGACCTCAACATAGAGCGGGAAAGTCACGTCGTGACGCATCAGCTCCATGTTGGCGTTGTCAAGTAGATGAGTAATATTCCGTCTCGTACCGGAGAAGAAATTGTCCACGCATAGGACTTCGTGTCCACTGCTCAGGAGTCGTTCGCAGAGGTGCGACCCTAGAAATCCGGCTCCTCCGGTCACGAGAATACGTTTCGTCATCGATTCCCCCAATCCCCGCTACAAGACAACCATTGATCGCCGACCTTGGCAAGGCCGAACGAATCGTTTGCGCACCCATCACGAGATCAAGGCGGCCGCGATGTCGGCGCGATTCCGCGCTTGCGGCATCAAGTGGAGATCCAATGGGCCGCCATGCTCGAGATAGCTGTAGATTTGCTGCCCGCGCCGCCGCCACGAATGGTGTTCGCGCACCAAGGCTGCGGCGGCGTCCACGGCGCATTGATTGTCTGAATTTTGTCGATCTCGATCGAGGCGCTCGGCCAGATCCGAACCGTCGAGCGACACCTCACACAAGGCGTCGGTCGGCAGAAGCGCATTGTACTCGCCGCTGGCGGGTATCGGGCCGAGCAGGCGCGTTCCCGCCGCCAGTCCCTCGAAATACCGCATCGGGAGCGGAGCGAACGCAGTCTTCGTCTTAGGGTCGATGACCTCGCGCGGCGAAACGACGAAATACTGGGCGCTGGACGTCGCCCGCCCGAGTTCCTCTCCGAACAAAAACTGATCGGAATAGAGATACTTGAGCCCACGCGCTTCGCAATATTTGAGCAGCGCCTGATGCAAAGACTCGTGGCGGCGGCCCATATAGAAGACGAAGTTCGGCTTTCCCTCTTTGCGCGGATGAAAAATATCCGTGTTGGCGGCAAGCGGCAGCCAGACAAATTTCGCCAGCGGGAAACGCCGCTTGAGTTCAATCGTGGCTTCCAGATAAGCGATGAAGCATGGATCGAAACGCTCGATCGTCGCGGCCACCCCGATCTTGGTCAGCGCGGGCTTCCACGCGTCGATGACAAAGTTGGTGCGCCGCGCGCCCAATCTGTTTAGCGACGCCAAATGGATTGAAGCGGCGGGACGCGCGCTCAGTTGCAACCAAAAGAGAGTGTCGCAGGCTTTGATTTGGGAACGGACCGATTTCCACGCGGTGGTTCGCGTCCAAGCGACTGGAGGAGGCTCCACGATCCGCACGTTGGTCCGGCCGCCGGCGATCGCCGAAAACAACGGGGGCACGTAGGCCTGCCAATAGGGCTGCGGATTCACGAGCATATTGGAAAGCAGGCCCAGTTTCATACCCCGTGAATCTCCTGCAGATTGAGCATAGCGGCTTGCGTGTTTCATCTCGACTTTCAGACCAATGGCCTTCCGGTGGAAGTGAAATCGCGCTTTTGTAGCCGCAGCTCAACCTCGAATGGTTCATTATTTGTTTGAGGAATTCAGATGTGCTGTCGCCGGGACCGTCGGCGGCTCCGGCAGCACAATAGTTATTCTCTTGGTTCCCAGAACTTACAATAGTCGAGGGAGAGTTTCTTCTCCAAGTCCCCAGATTGGCTAAGGCGCCCTTACGGCACGAGCACCGCCGCGCCTTCGAGCCGACCCGCGCGTAAATCGTCGAGCGCCTCGTTGGCCTTGTCGAGCGGATAGCGCGTGGTGGTCGTTCGCACCTTCGCCTTCGGCGCGAGCGCGAGGAATTCGTGGCCGTCGGCGCGGGTCAGATTGGCGACCGAGGCGACGCTGCGCTCCTCCCATAGGAGCGCATAAGGAAACGCCGGGATGTCGCTCATGTGAATGCCGCCGCAAACGACGCGGCCGCCCTTGCGCAACGCGGCAAGCGCGGCGGGGACAAGCGCGCCAACCGGCGCGAACAAAATTGCCGCGTCGAGCGGCTCGGGCGGCCGGTCATCCGACCCGCCCGCCCAGTCGACGCCGACCGAGCGCGCGAACGCCTGACCGGCATGGTCGCCGGGCCGGGTGAAGGCGAACACCCGCCGCCCCTGCCAGCGACAGACTTGGGCGATGATGTGCCCGGCGGCGCCGAAGCCATAAACACCGATCGTCCGCCCGTCCCCGGCGAGCTTGAGCGAGCGCCAGCCGATGAGGCCGGCGCACAGCAGCGGCGCCGTCGCGACCGGGTCGAGATCCTCGGAAAGCGGAAAGACAAAATCCCCTTCGGCGATCGTATGAGTCGCGTAACCGCCGTCTCGGGTGTAGCCAGTGAACAGGGGTGTATCGCACAGGTTTTCGCGTCCGCTCCGGCAATAGGGGCAAGTCCCTTCCGTGTGCCCGAGCCAAGCCACTCCGACGCGCACGCCAGGCTTGAGGCCGACGCTCTCGCCGACCGCGTCAACGCGGCCGACAATCTCATGTCCCGGCACAATGGGAAGCTTTGGATTCGGCAGTTCGCCGTCGACGACGTGGAGATCGGTGCGGCAGACGCCGCAAGCCTCGACGCGCACGCGAACCTGGCCCGGTCCGGGCGACGGCTCAGCCCGCTCCTCCATGACGAGCCGTTCGTGCGCCCGATGGAGGACCATGGCGCGCATCGGAGCGGCGCTCCTTCAGGTGCGCCGGGAGCCGGCGACCGACCGCCGCAGAAGCGCATAGAGGCTCCCGCCGCTGAGCGCCCCCAGCACATAGACGACGAAAACGAGCACGGCGAGCGGCAGCGTGACGCCAAGCGCGAGGAAGGAGACACCGACGCTCTGCGTGTTCTGAAACACGAAGATGATCAGCGCCGCGACAAACACAACCACGATCGCCAGATAAAACCAGCGCACGCGAGGATCTCCTTGGCCCACGAAGCGCGGCCTGCCGCGCGTCGGCGCGTCGGCTCAAATGGGGCGCCCGCTCATCGATGCGCCCGCGGTCTCATTCGTATCGCTGCGCGGCTTGCATCAGGCCGCTTGCCGCAAACCTAAGCCCAGCCCGATCCAGCTCGCGCCCGCGAACACGAGATCAACGCCGAGAAAGATGCCGAGCACATAGAGCGATGACACTGGCCAATGGATCAGGATGATGATTCCGAGCAATAGCGTGATCAGGCCCGAAGCGACGACCCAGCCCCATGGCGTCCCGCCCTTCATGTTGAACCCGAGGAAGACGCGCATGATGCCGGAGGCGACCAGCGCAGCGCCAAGGATGAGCGTTAGCCACACCGCGGTCAGCAGCGGATTGTCGAACGCCACGAACCCGGCGATGACGTAGAGGATGCCGAGAGCCAGCCAGAAGAGGAAGCGTCCCCAGGTCTTGATCTGGAACGAGTGGATGGCTTCGAACACGCCCGCGATGATCATCATGATCCCGACGACGTAGACCGTCGCCACCGTCGCCATGACGACGCTGCCAAGAGCGATCACGCCGGCGACGAGGTAGACCACGCCGAGGGCGACGATCCAGCCCCATTTGCCCCTGAGCGGCGCGATGCCCGCGCCGGGTCCGAGCCCTAATACCGATGCTGTGTTGGTCATGGCGTCCGTCCCAGATTCCTTCCGACGCAGCAAAGGGAACTTCGATACCCCTCTGACGCGCGCTTGTTAACACAGCTTATCACAATCAGTTTTGATGAGAAGGGCCGTTTGGCGCAACTATCGCAACTGAGCCCCAAGGAAGTCTGGCGCCTTCAGGCCTTCGCTTCGCTCCAGTCCCTCATGCGACTCATGAGCAGGAACGAAGCGGCTTCCTTCGAATCGGCCAGATAGTCTCGCGCGGCGCGTGAGAGACGCTCGACCAACGATTTCTTGTAGCCCTTGTCATGAGGCTCAAGCGGGATCGTGGTGACGATCACAAGGACGCGCTGCTCGGCGCCGTCGTGGGTTCTCGCGGTCCACACTTTGGAGGCCCTGGCGAGGGGATGAGAAAATGCCATTAACAATTGCCCCATGGATGATATCCGAGCGTACGGGATCAGCGCCGGGCAGGCCCGTCAAGCCCCACGCCATCAAAAACGCGCGCCAACCCCATTCCGCCGAACGATCGCCTACCGCCTGCCGGCGTCGAGCAGCCGTAGCACGAGCCATACGGGGACGACCACCATCGCCCCGGTCAGCAGAATGCGGCCAACCTGGCTTATGTCGCTGAATCCAAGTTCGACGATCTGTCTCGCGGCGCGGATTGCCTCGGCAAACAACGTCGCCGGGTCGAAGCCAAAGGTCTCGAGAACGATCCCGACGACAAACGAGACGACAATCAGCCTTAGCGCAACCATCGCCGGCGATCCGCCGAGGAACCGGGCGATGGTGTTGGTCATGACCAGCGATTCCGATCAGGCGATCGCCCGGCCGCCGGCTGGCGGTCGTCGCCGCCGGCAGGACGCTCCAATGTTGGACCGGAGATGGGCCTCATCGATCAGGACTTCGGAAACTGCACGATCGACGAGGGCTTTGGCTGGGAAGACGCGTCGGCCTCGCCGCCGACCTCCTTGCCGTTGATCGTGAGGTGGCCCTGCGAGACGCTGAGCTTGACCGTCGAGCCGTCGCTGAGCTCGCCGGCGAGCAGCATCTGCGCCAGCGGGTCCTGCACCCATTTCTGGATCACGCGTTTCAACGGACGCGCGCCATAAGTCGGATCGTACCCCTTGTCGGCGAGCCATTGCCGCGCCTTGGCGTCGAGGCTGAGCCCGATCTTGCGGTCCTCGAGCAGCCTGTTCAGGCGCTTGAGCTGGATGTCGACGATCTCGCTCATGTCCTCGCGCCGCAGGCGATGAAAGAGAATGATTTCGTCGACGCGGTTCAAGAACTCAGGCCGGAAATGGCCGCGCACGACGCCCATCACTTCCTTCTCGACCGTCTTCGTGTCTTCGCCCTCGCGCAAATTGACGAGGTACTCGGAGCCGAGGTTGGAGGTCATGATGATCAGCACGTTGCGGAAATCGACTGTGCGCCCCTGACCGTCAGTGAGCCGTCCATCGTCGAGCACCTGCAACAGGACGTTGAACACGTCCGGATGCGCCTTCTCGATCTCGTCGAACAGCACGACCTGATAGGGGCGCCGCCGCACCGCCTCGGTCAAAGCTCCGCCTTCCTCGTAGCCGACATAGCCTGGAGGCGCGCCGATGAGCCGCGCGACCGAGTGCTTCTCCATATACTCGGACATGTCGATGCGCACGAGCGCGCTGTCGTCGTCGAACAGGAACGACGCGAGCGCCTTGGTGAGCTCGGTCTTGCCGACGCCGGTTGGACCTAAGAACATGAACGAGCCGATCGGCCGGTTCGGATCCTGCAGCCCAGCGCGGGCGCGCCGGACCGCGGTCGAAACGGCGTGCACCGCTTCGTGCTGGCCGACGACCCGGCGCATGATTTCCTCCTCCATCTTGAGGAGTTTCTCGCGCTCGCCCTCGAGCATCTTGTCGACGGGAACGCCGGTCCAGCGCGAGACGACCTGCGCGACGTGACTGGCCGTCACCGCCTCGTCGACCAGCACGCTGTTCTCCTGGCTCTCCGCTTCCTGAAGCTTCTTTTCGAGCTCGGGGATCGTGCCGTAGGTTATGCGGCCGGCTTCCGCGTAATCGCCCTTGCGCTGCGCCTGGGCGAGCGCGTTGCGC